>Ga0208461_1000018_pt1 | contig 157573 bp, 98 predicted proteins | sample AD_JPNTR4_MetaG_FD_184448 | JGI IMG/M metagenome (GOLD analysis project Ga0208461, IMG submission 184448) | Active sludge microbial communities of municipal wastewater-treating anaerobic digesters from Japan - AD_JPNTR4_MetaG (SPAdes) (version 2) | ecosystem: Engineered > Bioreactor > Anaerobic...
GTTCGCTTGGCTTCACAACTTCCGTCGGCTGGTTGTGCGGTATGAGTATCATTTGGACAACTTCCTGGCCATGATTCAACTCGGCTGCATCGTCATCCTTCTTCGAAGGGTTTTGGGATGAGTTCTACTGGATCGGAGGCAGCAGTTCGATCACTCTTTACGGAAACATCGATGATCGCGAGTGACGAAAGGGCGTAACCAGTTGCGGTCGGGCGTCTTTAAGGTTTGGCCGGCCTCGGGCTATGGGGCCGGCCAGGATTTCTTTGTGGAGAAGGACATGAATCGCAGATGGGATGTGAGAGTCCGATGGTTGCCGCTGATAGTGTTGTTGTGTGCGTTGTTCGGATTGACCGTGGGAGGGGCCGAGCCTTCGGGCAAAGAGCCGCCGCGCGACTTTCCTCAGGCGAAGGGCATGCCGGGCGGCGGCCAGGGTATTATGGACCGGCTCGGTCCTTTTGTCGATCGGGGCATCGCCGATCTGTCCCTGACTGTGCGAGAACAGGTGGACTTCCTTCTGACGCCCGCTTTGCTGGTGCAGGAGGCCGTTTCCGATGACGTCGTGTTGACCTATCCTGAGGAGTAGGAACCATGAAGAAGTCCTATGGATGTCCACTATGGATGGTCGCGACTCTGGCGGGATTGTCGATCGCCGCCGGCGTCGGCGTGGCGCGAATCGAGCCAGTCGGCAGGAAGGCCGATCTCCTCCAGTTCGATGTTCTCAGCGAGATGATCATGGAGGAGGGATACACAAACACCGTTGTATTCGCAAGGTATTGGGCTTGTCCCGACTTCTACGCTGCTTCTGTTGTGTGGTCCGAACCTCATGGTGGTGGTCTCATGGATATGAAAACCGCCGTTGTTTGCAGCGACCGAACCGCCTTTCGCATGCATAATGAGAAATACGCTTTCTGGATTCCGACGAATACAACATATCCGAAACCTTTGGGCGAGAGGGAGGAGTTCGCGCATGGGGCAGGACTATATGAGGGCGCCGAAATGCGTTTCGCGGAATCCGAGGCGGTGTCGCGGCGCGTATATGTCAGTGATCTCGCAGCGTTGAACGCTTCCAACCCCGATACGGACACGATCATCGATGTGAAGCCCTCAGCCAGAGGTGACGGCGTCAAAAGAAAGCTGGCTCAACTGAAGGTTCGCGCCAAAAGCGGACTGATCGAGTCGATGGAGTTATTTGACGGCCAGCAGAGATCGATGGGAAGGATGCAGTACGAGTATGAGCAAAGCGATAACGATCGTCGCCTTGCCAGGCTTGTCGCGAACCTGCCGGAGAGGCCGGAGAAGCTCGTTATCAATGGGGAAGCGACGATCCGCATTATGGGCGACGGCGAGGACCAGGTGCGGACTTCCGAGGGGCCCAGGACTGTTGACCATGTCTCACACAAAGGGGGCAGAACCTGCACGGTCACATACGAAGATACGGTTGTCGGAGACGCGACCCTGCGGCTTCCCGCAAAGGTGCAAGTGCGTGCAACGAATGATGGGCGGCTCGTGCGGTCTGCCCGGCTGATGAATTTCAAGCGGGTGGATCTGAACAAAGAAGAGGTATGGGAAGCTGCCAAGGCATTCTGCAATCTGAGCAGTGAGGACTGGACCTACTACAGGCTCTCGGGGGACTACATCCATCCCAAGCCTCGCTTGGGCCCCATGAGGGTGGACCCAAACGATCTGGACTTCGTCAGAAGATTGATCGCAAAATACCCGGTGCCGGAAACGCCGCTGCCGCCACCGGAGTTCTTTGCCAGCGCTTCGACACAAAGGCGGGATATGTGGGCTGATGAGAGGCAGGACCCGGCAAAGTGGAAGGAACGCTTCGAGGCCAGGAGACGGGAACAGGAGGAGCGACAGAGGCTGCTCGATAAACTCGCTGAGGAGGCGAGGAGGATGCCCAAGCCACCCAGGCAGGAGATCGAACCCAATGACGCGAAGGTGATCCGGCAATTGTGCATGCACTATGGGCAGATGTTGTTGCCACCGCTGACGGAAGAGCAACGGACGGAATTGAAGACAAGGGGAGGAGTGGTTCAATACAAGAAACCGGAAAGCCTGCAGGAAATCGAGAGGCTGCGAGACAAATTGTTCAGAGTGCTTGACTACCATCGAGTCCCTCGTCTGGCGGAGGATAGACCGCCGGAGGTGAAATCGGATGATCGGGAGGAGATTCGAAAACTGCGGGCATACTACGAGGAACAGGTCCGGCAAGAAGATCGTGGTCTTGGGGGACAATTGAAAGCCCTGGAGGCCCTGAGCACTCTGGATAGGATGCTCAGAGACTACGATGCCTTTGAACGCAATACCCTTCGCTATCTCCAGATGGTTCAGAATGCGGGGTTACCGGGCACGTACATGGCCGGCGGTCACATGAATATCGAAATCCTCATGGAGGCCGGCGAGCACGAGAAGGCGAACAGACTCCTGCTGCAGTGGGCCGACAAGTCGGCGGCTACAAACGATCCGGACACGATCCTCCGTTTTGTTTGCCGCGATGGGGACGGTGCGAAACGAGATCCATGGGCGGCTCTCCATCTTCTGGATCGATTCCTGGCCAAGGCGGGCTTGTCGCCCTTGGAGAGATACGAAGGCCTGGCCATGCGTGCCATCTGCCTTGACAGAATTGACAAGCTGCTGGCTACCCCCGAAGCCGACAGAAGCGAGCTTCGAGAAGCGCAGGCTCGATGGATTCTCACAACCACGGCCCGGGCGCGCCTGGCGACCATGGTCGAGCCGGCGGTGCGTCGGGCAGTGTCCGCTTGGGAAGCGTTGGGACCTGCCCGGTGGAACGAGGCCAAACCCTATTCCACGCAGAACATGCTCCCTGCAGCTCAAAATATGATGAGGCCTCCTGATTCCACACGGCTGCAGGAGACTTCTGCTCAGTTGGATCAACTCGTTCGCCAGCGGATGGTTCAAGAGGGAACTGCCCCACGATCCGGCGGAACGGGTCGCTCCAGGACGGCGCGTTGATCTCTGGATCGACACACGGAATGAGACATGGCCGTTCAGGAACAGCCAGCAGGCGGCGGTTTGCAGAGACTGGCGAGGAATGTGAGAGCAATAGGAGTTGAAGCGATGAGACCGCAGATGAGAAGTACGTGTGACAATTGGCATGATCCGGAGAGAACCAAAGTCTCACGGCGGACCCTAATGGGATCGGCTGGAGTTGGTCTTCTGGGTGTGCTCGCTGGTTCGGCGCTTGGGCAGGAGATTCGGGGGGCGGCGGAGCGACCGGGGATGCCCCGTGACGCGCAGAACAGGATGGAGCAATCTCGCGTGTATTTCGAGCGAATGCGGGACGCCGGCAGCGACGAGGAGCGGACCAGGATCATGGAGGAACGCGCCGCATGGGAACGGACGCGGGCCATCGAGGACATTCGCGGTCAGTTGGAGGTCGCGGAGGCGGAGTGGTCGGTCTTGAAGCCTCGGGTCGAGGCGGTGTACAGACTGGTGCATCCGCAGCCGCAGTTTGGAGGGCCTGGGAATATGGGGCCCATGAGCCCTGTGGATCGGAGCAAGAACGAGCTTCGCCAGATATTGGCCAACAAGGACGCTTCGGCCGATCAGATCAAGGCCAAGCTGACCGCCCTGCGGGTCGCCCAGGAGCACAGCCGCCAGGAACTGACCAAGGCCAGGCAGAACCTCCGACAACTCCTGACCCTGCGCCAGGAGGCGGCGCTGGTTCTGAACGGGCTGCTGGATTGAGCTGCGGATCTATCGAGGCTGCTTGGCTCTCTGGTATTCGAGGAACTCGACGTACTGTCGGAGCTGTCCGGCGGGCTCTTTTGCACCCTGCTCCTGCAGGAGACGGATGTGTTTGTTGACCACGACGATGGCCTCGTCGTATCGTTTTTGCTGCGCCAACGCGCGGGCGAGCTTGTCGTAGTGGACGGGGTTTGAAGGCTCCAGGGCCATCGCCTTGGCGAACGCGTCGGACGCCTTCTTGAAATCGCCGATGCAGGCCTGCATGTCGCCGAGCCAGTGCCAGACGACGACCGAGCCGGGGTTCTCGTCCAGTTCGATCTGGAACCACTCGGCGGCTTTGACGTACTGCTCCTTCGCCTCCTTGGGCTTCTTCATGCGGTCCAGGAGCACGCCCAGGTTCATATGGACCGAGCCCACGGCCGTCTGCTTGCCGCCAGCGTCCTTTTGGGCCTGGATGGCTTCCTGGAAGGCCTTGACCGCCTCGGCATTGCGGTTCTGGGCGACATACATCATACCGATCTCGTTGGCGGCCTTCAGGGCCATCGACGGGTTGAGTTTCACCGCTTCGCGATACTTGCGAATGCTCGCATCGTACTCGCGGGCCGCCTGCAACTCCATCGCCTCGCGCAGGTATCGGCGAGCGAGGATCTCCGCGGCGCTTTGCCGCACGACCGGCGCGAGCATGTGCTCGACCGGGGCGTGGTCGTCTGTGAGGATGGCATGGCCGGCCCGCTCCAGGACATGATTCACCTCCGACTCGCTCAGGAGCCAGAACTTCAGATGCCTGTTGTACGCGTTGAGGATTGCTGTCGGATCGATCGGATGCTTCGTCGCGACCACAACGAACGTGTCCCGCAGGGAGGGAAGGCCGATCTCGCTGGTTAGGACGTACACGTGGGAAAACGTCAGCCTGACGGTGCCGACGACCGCCCCGAGAAACCGCGCGTTGTCGTAGGTGTCGATCAGATTGATCATGTACGCGCCGTCGTCGGTCAGCAGGCGGGCGATCTTCTCGTTGAATTCGTGCGTGACCAACTGAAACGGCACCGAGTAATCGTTGATCGCGTCCTCGTAGATGAAATCGTACCGCCGGGCGGGCTCCTGGCCCAGTAGGAGCTGGCCCACGTGGTTCCTGGCGTCGAGGTTCACCGTCTCGATGGTGGTGTTCCTGTCGAGTCCGAAGGCCGCCATCGCGGCCTCGGTCACGCCGGGATCGATCTCGACCACCTCCACCCGACTGTTGGGCCAAGTGGCTTTGAGGTACTGTGGAAAGGCGTACCCCCCGCCTCCGATGACCATCAGGGACAGGTCCTGCCGGCCTTGGCTTAGGCCGTGCGTGAGACCCGCAAAGATCCGCGTGTAGAAGTACTGCAGGTTCGTCACGTCGCCCATGATCGCTTCGCTGTGCATGAGCTTGTCCTGCATGAAGGCCCGCCGGTCGGGCCGCTTGGAGGTCTGGCGGATCGCCACGCGGCAATAGGCAGTCTCGTTCTCGTACAGGACGTTGGGATCGGCCGGTTCGCGGAGAAACGCGGCGGCCCCGGCATTCTGGGCCCACTCCGCCGGGGCCATACCCATCGTCAGCAATGCGCCGAAGATCATCGCCCAGACGTACAGCACCCAGCAACTGAGCCAATAGAGGATGCCCGCGAGCAGCATGGCCGCTCCGATGCCCCAGATGATCGTCACGCTGCCGAACGCGGAGATCAGATAGAAGCCCGCCAGGAAGGTCCCGGCGATGCTGCCAACAGCACCCCAGGCGTAGAGATCGCCGATCGTGCGTCCTGTCGGCAGACCGTGATCCAAAGCCATCTTGGCCACTACAGGCGCGATAGTGCCCAGCAAAACGGAGGGCACGAGAAAAACCAGCAACACGTGGACGAACACGTGCGTCGGCCAGCTCAGTCGCCAGAGCCAAAGCCAGCTCCCCACGGCGTTATTGACGATGATGATGCTCACGCAGGCGGCCGAGGCCAGCCCAAACAACACGGCCAGCGCGCGCCTGGCCGGATGGCGATCCGCGATCCGCCCGCCGAGATAGTTACCCGCGGCGATGCCGGTCAGCACGACGCCGATGATGGACGTCCACGTGTACAGCGAGGAGCCCAAATCCCGCGCGACCAGACGCGAAGCGACCAGCTCCAGGATCATGATGCATGCGCTGGAGAAGAACACCGTCGCGCTGGGCACGAACATCCGCAACACTTCCTTGACTCTACTCATGGTCACTCTGTTCCTTATTCTGTGAGTAACGCAAAAGTATACTGGTCAAGCAACTAGTGGACAAGCGAATCGAACGACGCGATTCGAAAGCGTTCCCGAAAGAGGTTGCGGCTGCACGGTTCATCCCTTCGATGACATTCCACGAACCTTCGGAATCTTTGCCGGGTCCGCCGGCCTTCATCACGCGGCGAATATCCTGGACAATCCGATGCCCATGCTCTATGATCCGGATTATCATGACGACCGAGAATTCAATCCATCTCTATCGGATGGGCATAATTGGAAATTGTTCCTACCTTGCCTATATTGACGACCACGCCGAGGTCTGCTGGTTGTGCATGCCGCGGTTTGACAGTAGTCCCCTCTTCGGCTCGCTGTTGGACCGGACAAAGGGCGGCGAGTTTTCGATCAGGCCCACCGGAATGTTTTCCACCCGCCAGTTTTATATCGAGAACACGAACATCCTCTGCACAGAATTCACCACGACCGATGGAGCCTTTAAAGTCACCGATTTTGCTCCGCGGTTTTTCCAATATGACCGATACTTTCGCCCGCTGATGTTGGTCCGGAAGATCGAACCTCTTCGGGGTCAACCCCGTATTACCGTCACTTGTGCACCCACAGGCGACTATGGACAGATTCGGCCCGAGATCGTGCCGGGGAGCAACCATATCCGGTACCTGAACCTCGGCGGGCATGTCCGCCTGACGACGGACATTTCCCTGACCTATCTCGTGGGGAGCAAACCCTTCGTGTTGAACGGTCCCCGGTACCTCCTGTTCAGTTACGGTCCGCCTCTGGAAGCCCCTTTGGCGGCCACGGTGGAGGATTTCCTGGATCGAACCCGGACGTATTGGCTCGAGTGGGTCAAGACCACAGCCATCGCTCCGATCTTCCAGGAACAGACCATCCGCTCGGCTCTCGTGCTCAAGCTGCAGCAATTCGAGGATACCGGCGCAATCATCGCCGCGGGTACCACGAGTCTGCCGGAGTTTCCCGCGTCCGGCAGAACCTGGGATTACCGGTATTGCTGGCTTCGGGACACCTATTACACGCTGACGGCGTTCAACCACATCGGCCATTTCGAGGAATTGGAGAAGTACTTTCATTATATCCAAAACCTGATTCTGGATGAGACACCATCGGATATCCGGCCGGTCTATACGATCGCCGGAGATGTGGTGCCCGAGGAGCGACAATTGCCGCTTGCCGGGTATCTGAACAACCAGCCGGTACGGGTCGGCAATGACGCAAGCCATCAACAGCAGCACGATGTCTACGGCCAGATCCTGATCAGCCTGCTGCCCTTGTACATCGACAAGCGTCTCAACTATCACGACACGCGTAATACGCTATACTTGGTTCGCACGCTGCTGGACCGAATTTGGGTGGTGTTCGAGCGACCCGACGCAGGCATTTGGGAATATCGGAACCGTCAGCAGTATCACTGCTACACGTACCTCTTTCACTGGGCCGGCGCCCATGCGGCGTTCAAGATCGGCGAATCCCTGGGAGATATCCCGCTGCGGGACAAGGCGGCGTCCCTCATCCAACGCAGTGCCGCGAAGATCGAGGCCTGTTTCGACCCAGTGCGGCAGGTCTACACCCAAGCCATCGGCGTGAACGATCTCGACGCCAGCACCCTGCAGCTGATCAGCCTCCACTACCTTGATCCCGCCTCCGAGCGTGCACAACGACACCTGCTCGCGCTGGAGGGACAATTGAAGGAGGAGAGCGGGCTGTTCTATCGATACGTTCACGAGGATGATTTCGGTAAATCCCATGCATCGTTCCTGGCAACCGCTTTCTGGTACGTGGAAGCCCTGGCCTGTCTCGGGCGGGTGGATGAGGCTATCGCCCTCCTCGAACGGCTGGCAACCCATGGGAATCACCTTGGCCTCTTCAGTGAGGACGTAACCCCGGATGGTTCGCAATGGGGCAACTTTCCGCAGACTTACAGCCATGTGGGCCTCATGAATGCCGTGTTTCGCATCGCCCGCAAACTGGACCGACCCATCTTCTTCTGACATGAGAGCATTGAGATGGCGCACAACGCCCCCCAGTACTATGATCGGCTTGTCTTGGTCTCCTATCGTCTGCCGTTTCATCGGTACAGAAACAAGGTGGTCCAGAGCAGCGGAGGTCTGGTGTCCGCGATCCTGGCATTGACCGGGGGCCCCGGCGCCACCCGACGATTCAGCCGGAAAACCGTCTGGATCGGCAGAACCGAGGACACCCCGGATGAACTGGGACGGTTGCAGAAACAGATAAGCGATTTCGAATTGGTGGGTGTGCATCTAGAGCACACGCTCAACAACCAGTACTACGGCGGCTTTTGCAACGACATGATCTGGCCTCTGTTTCACTATTTTCCCACGCTCGCCAACTTCGATTCGAACTACTTCGAGGCGTACCGCCAGGCTCACGCATCATTTCTCCGGACGGTGGAAACAACACTCCAACCCAACGATCTGGTGTGGATCCATGACTACCATCTGATGCTGCTGCCGGCCCTAATCCGCGAGAGGTTCCCCAACGCCAACATCGGCTTCTTTCTGCACATCCCGTTTCCCTCTTTCGAGGTGTTTCGACTGATGCCTCGGTCGTGGCGAGAAGCTCTCCTGCGAGGCGTCCTCGGCGCGGACCTGGCGGGATTCCATACCTTCGACTACACCCAGTATTTCCTGCGGGCCGTACGGCGAACGTTGGGGATAGAAACCACCATGAACTCGCTGTACGTCGAGGACCGGATGGTCAAGGCCGAGACTTTTCCCTTGGGAATCGACTACACCCGCTTCAGCGGAGCATTACAGGAAAAGGAAGTCCAAATAGAACGAAATAGACTCGCCCGGGCCCTGGGTGATAAGAAGCTGATCTTTTCCGTGGACCGGCTGGATTACTCCAAAGGGCTCCTACATCGCCTGCTGGGCTTCGAACGTTTTCTCACGAAGTACCCGAAGTGGCGAGAAAAAGTCGTGTTTAATATGGTGGTGGTCCCGTCGCGGGAGTCCGTGCCCTGTTACCAGGACATGAAGAGGGAGATCGAGGCGACGGTGGGCCGGATCAACGGTGCCTACGGTTCGCTCACGTGGCGTCCTGTCGTCTACCAATATCAGTCGTTGCGGTTCCCCGAAATGGTGGCCTTGTACAACCTCAGCGATGTGGGCCTGATCACCCCCATTCGCGACGGGATGAATCTCGTGGCCAAAGAGTATCTGGCCTGCCAGGGAGTCAATCCCGGCGTCCTGATCCTCAGTGAGATGGCGGGAGCGGCGGCCGAGCTGAGCGAGGCCCTCCTGATCAATCCCACCGATACGACGGAACTGGCCGATGCCATTGCCAAAGCGCTGGACATGCCGCTGCCCGAACGGCGGGCCGTTCTCGAACGAATGAAGAAACGACTGCAAACTTATAATGTCTTCGCGTGGACAGAGGATTTCTTCGATACTATGGACCGAGTGAAACAAGAACAGCACGTTTTGAGAGTCAGGTTGGTCAATCGATCCATCGAGAACCAGATCGCCGAGAAGTACGAAAAAGCCGCACGACGAATTGTCTTTCTCGACTACGACGGGACGTTGGTTCCGTTCTCGAGGGAACCGGAGGCCGCCATGCCCCAGGAACAGGTGTTGGCGAGACTCAGGCGGCTGGCGACAGACCCCCGAAACACCACCGTGATCATCAGCGGCCGAACGCAGGAGTTCCTGGACAAGTGGTTTGCCGACCTGCCGATCACCCTGATTGCAGAACACGGCGCTTTCATCCGCATCCCTTCCACCGACTGGAACAGCGAGGTCGACGCGGACCCGACATGGAAACAGCAGGTACTTGCCATCATGCAGCGGCATGCCGACCACTGCACAGGGGCCTTCATCGAGGAAAAATGTCTGTCTCTGGTCTGGCACTACCGCGGCGCCGACCCCGGCATCTCGTTGCTCCGATCTCAGGAACTCCTGGACGAACTACGGGAGCTGGTTTCCCATGACAGCAGACTCCAAATCCTGGAGGGCCATAAGGTCATTGAGGTTAAAAAAGCCGGGTACGACAAGGGGTCGATCGCCTTGAGGCTGCTGGGGCAAGTCCCCTATGATTTCATTCTGGCCATCGGCGACGACAAAACCGATGAAGACCTCTTCCGATGCCTCCCGCCGGAGGCTCTGACCATCAAGATCGGAATCAGCCCCTCCACAGCCCGCTATAACCTTAGAAATCAACAAGAAGTCATCAGATTCCTGGGCCGTCTGGTCGGAGATGCGGATTAACGTACGTCCCCTCCTTGCTTCGGCGGAAAGAATGGTTCCGCCGAAGAGCCTCCCCGGCGGAAGTCTTCGTGTCCACGTCAATTATCGTCTGAGCTGGGGCTTTACACCGGGGAGGATTCCGGTATTATGAAAGCCGATGTTCAACTGGCAGGTCATGGATGGGAAATGGTGAATCCTGAGGCGTTTCATGAAGGATCAGACCCGGGTACTGAGGGATTTCAGTTTGTTGACGGATCACGATATCTATCTGTACAAGGAGGGCAACCACTTTCGTCTGTATGACAAGCTCGGTGCGCACTTGGTCGAGAAGGAGGGCCTGCGCGGGACACAGTTCGCGGTCTGGGCACCCAACGCTGCGCGCGTATCTGTCGTCGGCGATTTCAACCAGTGGAATCCCGGAACACATCCCTTGGCGCCCCGGTGGGACCAATCGGGAATCTGGGAGGGCTTCATCCCGAACGTCGGAAAGGGTTCGCTCTACAAGTACCACATCGTCTCGAACCACAATCAATACTCGGTCAACAAGGGCGACCCCTTCGCCTTCTTCTGGGAAACACCGCCGCGGACCGCCTCAATGGTCTGGGATCTCGAATACCCGTGGGGCGACGAAGCCTGGCTCAAGAAACAGGCGCAGCACAATTCGTTGAACGCCCCCCAGAGCATTTATGAAGTCCACTTGGGCTCGTGGCGACGCGACCCGAGCAACCCGGCCCGGCTGCTGAGCTATAACGAAATCGCCACCCCCCTGGCCGAATACATCAAGGAGATGGGCTTCACGCACGTAGAGTTCTTGCCAGTGATGGAGCATCCCTTCTACGGATCCTGGGGTTATCAAACCCTGGGTTACTTCGCGCCGACCAGCCGATACGGATCACCGCAGGACCTGATGTATCTGATCGACTATCTCCATCGCAACGACATCGGCGTGATCCTCGACTGGGTCCCGTCGCACTTCCCGACCGACGAATACGGTCTGGGCTACTTCGACGGAACACACCTGTACGAGCATTCCGACCCCCGGTTGGGTTTCCACCCCGACTGGCGAAGCGCGGTCTTCAACTACGGTCGCCACGAGGTCCGCTCCTACCTGATCAGCAGCGCGATGTTCTGGCTCGACAAGTACCACGCCGACGCTCTGCGGGTTGACGCGGTGGCCTCCATGCTCTACCTGGATTACTCGCGCAAGGAAGGCGAGTGGATTCCCAACCAGTACGGCGGCCGGGAAAACATCGAGGCGATCAACTTCCTGCGCCGCTTCAACCAGATGGTCTACCGAGATTTCCCCAACACTCAGATGATCGCGGAGGAATCGACCGCTTGGCCGATGGTTACCAAACCCATCGAGACCGGAGGTTTGGGTTTCGGCATGAAGTGGAACATGGGTTGGATGCACGACACGCTCGAGTACTTCGTCAAGGACTGCGTCTACCGCAAGTACCACCAAGGCAGCCTGACGTTTTCGGCAGTGTACGCCTTCACCGAAAATTTCATCCTGCCTCTCTCGCACGACGAGGTCGTACACGGCAAAGGCTCCCTTTACAACAAGATGCCCGGCGATCCCTGGCAAAAACGCGCCAACCTGCGGTTGCTCTTAGGCTACATGTACACTCACCCCGGCAAAAAATTGTTGTTCATGGGCGGTGAGTTCGGCCAGCACGCGGAATGGACGCACGAGCACAGTCTTGACTGGCACCTCCTGGACAATCCGGAGCATGCCGGGATCTTGACGTGGGTCCGCGACCTCAATCACCTCTACCGCAACGAACCGGCTCTCTATGAGACGGATTTCAACGGTCACGGCTTCGAGTGGATCGATTATCACGACGCCGACAACAGTGTCATCACTTACCTGCGCAAGAATAAAGCCGGCGACGTGCTGCTGGCCGTCGCGTGCAACTTCACACCGGTGCCGCGTGGCAACTATCGGATGGGCGTCCCGGTCGGCGGTTTCTGGAAGGAGATCCTCAACAGCGACGCCACCTGTTACGGCGGCAGTGGTCAGGGCAACTTGGGGGGCGTCGAGACCTCGCCGCAATCGTTCTACGGACGCTTCGATCACACCCTTTCGGTGACGCTGCCGCCGCTGGGAATCGTCGTGTTCCGAAAGGACCTCAAGTCCCAGGCCGAGCAGCCGCCGACGACCGAATAACAGACCAAGTCGAAAATTGGAAGCCGAAAAACGGGGAGGAAAACCTCCCAGGGGAGTATTTTTTCTCCAGCTTCAAATATTGAGTCGCCGGATGTGTGTGATGGCTTTGTTCAGCTGACGGCTTGGCCTATGCCCGACCATAGGTAGCGGTGAGCTTGTGCAGCTTTTCCGCCAATCCCGGCGTGGTTCGGCCCGGGTGCATCCGCCATCGCCAGTTCCCCTTGGGTTGGGCCGGAAGATTCATCCGTGCTGCGGCCCCCAATCCCAGCACGTCTTGCATCGGAACGATGGCGATCTTGGCCACCGAACCCATGGCCACGCGCATCAGTGCCCATGGAACTTGGTCCCCGGAGACCTTGTGCCCGAGGTAGTCGAACAAGTTCCGACGAGTCTGCGGCGAAACATCCTTCTCAAACCAGCCGCGAGTCGTGTTGTTGTCGTGGGTACCGGTGTAGACGATCAGATTCTCGTTGTAATTGTGCGGCAGATAGGGATTACGGGCCGGATTTCCATCGAAGGCGAAATGAAGAACGACGATCCGAGGGAAATTGTACCTCGCGAGGACCTCCCGGACATCGGCCGTGATGAACCCCAGATCCTCCGCGAAGATCGCGCCGAACGGGATTTGACGGAACAGTTCGTCGAAGAACGCCCCATGCGGAACCTGCATCCACCGGCCGCGCATAGCGGTCTTGTGGGCGGCGGGCACCTCCCAATAGGCGACGAACCCGCGGAAATGATCAATGCGGACGAAGTCGAACAGCATCAAATTATGCTTCATCCGCCGAATCCACCAAGCGAAGCGTGTCTCTTCGAGCCGTTTCCAGTCGTAAACCGGGTTGCCCCAGAGTTGGCCGGTCTTACTGAAATAGTCCGGCGGCACCCCGGCGACGAAGTGCGGCCGCTTGTCCCGCGTGAGCTTGAACAGATCCGGATACGACCAGACATCTGCGCTGTCGTAAGCGACGTAGATCGGCACATCGCCCATAACCTGGATGCCACGCTGGTTGCAGTAATGCTTGAGCGACATGTACTGTCGGTAGAAGACATACTGAAGAAATCGCTCCCGCTCAATCGGCTCTCGCAGTTCCTGAGCGGCTTCCTTCAGGTCCCTCGCCTTGCGGTCCCGCAGACCCGTCGGCCAATCGCACCAGAGCCGACCCTTGAACCGCTCCCTGGCCGCCGAGAACATCGCGAACGGCTCCAGCCAATCGCGGGAGTCCTCCAGGAACCGATCGTACTCGCCCGGCTTCGGACCGTTCTGGAACCTGCTGAACGCAGCGTCAAGTAACCTGCTCTTGCAGGCGGCGGCCTTGTCATAGTCCACCGCGTCCGCGGCAAACCACGGCACGTCGGACAGATCGGCCTTTTGCAAGAACCCGTCGCGATACAACAGGTCGGGACTGATCAACAACGGATTGCCCGCGAACGCCGAGACCGCGCTGTAGGGCGAATGTCCCTTCAGCGCCGTCGTTCGATTCAACGGCAAGACTTGCCAATAGTTTTGCCCGGCGGCCTGGAGGAACTCGGCGAACCGGTATGCCTCCGGCCCGAAGTCGCCGATGCCGTACTTCGAAGGCAAGGAGGTGATGTGCATCAGGATGCCGCTGGATCGTCGTCTTAACATTTGTTGTTTTCTATTTGCTATTCTTTCCTTGCGGCCGCCGCTCGAGAGGAACCGTATACCCACAACCGCAAGTGCCAAATCATAAATCGCCAATCCCTCACGGAATCGCCAGCCCGAGCCGCTGGGCGAGGTGCCCGAAATGTTCGACCCAACTGGCCGCTTTCTGGTCCGCGGCGGCCGCGCGTTTCTTCATTTCAGGATACTTGTGCTTGGCGATCGTGAAGAACACGTTCTGCGCGTGCTGCAAATCCATATCCGGCGTAAGTCCCCGCAGAATCTCCAGACCTTTTTCGATGGACCACAACAGGTCGATATCCTCCGGACAACTCTCCCAAATGCTCGCCATGTTGTTGATCTTGTGGCTGCCCTCGAAGCTCAACCGCTCCCGATCCAGGGTCAGCGACAACCGCTCGGCCTCCTCGGCCAGGTCGCGCAGACGGTTCAAGTCGATGCGATCCGCCTGGATCGCGCTGCAGATGTCCTCGTTCAGGATGAACTCCGCCGGCGCCGAGAGGGCTTTGGGCAAAGGCATGTTCATGTTGCGGATCATCGCCATGATCGCATAATTATGCTCATAAATATGGCGGAACGAACTTTCGATCTCCTCCCACGTGCTCTCCAGAAGCCCGTTGAGAATCTGACGTTGCTGGTCCTTGAACAGGTGGGTCAGCGAATAATTCTTGCTGTCGAACGCCACGTTCATCAGACGCATGACCTCATTGCTGTCGCCCTTCTTGAAGGCCCGGACCAGTTCCTGGCGGATCCGATAGAACTGTTCGTCGGGCATGCGGCCCTGAACCGAGGCGAACAAATGATGGTCCCCGAGATACAGAACTGCAGAGTCAACCGCGTACTCTTCGAGCGTGATGTTCGAGCGAATTCGGGCGCGATTGGTCGTCAGGACCTGGACACCCGCCTCGACGTGCTCGAAGTCCTCGATCGTCGCGGAATAGCAATAAATATCCCGTTTCTCTGCCGACGACTCCTCAAACACCGAGCTGAGTGCAAAGTGCGCCCCGACGCGGTGCAGATCGACCCTCGCCGGCTCGACGTACGCCTCATAAACCTCTTTGCCGTTGGCGTAGGGACGTCGGTTTGTCGGCGCATTCATCAGCATATTCTTGAAATCAGGCTCCAAATTCCAGTTCTGGACCTCGTGACATAACTGCATCGCCCTCGCGGCGTACATCATCACCTGAACGGTTTCGATGCCTGAGATGTTGTCGAAAAACCAGCCGCAACTGGTGTACATGAGCATCGCGTTGCGCTGCATTTCGAGCAATTTCAGAAAAGTCACCTTGTCGTGATGCGCCAGCGTCTTGCCCGCAGTCTGAGCCATAAAGGCATTGACGTTTTTCAAGGAACGGTCGTTAACCACCCGAATGTAGTCGTTGCGGACCTTCCACGGATCGGCGCAGTAAGCGGCCATGCGGTCCTGGAAGACGCCGGCGATCCGATCACGAAGCCAATCCAGGGCCTCCCGCAACGGCGCCCGCCACTGCTGCTGGCCGGATCGAGACTGGTCGGCCGCACAGCCGCAGTTGCTCTTCCATCGCTCGACGCCGTGCACGCAGCTCCAGGAGCTGTTCTCCCAGATCTCCACTTCGTGGTCGGGCGGGTACTTCTCCAGATACTCGCCGTAGATCGTGATCTTGGCGAGGTTGTTCGCGGCGATGTGGTGCAGACAGTAGGCCAGCGCCATGTCGCCATGATGGTGATGGTGACCGAAAGACTCGCCGTCGGTGGCCACGTGCACCAGACGAGCCGGTTGCTCGCCGTCGTTGGGAAACGAATTGGCCATCCTCAAGGCGAAATTCTCCCCGCTGTGGAGAAGCCCCCCGTAGGCGATGCCATGCGAGACCGGCCCATTGTAAAAGAAAATCGCGATCTGTCGGCCGGAAGGCAGATTACACAAATACGGCACACTCGTGTCAAGGTCGCCTTCATTGACGTCCCGCCAGCGACGCGCCCCGCTGAGTCGACGGGTCCGTTTGGCCTGGCGAGGGGCCAGGATGGTGAACTTGATCCCATGGTCGACCAGGACTTCGAGAGAGGGCAGGTCCACCGCCGTCTCAGGCAGCCACATCCCTTCCGGTTCCCGTTGGAACCGCATCTTGAAGTCCTCAATGCCCCAGATCACTTGGGTATGCTTGTCATTGGTATTGGCCAGAGGCAAAACCATGTGGTTGTATGCCTGGGCGATCGCACAACCGTGGCCGGAGAACTTCTCACGGCTTCGCCGGTCGGCATCCTGAACCATTTCATAAACGTCGGGCGCGTGGGACTCCAGCCAGTACATGAGCGTCGGGCCGAAGTCGAAACTGATGCTCTCGTAATTGCTGACGATATCGATGATCCTCTTGTCGGGTCCGAGAATCCTCGATGCGGCGTTCTGCCGGTAGCATTCCTCCGTGATTCTCGCGTTCCAATCGTGATAGGGGTAGGCCGAGTCTTGCAGCTCGACATACTCAAGCCACGGATTTTCCCTCGGCGGTTGATAAAAATGTCCGTGTATACAAACGTATTTTTCCATCCAGCAACCTTTCTATCCTGCTCGGCACACGCTGGGTGATTGCCAATCTTGTCCGAATACGGAAAGGGTGATGATATAACAACCCGCGGCAGGATGCAACCAGACGTCCGAATTTCTGGCCGTCGCCACGTAACGGCGAAAACTCGCGAAGGCGAGCGCCGCCTCCCGGGCGTTTCAGAGTCCCCTCTTCCCGAAATTCCGGGGGAATCCTCCAGGCCGAACCCAAGGGGTTACTCCGGCGCGCCGAGGATCCGCAGAGACTCCTCGAGGACCGGCAGCGCCTTGGTCTGAACGACCGGGTTGCTCGCATCGCCCGTGACCTCCATGCGAACGACCGCCCCGCCCAAACCTTCCGTCAGAGCCTGGAACACCGAAGGTTCAGCAGCCGCCAACCGCTGCCCCCGAGCCGTCAACATCAGGTGCAACCGGCCGTCGGAAAGGGCCATCGTTCCCGATCCGGTAAACGCGACGTTTCGTCCGGACATGTCGAGCTTGCGAATCAGCAGCATGTCCTGCCGAAGGTAGGAATCGATGAGCATCCGATCGAACGTATAGTCCGTCGGCTCGTTGAGACTGAGCACCGACAACAGGTTGCGCAGCGGCGATACCTTGCCCACCCGCATCTTCTCGATATTCACCAGGCAGATGCCGCGTTGCGAAGCAAGATCCCCGGCCCGGCCCCCCAGACTCAACGAGGCGTTCATCACGCCTCCGCTGTAAGGCGCCTCGGCCGTGGCGACCGCTTTTCCCTCGCGGAGAAACTCCTGAACGTCCACCCGGCTCAAGATCGCCTGGATCACGTACTCGATACGGCCGGTCTCGGCTCGTGCCATTCGCAGGCTGCCCAGAACTTTTCCCCGATAACAATCGCCCAACAGATCGGCGATCTCCCACGCCTTCGAAACCGGGTCGTAAACAGCCTCCGCTGTCGCGTGAGAAATCGTGCGGCCCTTGATCACAAGGCGACCGTCGGCCAAGGCGGCCCGTCCCCGCGACAATCCGTTTTCCGTATCATACGCGCTCTCGACCTCCACATCGCCGGCCAACTCCACCGTTCTTCCGGCTACTCGCAATTCACAGGCATGGAGGGCTGCCCGGCCTGTGATCTCCACCCGCATCCCGCCGGAAGAGACCCGAGAGATCATCAGCCTGCACGCGTTCACATCGAAAGGCCCCTGCGGGGCAAGATCCCGGTAGACTTGGGCGAACTCTTGGGGCAGCGCCTCGCCCAGCGACTTCGTGAAACAAAGCTCTTTTGTCCGGACGACGAAAGAACCGCCGGCCAGACCATTCTCGTCCCGCGCAACGGCCCCATCGACATAAATCGTCGCGGACTGCGGCTGACAAGGATCGACGGGCGAGGCCGTCGCCTTCGCGACGACAAGACGGTCCCGCGAGAGTGAAATCGTTCCGCGCACCTCCCGCAGCGGATAGGGAATGTCCCGGTGACGGATCTTGATCCCCAGGCACTCCATCGTCCCTGTGACCGTCGGGGAAGCATCGCCGTCGGAGACTTGGAGCTCTAGACGAAGGTTTACGTTGCCCTCGGGCCGAAACGTAGCGAGCGGTCCTGCCAGCGACGACGGCAACAGTCCTATCGTCGTCTCGTTGAACGGAACCTCCTGCGCCGTCACGTTTACACGAAACGGTTTGGTCTTGGCCCCGGCGGACAACTCCATTCCACCTTCCAGAGCGATTCGACTCTGCCCGTAGAGGCCGTCGAGCTTTTGGATCGTCACCGATTTCGGCGAGACCGCCAGTTCCGCGACCACGTCCGACAGCGTCAGCGGCGACTGCTCCAGCCTCAACGTCTTACTGTAACAGACGACGTCGGCGTGGTAGCTGATGGGACCGACGTGGTTCGCGTCGCCCGTGGTGAAGACGCGGGCTCGCACATCCGCGGTCCCGTCGACCTCCAGCCGACCGTACAACTCCTGATACTGCGGCGGAAGGCTTCTCTCGAGTGTGGCGTCCAACGGAATGCCGGTGCCGTCGATCGAAACATAATGCATCGCCCGGGCGGTGCCTAGTCCGGTGACCTTGGCGTTGAGTCGAATCTCACAGTTGCCGGACTTCGAAACAAGATGGGTCGCCGTGATGCTCTCATGATCGAAATACAGGCTCCCCGTCAGATCGGTCAAAGGATACGGAAACCCATCGAACGCAGCCGACACGCCGTCGAGATCGACGGAAACGTACATCCGTTTGTCCGTGGGCGACGTCCGCATAAGCCGATAATCGACGGCTACTCGTCCGCTGGGGTCAAATGCGTCCCAAAGTCGTTTCTGCCCGGGTTGAAGCGCCGCGTAGAGAGCCTCATCGAGAATCATATTGGGACTGCTAATTTTGTATCGATATTGCCGTTCGGCACCCCGGCCCCGGCTCCATCCCTCGATCCGCACATCCACCGGGCCATGTTTCCCGGCCAGATCCTTGAGAACCAGACCGGATTGGGTGAAATCGATCTCCCCTCGGAGATGATCGATCACGTAAGGAAACTCCACATCACACACGGAGACATCCTGACAGATGATCGTGCCCAAGACCTCGCTCTCGTCCAGCCGCTGGAAATTCCCGTTGCCGCTGACGGAAATCGATTCCACAACCCCGGTCGGCCGATACCTCGCGAAGAATCGCTGAAGGCTGGTGAGGGGACCGTCTCCGGTGCTGCCGGAGACGATCTGCTGAAGAGCGCCGACCTCCGGCGCCTGCTTTCCGTGTAAATCCTTCAAACGAAGGTCGAATCGGTAATCGCCGTTCGGTTCGTACCGGAGCTGACCGGCGAGGACATCAATCGCCCAGGCACGTTCCAGAGAAGGCAAATCCGCGGAAGACAGCCCCCCTGCCACAGCCAACTCGCCCGGCCGCCAATACCCCCTGAGATGACTCTGCCCGTATCCGCCGGAAAGAGTAGAGGTTTTGATTTCGAAACCATAGCCCTGAGGGGTCAGGCCGAATCCGAAACGGCCCTCCACCGGCACCGTCATAACGATCTCGGTCTTGCCGCCGGAAACCTTGGCGTACCGCAGTCTTCCGTCGCGAAGCACAACCGACGGAAGGGCGGTTGTGTTCTTACCGCCGAAGCGACTGAGTCGAAGGGTCCCCACGTTCCACCGCTGGCGGTCCAAGTCCCGTTGCACATCGAGTACAAAATCTTCGATGTACAATTCCGTCACACGAGGCGAAAGCGATAGAAGACTTCGTCGGCTGAACCGCACCTGCACGTCTTCGGCCCGAAAAATCGTGCTGTCGGATCCCGGATCATCCTGCTGAGGCCGGATTGACAACTGGTGGATGGACACAGAGCCGTCCCAGCGGAAACCGAGACTCCCCGTCTTCACCTGCGTATTCGTCAGGCGCCCGACTTCGGCCGCCACGATCCCCGGCAACCACCATCCCAGTCCGATTCCCCCTGCGCCGATCACAACACAAAGAACCACTCCCACGATCAGCAAGCGTCGAAGAAAACTTCGTCGTCGCTTTCCGCTTCCGTCCGACATCCGGGATAAGTACGGAAAACCCACCATGCGAAACCGCCGTCAGGACCTGCGACGGATTGCTTTGTCGGCGATGTCTCGACGCCAGTAAGCGCCTTCGAAATGGATGCGGTCCACCGCCTCATATGCCCGGGCCTTGGCCGCCGCGATCGTTTCGCCGATCGCAGTCACACCCAACACGCGGCCCCCGTTGGTGAACACGTTTCCGTCGCGCAGTTTGGTGCCGGCGTGAAAAACCATCACATCCTCAAGTTGGGCCGCTTCCTTCAGGCCGGTGACAACCTTGCCCTTTTGATACTCGCCGGGGTAGCCTCCTGAGGCCATAACCACACACACGGAAGGACGCGGATCCCATTGAAGCGTCACATCCTCCAAAGTCCCGTTACAGACCGCCAGGCACACCTCGAGCAAGTCGCTTTGGAACCGCATCAGGATCGGCTGGGTCTCCGGATCACCGAACCGGACGTTGAACTCGAGCACCCTTGGTCCGCCACTGGTCATCATCAAACCGGCGTACAACACGCCGCGATAAGGAGTGCCGTTACGATTCATCGCATCGACCGCCGGAACAAGGATCTCCCGCGTGATCCGGTCCATCATCGCGTCGGTGACGATCGGCGCAGGACTGTAGGCGCCCATGCCGCCGGTGTTGGGACCGGTGTCGCCGTCGCCGATGGGCTTGTGGTCCTGGGAAGATTCCATCACATAAATGCTGTGCCCATCGACGAAAGCCAGGATAGACGTTTCTTCGCCGAGCAGTTTGTCTTCGACGACGACCTTCTCTCCGGCGTCGCCGAAGATCCGGTCCACCATGATCTTCTCGGCCGCCAGGATCCCCTGGGCAGGATCGTCGCAGACGATGACGCCTTTGCCCTTGGCCAATCCGGCGGCTTTGATCACGACGGGTTCATCCCGGCTAGCGATGTATGCCTTGGCGTCACTGAACCGATCGAAAATACGTCCTTCCGCAGTGGAGATCGCGCCGGACCGCATCAATTGCTTGGCGAAGGCCTTGTCGGCCTCGAGCTGCGCCGCAGCGCCGCTGGGACCGAAGGCCTTGATGCCGGAAGCTTCCATCACATCGACGATCCCCTTGGCCAAAGGATCTTCGGGACCGACCACGACCAGACCGACTCGTTTCTCCCGGGCAAAACCGACCAAGGCGGGGATGTCAGTTTCCCGGATGTCGACGTTCTGACCGTACTGGGCCGTTCCCGCGTTGCCGGGAGCAATGTAAAGATTCCCCAACTGCTTGGACTGTTTCAGTTTCCACGCGATCGCATGCTCACGCCCCCCGCTGCCGATCAGCAATACATCCATCGTCAATCCTTTGCCACCATTGCAATGCCCAGACGCCAAAGCGTCCCTTGCCCACGATTCCGGACACCTCCGGCCGAACCCCCGGTCCTGCATCCACCCTGCCATTGACAGGGAACCGAGGTACTGTACCAGATGACGGCAACAGGCTCAAGTCGATCTTGCCGGCTGTCGGCATGAACCAACCGCGGGTCCCCCAAAGGGTCCGGACCGTGCGATCACCAAGCGTGCCAAGCAATCCCCTCGTACGTCCATACCTTTGGGTACTTCCGAATGAGCACTTCCTTCTCGGCCTCGTCAGCAGTGTAAAAATGGCCTCCTTTGACGGGAGACCAGAACCGATATATCGGACGGGTCATCGCGGGCTGCAAACCTGACGGATACACATAAAACGCCACTCCCTCATACGTCCAGATCTTCTGTTGCTCCTTGAGGATCCTGTCCTTTTCCTGTTCGTCGATCGTGTAGAAATGAGTCGAGAACTTGTCGGACCAGAACCGATGCACAGGTCGCGTCATCGGATCAGAATCGTCAAGAAACGCGGCAAACGCCACACCCTCGTATTTCCATATCAGAGGATATTCCAGGAGCAATTTTTCCTTTTCATCTTTGTTGATGGTGTAGAAATGCTTGCCGGTCACGGGCGACCAGAACCGGTACACGTCGCGAAGAGACGCCTCCAGCAGCTCTCCGGTCTCGATCATCAGGTTGTCCAAAAAAGCCTACCCCGAGGTCAGACTCAACCCGTTGGAGGTTCCGCCGAGCCACACGTAAAGGGGCTTGTTGCTCCATTGGCCTTTGATGAGACCGGGAAAAGTGATCCATGCGTGATCAACGCCGTAGCCGCCGTCACCGATGTAAAGTTCGTCCGCCTCGGCGCAGTACGAAAGGTACACCGTCGTGCGGTTCTTGAACCGCGGCGCGGTGCTGGTGTCGACGCATAATCCCTCAACCGTTCTGTACCAGAAGTGAGCGTACATGTTCGAGGCCCCGATTCCGACACCCACTTGTTGCTCGGATGGGCGTTCGGCGTTACAAGTCAGACCGAAGCCAACCCAGCCTTTGGCGTACGTCACCGGCGTGTACTGTAAATCCACCTTCATGGCGAAATCGAAATTCGGATCAAATCGCCATGCGTTCGAGACATACATGGCCCAAGCCCCCGCCGCCGAGGAGGTGGTTTGCAATTCGAGACGCCCGTTTCTCTCAACCAGCGTGCAATTCTTCGGATCTTCCGTGTACGTTCGCCAGATGACGCTGGGTTCGTTGTCGTCGAAGTTTTCTCGCAGGATCAATTGCCCCAGAGAGAAAGTCGAGGAGGAGAGCGATCCGATGACCTGACCTCTAGCCCCGCTCACGACTCCTCCAACGCCACTTCCCCACACCACGGCAACCGCGACAACCCAAGATGTGATGCGAATTAAAGTTTGCATATCCCTACCTCCGGTCCGGATACCCAGAATCCTTTCGCCGCTCAGAATCCATGAACGAATCATGCGTTATCCCCGCAAGATCCGTCTCAATGCGACTCCTGCGAACACACGGCACTTCATTATTGCCCGGCGTAAAGGACCGCCCTGCAATCGAAACATCCGGGCGACCCATACACCCTGCAAGGCCGTCGTTGCCACTACGGACCGCCATGTCCTGACTCCGGCCGCTCCTCCTTGGTATTTTTTGTTATAAGGCAACACCGATCACCCTGTCAAGCTAGGGAATTTAGGTTTTCACTTATCGTACGCCCCCTTTTCCCTGAATAGACGTTTCCCCCTCCGACCGAAAACAGTCCTTCGAGGCCTTTTCCTTCACGGTCGACCGAATCGATTGGTAACGCCCGGTGAGAACCGCTCCCCCGATGTCCCTGGAAGCATCGTATCTCCAGTATTCTGCCTACGTTCCAGACTCGTCCCATAAAGAGTCAAGGTTTGAAAATGTGCTTGCCGATGACAGAGAAAAGTGTTAGTCTCTTCCCAGTACTGGCAGTGCGGATTCTGGGCAACCTGGGTCGCCTGCCTCCCACGGGGAACAAGGATTGGTTTCGGTTGGGAAGACTGTGGCCTCTGCGGTCACGAGAAAGGAAAGGATTCGCCATGCGAGAGTCGAAGGGATTCGAAATCAAACGATGGGGCGGGCTTGGCATCTACCTGTGTGCAGTTGCGGGGATTCTTTTCACCGCATCCGGTTGCGGCGAACAACTGACCCGTATGGAGGAAAATCAAATCAAGTTGCAGGCGATGGTAGCTGCCAACGCCCGGGAGCTGGCCACCCTCTCCTCGCAGGTCCATGCCGGAACCCTCAAAATCGGTCAAGGCCTTCAAAACCTGGACACGCAAACCCAGGGAATCGCCGCTGGGGTGCAAACCGTCCAGAACCGCCAGACACAGCTTCAGGAAACCGTCGTTGCAAACCACCGAAACCTAGAGGCCAAAACAGACGCTTTGCGTGAAGGCCAGCAATCCCTGGGGGCCCAAGTGACGCAAGTCCAAGACACCGCCCAGCGAGCGGCCTCCGATTTGACGGCCCTCGCCCAACACCAGGCGGGGCTGCGTGAGACCATGCTGACCAATCAGCAGGAACTGAACACCCATATCGACGTCGTCGTCAACCACCAACAGGCCCTCCAGGCCGGCGTCGTTCGCCTGCACGAAGCGGACGAATCGCTCGCCCGGAGCATCGCTTCCGTGGCGGGCAAGCAGGACACCCTGTCCACGACTGTCCAGGAGAATCAAACCGAATTGACGCAACGACTCCGTGAGGTGGCTGCAGCCCAGAAGACGACTCAGGACTCGATCACCGCGCACCACACACAGACCGGCAATCAGCTCGCGGGTCTGATCACGGGCCAACAAGATCTTCACGCCCGTATCGATGGATTGAACGCAAAAGCCGATAAAGCATTACTGGATTCTGCAACCGCCGTCGCCTCGCTCCAGGAGACGCTGCGGACCGGTCACGAAATCATCGCGGGCCAGATGGCCGCAAGCCTCCAAAATCAGCAGACGATCCGGACCGCGGTCCAGGATCTTCACAACAAGACGGACGCCTTGTCCGGAAACCTTGCGGGGGTGGCAACCGAACAGGTAACCGCCAAAGAGACCGCGAGAGCACACCACGACGAAATCCTTGCCGCGATGGCCGGGCTCTCGGATGGGCATCAGTCTCTTCGCTTGGGCATCGAACAGATCGACAAGAAATCCGACACCATGACTTCGGAGTTGGCCGCCCACGCAGATGCGGTCGCCCAGAACCACCGGAACACGAACGCCGCAATGGCAGAGCTCGGCGCGCGGACCCAGAAAGTCTCCGCGGAACTGGACGCGATGGCTTCGGCGCAGGATGTCTTTCGCCGGCAACAATTGAGTCACAACGAAGCGATCATCGCCCGCATGACAGGATTGGCCGAGGGTCAGCAGGCTCTTCGTGGCCAAGTGGATCTCCTCACCACGACCACCAGCCAGACCGCTCTGTCCATGCTCACGTTGAACAACAGCCAGGCGACCTTCCAACAGGCGATGCAGGCCGGCATGAGCGCTCTGCACGAGAGAGCCGACCAAACCGCAATGAACATGAAGGACATGATCGAGTTGAACACCGCGATGAATCGGGCGATCGCTGACCAAGCCAGGGTGATGACCGAGAATCAGCGAACGATGAAGACGGACTTGGCCCGCATCGCCGGCGTTGTAGATCGGACCTACGCGGACCTCACCGCCGTATCGCTTGCGCAGGATGCGCTTCAGAACACGTTGGCCACCCGAAGCGACGAGATCGGCGGACGGATCGCCCGCCTCGACAACAACCAGAAAGACTTCCTAGAGAGCCTGAATGTCCTGACAGCGACCGCAGGCCAGACCGCCCTGGACGTCCTGGGACTGACGAGCGGCCATGTCGAGTTGAACCGAACCCTCCGTGCCGGCAACGACGCTGTCATTGCTCATACCACCGCGCTGGCCGACCACCAAAAGACGATCAGCCACCAACTCGACGTCCTGACCGCCACCACGAGTCAGACCGCGTCGGACGTAATCGCCATATCCGATCGCCAGAACATGCTGGCCGACGCGGTGCGAGCCCATCATGACTCGGCCGCCACTCATCTGGCTAAAGTCGCAGAGAATCAGCGACAGATACACAGTGGCCTCGACGTGCTCACCGCCACCGCCGGGCAGACCGCCTTGGACGTGATTGAAGCCGCCGAACGCCAGACCCAGTTCGCCCAGGCGGTCCAGAGCCATCAGCGTGCGACCGACGGCCGGATCGCCAAGCTCGATGAAAACCAGCAGAAGATGCAAAGCGGCCTCGATACGCTGGTCGCCGCTGCCGGACAGACCGTCAAGGATCTGAACGCCGTGATGGGCCGACAGGAGGCCCTTGCGTTGGCGATGCAGAACCACGATGAATCGATGATCGGCCGGATGGAAAAGCTCGACGAAAACCAGCAGAAAACCCAGGGCGGAATTGAGACCGTGGCGACCACTGCGGGCCAGGCAGTCCGAGACATCGCCGCTCTGAGCGAAAGCCAGGCCAAGTCCGATCAGACCGCCCAAGCCGGACGTCTGGAGATAACCGCCCGACTGACGGAAATCGCCCAAGGGCAGCAAGGCTGGATCGAGCGATTTGACGCGGCACAGACACGGATTCAGGCGATGGCCGACGGCATCGCGACGCTTGATCGGCAACTTGCCGGGCTCCAGAACGTTCTCCAAAGCACCGTCCAGGCCACCGGCGAGGTCCTTGAGGCGAACGAACAGCACCGTCGGCAGTTCGAAGCCAAAATCGCCCAGGACGTGCAGACGATGATCGACGCCCTCTCGCAGCTTCGTCAGACTCAGGCCCAGCTCCAAGAGCAGATGAATCAGGTGCACAAAACCACCCAGAGCCAGGCGGACACGCTCAAGACCACAATCGAGCAATTGAAGGCCGCCCCGATCCAACAGCCTTCGATTGAGGTTAAAATCGGCGACGCGGCCAAGTCGTCGACGCCGGCTGTGGTACAAACCGGCGAGTGACCCTTCGGCGACCGAGCGCAAACTGCAAAACCAAAAAGGGGATGACGAAAAAAGTCATCCCCTTTTGCGTGCAAGGAATTTCCCGAAGCTCATAGCAACGTAATTCCCGCCTCCCGGCAGCGGTCGATCACCCATTGCGGCCACACGCTCGCGTGTACTTCGCCGATGTGCAACTTTCGGAGAAAGAACATGCACAGACGCGACTGGCCGATGCCGCCGCCGATGCTCAGGGGCAACTCGCCCGCCAGAAGCCTCTTGTGCCAGGCCAGCTCCCGACGCGACAGGACCCCGCGAACCCGCAACTGCTCTTGCAGCGAATCCGCGTTCACTCGAATCCCCATGGAGCTGATCTCGAACGCCCGGTTGAGTAACGGGTACCACAGGAGAATGTCGCCGTTGAGGCCCCTGCAACCGTTGACAGTGGGCGTGATCCAGTCGTCGTAATCCGGCGCCCTCCCATCGTGAATCGTTCCGTCGGGGAGTTCACCGCCGATGCCGATCACGAAGACCGCCCCACATTCTTTCACAATCCGGTTCTCCCGCTCCCGCGGCCCGACGTCCGGCCATCGCTGCAGCAGTTCTTCCGCATGGACAAACGTGATCTCCTCCGGCAGCATCGGCGCGATCTGCGGATAGCGGTCATACACCGCCCGCTCCATCATGCGAAGCACCGAATAGATCGAGCGGACGATTTCTTTCAAGAAATGCAGGTTCCTGTCCTGCTCGTGGATGACCCGTTCCCAATCCCACTGATCCACATAGACCGAGTGCAGATTGTCCAGGCACTCCTCATCGGGTCGAATCGCGTTCATATCGGTGTAGAGCCCTTCGCCCGGCGCGAAACCATAATCGGCCAGCACCATCCTCTTCCACTTGGCCAGCGAGAATAGGCATTCGGCCTCGGACAGACCATCATCCTTGATGCGGAACGTCGCCTTAGCCTCCACCCCGTTGAGGTCATCGTTGATGCCGCTGCCCTTCCGCAAGAACAAGGGCGCAGAGACCCGCTGGAGATTCAATGCGGTCGCCAGGTGATCCTGAAAAAAATCCTTGATGAACTTGATCGCGCGTTCGGTCTCGCGCAGATTCAACGCAGGTCGATAGCCTTCGGTCAAGATCAGATCCGGCATGGAAGCCTCCAAACCATGTTCACATAGTCAAACCGGCGCGCCGCACGGAGGTCCAAACGATATCCCAATCCTCCCGCTCGGTCAAAGCAAAAAGGCCGGTCCACCGCGACAACGTGGAACTGTGGTCTTGCGGAGAATGGAATTGCCGCAATAATGGGACGCAGCGGACGACTGGGAACATGGGAGTTCCCCAGTCGAATCCCCATGGAGCCAAGCACAGAGAACGGGAGATCGGAGATGAGAATAGGCGTGTCTCACGGCATCAGCGTCGCGGTCGCCTTGGCGGCAGTCCTGGCCGGTTGTCACATCAACATCGATGGCGGCGCATTCAAAGCCAAGTATACGCGAAATGACGACTTGACCGCCTCCCTGGCGGGCATCTCGACGCTGGACGTGAGCACGAACGTCGGTCGGATCGAAATCAAGGCAGCCGACGTCACGGAAGCGCAGATCGCAGCCGTGATCAAGGTCAAGGCCAAGACGGAAGAACAGGCGCAGGAACTGGCCGAAGGCGTTCGGATCGAGGCCAAACCTTCCGGGCGGACCCTGGTGGTCAGGGCGATCAAGCCGTCCGGCTTCGGCCGTAGTGAATTGTCGGTGGATTTCACGATCACCGCACCGGCCTCTCTGGAAATCAGAAGCGAGGTCAACGTCGGCGACATCCACGTCACGGGCTTCGCGGGCCCGGTGGCAGCCCGCAGCGACGTCGGCGCCGTCACCTGCGTGGGTCTGCGCAGCAACGCCAATCTGCACACGAACGTCGGAGACGTCCGCGCGGAATACGCGCCGGACGCCCCTGCCACAATCTCGATCGACGCATCCGCCAATGTTGGGAATGTGGAACTGACAGGTCCCAAGGACATCTCGGCCAAGGTGGCCGCCGAGACGAACGTCGGCTCCATCAGCAGCGACCGGCCGCTCACCATATCGGGATCGCTCAAACAGTCGATTCGGGCCTCGCTCGGCAACGGCGAAGGGCGGATTCAACTCCGCTCGAATGTGGGCTCGATCCGAATTCGCTGAAGGCCGCTCGCTACGGAGCCAGCAGGGCCGTTACCAGCCCTGCCGCCGCGACGCATAACGCCGGCGGCAGTACTCTCCAGATGATTCGCATCAGCGGCGCGTTGAAGTAACTGGCCGACAGCGCCAGACACAGGTGGATCGGACTGATGGCCAGTCCGAACACGACGCCCGCGAAGGCCAGCGTCTCGACGCCCAGCAGCATTTGGCCTCCGGTCTGAATGAACGGCATCAGGAACGGATACGTGATCGCCACGGTCGGCGTCGTCACTCCCGTGCTGAAACTCACCAGAAACGGAAGCAAGAACACCACCAGCATCGGCGGCATGTGGATGTCCTGGAAGAACGTCACGACGGCGCCGACCGCCCCGCCGGCCTCCAGATTGAGCTTGAACCACAAGGCCCCGAACAGCAGCAGCACGATGTCCGCCTCGCGGGCGGCCTTGAAGATCCCCGGCCAACGCCTCACGTCCACCCGATGGAACAGCAGCAATCCGAGAATCGCCAGCAGGATTCCCACCGCCGGTGGAACGTGCAGCTTCACATACAGAATGGCGGTGAACAGAATGGGCCAGAACACGAGCACGAGGTCCTTCACGTGGGAGCCGACGCTCGCGCGGGCCTCCATGTGCTCGGCTCGTCGCGGCGGGATTTTGGCCAACAGAAGAAAGACGATTCCCGAGATCATGCCTGTGACAGCCAAGACCGCATGATACGCGATGACTCTACCCGGCGCAACACTCAGCATCGTCACGATCAGGGGCACCGCCGGAAAGAGCGGCCAGACCGGCTCCCACTGGTGGCGGAAGAAGAAATTGATCGCCGCGACGCGACTTCGTTCGACGCCAATCTTGTCGCCGGCCTCGCGGACCATCGGAGCCGAGAGCATGATCCCGCCGGGCGTCGGCAGCAGTCCCATGACCAAGGGAATCGCCGCCAAGGCCACGCGCCGACTGCGGAACAGGCCGTGCATTGCAGGGATGAGGCGGGCCGAAAGGCCGATTTGCCCCATCGCCTCGCCCACCACGTTGACCAGAAGCAGGAGCAACGTCAGTGACACAAACAGATACGGCGTAGTCTCCGTCAGCGGTCGGCCTTGCCACTCCGTCGCCAGATACGTCCACATCTGGCCCGGCGTAACCTGTAATAAGATCGCCAGCAGCACGGCCGAGGCCGTCATCGCCTTGCCGATCCGGACCCGCAGACGCAGCAGAACCACCAGCCCCAGCAACGAGGCAAGAATCGCGATCAACGCATACATTCGAAAGATTGCACTCCAACCGAGTTATCGAAGTGTCGGAACGAAGGGGGGTATTATGCTTGTCGTCAGGACGGTGGTCAACAGAATGCGAATCGGGTTGGAACCGCCGTCATGAACTTGTGGCAAGAACGGCCCCCAGGCGGCGGGCTTCCTCCAATCGCTGTGATTCCCTGCGGATCGCGCCTTTGTCCCCGACGCCGGGAACAACGATGATATCCGTCAGATTCATTTCAAGATACGCCAGGCTCTTGCGGAAGAAGTCCACGACCGGCCGCCAAGTCTCCTCGCGGGTCTCCTCCAGGACCACGGCCGCCGCCGCCCGCTTGCCTCGCACCATCGGGCGATTCGCCTCGCAATTGAAGTACACGAACCGATCGACGAACGCCTTCATCAGCGCGGTCGGGCCGTACCAATAGACCGGCGTTGCGAACACGAGGACGTCGCAGGCCGCGATCTTCTCATAGAGGGGCCGCATGTCGTCGTCCTTGCTGCAAGGCCGACCGCGCCAGCAGGCATGACAACCGTCGCATTCGCGAATGTGCAAATCGCCCAAACGGACCATCTCAACCGCCGCTGCGACCGAGGCCGCCCCTTCGGCGATCCGGGAAACCAGAATCTCCGTATTCCCGCCTTTGCGGGGACTTCCGACCACAGCCAGCACCTTTGACATTCGTGACTCCCTGGAATCGCGAGGCTCATGATTCGCGCGTCCCTCTCTTCCCACATCCGCGACCGCGTTGATGACGCGTACGTCATAGTGAGCCGCCGCAAGGAAGTCGTCAACACAAATCATAGATCCGCGACGGCTCTGTGTCGCGGTTGCCATGGCGTTGACAGACTGAAGCGTTGCCGCTACTCTGGGGCTTTCTTTGGGAGTAGTTCGTATGGAATTGACATGGATCAACAAACTTCGGATCGCGGCGGTGGCGGCCTTAGGCATCGTCGTCATTGGGATTCTCGCTTGGCCATTGGCCGCCCCGGCGGACCCTTTGCTTCCCGTCCGAGCCTCCGTCATCGGTTTTCCCGGCACGCTGCTGTTGCTTGTCCTGGCCCTGGCGATCGGATTCGCGGGCTATTTCATTGCCTGGCCACACGGTCGGGAAATCGGCATTCTCGGGGTACCTTTCGGCCTGGCTCTCTGGGCGGGCCGCTCGGGTCCCATGCAGACCCTGACGCAGATCCGGGACGAGACTGCCGAACGGGCTGCGCTGGTGCAATCCCTTCGCATGGAGCCCCTCTACTGGATGCTGCTCGTCGCAGCGGGTTTTGCAGGCGTCCTGTTGGCACAGCGTCTGCGAAAAGCCCCTCCCAACAAAGTCCTGGAGGCGGACGCTCATTCGATCTCGAAAGGCCCCGCGGGCAGCATTTACGCAAATGCATTACTGGCCTTGGGTGTGTCGGTGGTTGTCTCCCACTTCTTTCTGGGTGTCTTTGTGCAGAATTTGGCGATGTCTCCCAACGTGGCGGCTCAACCGGACATCGGCCAGATTATCTTCGGGGTCGGGGCCGCGTTCGCGGTCGCGGGTTTTATCGTCAGGCAGGTCCTCGGCCAGAGCTACATTCTGCCTGCCCTCTCCTCGCTGCTGGTTGTCGGGATGGCACAAGTGCTCCACTATCGAAGCTCGACCATCGAGAGGTTCGCCGAGACCTTTCCTGCCTCCTTCTTTCCGCACAGCGTTTTCGCGATCGTCCCGGTCCAACTGGTGGCCTTGGGGACACTTGGTTCGGTCCTGGGGTTCTGGATAGCGGTCCGATATGATTGGTGGCGTAAACACGAAACCGTTTGATTCTCATCGTTTTTTCACACCCCTCTCTTCCAGCGGAACATTCATAAAGCACGCTTTTACAACGATTTATAAAAATTCTACCCCACAACCGTCCTCCCCAACGTAAAGAAAACTAAAATTGTCTGCTTCCCCCCCTTGAATTGGCCGACATAAGGATGTCCTGAAACCTTCAGGATCCAGATGCGGGGCCAGGGACGTGAGGCCTCCCACGCGAACCGTCGCGTGAAGGAACACACCTAGGGCCGCCGTGCATAGGGAATGTGGAAGAATCGGCTATACGAACAGATGAAGTCCCCATATCGTAGGGAGCACTGTAAAACCAGCCGATAAAAGGAGTTAACGATGTTGGTTCTGAGCAGACAGAAAGACGAATCCATCATGATCGGCGATGAGGTCGAGATCACCATCGTCGATGTGCGGGGTGACAAGGTGCGGCTGGGAATCACCGCGCCCAAGCACATCCCGGTCCATCGTCGAGAGATCTACGACGCCATCCAGCGGGAAAAGTCTCAAAAAACGGATGAGGTTCAGACCGGCGGCAACAACGAACACCTCGACAGCGCCGAAGAATCCCTCCCCAAAAAAGCTCCACAGAAGTAAACCCGCCCGCGGTCTGCTCGCCACACCCATCGATTGCCTCCAACCCTCTGGCTCGAAGGAGGGTTTTCTTTTGCGCCCCTAGCCCCCTGGCCCCGAATCGACCCTCTCACGACCTCATCAGCCAGGAATCGCCACCTGCACCACCGTCAAATTCAGCGCCTTGGACAAGTCGCGTGGATCGATTCGGACGAGAAAACCTCGAGCCCCACCGTTGATGTAGATCTTGTTCAGCTCCAGAATACTCGCCTCGCAATAAACCGGCATCGCCCGCTTGGTGCCGAACGGACTGGTCCCCCCCACCCAATATCCGCTGTGCCGATTGGCTACCTTCGGATCGCATGGGCTGACCGATTTGACGCCCAGAATCCGAGCCAAACCCTTGGTCGAGACCTCACAGTCGCCATGCATGAGCACAATCAAAGGCTCCTTGGCCTCGGTCTCCATGACGAGGGTCTTGACGATGACATGCTCGTCCACGCCCAGTTCCCGCGAAGACACGCGGGTGCCGCCCCGCTCTTGGTACTTATAGAAAAACGGCTCGAACTCGATCCCATGGTCGAGCAGACATCGAATCGCATTTGTCTTGGGATAATCCTTTGGGGCCATCGGCACAATTGTAGGCCCGAACGCGGCCTTTGCCAAGTCCGGACGAAAAGGCCTTTTCGATTCCCCCACCCTGGATGAGAAAAACCGCGGCGTCCCGCATTCTCGCATTGACTTGCCTGTGAACTTTCGTATCCGGTTTTCGCATACTTCGATCCCGCCCGAAGCGGGCGGGCCTGGGAAATTTTGCGATTTTCGCCAGCAGCATGAATGGCATGCTACGCGCCCGGTTGGCACAAGGGCCTGTGTGTTTGGTACGACGTGCGGACGAGAGGAGGGAGGGACGGTTGCCGACCGCATCGCGGCCAAGCAGAACGACTTGCGAGAGGTGAGCCGCAGGATTGCGGAGACTCAGCGGATGATGACCGGCTCGAAGGTGTTTGATCCGGAACTTGGCCGTCTCCAGGGGATTGCCAGGAGATGCGAACAGATCGATGCCGTGATCTGCGATCTCAAGACCCGCATCGAGAACCTCCGGCCCTGCGCCGTCACCGTTCTCGGGGGGACTGAGTAGGCGATGGCGCAGGGAAACCGGAGTTGGATCATCATGCACTCTTGAGGGGTGTCGCGACGTTGGTCTTGATGTGGACGTCCTGCTGCGGGAATGGGATCGTCAGGCCGTTCTCGTCGATCGCGACCTTCAGCTTTTCGGTGAGGTCCCAGTACACCTTCCAGTAGTCGCTCGCCTTCACCCATGGACGGACAACGAAGTTCACGCTGCTGGAGGCCATCTCGTGGACCCCCACGACCGGAGCCGGCTCAGCCAGGATTCTCGGGTCGGCCGCCAGGACGCCTTCGATCACCTGCCGGGCCTTCTTCAGGTCGTCCTCATAAGAGACACTGACCGTCAGGTCGACACGCCGAGTGCCGTTGATCGTGTAGTTCAGGATGCTGCCGCCGGTAACGGCGCCGTTGGGGACAACGATCCGCACGTTGTCCGGCGAGTTCAATACCGTGTTGAAGATCTGGACCGCCTGAACGGTTCCTTTGACGCCACAGATCTCCACAAAGTCGCCCACGCGGAAGGGTTTGAAGACCAGCAACAGCACGCCGGAGGCGAAGTTCGCCAAAGAGCCCTGCAAAGCCAGGCCCACCGCCAGGCCCGCGGCGCCGAGCACCGCGATGAACGAAGCCGTCTGAACGCCGACCCGGTCCAGGGCCGCCACGATGACAAACACCAGCATGGCCGTGTAGCCGAGATTCTCGATGAACGGCACGAGCGTCGGGTCCACCTTTGCCTTGGTCAGGACCTGAACGAGCACCTTGGACAGCAGCTTGGCCACGTACCGCCCGATCAGGAAGATCAGGATCGCGCCGAGGACCTTCAATCCATATTCGGCCATGATTCCACCGATTCGCGTGGCGATCTCCTGCATCGCACCAAAAGCCGCGGTTGGCGATTCCGACGAACCGGCCTGGGCCCCGAACGCCTGGCTCGGACTCACAAACGCCCCTCCCATCCCCCAGCCAACGAACGAACAAACCGTTTTCCATCCTTTTCTCATATTCGATTCCTTTCGTATCAAACCATCCGCCTCGACATCGGGGAGATGCACACCCCCCGAAGGCGACGCACACGGCGTGCCCAATCGTCAGGCGATCCCCCTGTTATCTTCGGCTGATCGCCCCGCGGGACTCCAGCCCAGCGTCTTCGAGGACAGCCGCACGTCGCCTGGTTTGAGGGGAATTCGTTTGCCTGAGATCCCTCGCAGCGGTACAGTGGAGTCATCTTGTTCGCTGTTTCTCATCACTGGAAGGAGGACAAACATGTACTACCCCTCGAACGACAACACCCCATGGACGAAGCCGATCCGCACCATGCGGGCCCCGCTGCTTGCGACCGTCCTGTGCCTGCTGTGGGCCGCCAGCGCAGTGCAGGCCGAGCTTCCGGAAGGTCTGGGAGCCTACTACCGATTCAACTCGACGTCGGGATTGACCGCCATTGATGAAACCGGCGCCCACAACGGGACGCTGACCGGGGCACTGGACTGGGTTGCCGGTGTGGAGGGCAACGCCCTACAGTTCAAGGGCGGCAACGGCAGCCCGTTCGTCAACACCGGCGCCTGGCAGACCACCGGCGCCGATGGCTTGGGCGTCGCCCTGTGGGCCAAGTGGGCCGGCGCCAACAGCCTCTACCAGGGACTCGTCAGTCATCGCGACGGCACCATGTACTGGTGGATCGAAGTCTCCAACAACGCCGCGGAGTTGCGATTCAAGTCCAACACCAGCCCCCAGAGCAACTTGTTCCTGACCACGCCTCACCTGCTCAAGGATGAATGGATGCACGTGGCGTTCTCACACGACGCGGCAGCCAAGCGAGGCGTAGTCTACATCAACGGACAGGAGAAACTCGCGGGCGCCTGGAGCCTGCCCGCCGGCAATTTCGCCACCTATCGGACCGGTATCGGTGTCGTCAACTGCGCCGACGGACTGGGCACCTTCAACGGGGCTCTCGACGAAGTCATGATCTTCCAGCGGCCTTTGACCGCCGCCCAGGTCCAAGACGCCATGGACGGATTCGACAATCCCGTCGCGACCAAGCCAAATCCCGCCGACGGCCAATCCGATGTGCCCACGGACGTAACGCTGGCCTGGACGTCCAACGGCATGGCCGCGACACACGACGTATACCTTGGGACCACTGCCGAGAACCTCGCACCGGTCGCTCAGGGCCTGACCGAAACCTCGTTCCAGCCCGCCGAGCCGCTGGAGTATGACATGACCTACTTCTGGCGGGTCGACGAGGTCAACGGCGCGCCGGACAACACCGTCTTTGCGGGCGAAATCTGGCGTTTCACGACCGAGCCCTTCTCCTACCCGATCGCAGGCGTCATCGCCACCGCCAGCTCTTCGGCCGCCAACATGGGACCGGAAAAAACCGTCGACGGCTCGGGCCTGACCGGCGACCTGCACTCGAACGACAACACCCACATGTGGCTGACCAGCCCCACCGGCTCGCAGCCCGCCTGGATCCAGTTCCAGTTCGACAAGGTCTACAAGCTCGACGAGATGTGGATCTGGAACTCCAACCAGGGAGTTGAGACCTTCGTCGGCTTTGGCGTCAAGGACGTCGCGGTCGAGTACTCTACCGACGGTGCCACCTGGACGACGCTGGCGGATGTGCCGGAATTCGCCCAGGCCGCGGGCCAGAACAACTACGCGCACAACACTACCGTCGAGTTCGGAGGCGTCGAAGCCCAGTACGTGAAGCTGACGATCAACAGCAACTGGGGCATGCTCAAACAGTACGGCTTGAGCGAAGTCCGCTTCCTGTACATCCCGGTCCAAGCCCGGCTGCCCCACCCCCCGACCGCCGCCACCGGCGTCCGCCTGGACATCGACCTGTCCTGGCGTCCCGGTCGCGAGGCCACCTCACATGAAGTCCACTTCGGCCTGGCCGTGGATGCACTGGCCCCGGCGGGCGTCGTCGCCGACCACCGCTACACGCCGGACAGCTTGACCTTCGGAACGACCTACTACTGGAAGGTGGACGAGGTCGGCGACACCGGAACCTATCCCGGCGAGGTCTGGAGCTTCACCACCCAGGAATACGCGGTCATCGACGACTTCGAGAGCTACACCGACGAGGAAGGCTCTCGAATCTACGAAACCTGGATCGACGGTCTGACCACCCAGAAGACCGCTTCGATGGTCGGTTATATGAACGCCCCGTTCGCCGAGCGGACCATCCTGCACGGCGGCGCGCAGTCCATGCCCTTCGAGTACAACAACGTCAAGACACCCCACTACTCCGAGGCCGAGCGGTCCTGGGACACGCCCCAGAATTGGACGGTCAACGGGGCTGATACGCTCTCCCTCTACTTCCGGGGTTACCCGACCGCCTTCCTGGAAAACGCAGACGGCTCGATCACCATGGGCGCCGGCGGCGCGGACATCTGGGGCAACGCCGACCAGTTCCGCTTCGCCTACAAGCGTCTCAGCGGCGACGGCTCGATCGTCACCCGCGTCGACAAGATGATCGCCGCCGACGGTTGGACCAAGGTGGGCGTCATGATCCGTGAGAATCTCGAAGCAGGCTCCCGACACGCGATGGTGGCGGTGACGCCCAGCAACGGTGTGTCCTTCCTGAACCGAGCCACCCCCGATGGGACCAGCACCCAGGTCAACCAGACTGGCCTCACAGCCCCCTACTGGGTCAAGCTGACGCGAACGGGCAACAACTTCATCGCCCAGCGTTCCGCCGACGGGGTCACGTGGACCAACATCACCGCCGACGCGGCCGCTTCGACGGTGACGATCGGGATGGCCGCGGAGGTCTACATCGGCCTGGCAGTCACCAGTCACAACACCGCCATGCAGACCAGCGCACAGTTCTCTCAGGTATCCACCACCGGCGGCGTCTCCGGCTCCTGGCAAAACGTCGCCATCGGCGTGGCCCAGCCGGGCAATGCCCCCGGCACACTGTACATCACCCTGGAGGATCGCAACGGCCGCAAGAAGACCGTGAACCACTCGGACATTCAGGCCGTGACCGTACCCCAGTGGCAGCAGTGGAAGATCCCGCTGAGCGAGTTCAGTTCCGCCGGGGTAAACGTCGCGGCGATCGAAAACATGGTCCTGGGCGTCGACAACCGGGCCAACCCCGCTTCCGGCGGCGCGGGGCTTCTGTTCATCGACGACATCGCGTTCGGAAAGCCATCTGCCAGTCAGTGACGCCTGGGGATCATGGCTCTTGGCCACGTCCATCAGCACAATTCGGGGCCTGTGTCGCCGGGACACGGGCCCCTTTCTCTTTGGGATCGCAATTCGGTCCAAGACCTGCAAAGAGACGATTTCTTGAAGGCCCATCCTACCCAGATTCACTCAAGTTTCACGTCGTAAGTGACGATAAAACATAGGTTTGAAACTCACCTTCGGATTTTGGTTGCTTGCGGATCGCCTCTTGCGGTAAAATGCGTAAGTTATCAGTTGGTTGTGTTATCGGTCCCTTGGAGCGATTTTTCGCTCGAGAGAGAAGGAGTCACAACAACAAATGTGCGGCAACACACCAAACAGACGCCCAATTCTTTTCTTTCGCGTTTCCCTCTGGCCGTGGAAAGCGGCATGTGCTCTCCCCATAACGCATCGTGCAGCCTGTATCGGCATAGTAGTTAAAGTTTGAAAGGAGGACCACAATGTTGAAGAAATCAGTTCTTGTGGGGTTCTGTGTCGCACTGTTGACACCGGCCCTGTCCGTGTTGGCAGGAATGGACCCGGCCCTGATGGTCTACTGGCCTCTGGACGAGCAGTCAGGGAACATCGCCAAGGACATGAGTGGAAAGGGCAACGACGGCACCGTATCCGCCGGTCCGACCTGGGTCGCCGGCAAGCTCAATGGTGCGCTCCGGTTCGCCGGCGCAGGCGATGTCCGTGGGCCATACGTTCCACTGAACAATCGGACCTTCACCATCGCGATGTGGATCAACCCGGTCTTGACCGGGTCCCAGATTCTCTTCTCGCAGGTACAGAGCGGCTCGACCAACCTGAGCTTGCACTTGCGCCTGGGCGGCCCGAGCAGTACCGATGCTCCGGTCAACGGCATTCGCTTCGGGTTCTATAACAACGATCTGGACTCCCCCGCCAATATCCTCCAAAGCAACAACTGGTACCATGTCGTGTTCTGGTACAACTTCGAGGCCCAAAGGAGACGGATCTATCTCAATGGCGTGCAAATAGCGGACGCTGCGGCAACTCCATTCCTGGCAACCCAGGGCGCCATTTGCTTGGGTTCCTGGACGGGCAGTTCCTACTACACCGGCCTCGTGGACGATTTCCAACTGTACCACAAGGCACTGTCCGAATCCGAAATCAACAAGATCATGTCGGGCTTGGCCGATGCCTCCCTCGCAGGCGATCCCAGCCCCAAAGATAAGGCCACGGATGTGCACCAGGACGTGGTCCTGAGCTGGACCGCCGGCGAATTCGCCGCGTCGCATGATGTGTACTTTGGAACCAGCGAGGTCGACGTGAACAACGCCAGCCGGGCCAATCCGATGGGCGTGCTTGTCAGCCAGGGACAGACCGACACCCAGTATGATCCCGAAGGCCTGCTCGAATTCGGCCAGACCTACTACTGGAGAATCGACGAGGTCAACGCGTCTCCGAGCAACGCCATCTTCAAGGGTGAACTCTGGAGCTTCACCGCGGAGCCCTACTCTTACCCGATCACCGCCATCACAGCCAAGGCCTCCTCTTCCGCCCAGGCCACGATGGGTCCCGAGAAGACCATCAATGGGATCGGCCTCAATGCCGAAGACCAGCATTCCACCAACGGCGCGGACATGTGGACCGCAGTCCTGCCTGCCTGGATTCAGTACGAGTTCGACAAAGTCTATAAGCTCGACAAGCTGCTGGTCTGGAACTCCAACCAGATCATCGAGGCCTTTGTCGGCTTCGGCGCCAAGGAAGTCAAGATCGAGTATTCCGTCGACGGCCAGAACTGGACTGAGCTGCCCGATGTTCCTAAATTCGCCCAGGCGTCGGGCTTGGCCACCTACACCGCCAACACGACGGTTGACTTCGCCGGCGTGGAAGCCAAATTCGTTAAGCTGACCATCACGAAGAACTGGGGCACGATCGGGCAGGTCAGCCTCAGCGAGGTGCGGTTCTATGCGGCCCCGGTTCTGGCCCGCCAGCCCATTCCCGCCAATAACGCGACCGGCGTTTCGGTCGGTACGAGTCTCGACTGGCGACCTGGACGCGGCTCGATCTCCCATCAGGTCTTCCTTGGTACCGACAGCAACTCGGTGGCCGCCAGCACGACCCCGACGGGAACCGTGGCCGTCCACGGCTTCACTCCCTCTTCGTTGAACTTCGCGACGAAGTACTTCTGGAGAGTGGACGAGGTCACCGACGCCGGAACGTATGCAGGTGATGTGTGGAACTTCACCACTCAGGATTACGCCCCGATCGACGACTTCGAGGCCTACACCGACGATGAGGGCAGCCGGATCTATGAAGCCTGGGTCGATGGCGTCACCAACACCGTCTACGGCGGTTCGACCGTCGGCTACATGACCGCCCCGTTTGCCGAGAAGACCGTCGTCCACAGCGGCACGCAATCGATGCCTCTGACGTATGACAACTCGGCCTCGCCGTTTGTCTCCGAGGCGGAGCGGACTTTCGCCACGCCGCAAAACTGGACGACCAACGGCGCTACGACCGTGTCGCTGTGGTACCAGGGCGCATCGCCGGCGTTCGTCCAGACGACCACCGGCAGCATTCTGATGAACGGTCAGGGCGCGGACATCTGGGGCACCTCGGACCAGTTCCGCTATGCCTACAAGACCCTTACCGGAAATGGCACTATCATCGCCCGCGTCCACAGCCTGTATCAGAGCAACGGCTGGGCCAAGGCCGGCGTCATGATCCGCCAGAGCGTCGAGCCCGGCTCGACTCACGCCTTCATGGCCATGACCGCCAGCAGCGGCAACGGCGCCAGCTTCCAGCGGCGTCTGACAGCCGCCGGCGATTCGGCGAACAGCGACGCCACATCGACCGTGCCCAAACCCTACTGGGTGAAGGTCGAACGAGTGGGCGACAGCTTCTCCGGCTACATTTCCCCGGACGGCGTCACCTGGACCCAATTGGGAACCGCCGTGACCATCCCGATGACCGGTCCGGTCCTGATCGGCCTGGCGGTGTGCAGCCACAACTCAGGGGTGCCCACTGGTGCCGAGTTCTCGGATGTCAAGACCACGGGAAACGTCTCGGCCGGAGATTGGACAATCGCCGAGATCGGCCTGGCGCAACCGGCAGGCAACTCGGTCGAAGGCCTGTACCTGAGCGTCAAAGACAGTGCCGGCAAGAGCACGACGCTCCAGTGCCCCGACACGATCGCCACCGCCCGCACAGGGTGGCAGCAGTGGAAAATCCCGCTGAGCGATCTGACCGCGGCCGGCGTCAAAACCAACGCGATCAAATCAATCGCCATCGGCGTGGGCACCAAGGCCGCACCGGTGAAAGGCGGTGCCGGCAAGATCTACATCGACGACATCGGTTACGGCGTACCGCTTCCGTAACGATCTATCGCATGTAGGAACATCCACGGGGGCCCCGGTCGCAAAACTCGGGGCCCCGTTTTTGATCCCGGATCCAAACAGCCAAATCTGATGATCCCTTTTTGGGGGCCGATTGCGATCGGTCGGGAGAATGCGGCAAAGTTCCAGTCTCGGGTTGCACCTCTTTCTGGAAGCTTCCGACCCTACAAGAAAAAAGGGGCGTGAACAGACAAGAGTTCACACCCCTTGGCGGGCCCTGTTGCACGTCACAAGCATCAGCCTATGACAACCCGCACGCGCAGGTCCGCAGGTCACTTCTTCTGTTCTTCGACCTTCTCTTCGATCTTCCCGAGCGTCTCCTCCGAAGCCTCATCGGCCATGCCTTTGTCATCCACCTCGGCGGTCGACAGCGTCGTCAGCGGCTGCGTATAGAGCATGAAGGACATGTCCTCGATCAGACCGCTCGGATCGAGAAGCTGCTTCCAGTTCTCGGTTGTCGCGCCGGTCATGTCCGCAGCCACAGCGCCTTCGTTCCTGCCGGCGCCGGAGAGTATAAGAACTTCCTCGGCCGTCAAGGCGATGTTGAAGACGCGGATATCGTCGATCAGGCCAGTGAAGTATTCATCGTCGGCCGTACCGCGAGCTCCGATGATCAGCGTCGCCTGGTTGGGCGAGGCGAACCCTTTCACCGAACCGGCCATCGTTTCGAGCACCCCGTCGACGTAGAGCTTCATGTTCTTGGTGGTCGAGTCGTACACCGCAGTCAGATGACGCCACTGGTTCAGCGGCATGGCGTCGGGGGTCTGCGTGGTGGTCTGGCCGACGCGGAAGTGGAACCGCCCTTCCTCATCGAGCCACAGGCCGAACCGGTTGGCGTTGCTGTTGCTGCGGTCGTACTCCAGGATCGCATGCCATCGCCCTCGGGTCTCTTTCGGGTAAATCCACGTGGAGACCGAGAACGATCCCGGCGCCAGGTTGAAGCCCTTGGGCCTCTCGACGCGGATGTAGTCGCCGCGACCGTCGAACTCCAGGGCGCCGGCCAGCCAGCCTCCGGCGGGGCGCCAGACGGGGTTCCCGAGCACAGTTCCGTTGTTGCCGTTGCCGGAACTGTCGGCAGCGACCGTGCCGGAGGACTCGTCGAGCTTCCAGTGAGCCAACGGAACAAGGCTCAGGTCCCATGCGGCGTACGCATGGTTCGTCCAACCCCACGGATAGTTGGCGGTCGCGGCGTCCTTGTAGACCGCGGTGACGCTCAGCCACAGGACGCGATTCTGCCCGTCAGGACGATACCACTGTTCTTCGGGCAGGCGGACCGCATAGCGATACACCGGTTCGAAGCCCAGCACGGACGAGCTGGTGGGTGAAGGGTTGTGGTCGAAACCGACGAGAACCTCGTCGAAGCTCTCGGCCTTGTACTCCCAGCCCCTTCGGCCTGGTTTGCCGAAATCCCTCGGATTGGTCGGGTCCGGATCGGGCACATCCGACCAGAAGGACAACAGGAAGTAGTCGGGCGATCTCGGAGCCGCCATCTGCTGGCAGGAGCCGGGCAGGTAACCATACCCGAGGTAAGAGCCCCACCACACGACGCCGGTGATCGGCTGCGAGGAGCCGCAGCGCCAATCGTCGGCGACGAGACGACGGAACGTGGTGCCCGCGCCGGCCTGTTCGGTCTCTATGGCGAACGCCAGATCCATGTTCCTGCCGCTGAGGGAATGGCCCTTGGGATAGGTGAGCTTGTTCCAGGTGCCGGTGTAGGGCTCTTCGGCCCTCACCCAAACCCCAGCGTCGTTCCAGTGGCTGTCGGAACACTTCCAGCCCAGGCGGGTTGCGACGCTGCCGGGCGAGTGGATCAGAGTCGACTGTGCAGTCAACCAGTAAACGATCGGGTTCCTGGCCGTTCCGGTCTGTACAAAGGCATCTTTGGAATCGATTTTGAATGTGTACTTGTAGAGCATCGCACGGGTGTCCGGCTCAAACGTGACGTTGGCAGGACTGTAGTAGCCTTCGCTGCACGTCTGGACCGGCTCGACGGTAAATTCGCCTTTCTGGAAGGTCTTTCGCCAGAGGACCTGGCCCGGCATGCTGTATCCGGTCGGACTGCGATCGGCCGGGATGTCCTGGCGAATGCTCAGCGTGAAAGTCGCGTTGGCTGCGCTGCCGCTGGAGAGAACGTCACGATACCAGGAGGCCCAGAGCGTGATGCCGGTAATCGGGCCGGTCTGGGTGCATTCGAAGTCGTCGGCACAGATCGTCGCAGGCCAGGTCGGAGGCAGGTCTTTCGTGAAATCGACATCCACCCCGGCGCTGGTAACATCCGGCTGCTGAATCCACTTGGCAGCGACGCCGGGACCGGCGACCCCCATCGCTTGCTCGTCCTCATAGTACGGCCAATCGCGGAGACCGGTGAAACTCTGTTCCCACTGGATATAGTTCGTGGCGGTGCCCAGCTCGAAGGCCAGATCGTAGGCGTCCAGCCGCTGGCAAAGCAGCGAATTAGCGATAGGTTGTGCGGTTGCGGGATCCAGTGCAAAACCCGACCGAATGTCGTCGCGTCGAAACTCCGCCGTGACCGCACCGTCGCTCCAGGGCTTGGGCCGGGTGAGCCAACCCCACGGATTCTGCGGACCGGGAGAACCGCTGTACACTGCGGTGATGCTGATCCAGAACACGCGGTCCTGCGTGCTCGTCAGATAGTTGCTCTGACGAAAGTACTCGGTGGGCTTGAGGTCCAGGGAGTACCGAAACACTGTGTCGGAAGAATGCGTGGGGAACTGGCTGACTCCGGCTCTTTCCTCCAGGACTCGGTCGGGCGTCGCGGTGACAACCCAAAGCAACTTGTCCGGTCGGCTGAAGGCATAGCGGCTGTCGGCCTTGGCGGTGCTCCAGAAGGCGATCCGCCAGGAGGCGGGCTTTGCGCTCGGGGCTTTGTCGCCCGTCCATCTTTGGTAAGAGCCCCACCAGGAAACGCTCGTCACCGGCATGCTGCCGATGCAGCGAAAATTGTCCGCGGGAAGATACCAGGTGCCGGTGCTGAACAGCGAGGGGATCGAAACATACGCAGGCTGGTCCCATCCGCAGAAAACAGGCATCCCGGCGGTGGGGTCCTGCTCGATCGGGGGCTGCGACCACTTCGATTGTTCCAGCGGCGCCAGAGGGACGAACGCCTCGACGATCTGAACCTGGTAGTCTTCCACTTCGCCGTCTGCGGCCAGACCGTTGTATCGCAGGTTGCGGACTGTGCTGAAACGGAAACGCGCGAAGGTCCTGCCTGTCGTGGCTCGCGCGGGCACGGAAATCGTCAGTGTGTTGACGCCTGCGGACAGCAGTCTGTCGGTGGCGATCTGTTCATCGACGTCGCCCCAGTCGCCGTCGGCGTTCCAGTCAATCCAGGCGTTCAGATACCCCTGCGTGGAAGCGGTCACCTGCACAGTGGCGGATTCGCCGGGGATCAGGTCGGTGAGAAAGACCACGCCGTCTTCGTCGGCCACGCCGGCATTGTCGTCGCCGGTGGCGGTCGCATTGGGCTGGCCGTCCGATTCTCCATCAACCGCCCGACCCAGGTAGACGTTGGGGGAGATGTAGTGTCGGGCGCCGTCGCTGGCGAGTTTCGTCGGATAGGTCGGGTCGGGAGCATCGCCGAAATCGATGTCCTTCTGAGGCGTCCCCACGATGACCAGCGACAGGTCCATCGCTCTGCCGACAGACTCGTGGCCGGGGGGATAGGTCAGCGGAGTCCAGTCGTACTCGGAGTTCCGCCAGACGGCGTTGCCGCCCGTCTGGAGCGCTCGCCGGGTCGTTTTCCATCCGAACTGGTACTTCGCGTCCACGGCGGGGACTTCCTTGATCTCGATCCAGTAGGTCGTGCCGAGCGTCATCGAGAAGAGATTGTCCTGTCCGTCGAGGCAGATGTTGTACTGGAAAGTGCGTTTATGATTCTCGTTCTCGTAGAGGCGGGTGCTCGGTTCAAGCCAGCCCTCCTTGATGTTGTTGGTAATCTCACGGACGTCGTAGCGGTACTTCGCAATCTGGCGGGTCCAGAGCAGCGTGTCCGGCCGGCTCCAAGGAATGGAACTGGTGGCGGGCTTGTTCGAATAAATGTTGATCTCGAACACCAAGCTGTCAAGCCCGAGGGTGGGCAATACGTCGTCCTTGAACGAGCCCCAGAAGTGAATCTCGGTCAAAGGCCCGTTCTGTGCGGCGCGGAAATCCTCGGCCAGACTCGACCCCCGAAGGTCCACATCGATGCCGGTGGCCTGCGTGTCGGGCAACTGGGCCCAGTGCATCGCGTGTGCGTCGCCCGTTTCCCAGGTGCAGAACTTGAGGGCTTCCTTGACGTGGAGCAGATAATCCTCGGTTTCACCGTTGGAGAAGACGCCGTCGCCGTTCCAGTCTTTACCGACCTTCTGGTCGGTGATGGTGAACCGGGCCCATACGTAGCCGGAGACCGGCCCGATCGCAAAGCTCGACGGCCCCAGATCTGACAGCGGTCCCTCGAAACCCGCGGGCACCGGGAAGTTGACCAGCACATGTTCCGGCACGCTCACGCCGCTGCAGGTGGAGGCCCCCTGCCAGATACCGTCGTGATTCCAGTCGAACAGGACGTTCACATAAGCGACGCTTCGGGTGGTGTTGTGTACCTCGATGTCGATCGTCGAACCCCAGGTGGCGGTCAAACAGGCATTGCCGATAGACTCCAGGCCGGAAAAAACGAGGGCCGAGACGATCTGCGAGCCCGGCGTGCCCTTGATAGTATATGCACGAGGTTTGAGCAGACCAGCGTCGCCGTCATTGACGGTCTCGTCGCGGTTGTATTGGTCGGGCGCAAAGGTCGGGCACTTGCCGCCGTTGCCGTCGGCTTCGACATCCACCTTGGGACCGAAGTACAGCGTACCTTGGCTGTTGTGCTCGATCCAGGAGGCCGGGCCGATGCTGATGCAGGTTGGGAACATGCCTACGACCCCCTCGTCCGGGTACGCGATCACCCCTTCCGGAGCGTCGCCGAAATCGCGATTTCCTGTCGGCAGGAATTGGCCGCTCTTGGCGACGCATTCATATCGAATGCGCCCCTCGATGCTGATGTTGCGCCCGCGAAGATCGATCGAGACCCAGGCCGGACAGAAATCCGCGATTTCCGTGCTGGCGCCGAAAGAATAAGTCTCACGGATCTCCGTTCGATCGGCGATCACGCGATAGGCGATGTTGTTGTTGTCCTGGGAGGGATCCCTGGTATCCGGCATGGGTGGCGAGGTCCGATCCGTCCAAGATTGCTTCGTCCAATTGATCCCGACCTCGAAGAAGCTACTCGTGGCGGAGAGCGGGTCGAGCACGGTGACCGTGAGATCCAGTTCGACGACCATCTTCTGGGTCGAATCGACCGGTCCGTTGAAGAACCACTGGGTCCACCAGTCCGATCCGGCGTAGTAATACCAGCTTCCGAAGTTGAACCCGGTGCCGCCGCCGCGGACGAAGTTGCCCTGATTGTTCAGTTCCAAGGTGAACGACCCCTGCGCGCTGCAGACGGTTCCGCCTCCCGCGACCAAAGCCGTCAAGACCACCGCAACCACAGGTCTGCTGAGCATTTCCTTGATCGAGCTCATACCCAAAAACCTCCCAAGAATGACGCTGGACACACTTCCACGAATCAAAAAGAAAAAGCGACTGCACGGTTGTCATCCCCTTGGAAACGCCGGATAACGGCGTCAGCGGGGCGGGCGCGTAGACTGTCTCCACGTCGTCCCTGTGGGATCGACCCGGAGCACCCCTTGCTCCAGTAAAAAGTGTGGACCCGAAGCAAAAATCACCTTACCGCCTCCCATGACACGGCCTTCCTGAGATTCCTGGGTGCCATGTTGTTGTTGAAGAACTACCCACACTGTTATCGGGCGATCCAGGACGCTTCTGCCGCAGTCGCTCGACGGAAATAATGTGCCGGACCGAGCCGGGAATGTAACGAATCGGCAAAAAAATACTCGTCGGGGTCTAAAGACGACGGATGCGGAAAGAAAGCATGAAAACAAGAGAGGGAAAATGCGGGGCCGCAGACAAGCCTGGGGCCCCGCTTTCAATTCGGTAATAACCTACCGCGCGAGATCCAACCACGTCGCGGCCAACATGGCCAGGTTCCCGTGGTCGGTTGCCCCCTCCGGATTTGGCGTGGTCGATGTTCGTTCATCCGTTTCCAGAGGCGCGAATGTCGTGAGCTGGAAGGCCAAATCGATCGGGTTGACCCAGCGATCCCGCATGGTGGTCCCGCTCTGCCACTGCGACCCCAGCACCGGCGGCCACGTCAAATCCTTCGAAATCGGCACGATCGTCAACAAAGAAGTCCCGCCTGCGTTGGACACAGTCGAGCGGGTCTTCCAGTGCCACAGATGCGCAGGCGTCTTGGTCGGATCATACAGAGCGGAAATGCTCAGCCAGTAGATTCTCGAATCCGATCCGTCCTTCGCCGCGCCCGCCGGACCCACTTCGAACCATCGATCCTGCGACAAGGTGTGACTGAACAGAAAGCAGGTGCGCCCTTTGCCGGTTGGGACCTCCGGCGGCTCACTGCCGGCCACCGTCCAGGTCCAGTTGGTGCAGTAAGTTTCCCAGATCAGAGTCCCCGGATGAGGGAACGTATCGAAGTTGTATGGCTGGGTATCGGGCACATTCGTCCAAATCCCCAAGTGAAACGCCACTGGCATATCCGGCGGCAGACTCGACTCAAACCACCCCTCAAATGCGCCCCACCAGTGGATGCCGGTCAGGGGCCGGCCTTGCACAGGTTGCCAGTCGTCGGCCGCGATCTGGTGCAGATGCAGCGCAGAGACGGCCCCGCCGGCCGGGAAGACGTGAGGTTGCGTTTCCGCCAGCGGCGTCGGTGGTTGACTCCAGATCAACTCAGAGGCGCCGGAGACTATCTTGGGATCGTGGACCTGAACGACTTGGACGCGGTAATCCTCGACCTCGCCGTCGTCGGCAGGCCCATAGCTGCTGAGCAACCCGCGCGTGCTGAAACGGAATCTGGCGTAGGTCCAACCAGGAACAGCAGTGGCCGGGACCGAGAAGCTCAGGGGGTTCAAGCCGCCAAAGAGAGGCTTATCCGTGAAGATCGCCTCCTCGCGTTCGCTGAATCGGCCGTCACCGTCGAAATCGATCCAGGCGCTGAGGTATCCGGACCTGGAGGCAGTTACGCTCACAGTGGCTTCCCGACCGATCTGGAGCGTCGAAGTGAAGGCCACGCCGTCTTCATCGTCCACCCCGACGGCATCGTCTCCGGTGGCGGTTGCATTGGGTTGGCCGTCCGACTCGCCGTCCACGGAACTACCCAAATAGACACCTGGAACGATCGTATGCCGGGCTCCGTTGTTGGCCCGCAACGTTCGGTAGTTCTGGTCTGGAGCGTCGCCGTAATCGGTTCCCCCGCTGCCGGCGGCCGTACACTGGGCACAGGTGGTGTCGGTGCCCAACCAGTCCAGCGGGGCTCCACAATCCGATTTGGTCGTCAGGTAGCAGTACCCCGTTTGGCGATTACAGCAGGCGCCGATCTGCGATCCCTTGGGTTGGCACTCGTGAAACGCGCCTCGATAGATATACGCATTACGGGCCTCGAACTCGATGCAAACCCACTCGGGATTGTACTCCTCAATGGTGTGGCTACGGATGGACTCGGCGCTTCCGGTGACAACGCCCTCAACGGAGTAAATCCGTGCGACGGACATATACCGTCCTTCGTCGTTCACGGTGGGCATATCGTCCGGCCCGGGCGGATGTCCCAGCTTGCGGCTGGACCATTCCCCGGTCGTCCACCCGAACCTGGCGATTACCGAGGTTGGCTTCGTCGGATCGACCGCCTTGGTGTACACATGGTAGTTGAGATAGCCTTTTCGCGTGGCGTCGTAGGGGCCGTTGTAGAACCACATGCGATACACGCCGCTGTCGGGATAGTAATACCAGCCTCTCCCGTCGCCCTGGCCTTCGATGTAGTTGCCGTTGCCGTCGATCAGGATCCGATACCAAACACCTGGAAACTCGCTCGGGGTCTCGTTGTCATGTTGGCCCCAGGCGGGGGATAGACAAAACAGCACGATGAATGTCGCGACGCAGGCGAACGGAACTACACGATGTGTCATGCCAAAATCCTCACCATTCAGAACCATCTCACAGCCGCGCCCCAACGCGGGCGCAGTCGGAGTCTTCCCACGGAGTACGTTCCGTCACAAGACTCCGTATCCATCGGCGGGTCTGAAGACCTCCTCCAGTGAAAACCCTCTGAGGCCTACCCCATTCCCCCAATCCCTGCGGGCGGGCGTTTATCGCCCGCGCGGACCGCAGCGGCACAGTCCGCCTGCTCCTTTAGGCCTACAGTATCGCTTTTTCTCGGTCCTTCGTCTACAACAAAATCCGACTTCATCACCCAAAAAGCGATTGATCCTTCAACGAAAGCCTCCCATGGCCAGCCGTCTGGTGATTAGAACAGCCCAAGGGAGAGGCTCTCTGCGGCTTTCTATGACTTTAGGCATACAACTCAAGGCTTGGTTCGTGGCTCCACGCCGAGAAGGTGGCGTACGAAGAAATCCATGCGGCGTCTCGCGGCGTAAGGGGTTTCACCCACCCCGTGACCACCGCCGGGAACGATCAACAGGTCGAAGTCCTTGTCCGCCTGGATAAGGGCATTGACCACCTGCATTGTGGACGCGGGATCGACGTTGCGGTCGAGTTCCCCCACCGTCAATAGCAGCTTGCCCTGGAGCCTGGAGGCAAGCGTTACGTTGGACTGCGCCTCGTAGTGCGGCCCCACCGGCCAGCCCATCCACAGCTCGTTCCACCAGATCTTGTCCATCCGGTTGTCGTGGCAACCGCAGTCCGCGACGCCGACTTTGTAGAATTCCCCGTGCGTCAGCAGCGAGCCCAGCGCGTTCTGCCCGCCCGCCGAGCCACCGTAGACGCCGACCCGCGTCAGATCCATCTGCGGATACTTCGCGGCCGCCGCCTTCATCCAGAGAATGCGATCGGGGAAACCACCGTCGCCGAGGTTCTTGCAGCAAACGTCATGGAATGCTTTCGAGCGATAAGACGTGCCCATGCCGTCGATCTGCACGACGATGAAGCCAAGTTCTGCGATGGCATGCTGACGAACCAGCAGATTGAAGGCCTTGGGCACGAAGGCCCCCTGCGGCCCGGCGTAGATCTCCTCGATGACCGGGTAGGAGCGATTCGGATCGAAATTGGAGGGACGCACGATGATGCCGTAAATGTCGGTCACACCGTCTCGACCCTTGGCGACGAACCGTTCGGGAACCTGCCAACCGGTCTGGAGCAAGGCGGTCCAGTCCGCCTCTTCCAGCTTGGCGATCAGACGACCCTCCGCAGCGGACCGAAGTTCCGTCACCGGCGGTTGATCCACACGGGACCAGCGGTCCAGGAAGAACCTTCGATCCGGCGAGAACGTCGTTTCATGCGTGCCGTCGCCGGCGGTGAGGACGACCAGACCCGATCCGTCGAAATTCACCCGACACAGGTGCAGATAATAGGGGTCCTGCTCGGGACGAATGCCTCCGGCACGGAACCAGATCCGGCGTCCGGTCTCGTCGACGGACTCGACGCCCCGCACCACCCAGGGACCCTTGGTAATCTGATTCTTCACTCGCCCGGTCAAGGCGTCGTAAAGATATAAATGGCACCAGCCATCCCGCTCAGACATCCAGATGATCTCGTTCGTCTCGTCGAGATGACGACTGAAATATTTGCCCGCATAGTCGATGAATGTGGTACTGGTTTCCTCGACGACCGCTTTCGCCTCTCCTGTCACGGCGTCCACCGCGACGATCCGAAGCACCTGGTGGCCCCTCTGATTGTACAGGAACGTGAATCGGCTCGAATCGGGCGACCACCGCACATCCGAGACGCTCCAAGGGTTGGAGAACAGCTCATCCGAGATGGGCGTCTGTCGCCTAGTTGCGATGTCGAACAAGTGCGGCTTGGAGATGTCGACCTGGTCGCCCGGTTTGAGATAGTCCACTTCGTGCAGCTTCGGCTGCAACTGATCCTTGGGCGAAGACTCGATCAGGTACACTTTTCGCGTATCGCCTTTGCGGGTCCGCATCACGACCAGTTTCTGCGAATCCGGCGACCAGCGAAAATCTTCCGAATAGGCGTCCTTCTCCACGCCGTCGTCACTCAAGGCGATCTCCTCGTTGGAGGCCAGCTCTCGAAGGTGGACGTTGTAGTCCTTGACGAAGGCCTGCCAGATTCCGTCGGGCGATCGTCCCCTCGACTGGGTCGGTGTAGGCCGGTCCGACTCGACTGACGGATGCGCCGTGTCTTTGCCGACCACGGCGTCGCCCGCCTCTTCCGTCGCGGTGAACACGCCCAGGGTCTCCCCTGCCTTGTTCGTGACCAGCCAGACGTGGCCGGCATATGTGTGCTGACGGTGCTGCCCGCCTGCGTCGATCGTGGCATAGCGTTGGCGCTGCCCCTCGGAATCCACCCAGTAGACGTCCACAGCACCTTCCGTGCGATTGAAGAAGGTGACGGAGGTCTCGCTGCCGGTGCTGCGGCTGGGACGAATCCGACGGGCGGAGGGCAGAGAAACGCCCCCCTGTTCATCCGCCGGAGCCTCGGAAAGCTCGTAACCAGCCAGGTCGCACCGCCAGCGACGACCCTCACACGTGAACGACAACTGCAAGCCAGAATCATCGAACGCCAACCGGTCGATGGGCAATTTGTCGGACTCGATTGTCTTACCCAACGTCTTGCCCAGTGAAACCGCAAGTCTTTCGTGGTCGAAGGCCGGTTTGCGAACGCCCGTCTCGGCGTCCACGACGATGAACTCCCGCACGCCGCCCGCAAGATCGTTGCGATACCAGAACCTCGCGTTTCCCGCAAACCAGTGCGGCGTCACACGATCCCGAAACACCGTGTTGGCGGTCGCCTCGCGAAGGCGCAGGGCCCGCTCGTAATCCGAACGGGCGCCCTGGGCCTGGACCGTAGGCGTCAGGGTCAACAACGCAAAGACATAAAGGACTGCCTGGAATCGAAGCCGATCTCTCATCTTGTATCCACTCTCGAACTGCCACCGTGAATTTCCGCCCGATCAGCCACAGCAACCGCGGGCGAACCACAGCCTACCACCAGGGTGGCATTCGAGCAACCATCCGCCGAGTAGGGGTGACAACCGACTGAGCCGGGGGCATTTTGTCCCGGTTTTCTGGTTTCCGATCGATGGCTTCCTGTATAATGTCGTCGGCCGGCTATCGCTTGCAGGCGGCATGACGACCGACGCTTGGGAGGTATTGAGAACGATGGACACGATCGATCTGGCCAGGACGCAGTTCCAGCGGATTCTTTTTTGCACCGATTTCTCGGAAAACGCCGATTTCGCGTTTTCGTTCGCGGTGGACGCCGCGGGTCGCCGACCGGGCTGCGAGCTCTACCTGCTGCACGTGATCCCCGAATCGGACGCCCAGTTCTGGAAGACGTACATCTACGAGGTCGAGGGCGTGGACAACAAGGCCAAGCAGGACATCGACGAGCGGATCGCACAAACCTATCTGTCCCGCCTGCCCCCGGGAATGGAACTGAAGGTCGAGATCCGCGTGGGCAAGGACTATCAACAGATCCTCGAATTCGCCAAAGAAAAGCAGATCGACCTGATCGTCCTGGGTCGTCACGGTCACAAGCCCCTGGGAAAGACCCTCTTCGGCGCCGTCACGGAGAAGGTCGCCTCCCGCGCCGAATGCGCGGTCCTCGTCATCCCGCTGAGCTATCAAAAGCGTCTATGAGACCGGCTATTCCGCCAAAGGCAGCAGTTCGATCTTGCGGAACTGCGTGGGATGGCTCTCCGCCTGGATGGAGATGTAGCCTTCGCTGAGCATCCGGTCGGCGCCGGCCTGGAGCAACTTCTGCGCGTCTGGGTCACCGTCGTCAAGCTGCGGCTCGGAATACTCCATCACGACCTCGCCATTGATGATGTGGCGGATGAGACGGTTGCCGTGGACCTCGATCTCCGCGGTCACCCACTGGTCGCCGTGATAGGTCTTGGAGGAGGAGTTGATGCAGTGCTGTGTGACAAGCTTGTCCTTCATGACGACGTGCGTGCCGGGCGTGCACAGGTTACCGGTCGAACGCTGGCCCGTGCCGCTGCCGCCCAGGAGCTGGACCTCGATGCTGACGGGGAAGTTCTGGTTCTTGGCCATCGTGGAGGGCTTTTGGCAATGGAGCATCAGGCCGTTGTTGCGGAAGGCCCAGCCGGGACCGTTGGGGACTTGTTCGCCGATGAACCGATACTCGGCACGGATCCGGTAGTGCGAGAACGAGTCCTTGTAGAACAGGTGCCCGAATTCGTTGTTGAACTTGTCGTAGTTCTCGTAGGAGACCGTGAGCAATCCGTCCTGGACGCGGAAGGTGTCCTTGTAGTTCACGCCCAGGTCGCTGCCGGCGAACTTCGGCGTCCAGCCGGTGAGGTCCTTGCCGTTGAACAGGCTGATCCACTTCGCCTCGGTCGTGTTCTCCTGCTGCGCGGCGCAGCCCACCGTGCTCAGGGCCAGAATAATGATGAGGGCACACAGGACTGTCCTGCTGCTCACCGACTGACGCATTTCACCAAGAACACTCTGTCTTGCCATATCCGGTTACTCCCACAATCCAGATTCCGTCGTTTGTGAATGTCACATTCCGTCAAAGATGGTGTGCGGGGCACACCCTACCGCTGCCGCATTGCCGAACGGTCTGGGTCAGACCAAGGTCTTCAGCCGTCCCGCAGGAGTAGCGCGGCTTTCTTGGCGAAATAGGTCAGGATGATGTCGGCGCCGGCTCGTTTGATCGAGGTCAGGACTTCCATCATAGCAGTCTTGCGATCGATCAGGCCCGCGTCGGCGGCCGCGTTGAGCATCATGTACTCGCCGCTGACGTTGTAGGCCGCGAGGGGACAGTCGAACCGCTCGCGGGCCCTGCGGATCACGTCGAGGTAAGGCAGCGCCGGTTTGACCATGACCATGTCCGCGCCTTCCCCAATGTCCAGCTCGATCTCGCGGATCGCCTCGCGGGGATTGGCCGGGTCCATTTGGTAGGTCTTGCGGTCGCCGAAGGCCGGGGCCGATTCCGCCGCGTCGCGGAACGGACCGTAGAACGCCGAGGCGAATTTGGCCGCGTAGGACAGGATCGCGACGTCCTTGAAGCCGTTTCGCTCCAGCACGTCGCGGATCGCGCGGACGCGGCCGTCCATCATGTCCGACGGGGCAACGATGTCCGCGCCCGCCTGCGCGTGCGAGAGAGCCATTTTCGCCAGCAGCTCCAACGTGGCGTCGTTATCCACTTTGGGATCGGAAGCGCCGGCGACACCGGCATCCCGCCGGCGATTCGTGGGCTGAAAACCCATACCCCTGTGAGACCCGGTGCCCTCTTTGATGATGCCGCAGTGACCCGTGCTGGTGTACTCGCACAGGCACACGTCGGTGATGACCAGCAGCTCCGGCGTCCGCTTCTTGATCTCGCGAATCGCCTGCTGCACGGGACCGTCCTCCGACCACGCTTCGGAGCCCTGCTCGTCCTTCTCCTTCGGCAGGCCGAACAACAGCACCGCGGGGATGCCCAGCGACGCGACCTCGGCCGCCTCGTCCGCGATCCGGTCCGGCGAGAAATGGAAACAGTCGGTCATCGAGGGAATCGGCGTCTTGAACCCCTCGCCTGCCCGGATGAAGAGCGGATAGACCAGGTCGTTGACGCTCAGCGACGTCTCGCGGACCATTCGCCGCATCGTCGCACTGCTGCGGAGCCGCCGCATTCTGATTTCGGGAAAGGGCATGGGATCTACTATCTACAAATTTTACTATTTGGCTTGCGCACTTCGGGCATTGTAGATCATCACTTGTCCGCTGTAAACCCCGTCTCTTCGTCCGTCAGGTAACAGGCGGGCTCGTTGCGCCAGCTCGCGTCCGATGCGTCGGCGTCGAGGAAACGGTAGTTGCCCTTGCACAGGCGGAACCAGCGGCACTTCAGGCATCGCGGGTCGGCGAAGACGTCCTTGTTGCGGAGCTTTGCCAGAACCGGATCGGTGGTGTTCGACCAGATCTCCTTGAAGGACCTTTCCGTCACGTTGCCCAGCGGGTAGTTTCGCCAGAACTGGTCGGGGTAGACCGTGCCGTCCCAGGCGACACAGGCGATCTTGTCGCCCACGCGGTTGCCGCCGTTGGCTTCGAGCCAATCCCTGGCCTGCTCGAAGCCGGGATGCTTCTCCCGCTGCATTCGCAACAACAGATACGGCCCATCAGCGTGGTTACCGACCGTCAGCACCTCTTCCACCAGATCCCGCTCGACCGCCTCGCGGGTCCTGTCGATGATCGTGTCGAGCACTTGTCGCGTCCGGTCCCGCCCGGGCCCCTGTTCCTGTAACTGGGCCGCCCGACCGCTGCGGACGAGATGATAGAAACAAATCCGCCGCACACCGATCTGCCGGGCGATATCGAAGACCGCCTCGACTTGATCGACGTTGGCCTGCGTGATCGTGAAACGAAGACCCGTTCGCAGACCCGCCTGACGGCAATTCTCGATCCCGTTCAGAGCCGCCTGGAAGCTGCCCTGAACTTGGCGAAACCTGTCATGGAACGGCTCCTGGCCGTCAAGCGAGATGCCCACGTAGCGCAGGGACAGATCGTGCAACCGCCGGGCGATGTCGGCGTCGATCTGCGTGCCGTTGGTCGAAATCACAGTGGGCAGACCGATCCGCTTGGCCTCCGCGAGCAGCTCGAACAGGTCGGACCGCAGCAGAGGCTCGCCCCCGCTGAACAGGCACACCGGCGCCCCGGCGTCCCTGAGCTGAGCCAGGAACCCTTTGGCCTGATCGGTCGTCATTTCCCGTTCGGCGACGCCGCCGTCGGAGACGCTGTAGCAGTGCCTACACCGCAGATTACACCGCTTCGTGCAGTTGTAGGCGACGACCGGACCGACGTCGCGTCCCTTACGATACCGCAGGTCATCCGACTGCCCGCCCAAGCCGCAGTAGAGCTTTGAGACATTTATCATTTTCGATTTACTATCTGCTATTTCAGATTGTGATCTGCTGTTTGCTGTTCTTCTGCCACACTACGCACGCCGCTCGACGTCTTCGATCGCATCGAGCAGACCGTCGATCGTGTGTTCCGTCGCCTCGACATCGACGCACACACCGACTCGGACGAGTTCCTTCGAGGTCACCGGACCGACCGACGCGACCTTCAGACCATAGCTGTGTACCGACTCCGCGGGGATTTGTTCGAAGAACCCTCGCACCGCCGAGGGGCTGGCGAAGGTCAGCCACTGAACTTTGCCCTGCCGTATCTGCTCGATCAGGGCTTTGTCGTCGCCCCTGTGCGGCAAGGCGGTGTATACCGCGACGTCGGTCACAGCCGCTCCGCCTGCCTGGAGCCCCTCAGCCAATTCGTCGGAGGCGATCTCCGACCGCAGCATGAGCACCTTCTTACCTCGCAGATCGGTGTAGCCGATGAGCTGCCTAGCGAGTTCGCGCCCTGTAAAAACCTCCGGAACGAAATCGGCCCGGATGCCGAACGGTTCGAGGGCCTCTGCGGTACGGGGCCCGATGGCCGCGATCTTGATCCCGCCGAAGACCCGCGCGTCCTTGCCCAGCTTGCGGAGGGCCTCGAAGAAGATCCGAACGCCGTTGGCGCTGGTAAAGATCACCCATTGATACACTGGGAATTCCGCCAGTGCCCGGAGGAACTCGTTGCGGTCCGTCAGAGACTGGATCGCAAGCGTGGGATACTCGATCGGCCTGCCGCCCCGCGCGATGACCTTGCGCGCGGAGTCCGCGTTGCCATCGGGATCGCGGGTGACGACCAGCCCCTTGCCATACAGAGGCTGTTGCATGAACCAGTTCAGGCCGGGGTCGCCCGCTGCCGCGGGACCGACGATCACCAGAGCCGGCGGCTCAATCTGTTGTTTCTTACATTCTTCCGCGATCCGACCTAAAGGAGCCTGGACCAGCCGTTGCGTCGGCAGTGTCGCGTCGGCCACGAGAGCCGCGGGCATCTCGGGCGACATGCCGTTTTCAACGAGCTTGCTGGCGATCGAGGGTAGCGCCCCGATGCCCATGTAGAACACAAGCGTGCCGGGGAAGCGGGCCAGCACGTCCCAATCGAGATTGGTCTGCTCCTTGCCCTCGGCCTCCCGGCCTGTGATGAAGGCGACCTGAGAGCTGTAGCGACGATCCGTGAGCATGATGCCCGTGTACTCGGCGGCAGCGATCGCCGCGGTGACCCCCGGGACGATCTCGAACTCGACGCCGGCCGCGTTCAGTACCTGAGCTTCCTCCGTGCAGCGGCCGAACATGCACGGGTCGCCGCCTTTGAGCCGCACAACGGTCTTGCCCGACAGGGCCTTGTCCGCCAGGATTCGATTCACTTGGTCCTGGGTGAACGAGTCGGGACCGATCCGCTTGGGAACGTGGATGATCTCGGCGTCCTTGCGGGCCAGTTGCAGCAAAACCGGATTGGCCAGTTTATCGACGATGATGCAATCGGCCGTCTTGAGCAGTTCGGCTCCGCGTAGGGTGATCAGGTCTGCCCGACCCGGGCCAGCGCCCACCAGATACACCTTCGGTTTCCTGATTTCATTGTGCATCTTTTTTACTCTGCTGCCGTTCCAACTCTCGAAGGATCTCTCTGCCGCCAGCGTCGAGCAGTTCCAAGGCCACTCGCTCGCCGAGCTGGACCGCCTGAGCAATCGGTCCGGCCGCCTGCTTGCGGATCATCCGACGCCCCTCCACATCCGAGATGAATGCGTTCACCTCGATCTGGTCGCCCCGACGCTCGGCATAGGCCCCCACCGGGGCGTGACAGCCGCACTGCGTCGTCGCGAGTACCTGTCGCTCCGCCAAGGCAACGGCCCGCGACGATTCGTCGTCGATCGAACGAACAATACTCACAATCTGCTCGTCGTCCCTGCGAGTCTGGACGCCCAATGCCCCCTGCGCCGGCGCAGGAATGAAATCCTGGGGATCAAAAACGAAAGAGATCTCGTCGGTCAAACCCAGCCTTTTCAGGCCTGCGAGGGCCAGAACGATCGCATCAAGGGTCGTCGATTGCAGTTTCTTGATTCGCGTCTGGACGTTGCCGCGCAGCGGAACCAGTTCCAGGTCCGGCCGGATTCGTCGCAGTTGAACCGCCCGCCGGAGGCTGGAGGTGCCGATTTTGGCTGATTTCGGAAGATCCAGAAGACTTCGCAAGGGCTGCTTGGCCAGCAGGCAATCCTGAGGCCACTGGCGGTCGCAAATCGCGGTTATTGCCAACCCTTCTCGCCCACGAGTAGGCAGGTCCTTGAGACTGTGCACCGCCAGATCCGCCTGACCTGCTAGAAGGGCATCCTCCAACTGCGAGGTAAAGAACCCCGTGTCCTTGAGGTCCCAAAGAGCGGTTTTGCGGTCGCGGTCGCCTGCGCTGGTGATCTCCCGAATACGGATCTCAAGTTCCGGATGCCTGGCCTTCATCGCGGCAATGACGTGCCGCGTCTGAGCGATGGCCAGTTCCCCCCGGCGTGTTGCGACAGTCAGTACCTTCATGTCCAATCGAAACCTATCCTCTTTCGCGCAACACCAATCGCCGCATCATCCGGCGTACCCGCAAACGCCGGTCCTCGGGGAATTGACCACGGGCAAAAACGCCTCCTCGCCGCACTCATGGTCGCCTGCACAGGCGTCGCAAAGCCATCCCTCGGCCGAGTAGGAACACTCCATGCAGATTTGCGTGGCAGGCTTGCCGCAACCACCGCACGGAATGACCGGCGGCTCGTTCCTTGCCAGGATATGAACCTTCCTATCCGTCCGGGCGTTCTCATGCTCCGAAATCACTTTGAGCTTCAAGTTCGTGGTGCTGCCGAAATCATACGCATGAAGGAACACCATCTTCGGTTCGAGCACGTCCTCGAGCTTCACGTCCATGCCCTCGTCGTCCACCTCCATGGGTTCGACCGTGAACCTCGTGCCCTGGATCTCGAACTCGCTCATGTGCCCGCAGCACTCCAGCCAGGTGTCCCGAAGCAATCGGTCCAGCGTATCGAGCATCGCGTTGGCGGGGATTTCCAGGTGCATCCAGTAATCGGGCTGATAACGACCCTCCACGAGCAAATGGAACACCGCCGTCTTCTTCGATTTCTCGGGAACCGGCTGCCTCTTCCGGCAGGACCTCAGGTGGGTCGCCATTACAGATTTGTCGAAGACTCCGCCGCAGAGACTGCACTTGCCGCTCGAAACCACCTTCTCCCGGGCCATTAATCCACCTCTTTGAAAACATCCTGAGATCTCTCAAGGAACATCTTGTTGACCAAATCGATCGCCTGGAGCTGCTCGGCGCTGGGCTCGCCGCCGCCGTCCTTGATGAAACGGATGGGACCGTGCAGGACCTTTTTGACCAGCGACTCGGCAAAGGCCTGGAGTTTCTCGGCGCCGGCGTCGCCGAAATCGCCTGCGTAGCGACGGGCCTCCGCGCGGGCCAGTTCCATTCCCATCTGCGTCAGGCGGGAGATTACCGGCACCAGGTCAAGCGACTCATACCACTGGGAAAACGTCGCGACAAATTCCTCGACGATGGCTTTGGCTTTGGGGATTTCGCTGTTGCGTCTCTGACGATTGGCCGCGATTTGCCCGTCCAAATCATCGATGTTGTAGAGGCGGACGCAGTCGATGCGGCCGACCTCGGGATCGATGTCCCGCGGTACCGCGATGTCGATGATGATCAGCGAACGCTCCCGGCCGGCCAGCGACCACTCGACGTCAGCCCGCGTCAGAATCGGCTCGGGAGAGGCGGTCGAACTGATCACCACATCCACGTCCGAGAGGCGGGAGACAATCTCGGAGAGCTCGACAGCCTCAGTCCGAGGGAATCGCCCGGCCATGGCCCGCGCCTTTTCGATGTCGCGATTGGCGATGACCAGGCCGGATACCCCCGCCTTGGACAGGTAATGTGCAACGAGTTCGGCGTTCTCGCCGGCCCCGACGATCATCACGCGGGACGGCGTTAGATCGACCTTTTCCTTCGCCAGTTCCACCGCCGCCAGACCGATGGAGACCGCACCACAGTTGATCTGGGTCCGGGTCCGCACCGCTTTGCCTACGCGAAAGGCATTGTGAAAAAGCCGATGGAAAATCAGTCGGCTCATCCGAGTTTCGAGCGACTCGGTGTAGGCGGCCTTGACTTGGGCGAGGATCTGATTCTCGCCGATCATCTGCGAATCAAGCCCGGCGGCCACTTCGAACAGGTGCCGGACTACATCCATCCCCGTCAATTCCCGACTGTGCTTCTTCCAAGTCTCCGCGGCGTCGGTCCCTTGGGCCGCGAGCAAGTCGCGGAGAAAAGCACCGGAATCGAAATCCTTCTTCACATAGAGGTAGAACTCCAGCCGATTGCAGGTCTGGAGGATCACCGCTTCGCGGATTTGATCTCGCTGGTGCATCTGGCGCAGCATCGCATGCCGCTGCTCGGCGGCGAAGGTCACTTTCTCCCGGATCGCCACAGGGCAATCGTGATACGTCAAATTGTGCAAAACCAGCTTCATGTTTGTGTTACATCACCTATGAAGGACAAGTGTTACAGTTTATTCGATGCCGGAGCAAACATCAAGCCGCGATGCCGGTCCGATCCACGTTTACTGGTGATTACACTTGCGAACCAATAAAGTTGGCGGATAATAGAATCGCTGGTAAACACCCTCCGGGGGTCAGATAAGGAGAACGAATGAATCGATTCAGGCGGGCGGTGCTCTGGGCCGTCCTGGCAGCGATTGTCCTCTTGACCGGGCTGTCGATCTACGGCGCCTTCATCGGTGCCGACCGGGCCCAGGCGTTTTTCACTTCCGTGCCCCTGGCGGTGTACTGGTTTGCCGCGGTCGCCCTGCTGGTCGTTGGGATCGCTTTGTTCCGTCGGCTGCTGCGGGTTCCGTCGCTATTGCTGATGCATACGGGCTGTATCCTCATCGTGCTAGGCATGATGTGGGGCTCCAAACCCGGCCATGCCCTCCAGAAGCGGCTCTTCGGCATCGACAAGATCCCGGTCTCCGAGCTGTGGCTCTACGAAGGCGTGGACGAGAACCGGGTCCTGGTCACGGACGTCAACAACCTTCGCGAACTGCCGTTCTTCGTCCGGCTCAACGATTTTCGGATTGAGTACTACGAGCCCGGACAGCTCTGGCTCTACAGTCGCGACGAGCGGAATTGGTGGATGCCGGCGGAAGCGGGACAAAGCCTGTTCCTGGATGAGGAACTGGGCACCGTCACGATTCGCCGCGTTTTCAAGAACTTCAAGATCGATATCAAAGCCGATGAGCCTGTTGCGTACGACGAGCCGAACGGATCCAACCCCGCCCTGGAGGTCACCATCGAGAGGCCGGGGGCCAAACCGGGCAGACGGTATGTCTTCGAGCGTCGGCCGGGCCATACGAACCCCAACGATCCACTGGCCATGGTCTACCGCAGGATGGTCAAGGATTACATCAGCGAATTGGAAATCGTGCAGGATGGCGAGGTTGTGGCGTCGAAGAATATCGAAGTCAATCACCCCCTGTACTACGGGGGCTATCACATCTATCAGAACAAGCCCGGCGGCGAGGACGAATTCGGCACATTCACCGGCCTTCTGGTCGTTTCGGCCTCCGGCCTGAACGCCATCTACGGCGGCTACGTCCTGCTGACCGGCGGGATCTTCTGGCACTTCTGGGGCCGACGAATCCTGGATCGAATCAAGACTCAAAATACATCCCTTGCAGGTTCTCAATAAGGCGTCTATGGAGATCAAGTACACAGTCCAAGGTCTGTTGATCTACGCGACGATCGCCGTGTACCTGACGGCATTCGTCACAACAGTCGCAAAACGCCCGCGTGCAGGACAGGCGGTCTTTTTCGCGGGCTTCATCCTGGCAACTGCGTCGTTCATCTATCGTTGGGTCCATGTCCAGCATGTCCCTTTGCAGAACCTCTTTGAGGTCTTCCTGTCCCTGGGGGTGGCCTGCTATCCGATTTCCTGGTTCAGTCGGCATATCCTTCGGATCGGAGGCGGTTGGGCGGACATGTTCATCGGAGTGATCGTGCTCTTCCCGGCGGGTTTCGTCTTCCACGCCGAACCTCAGCAGCTTCCGCCGGCCCTGCAGAGCCACTTGTTTGCCCCGCACGTGGCGGTCTACATGCTCGCCTATGTCTTCATGCTCAAGGCCGCCTTCCAAGCGAGCGAGCAGTTGTTCTCAAAGCCGCGAATCGAGGGGACGTTGCGCCCGCCGGAGCAGGCGACCTACGAACTGATCGCCATCGGCTTTCCCCTGCTGACGCTGGGCCTGATCCTGGGCAGTTGGTGGGGCAAGCTGGCCTGGGGCCGCTCTTGGGGCTGGGACCCGAAGGAACTGTGGTCGCTGGCCTCCTGGCTGATCTACATCGGATACTTCCACTGGCGCTACATGTTCGGCACGCGTCGACCGCGATGGAACAGCGCTTGGGCAATCGCCGGCATGGCTGCGATCATCATCACCCTGCTGTGGGTGAATTTGTCGAGGATCTTCTCAGGTCTGCACAGCTACGCAAGCTAAGAACCCTCGGAGGGCAAACATGAACCGTCGCGACTTCATCAAGAACAGCCTCGCGGTCGGAATCTGCGGCGTGGCGGTCGCATCGGGACAATCCCCTCGCAGGCGGCCGAACATCCTGTGGATCACGATGGACGACGCGCGGGCCGATACGCTCGGCTGCTACGGGCGAAGCTGGGCGAAGACGCCTCACATGGACGCGATTGCAGCCCGCGGCGTTCGCTTCGAGACGGCGATCGTACAGAACCCCGTGTGCGTTCCCTCCCGCTGGTCGATGAAGTCGGGGCACTACCCGCACACCTTCAACTCGATGGAGATGGGTAAACCCGCCGTCGTGGTGCCCGCGTACGCGAGTCGTGCCCGCGAGGTCCCCAACCTGCTGACCGCTTGGACGCGGGTGGGCATGGCCCCTGTCAACGTGGGAAAAACGCACGCCTACACACGAGACTGGGGCTATCAGCAGGACGTGCCGATGGACTTCGACGTCTTCGGCCGGCCTCGGGATGCACGGCTTGCCGCGAAGCTCAAAGACGCCGGCTGCACGTACCCGGCCGTCGTGACGAAGACCCACGGCTGGGCCATCGGGGGCGTCGTGCCCATGGAGCCACGGGAGACCGCCACCGGCAGGCTCGGCGATCTGGCCGTCAAGGTGCTCGGCAACCTGATCGACAAGGATGAGCCCTTCTTCCTGCGGGTCTCGTTCCACGCTCCCCATGTGGCCTGCCACGTGCCGAAGTCGCACTTCATCGACCCCGCGAAAATCGACCTGCCGGTGCCGACCCAGGAGGAACTGGCAAGCAAGCCGCGATTCGAGCGGGAACAGTTGCGGGTCTATGCTGGCGGCCTGGACCTGACGTCTGAACAAATCGGCATCGCCCGCGGGACCTACTACGGCATGGTCTCGCTCGTCGACGACCAGGTGGGTCGGCTCGTGGACTGCCTGCACAAGGCGGGAATCCTCGACAGCACGATCGTCGCGATCAACTCCGACCAGGGCTGGCAGTTGGGCGAACACGGGCTCTGGAAGAAGCGAGTCCTCTACGACGACAACGTCAAGGCCCCCTTGGTGCTCAGTTGCCCTGCCCTGCTTCCCAGGGGCAAAGTGATCGACGAACCGGTGGAGATGATCGACTTCGTGCCGACGCTGATGGACCTGAGCGGCCTGGAAGTCCCCAATACAATCGCCGGTCGCAGCCTGATGCCCTTGATTCGAGGCGACGTCACCCGGTGGCGCGAGGCCTGCTTCTGCGAGATCGACCACAGCCTGTCGATGTACGACGAGTTGCGAGAGCGAAGCGGCCGGCAAATCATGGTCCGCACGAAGGAATGGAAGCTGATCTGGTTCATGGACGAACGAGTGGCGGACAAGGACGGGGCCCTGTACAATCTGAAAGATGATCCGGGCGAGAAGGTCAATCTCTACGGCCGGCCCGAACACGCCGGCGTGATCGATTACCTGGAACGACTCGGTCGTGAATGGGATCGAGCAATGGAAGATCGCAGTGGGATATATCCAACAAGGGAGGTGACGAACCCATGATGAACGTGAGACGAATCGGATGTGTGGGCTTGATCCTGGCATCGTGTGCGTCGCTGGGGCTCTCGGCAGTAACGATCTCAAAGGATGGGCAGGCACAGGCGATCATCGTGCTTGCCCCCGACGCATCGGAGCCGGAGCAGTATGCGGCGAAGGAACTGGCCCAATTCTTGGGGCAGATCACCGGCGCAGAGTTCAAAGTGGTCGACCGGAAGAACGAACAAGCCTCGTGCCTTTTCGTGGGGCCAGGCGCGGCGAAGTGGGCGGATGGACAGTTCTCCACTGAAGGGCTCGGCGCCGAAGGCATCGTTCTCAAGACCGTCGGTGACGATCTGATCCTGGCGGGCGGGCGGCCGCGAGGGACGCTGTACGCCGTCTACACCTTCCTCGAAGATCAGTTGGGCTGCCGATGGTGGTCCTCGACCGAAAGCACGATTCCCAGGAAGCCGACGGTCGCCATCGAGACACTCGACGTTCGTTACGTCCCGCCGCTGGAGTACCGATCACCCTTCTGGACCGACGCCTTCGACGGCGACTGGTCCGCCCGCAACAAGGCCAACGGCCAGGCTCACCGCCTGGAGGCCCGCCACGGCGGCAAGCACATCTACGAAGGGTTCGTTCACACGTTCTTTCCGCTGATCCCGCCGGAAAAGTACTTCGCCGATCATCCGGAGTGGTTCAGCGAGATCAACGGCAAACGCAAGCACGAGCACGCGCAGCTTTGCCTGACCAACGAGGCCATGCGGCAGGAACTGGTCAAGAACCTCAAACAGAATCTCCGCAACAATCCCGCCGCGACCATCGCATCGGTCTCCCAGAACGACTGGTACGGCAACTGCGAGTGCGCCGCCTGCAAGGCCATCGAACAGGAGGAAGAAAGCCCCGCGGGCCTGATGCTTCGCTTCGTCAACGCGGTCGCTCAGGACATCGAGAAGGAGTTCCCGAACGTCGCCCTGAGCACCCTGGCCTATCAGTACACGCGACCCCCCCCCAAGATCACCAAACCCCGCCCCAACGTCATCGTGCAATTGTGCAGCATCGAATGCTCGTTCAGCAAACCGCTGGCCGACGAGCGGAACAAGGCCTTCCGCGACGACATCATCGGATGGTCCAAGATCAGCGAACGCTTGTATATCTGGGACTACACGACCAATTTCCGCCATTACTTCCTGCCGCACCCGAATCTGCGTGTCCTTGGACCCAACGTAAAATTCTTCGCGGACCACAACGTCGCCGGGGTTTTCGAACAGGGCGCGTACACGACCAACGCAGCGGAGATGGCCGAGCTTCGCGCCTGGGTGCTGGCCAAACTGCTTTGGGACCCCACCCGCGACGGCGAGGTTCTCACCAACGAGTTCATCGAAGGCTACTACGGCCTGGCGGCGCCGCACATCAAAGCGTACCTCAAGGTCACACACGACGCCGTCGAAGCCGCCGGCGACTGGCTGGGCTGCTTCCAGGAGACCAACGCCAAGTTCCTCTCGTTCGACACGCTCTCGCGAGGCTGGCAGCACCTTCAGGCGGCCGAGCAGGCGGTGGCGGACGATCCCGACCTGCGGCTACGCGTCCAGACGGCCCAGTTGCCGGCCTTGTACGCCGTCATGATGCGGTGGAAGAACCTGCGGGAGACCGCCCAGAGCACAAACGCCGACTGGCCGATGCCCGACACGATCCAAGCGGCCTTCGATCAGTTCATGAACATCGCCAAAAAGAAGAACGTCACCCGCCTGAACGAATGGCAGGACGGGTTCGGCAACCTGGAGAAAGCCCTGGCCGAGAACAAGTGACCGGCAGGTATCGCACGCATGTCCAAGGCGCTGGAAGCCAAGAACGTTGAGATCCGCTTCGGCGACCAGGCGGTCTTGCAAGGCTTTTCGCTGTCGCTGGAGCCGGGCGAGAAAGTCCTGTTGACCGGTCCTTCCGGCTGCGGAAAATCCACCGTGCTCCGCTGTTTTCTGGGCTTCGTCGTCCCGGACGCCGGGTCGGTGTCCATCGACGGCGTGGAGCTCACCGCCGACACAGTCTGGCGTCTGAGGCAGCACGTCGCCTACGTCGGGCAGGAACCCGACCTCGGTACCGGGACAGCCGTCCAAGCCGTCGAACGTCCCTTTCACTATCGCGTCAACGCCGGCCTGAAACGGAATCTGGATCGAATCCCCGAATTGTTCGAACGATTCCATCTGGGCCGGGACCTGCTGCAAAAAGACGTGAGCTCGCTCTCCGGTGGCGAGAAGCAACGGATCGCTTTGGTCTCAGCCATCCTGCTGGACCGCAGGATTTTCCTGCTGGACGAGATCACCTCCGCTTTGGACAAAGTCAGCAAGCAGTCAGTGGCCGACTACTTCCGCGAGCGTGACGACGCGGCGGCGCTGATCGTCGCTCACGATCCCGAGGTGTTCTCCTTTGTGCGTCGAATCATCGAGCTTCCCTGCAACTCCAAGGCGAGGGACACGGCATGAACGAGATCATGGACATCGGTCCCAGGCAGCTTGCAGCAGCGTACCTGCTGCTGGCGTTCCCGTTCGGGATCATTCTGTGGTACCGCGTCCCGATGCTGGGCGAGACGGTGACCAGCCTGATCCGAATGACGGTCCAGCTTCTGCTCGTCGGCCTCTATCTCCAGGTGATCTTTCGCCTGAACATCCTGTGGCTCAACGCCGCGTGGCTGGTGGTGATGGTCCTCGTCGCGGACGTTTCGATCGTGCGATCCTGCGGCCTGCGGTTCCGGCAAATCGCCTGGCCGGTGTTCCTGGCCTTGACCGCCGGGACCGCGATCCCGCTGATGCTCTTCACCGGGCTGATCCTGCGCCGAACGAACCTCCTGGACGCCCAGTATGCCATCCCTATCGGCGGTATGATCCTGGGTAACTGCCTGCGGGCCGACATCGTCGGCATCCGCATGTTTTACGAGTCCCTCCGCTCGACGGAAAAAGCCTTTCTCCAGAGCCTGGCCGAGGGAGCGTCGCTCCGGGAGGCGATTCGCCCCTACGTGCGAAAGGCCACCCAGGCAGCCCTGGCCCCCACCGTCGCGACGATGGCCACCATCGGCCTGGTATCCCTGCCCGGCATGATGACCGGCGTCATTCTCGGCGGCGCGAGCCCCGCCACCGCGATCAAGTACCAGATCGCGATCATGATCTCGATCTTCTCAGGCACCGCGATCACTGTCGCCCTGGCCATCCGCCTGACCACAAGGAGCAGCTTCACCCCGTACGGCACCCTCGATCCCGCGACCTTCGGCAACCGCCCGAAGAAGTGACGCGAGACCATTTACTATTTGCCATTTACGATTTAATATTTGCCGCGTACCATTGGTGGTTCCGTGATGGTGACCTCAGTAGTAAGTCGCCAATCGCAAACAATAAATTGAGAAAGGAGTGCTCATGAGAACGACGTTGTTTGTGGCCGCTGCGATCGCCCTGTTGGGGATCGTCGCGGGATGCGCCACACAGAAAGAGGCCAAGACAACCGAACCGGCGAAGGTGGAAGTGGCCAAGACCGAGCCTGCTCCCCCGCAGCCGCTGAGGCAGTATCTGGACACGCCCACCGGCCGGTGGCTGGTCCATGACATGAATCGGCCCGCACCACCCATCATCACGCCCGGCGACACCTGCGGCGCAGCGCCCTCCGATGCCATCGTCCTCTTCGACGGCACCGAGGCCTCCATGACTGCCAACTGGAGCGACACCAGGGGCAATCCCAGCAAGTGGGTCTTCCGCGATGGAGCCATGGAGTCGGTCGCCAAGGCCGGATACATCCAGACCAAACAGCAGTTTGGCTCCTGCCAACTTCACCTGGAATTCGCAACTCCGTCAGTGGTGAAAGACTCCGGTCAGGGCCGGGGCAACAGCGGTGTTTTCCTCCAGGGCGAGTTCGAAATCCAGGTGCTCGACTCCTACGAGAACAAGACCTATCCCGACGGCCAGTGCGGCGCCCTGTACGGGCGGGCCGTACCGCTGGTGAACGCCAGCCGCAAGCCGGGCGAGTGGCAAAGCTACGACATCATCTTCCATCGGGCACTCTTCGACAAGGATGGAAAGATCGTGCAGAAACCCACGTTCACGGTCTTCCACAACGGCGTCCTCATCCAAGACCACGTCACGCTCGACGGCGGCACCCAGTGGCGGGGCCCGCACGCGGTCTCGGACTTCCGCCCCTTGCCCGAAAAAGGCCCGATCCAGTTCCAGGATCACGGCAACCCGGTCCGTTTCCGCAACGTCTGGGTCCGCGAATTAAAGGACTGATCGACGTCCCTCATCTCGTCCGAAACACATGGGGCGGTCGTCAAAAACCGCCCCGTTTTTTTTTTAAGCTCGATTCCCGTCGTCCCGTTTGAGAGACGAATCACGGGGGATACGTCTCAGAGGAACGTGTGACGGACGGGCTGTTTCTTCAGTTCCGCGACAGTGGGCAAAAGACGGTAGGAACGGACGTTCGCAGTTTTCGTGAACTCGTGGATCGTTCGCGTGATGGCTGCTTCGGATCGGGCATGGAGCATGGCGAACAGATTGAAGGGCCAACCCTCGAAAGTTCGACGCGCGTAGCAATGGCTGACGGCCCGGAACCGGGCGAGGTCCCGGCCTGCCTGGACGACAGACTCGGTCGGGACTTCAGCCGCGAGCATCACGTTGGTGGTGTACCCGAGCTTGCGGTAGTTCAACACCGCCGCAATCCGTCGCAGCACGCCTAGTCTCTTCAACTCCACCAGAAGCGACACAACATTCCCGCCATTTGCAGGGTCTTGAGACATCGCATCGAATGGACGCGAAACCACTTCGATCCCCTCCTGCAATCCATCGAGTACCCGCTTGTGCTCGAGGCGCAGTTGAACGGGCTCTGTCCCCGGGACATCGTACTGCTCATGGGTCAGGACGTCGTCGTCTTCCAGATCGAAACGAACGTCGAGCTTGAAGACCAGCGTGACGGGCAGACTGTGAAATTCGACGCCGAATCGGCCATGGAGATCGCGCAGGATCTCGTCGATCTGGTCGGGAGAACGGCCCTGGAGCGTGAACCAGAGATTGTACGAATGCTCGCGAAGGTAGTTGTGCGACACGCCAGGCAGCGCATTGACCCCCGCGGCGACGGAATCGATCTGATCTGCCGGGACGCGAGCGGTCACGAGCGTACTGGCCATGCCCACCGCGCGGTGATTCAGGACGGCGGAGAGCCGTCGCACGAAGCCCGATTCCCTGAGCTTGCGGGTCTCTTCCAGTACCTCGGCTTCCGTGCTGTGCAGGAGTCTCGCGATCTCCGCGAACGGCTCGTCGCACAGAGGCAAACCCTCTTGCAGGCGGACGCAGAGCCGCTTCTGAAAGTCGGTCATCGCGACAGTCATGGCGTGCCCCTCGGCTCATACGAGCAGATCGGATCACCTGAGAGGTAATCGCCCGTCACAGCGTAGGCCCGCGCCCGGCAGCCGCCGCAGACTCTCACGTACGCGCAGCGACCACAATTGTCCTTGTATGACGACACGTCGCGGATCTCGTTAAGGAATGTCGATCCGTCCCAGATCTTCGCGAAATCGTATCCGCTCTCGACGAGATTGCCCGCGGAGATGTCGAGGAATCCGCAGGTCTGCACGTCCCCACGATAACTGATGAATCCGAAGCCCCGACCGCCCATGCAACCATTGGGCGACATGGAAGCGGGAGGACGCCCCGCCGTCTCCGGCCTGTGGCTTTCGGTCTCCCGATACAATCTGGCGTACTGCGGTCCGCAAGTCACGCGAAGCTCGATGGGCGACTGCATCTTGAGCGTCAGCAGATCGGCCAGAAGCTCGGCATATTGTCGGGGTTCCAGGAGTTCGTCGGCCATCGCTTCCCCCCGTCCCGTCGGCACTAGGATGAACGGGTTCCAGCAATAAGCTCCCAACCGCCGGGCCAATTCTGCGATCTGGGGAATCTCGGCCAGGTTGCTCCGAGTGATCGTCGTGTTGATCTGGAATCGCATCCCCGTCCGGCGGGCGGCTTCAGCGGCCTTCACCACGGTCCCAAACGCCCCTGGCGTGCGGCGAAACGCATCGTGCGTGCGGGCTTCGGCCCCATCAAGCGAGAACGACAGGGCCATAACGCCCGCCTCCTGAAGGGCCTTGACGGACTGGTCGTCGATGGCGTAGCCACAGGTGGCCATGACCACGCGTAGGCCCAGGCTCCGGCCATGGCGGATCAGATCGAAGATGTCTTCGCGTTCCAGGGGCTCGCCGCCGGTGAGGATGATCACGCATTTCTCGTAGGCGGCAATCGAATCGAGGATTCGGGTCCACTGATCGGTGCTCAACTCCTGGGCATGCTGACCACCGGCGTCCGCGCGACAATGCCGGCAATTGAACCGGCATCGGCGCGTCAGCTCCAACGCCAACAGGCGGGGCTTATTGTTCTGCTCGTGTTTCATGGTCGCGGCAACTCTACTGAAAGGAAGTTCCGCCGTCAATCGCCAGTACGCCGGGGGAAGATGACGGGTTTTCATCTCTCACCTGGGAACTGGAAGAGGAGCCTCGTTAGCCACGCATGTTCTCTGTTTGGATGCCTTCATAAAACGCAAGATGTGCGTGGGGGGATTCTACCTATCCTGCACCCAGATGAAGTCGACACCAATCTCCGGCTTGCCTGACGAGTCGGGTTCGTCGAGAGACTCGATCGCAAGAACATGTTCGCCGGTGGTCAGTTCCCCTGGCTTCATATCCATGCTACGCAGCAGCGTCCTGTGCGGGTCACGCAAATCGAGGGAGGTGGCCCCGTTCCCGAGCGGCAAAGGCTGGCCGTCAAGGTGAAAGGCCACGCGACCGGAGGCAGGCGTCAGCGACAAGGCGACGTGGATCTGCTTCTTACCTTCTTTGGCGACCGGGATCTTGAAACTCTTGCGATCCCCCTTCTTCTGAGGAGTCCAGACCAGGAGCTTGCCGCCGGCCCAGAGGCGAGATTCTCTCAGCGTCGTCCCACCTGCATCTGCCAGAACATCCTCGGCCTGGAAAAACACCGATCTGGCCGCGCCCATGCGGGCCGCGGGCTGCCAGTTCTCCGGCAGCGGCACAAGCTGAAGATCCTTGGGCATCAAAGCCAGGTGGTCGTCGGTCATGCCGGGCCTGGCGTAGTGGTACCCGATCCGAGCGTACGACATCCCCGGCGTCCGCTCATGGCTGTACAGCTCCATATAGAAACGAATGTTGTTCTGGAACGGGATCGCGTCGAGCACGTGCCAACGATAGTTCGTCACGTAGCCGCGGTTGCCCGGCCCATCATTTCGCGGCTGGCCGCAATAGGGAAACAGGAAGATGTCCGGCGACGACCAGGAGTAGTTGAAGTAGTCTTCAGACCCTGTCCCGAAGGTCGAGGGCGTCGCTTCGCCGTCCACAAAGATCTTCTCGTCGCCTTCGCCCCACCAGTTCCCGTATGGCGTGGGAATCGGCGACGGATTCATGAGGTACACACTCGTCCCAACGTAGACACCCTTGCCCTGAGCGAGCAGGAAAGGCAGATCCTGCACGTCGCGATTCGACGCGATCACATCGTGATCGACCCGCCACCGAGCCCGAAAGTGCATCGTCCGCTCATCCCAGGCGAACGACATAGTCTGTACATCGCCCTTGGCCGTGACCGGCTGATCGCCCAAGTTCTGCAATTCCACCCGGCACGAACGCTCAAACGGCATCACGAATCGGCACACCATCGTGCCGTCCGGCCGGACTGTGAACGGCAGGGATTGATAGGGGTTGACGCCGGGAGCGGCGCCAAAGAAATCCCCCACAGGCGACTGGACCTGACCCCACGGATAGTCGTCGAATGTGACGGTCAGCAGGGTCTGACGAAGTGCCTGGTCCAAATCTTTCGCAGCCAGTTGCAGGCTGAGCTGCGCGATGGCAGCGGGCCCTTCCAAGCGAATGAGCAGGACCTTCTCCTCAGGCTTGAGGCTCGCCTCGAACGCCTTCGACTCGGAGGCCACGGAGAAACTACCGTCCGGATCGGAAAGAATCGCGGTCACCTTGTCGATTGTCTGGCGATACTGGCGAATATCCTCCGGTCGGAAGGAGACCACGGACACCCCGGGCTCATACAAACGCACCTGGAGTTCATAGAAGTGGATCTGCTTGATATTGCCGCTCCAGACGGCGCGGAGTCGCCTGGCGAAGGGAATCGGAGCGTACGAAGCATCCCGCTGGTAGATCGTCCGACGGAATCGCTCGGCATCGAGAGCCTTCATCTGCCCGAATCGGTCGTAGGGCCGGCGGAAAAACTCGTCCGCGCTGCCCTCGAAGAGTGGGTCCGCGGCGTCATCGAGATAGACCCGGACCTGGCCGGAGATGGCCGCAGTCCACAAACGCACCACCGCTCCGGGTCCCTCAATGTCCGCGATCAGGTACTCGCCCACACCGTCGGCGTCCGGGGCCCTCAGCACCTTCTCGAAGTTGGGGATCGGCTCGCCTCCAAAACCGTCCGAGTTGGCAAACCAGTCCGGCCCGCCCGGCAGCTTGCTGCGACGGTCATACGAAGAGAATTGGAGGGTGCGGAATGCCGGAGAGGGGAACCTCGCCAGGTTCGCCATGTCGATCATCTCTTGAAACAGCGACTCAGTGGTGATGCTCATTCGATCGGCCGGCCCGGCCGCAAGAAGAACGCTCGACAGAACCAGCACCAACAGACACGACGCTCTCGACCTTCCCACACTCCCAACCATAGCGTGCTCCCGCATACGATTCCGATATGGACTGAGGCTTCGATACCCTCTCGACAGTCCTTGCACAATACCCTTTGACCGGGGATCGCACAAGCCCACGTCCGCTATTTTCCGCTTGCCTGGGGATCGGGCGGCCGGTACAATTCGACCATGTCAGCGAGGCGGGTTTCGGGTTTTGAGGGGCCATCAGCCGCAGTGGGTACGAATGCGGCAGGTCTAACGTTGCAGGGGCATAGATAAGGAGCAAGCATGAAAGTCGTGAAATTCGGCGGCACCTCGGTTGCCGACGCCAAACAGATCCTCAAGATCGTCAATATCGTCACATCAGATAGCGCCCGCCGGATCGTTGTCGTCTCAGCGCCGGGTAAACGCCACAGCAAAGACACCAAGGTCACCGACCTGCTGATCGCCCTAGCCAACGCAGTGATCGCCGGTCAACCCTTTGAGAACGAGTTGGCCGCGGTGGTCCAACGGTTCGCGGAAATCCAGCAGGAATTGAACCTGGATTCCGGCATCGTCACAGAAATCGAGAGCGACCTTCGTGGACGCATCGCGAATCGCTCGGCCCACAACGCTCAGTTCATGGACACCATGAAAGCCGCCGGCGAGGACAACTGCGCCAAACTGGTGGCGCAAGTCTTTGTCAAACAAGGCTTTCCGGCCCGGTACGTGGACCCTCGCGACGCCGGCATGTTCCTGAGCGAGGATTTCGGCAATGCCCAGGTGCTGCCGCAGTCGTACGCCCGCCTGGCGGCGCTTAAGGAAATCCCTGAGATCGTGATCTTCCCCGGCTTCTTCGGATATACACTCAAAGGCGAGGTCGCGACCTTTCCCCGCGGCGGCTCTGACATCACCGGTTCGATCCTAGCCGCGGCGGTCAAGGCCGACGTCTACGAGAATTTCACCGATGTGGACTCCGTCTACGCCATCGACCCGAGAATCGTCCCGGACGCCCCTGCCATCACCACGCTGACTTACCGCGAGATGCGGGAACTCTCCTATGCCGGCTTTGGCGTTTTTCACGACGAAGCGGTCATTCCCGCAGTCCAGGCCAAAATCCCGATCTGCATTAAGAACACCAACCGCCCGGAGGCCCCCGGAACCCTGGTCGTTCCGCAACGCAAGTATCGTCAGGGCGCCGTCACCGGTATCGCCAGTTCCGGCGGTTTCAGTTCGATCTACCTGAGCAAGTACATGATGAACCGCGAGGTCGGATTCGGCCGGCGGCTGCTCCAAATCCTGGAACGTGAACACTTGTCCTTCGAACACGTCCCCTCGGGGATCGACAATATGTCGGTGATCCTCCGCACCGCAGCGTTGATCCATGACAAAGAGGCCCAGATCCTCAACCACATCCGCAAGGAACTACAGCCGGACGACGTAACAATCGAACACGGCCTGGCTTTAATCATGATCGTGGGCGAGGGTATGCGGTACGCGGTCGGCATGGCGGCCAAAGCCTGTACCGCGCTGGCCGACGCGGGGGTCAACATCGAAATGATGAATCAGGGGTCGTCGGAGATCAGCATCATGTTCGGCGTCAAAGAAACGGACCGAAAGACCGCTGTCGAAGCCCTGGCAAAAGCCTTGCTGACCAAGTCACCCGATCCGTCCTGTTGACCGAGAGGCCTCGCCCATTCGACCGAAGGCTCGCCCACGCTTCCTGGAAACGGGGATGAATCTTCTGGGGATACCAGGGCAGGATCCTGACCTTGATCCAGCGTCGCAGCAGCCCGCCAGAACCCACATGCTGGCAAGTCAACCCTCGAAAGAGGATTCACGCTGAGGGCTTTTTTTCCTTGTCGGGAGGCGGCTACGACGGTTTAATAAGCCCATAATGAATGGGGAGTGTACAACCGGATACTGATTTGAGGTGAGTTGCAATGGCAGATCTGAAGGCATTGGCTGAGGCGGTGATCCGAGGAGACCAGGCGACGGCAGTGAACGTCACGAAAGCGGCTTTGGCGGAAGGGACCGCCCCCAAACAGGTCCTCGACCAGGGCCTGATCGCGGGCATGGACGTCGTCGGCGCCCGCTTCAAGAACAACGAGATCTATATCCCCGAGGTTCTGATCGCGGCTCGGGCGATGAAGATGGCGATGGAAGTGCTCGAACCCGAGCTGGTCAAGGCCGGCGTCAAGCCCATCGGCAAACTGATCATCGGCACCGTCCAGGGCGACCTGCACGACATCGGCAAAAACCTCGTCGCCATGATGCTCAAGGGGGCGGGGTTCGAGGTGATCGACCTGGGCGTGGATGTCTCGCCGGACAAGTTCGCCGCGGAGGCCAAAGCCCGTGACGTTCAACTGATCGGCATGAGCGCCCTGCTGACCACGACCATGCCCGGCATGGAGAAGACCATCAAGGCCCTTCAGGCCGCCGGCGTCAAGGCCAAAGTCATGGTGGGCGGCGCGCCGGTGACCAAGAGCTTCGCAGATCGGATCGGGGCACACGGGTACTCTCCCGACGCCGCCTCGGCGGTCGATCTGGCCAAGAGCCTAGTGGCCTGAAACGGACTTGATTGAAAGGCAAAGTCCAAAAGCTTTGTGCTTGAAGTTCGTGTCCACCGGTCTGTGTACCCTCCAGAAACATCGCAAATTACTTTGTCCCTCTTCCGTTTGAGGAAACTGGCACCGAAACGGATCGAATTTGAAGGAAGGTTCACCATGGGTCGGCAAATGGCGCTCCTTTTTGTCGGATTGTGCGTCTGGACACTCCCCATAGCCTCCATCCACTGTGCCCATGGCGCGACATCATCTTCGCAGAGAGACTACCACGTCGCTGGGCGAGGAGACGACGCCGCGGATGGATCGGCATCCCATCCTTTGCGGACAATCTCAGCGGCAGCAAGGCTGGCGCAACCAGGCGACACAATCACCGTGCATGCAGGCGTCTACCGCGAGCAAATCCGTCCGCCACGAGGCGGACGATCCGATCAGGATCGCATCACCTATCGGGCCGCTCCCGGCGAAAAGGTCGTCTTAAAGGGCTCCGAGGTTGTCAAAGGCTGGGAGAAGGCGGAGGGCGATGCATGGAAGATCACGATTCCAAACAGCTTTTTCGGGGCCTTCAATCCGTATAGCGATCTGATCCACGGCGACTGGTTCAATCCCCGAGGCCGCGAGCACCACACGGGAGCGGTCTATCTGAACGGCCACTGGCTCATCGAGGCCGCCCGACTCGAGGACGTGCTCCACCCCTCAGGCCAGGCCGTGACAGGGTACGCGCAGGGCGACGGGCAGTACCTCCTGAACGTCGCGTGGCTGCGTCCCGGCCAAAGCTCGCAGAAAATTCCAGCGGCGGGTTTTTCTGCCCAGCGAGGGGTCCAAGCGGCTCCCTGTTCGGAGGGCGGCGAGTGTATCGGCTGGATCGAACACGGCGACTGGGTTCGGTATGAGAAGGTGGACCTCGGCCAGGGCGCCAATCAGTTGGAGGTCCGTGCGGCCTCCGAGACGACCGGCGGAACAATCGAAATTCGCCTGGACACACCCGAGGGCGAACTGCTCGGAACCTGCTCGGTCCCGAACACGGGTGGGTGGCAGTCATGGCGTTCGTTCGACGTGAAGATCAAGCCGACAAGAGGGGTCAAGACGTTGTGCCTGGCGTTCAAAGGCCCACAGTCGAAGAGCTCCGATGCGCCGCTGTGGTTCGCGAAGGTGGATGCATCGAACACCACCATCTGGGCGCAGTTCCCCGACATCAATCCCAACGAAGCCGAGGTCGAGATCAACGTCCGACGAACGGTGTTCTACCCGGACAAGCCGGGCGTGAACTTCCTCACCGTTCGCGGTTTCACGATGATGCACGCCGCGACGCCCTGGGCGCCGCCCACCGCTGAACAGGTCGGCCTAATCGGAACGCACTGGAGCAAGGGCTGGATCATCGAGGACTGCGACATCCGCTACTCCACCTGCGTGGGCATCACCCTGGGCAAGTACGGCGACCAGTGGGATAACACCTCGGCCAACACCGCGGAGGGTTATGTCAAGACCATCGAGCGGGCCCTGGCCAACGGCTGGACCAAGGACAACATCGGTCACCACATCGTGCGAAACAACCGGATTGCCTACTGCGAGCAGGCGGGCCTGGTCGGCAGCCTGGGCGCGGCCTTCTGCACCATCACTGGCAACACCATCCACGACATTCACATGCGGCGGTTGTTCACCGGCGCCGAGATGGCGGGCATCAAAATCCACGCCGCGATTGATACCGAGATCCGCAACAACCACATCTATCGCACATGCCTGGGCATCTGGCTGGACTGGATGGCGCAGGGCACGCGTGTGACCGGCAACCTTCTGTACGAAAACAGCCGGGACCTCTTTGTCGAAGTCAATCATGGTCCGTTCCTCATCGACCACAATCTCTTCCTCTCGGGCGTATCGGTGCTGGACATGTCCGAAGGCGGGGCCTACGCGCACAACCTATTCATGGGCGCGATCGACCTGCGGCCGGAACTGGGGCGAGAGACCCCCTACCACAAGGCGCACAGCACCGAAGTGGCGGGCCTTCGCAACATCCCCGGCGGCGATAACCGGTTCTACAACAATCTCTTCGTCGGCAACAGCGGCCTGGCACAGTACGACAAGGCAGCACAGCCTGTCCATATGGCCGGCAATGTCTTTCTCAAAGGCGCCAAGCCTTCGAAGGCAGAGCAAAACCCCGTCGTTCTGGCGGACTTCGATCCCGAGATCCGACTTGAACCAGGACAAGATTGGCTCGACCTTCATTTGAGACTCGACGGCCTGGCAACGAGAGAATCGCCCCGACAGCTAGTCACCACCCAATGGCTCGGGCGGGCCAAACTCGCCGATCTGCCCTACGAGCAACCCGATGGCTCATCCTACCGCCTGGACACCGATTACCTGGGCAACAAACGAAACGCCGACAACCCCTCTCCAGGCCCATTCGAGTGGTCGAAGGAAGAAAAGCAGAGCATTCGCGTCTGGCCTGTGACAGAGAGATAGATTCTGGTCGAAGGGCCGCCGCAGCCGAATGAGCTCAAAGGGGACTTCTCTTTCGCCGGTGCCTGTCGTATAATGGACATTTGGTGAATGAGAAAGATCAAAAGCCATAATCTGGCACAGTTGCTCATGCAGCTCCGGTTCACGCCGGAGGCCAAGCGCCGTGCGCAGCTTGAAGCGGCCGAACGGCTTTTTGCAATGATCGACAAGGATCGCCAGTATCCATACGATTTTGTCTGCTTTCACATCACCGGGTTTCAGCCCAAAGGCGGAACCGTACAGGAAATCCTCGGCGGGACCGACCTGCGTGACGACCTGCAGATCTTCATCGCCAAACTCAGCGCCAAGCTGGCCCAGCCGGTCGCGGAACAGAACGAAAAAGTTTTTACCATCGAAAGTCTGGCCGCAAAATTCAACGTCTCGACGAAAACCATCGCGCGCTGGCGGGCGAAAGGGCTCCCTGCTCGTAAATTCATATTCGAGGACGGCGGGCATCGCCTGGGTTTCCTCGAGTCGACCGTCGAGCGGTTCGCCCGAGAGCATCCCGATCTGGTTGACGGTGCAGGCAAATACCGTCGGCTCACCGATCTTCAGCGACAGCAGATTGTCCGCCAGGCTCGTGCCTTGGCTACCAAGACCCCGCAGTCGCGACACCAGATCATTGCACAGATCGCCCAAAAGCTCAATGTCGCCCATGAGACGGTCCGTATGATCCTCCAGCAACATGAACAAAAGCACCCGGACAAACCGATCTTTCGCCGCCCGCTGGGCCGAATCAAACCGATGGAGGCGGCCGAGTTGTTCCAGCTTTACAAACAGGGTGTCGGTATCCGCCAGCTCATGGAGCGATTCAACCGCAGCCGGGCCACGATCCACCGGCTCATCAATCAACGACGGGCTGCCGCCCTGCTGGCCCGCAAGATCGAGTATGTCCCCAGCGAGGAATTCCTCCAGCCCCAAGCCCGCGAACAAATTCTCGGGACACCACTGACGCTGGACCGGACCGATCCTGAGAAAAAACTGGACCCCCTCGAACTCGTCGGCGAGGACGGAGTGCCGACGACAATCAATGGATGGGAGCCCACCTTGTTACCGGAGTACATGCAGGTGCTCAAGATGACGCCGGTCCTGAGCCGGGAGCAGGAGATCGACCTGTTCCGACGGTACAACTACCTCAAGTATCGGGTCGCCCAGGAACGTCACCTGCTCAAACTCTCCAGGGTCTCAGCCGCCCTGCTGACACGCCTGGAAGGTTACCTGGAAGAAGCGGAAGAGATCCGCACGCTCCTAGTCGAAGCCAATCTGCGTCTGGTCGTCAGCATCGCAGGCAAGCATACCAGTGACGGCGCGGGCTTCTTGGAGCTGGTCAGCAAAGGCAACTTCGCACTGATCCAGGCGGTGGAGGAGTTTGATTACACCAAGGGTTTCCGCTTCAGCCGGCGGGCTTCGCTGGATATCGCCAAGGAATACGCCAAAGTCTCGGGCCGGAGCACCGAGCTGACCCCCAAGCGGGCTGCGTCGCTGGCGAACATCCAGAAAGACCTTCGAGGGACGACCGCCGATGTCCTGGCCCTTGAGCGGACCCGCCTGGACTTGGCGGAAATCATTCGCCAGGAGCTCGACGAGCGAGAGCAGTATGTGATCCTGCACCATTTCGGCCTCACCGGCGCGTCGATCCGCAAGAACACCAAGACCCTCAAGCAAATCGGCGACGAACTGGGGCTCACCAAGGAACGTATTCGCCAAATCGAATTGTCCGCCCTCCAGAAGCTGCGGCAGTGTCTGAGCCGAGAACAGTTCGAGATGCTGACCGGGTGATCTCTTCGCGGTTTTTGCATTGATTTCCAGTCCTGACGGGGATACCCTGCGTCCCAGAACCCAGCACCGATTCTTACTGTTTCTTGGAGTCTGGAAGGAGAAACCTGTGGAAACAATCGGCTTCATCGGCAGCGGCAACATGGCAGAGGCCTTTATCAACGGCGTCCTGAAGGCCGGCGTATACCTGCCCGGCAAAGTGTACGTCAGCGACATCCGCACGGAACGAATCGAGTATCTGCGAGAACACTACGGTGTCCGGACCGCCGCGAGCAACGCGGAACTGGCGTCCAAGGTGGATGTCCTGGTCCTGAGCGTCAAACCGCAGAACATGAAGACCGTGTTGCAGGACATCAAGGAGAGCATCGACAAGGATGTCCTCGTCATCTCCATCGCGGCGGGCATCAAGACCTCACTGATCTCGTCGATACTGGGCGACGTGGCGATCGTGCGGGTCATGCCCAACATGCCGGCCTGGGTCCGAGCTGGCGCCAGCGTGCTCTACCCCAATGAGAAGGCCCGCAAAAACGTGGAGAAAGCCCGACTGATCCTGTTGTCCGTCGGCCAGGCCATCGTCGTCGAGGACGAGGGACTGCTCGACGCTGTGACCGCAGTCAGCGGCTCAGGACCGGCGTACTTCTTTCTGCTGATGCAGGAGATGATCACGACGGGAATCAAGCTGGGCTTACCTGAACAAGAGGCCCAGGAACTGGTCCTTCAAACCGCCAAAGGCGCAGCCCTGCTGGCGGAAAAAGCTGCTGCCGAGAATACCACACCGGCCCAACTCAGCGCCCGTGTCGCAACACCCAACGGCACAACCGAAGCCGCTTTCAAAGTGTTCCAGGCCGGGAAGTTCAGCGATATGGTTTCGTCTGCGCTGACCCGTGCCGCCGAGAGAAGTCGCGAATTGTCCGCCGGTTGACCACTTTGCGAAATCTCTGACTTGAAATGGTCTCTTTCACAGACGATGACTTATAATCCTGCCTTCGTCCCCCGTGAAAGACCGATCGGCAATCACAGGTCGCAAGTCGTGAATCGAGAATGAGAACAGGAGTACCGGGCACATGGTCAAGGGCAGTACGCAGTTGAAAGGCAGTTTGAGCTTGCCGCCGTTTAGGAATGAACGCATCTTCCCAGGCGTGGACGCCCCGAAGATCCGCCAGGCCTTCCCGAAGGCGATCTCGCAAGTCCGTGAACAACTCGGAAAGACCTACCCCCTCTACATCGACGGACGCGACATCACGACGGAAACCACACTGGATTCGACCAACCCCGCCGATCCCTCCGAAATCATCGGAAAAGTCTGCCAGGCCGGGCAGGCCGAGGCGAAACTGGCGTTGGACGCCGCAGAACGAGCACTCTTGACCTGGCGCGACGTGTCTCCCGCGGAGCGAGCCCAATACCTCGTCAAGGCCACGGAAGTCGCCCGCAGGCGGATGTTCGAGTATGCTGCTTGGCAGGTGCTCGAAGAAGGCAAACAATGGGCCCAGGCTTACAACGATCTCGCCGAAGGAATTGACTTCCTGGAGTACTACGCCAGGGAGATGATCCGCCTGGGCGAACCGCAGGACCTGGGCAGCTACGCCGGCGAAAAGAACTACTATTTCTATCAGCCCAAAGGCATCGCCCTGGTCATCGCACCGTGGAACTTCCCGTTCGCAATCGGCTGTGGGATGTGCGCCGCCGCCATCGTAGCGGGCAATCCGGTCGTCTTCAAGCCTTCCAGCCAGGCTATGGTCGTCGGCCATCATCTCGTCGAGATCTTCCGCGAGGTCGGCCTGCCCGACGGTGTATTCAACTTCCTCCCCGGCCCCAGTTCCACCATCGGCGACTACCTCGTCGACAGCCCGAAGGTGGCGGTCATCGCCTTCACCGGATCAATGGACGTGGGCCGGCGAATCCTGGAACGGGCCGGACGGACACCGGAGGGTCAAACCTCGGTCAAGCACGTCGTCTGCGAGATGGGCGGCAAGAACGCCATCATCCTCGACGAAGAATTCGATGAAGACGCGGCGGTCCGGGACGTCCTGTACTCCGCCTTCGGTTACCAAGGCCAGAAATGCTCGGCCTGCTCCCGCTTGATCGTCCACGACAAGGCCTACGACCGTTTCGTGCCCAAACTCATCGAAGCCGCCAAGAGACTCAAGATCGGTCCGGCGGAAGATCCCGCCAACTACATGGGCCCGGTGATTGATTCCAAGGCACAAAAGACCATCCTCCAGTACGTTGACCTAGCGGCCCAAGAGGGCCGCATCTTGTACCGTAGCGAGGTCCCCAAGACCGGCTGCTACGTCCCGTTGACGATCGTGGAGGGCATCACCCCGAAGCACCGCATCGCCCAGGAGGAGGTCTTCGGACCGCTCCTGTCCATCATGCGGGCCAAGGATTTCGACCAGGCGCTCGAATGGGCCAATTCAACCCGGTTCGCCCTGACCGGCGCGGTCTTCAGCACCAACCGCACGCATCTGGACCGGGCCGTACGGGAATTCCGCGTGGGCAACCTGTACCTCAACCGCAGCAGCGTCGGAGCTTTGGTGAAGGTGCAACCCTTCGGCGGTTTCAAAATGTCCGGCGGCGGCACCAAAGCGGGCGGACCGGACTACCTGCTCCACTTCATGGACCCCCGAGTCGTGACGGAAGCACAAGAACCGAGGCGAAATGGCAACTGACACAAGAGAAGGCGATCTCCGTTTTCATCGGCAAAGGCCGCCTTTCTCGTGGTCTCGCGATGGCGAACCTTGGGCTACCGTCACTGGTTGGCCGGAGCAAGACTGGCTTGGGCTGTTCCGCCGTAATACCCCATGTCGATCCGGAAGTTGACCACCTCCCCGCCTTGCGGAGCCGTCAACGGCTCGTCCAGCAACTCGGCCGTCGGGTCGCCGGCGTCGATGCAGGGACTCGTGACATCGTCCGATGTCCAGGCGCCGGCGCCGCTGTCCCATCGCCAGCCTTGGCTCTTAAGGTGATAGTCGCCCGGCGTCCAGACACTTCCGGCCCAGTTGCCTGGTGAAACGAACTGCGGATCAGCATCGATATTGCCCTCGCCTTCCCAGCCGCCTTGGACGTCGCTGTAGGTGGCGACGGTCCGGCCGCTTTTGATCTGCGCGCCGTTGGCGGCGCGGTTGAAGTACAGGATCGAGTTGATCACAGTCGGAGCGTAAGCGTCAATGCCCTCCAGCGAGTTTTCCACGATGGTGCAGTTGACGGTGGTCGGCCTCCCGCCGCGGATGCCCTGGGCGCGGTTGCCTGCGATGAGGCAGTTGCGGATCGTCGCCGCGTTCTGCTTGACCGTCCGGCCCTCGGACGCGCTGGACATTTCGATGCCTGCGGCGCCGTTGGCGATGATCTGAGAATGTGTGACGGTCGGATTGCACTGGCCGACCAGTCGTATGCCGGGACCTCTGCTGCCGGTCACGACGCACCGTGTGATCGTGGGCGAGGCGCTATAACAACAGATCCCCTCGCTGCCGCCGGCGACGGTGAATCCCGCCAAAACGCTCCCGGCTTCCTCTTGCGAGGCAAATGTCACCGTGCTTGCGTCAGTCCGCAGAAGGGTCGCAGCGACAATCGCCGGATTCTCCGGATCTTCAGAACGAATCGTCACAGGTTTGCCCGCGAAATCAACTTTCTCCGCATACACGCCTTGGCTGGCGATGATCTCGTCGCCGTCGTTGGCGTCGGCGACCGCTTGCTGGAGATAATCATAACGCAGACCCGTTCTGGCGTTTTGCACGCGACCGTCGAAGATGGAATACACCGGGTCGAGACTCATGCCCTGGATGGTTCCATAGGCCGAATACAGCCATATCAGGTTGCGACCGTCGAGAGCGGGCATGGTTCCGATCGTCGAGGCGGGCATGTCGGCGTTCAGCACGCCATAATTGCGAGTGATGAAAGCCAGCTTGATCCCGCCGCCCAGGAGACTGCTGTCGACGTAGGCCACCAGAGGACCATCGATCGCGGCCTGTTGCTGCGAGCCGGGCCCCTTGGCCACGCTGAACTCGCGGATGTTCTCGAAGTCCGAGAGGTCGGCCCCGTAGAGATCGCCGGAATCATTCCGCTCGTCGGTCCAGACCACGAAGCGGCCGGAGATCGCCGGGTCGTATTGACGGGCCGAATGATTGCAGACCGTGACGATCTTGATGTTGTTCAGATCCGAAAGGTCTGCCGCGTAGATGTCGCCATTGCCTTCCCAGACGACGATATCGCCGCTGATGTCGACCACGCTGTCGGTGTCCACGAAAGAATTGGGAACTGCGACCGGGTCGCGTCGACCGACATTCGTCGCAACCGTGAAATACACCGGTGTTTCGAAATTACTGAGGTCCGCGCCGCAGATGTCATAAGGCGTGTTGTACCACTTCTCGGGCACATTCCTGTCGAGGCCCACATGTTGCACCCACACCACCTTCCTACCCGACACAGCCGGATGGTTGTACGAGGCCGTGCTGCTGCGATTCCGCAGGGTCGAGGGCACACCGCTGGGGCCGCAGACGAACACACTCGAACACACGGGGCCCGACATCTCGTTGTAGGAGATGCCTCCGGCCCAGACGATGAGGTCGCCATCGATCTTCGGATAGAGGCTGTAGGAACCCGAGGCCAGCGTCTCCAGTTTGCCCGTCGTCATATCCTTGTACACGACCTGCAACTCACCCTGCGTCGTCTGCAAGACGTAGGCGATCCTCATGCCGGAGATGTCGGGCATGTAAGGGCCATACCCCTGGCTGGGGGCCGCATCGAAATTCTGCCATTTGACCGTGACAGAGACAATGATGTATCGAACGCGACTCGGCTCGCTCTGGGCAAAGCCGTCGCTGACGACCAGTTCGAAGATGTATTGGCCCGAAACCTCAGTGACAAACCAGGGAGAAGCCGTATCGGCGTCCTGCAAGTCGACCGGCTCGCCTTCCACCTGCGTCCACTGGTAGGTTAGGCGATCGACGACATCCGGATCGCTGGAATCCGTACCGTTCAGAGTCACCTTGGAGGAGGCCCCGCAGATCCGATCCTCCCCGGCGTTCGCCACAGGCGGATGATTCGGGGCCACGAGGATCAGAACCGAGTCCGGCTCGCTTTCGTACTGATCGTCACCGACGATCAACTGGAAAACGTACTCGCCAAACTCTGAGGGAACAAAGGTGGGGCTCTCGGCGTCCGCCTTTTCCAAAGCCGCCGTGGGCCCGCTGACCTGGGTCCAGCGGAATGTCTTGACCCCCTCGGGATCGTAGAAGTAACTTTGGCCACCGTCCAGCGTCACAGTCTGCAACAGCTCCAGGACGTGCTGATCATGCCCGGCCGAAGAGACAGGTTTCACGTAACCCACATATTCATCCGCGCCGATATCGATTCGGGTGGCATACACGCGATCCTGATTGTCGATGTCTTTGGCACCGGCCGCCGCGGCGTACAGGGGATTCCCTGCGTTCACGCAGGGCGACTCGAAGACCAAATGAAAGTCCTTGCTGAAGACTGCACCAAGGAACTTCGGATCGGCGCTGATGTTGCCGTTCTTGCCGGTCAGATTGTACGTGCCGTCGATATCCAAGGCTCCTGTCTGCTGATTCATGTAGAGATAATTGCCCGGCGTGTTGCCCCAGACGTCATTACAGGAGATGACCGCCCCCTGCCAATCGCCTCTCATGAGCAGGCCGCCCCCGCTGGGGGCATTGCAGATGATGTTGTTGACGATCTTGCCGTTGCCAAGTTGAGGTTCGAAAATCACGTACACGTTGCCTCCGACGCCGTCGCCGGGGCCTTGGTTGCAGTTATTGCCGACGATCGTGTTGTTCAGGAGTGTGCCGCCAATGAGACAGACACCGCCACCGACATAGGCGGAGTTGTCGTGGATGATGTTGTTGGCGATGAACGCCTGGCCAATGTACAGCATCAGACCGCCGGCGGCGAAGCCAACGTTGTTTCGGATGACGTTGTGGGTGATCGTGGCGTTGCTTTCGATACAGGCGATACCGCCGCCATAGGAGACACGACTGTCCGCATTCGTGTTGCCGAGCATGACCGGGCCACGATTACCGGCGATGACGTTCTTGGTGATCGTCGGCGACGCTCGCAGGCAGTAGATACCGCCGCCCCAGAAGATATTATCGCCGCCTTCGAGGGAATCGTTGAGGGTGCCGAAGCCGCCGGTGATGGTGAAGCCTGTCAGCACCGAGGCAGAAGTCTCGCCATTCTCGAAGGTTACGGCGCTGCCGTCGCCGTCGGCATTGATGATCGTATAGCCGACGATCCCGCGGTCGTTGGGGTCCGTGCTCGTGACGGTGATGGCCTTGCCTGTGAAGTTGATGGTCTCGTAGTAGACGCCCGGTGCGACCAGGACTGTATCGCCGTCAACGGCCGCCTCGATGCCCAACTGAATGCTCGGATACTCGCTGGGCACCTTCAACGTCGCCCCGAAGGCGGCAGCGGCCATAAGAAACAGCACCACAACGCTCGACCATACGACCCTCTTCATACGTTCGCCTTTCCGAACCAGTGCCCATATGAAAGCAGGAATGGCAAGGGGGACCTTCCTCCGGTAGCCTGCCAGAAGGGTATGATACCCGAAAGGGACGGTCTTTTCAAGATGCGATCGACCGTCCCGACAGGTCCTCGGCCTTGTCACGAACACTCATAGTATCTGTGTTACCAGACGCACCAGATGCGACACCATTACTCAAAAAAACGCTGTGCCCCGGAAATACTTGCAGAGATGGGGTTCTTGAGAGGTGTTGAGGCAGCGTTGACAACTCGCAACGCCGATGCCGGATCGCAAGTCGCAGATCCTAAGCCCCTTTTCCCCGCTCCGGCACCGGCAGACCCAATTCCACGAGGACCTTCTTCATGTCCTCCCAGACTCGCCTGCGGTTGTCGGGGGTGTAACTGCGAAGCAGATACGCCGGGTGGTAGGTGGCAATCAGCTTGATGGGCGGCCGGCCGATGCCGTTGCAGTACTCCTGAAACTCCCCGCGAAGCTGACCGATGCCCTGGTTGGTGTTCAGCAACGTCCTGGCCGCGTGGGCGTCCAAAGCAACGATCACTTCAGGGTTCAGGATCTCGATCTGCCTCTGGAGAAATGGCAGGCAATTGACAATTTCGTCGGGACGAGGGTCGCGGTTGTCCGGCGGGCGGCACTTGAGGATGTTGGCGATGAAGACGTCTTGGCGTTTGAGACCACAGGCTTCGATAATCTTGTCCAGGAGCTGGCCCGCCCTGCCGACGAAGGGCCGGCCCTGGACGTCTTCATCCGCTCCCGGTGCCTCCCCCACAAACAGGATGCGGGTTCTCGGATTGCCCTCTCCCGGTACGGCGTTGATGCGTGTCCCACCCAATCCGCACCTGCGGCAATCGCGAACCTCAGCGGCAATCGCTTCCAGCTCCTTGACAACATCGACAGACATAGTCCGCTGGGGCATCATCTGCACCTCACTTCTCGGTGTATCCGCGTGGAATAGTTCATTACCGGTTAGAGGCTCTGAAGCCACCACATCCGAGGGTATGGAACTCTCCGACCGGGGCTTGCCTTTCACCGAGAACCCCGTGAAGAAGCTCTCCATTTCAAGGTGCTGGCGAACCACTTTGTTCAGATCGACATCCTGGGCCATGTGAACCCTCTATCTGGCCTCTCGCCTTTGGAAAAGCACAAACGGGCAGGCATCGCTTCAATCAGGCTCATCGCTTCAACTCTCGGGCGACCTCCCCGAACTTCTCGACCGCGAAATCCAGGTCTTCACGGGTGTGGGCAGCGGAGACCTGCGTCCGAATCCGGGCCTTGCCCTGCGGGACCACGGGATACGAGAAGCCGATAACGTAGACACCCTTTTCGAGCATCCGGCGGGCCATCTCCTGGGCCAGAACCGCGTCGCCAAGCATGATCGGCGTGATCGGATGATCGCCCGGAAGGACCGTCAGGCCGGTCGTCGTGATTCGCTCGCGGAAGTACTGTGTGTTCGAGCGGAGGCGATCCACCAACTCGGTCGAGCGTTCGAGCAGTTCCAGGGCCTTCAACGAACCGGCGGCGACCGCCGGGGCCAGGGTGTTCGAGAACAGGTATGGCCGGCTCCGCTGACGGAGCATCTGGATGATCTCCTTTCGACCGGAGGTGTAGCCGCCGCTGGCACCGCCGAGGGCCTTGCCGAAGGTGCCGGTGATGATGTCGACCCGACCCATGACGCCGCGATATTCGGGAGTGCCCCGGCCTGTCTTACCGATGACACCTGCCGCGTGGCAGTCGTCGATCATGACCAACGCGTCGTACTTGTCCGCCAGTTCGCAGATGTCGTCGAGCTTAGCGACATAACCATCCATAGAGAAAACGCCGTCGGTCGCAATTAGGCGGAATCGCGATGCCTTTGTGGACTTGAGCTTCTCTTCGAGGTCTGCCATGTCGCTGTTGTTGAACCGCAGGCGTTCGGCTTTGCACAGCCGGACGCCGTCGATGATGCTGGCGTGATTCAACTGGTCGCTGATGATCACGTCCTCGGGCCCCAGCAGGGTCTCGAAGAGCCCGCCGTTGGCGTCGAAGCATGAGCTGTAGACGATCGTGTCCTCGGTGCCGAGGAATCGCGTGACTGCGGCCTCCAGGTCCTTGTGGATCTGCTGGGTCCCGCAGATGAACCGCACGGAGCCCAGACCGAAACCCCACTTGTCGTAACTGTCGCGCGCCGCCTTGACCACCTCGGGATGGTTACCCAACCCCAGATAGTTGTTGGCACACATATTGACGACCGACTGTCCGTTCGAAACCTTGATCCGACTGCCCTGTGGGCTCACGATCACCCACTCGGGCTTTTCCAAACCGGCCCCTCGAATCTCGTCAAGTTGACCAGTCAGATAATCCTTCATACTGCCGAACACGTCTGTATCCTCCTGATCGTTGACATACGTGTCATCCAAATTCGAAGCACGAAATTCGGATTTCGAGATTCTCGGTTACTCCTCATTCTTCCAAGTCAATACAACTTTGCCCGAATTGCCGGAGCGCATCGCATCGAAGCCCTTCTGGAACTCGGTGTAATGGAACCGGTGCGTGATCAACGGCGTGATGTCCAAGCCGCCTTGGATCAGCATCGTCATCTTGTACCAGGTCTCGTACATCTCGCGCCCGTAGATACCCTTGATCGTCAGGCCGTTGAACACGATAAAATCCCAATCGATTTCCGTGCGGGGCAAGATGCCCAGCAGCGCGATCTTGCCGCCGTGGGCCATGTTCGCGATCATCCCGCGCAAGGCCTGCGGACTGCCCGACATCTCCAGGCCGACGTCGAAGCCCTCTTTCATACCGAGCTTCTTCTGGGCATCCTCGATGGTCTCGGTCCGCATGTCGAGCGTCAGCGTCGCACCGGCCTTGCGTGCCAGCTCCAGTCGATACGGGTTCAGATCGGTCACCACGACGTGGCGGGCGCCCACGCGTTTGGCGATCCCAGCGGCCATGCAGCCGATGGGCCCCGCGCCGGTGATCAGAACGTCCTCGCCGACCAGGTTGAAACTCAGCGCCGTGTGGGCCGCGTTGCCCAGTGGATCGAAGCAACTCAGAACGTCCGTCGGGATCGTCGGATCACAATACCAAATATTCGTCACCGGAACGGAGATGAACTCGGCGAACGCGCCGTCCCGATTGACGCCGATCCCCCGCGGCGCGTTGCACAGGTGCCGCCGACCGGCCAGGCAGTTGCGGCACCGCCCGCAAACCACGTGGCCCTCGGCGCTGACCAAGTCGCCCACGTGGAAATCCTGTACGTTACTTCCGATCTCGACGATTCGACCGACGAACTCGTGTCCGATCGTCATGGGCACCTTAATCGTCTTCTGAGCCCAGGCGTCCCAGTTGTAAATATGCACGTCCGTGCCACAGATCGACGTCTTGACGACCTCAATCAAAACATCATTGATCCCGATCGTGGGGACCGGGACATCCTCAAGCCAAAGGCCGACCTCGGCCCTGCGTTTTACGAGTGCTTTCATGTCCATCTTTCCAAGCCCGCAAAGGGGCCTGCACCGTCCTTCACCAAAAGGGTCTATGCGAATGCCTTCCGCAGGAGAGCCAACCCCTTGGGAATGGCTGTTCGCCAATCCTCGTTGCCTTCGAACTCGAGGGAGACGTAGCCTTTGTAGTTGTGCTTCTTCATGATCTGGGCGATGCGGGTGTAGTCCAGATCGAGCGTGTACCAGAGGCCGCCGCCGTAGTAGGTCTTGGCCTGCATGAAGACCGTCTGCGGTGCGCACATCTCCAGCTTGTCATAGGGGTCTTCCAGAAAGTTACCTGTGTCGAGCAGGACCTTCAACCACGGGGAATTGATCGTGTTGACGATCCTCAGCAGGCCCTCCGGCGTGCGGGCCAGCCCCCAGTGATTCTCCAGACCGAGGATCACGCCGCACTTCTCGGCCGTTGGCAGGCACTTCTCGATGCTGTCGATCACCCACTTGAACCCGTCCTCTTCGGTGTAACCGGGCAGGATGGGCTCGATGCCCCGATTGGCCATCAACTCGTCGAAGCTTCTGGTGGTGTTCCAGCGTCCGGTGTTGAGCCGGACGATGGGGATGCCGAGCCGGTAGGCGACCTCCATCTGTTTGATCGTCTTGTCGATGTTCTTCTGCCGTTCGGCCGCATCCGGCCAGACGAATCCCTGGTGCGTGGACAGCGAGCACAGGTCCAGGCCGTTGATCAGCGCGTGGCGTTTGAGCTTCTGCAGGTACGCGTTGTCCACGTTCTCCTCGCCTTCGATCTGGCGAAGCAGAATGTCCACCGCGTCAAAACCCATGCGGGCAGCCTCGTCGATGCACTGCTCGATGGGCATTTTGAGCCCTTCTTTGAACCGCCAGAACGAGTACGTGGCGACCGCGATGCGATTGCCACGACGGACCGCCGTACTCTCGGCGGCGCCACCGGTCGTAGCGACCCCGGCCAGAGCGGCCACCGAGCCGGCGATGAATGCTCTGCGATCAACCTGCGTCATACTCTTGCTCCTTTCCATCTCATCCGCGAGAATGTGGATCGATCTGTGACGTGGCAAGCGGCGGGGATCATCCCTTCCGGTCAACAAACGAACACCCGCCATCGCACATGCCGGGATATGTTAGGTCAATTCGGGCGGTCTGACAAGAGCCCCCACGCGGATTTGTGCGGCCGTCTGGAGGAACCGGGGCATGGCGTGGTCGAAGAACTGGCGGTAGCTCTCGCAGAAGTAGCTCTCGCGGCCGTAGTTGTCCGGATCGAAGGGGGCACGGTCCTTCATGCACCCGCCCCGGCAGACCGCCAGGTGGCGGCAGATCAGGCATTTGGTCGCCAGATTGCTCTTGCAGCGGGCGAAAGCCTTCTTCGAAGCGCAGGCCGCGAGTTGCTCGATCGGCGTTTCGAGGATGTTGCCCAGACGCCACTTGGGCTCGACGAAGAAATCGCAGGGGAAGACGTCGCCCTGGTGCTCGACGACGATGTACTGGCTGCACTGGCGGTCGAAGGTGCAGATCGTGTGCCGGCCGCTGATGCAGTGGGTCAGGATCGAGTCGAAGTCGCGGATGCTGAGCTTGTCGGGTCCGAACGCCATCCACCGGTCGAAGAGCCGGCACAGGAAGTCGCCGTACTGCTTGGGCGTCACGGAAAAATCCGCGATCTGGCCGCTCTCGGGGTCCACCTCCACGCAGGGGATGAATTGCAGATATCGAATGCCAAGATCGATCAGGAAATCGAAGATCTCGTCCGCGTGCTCGGCGGTCAGGCGGTTAACCAGCGTCAGTGTGTTGTACTCGACACCGAACTCCTTCATGCGAGCGATCGACGCCATGACGCGGTCCCATGTGCCGTGGCCACCGAGGTCGAGGCGATAGTGATCGTGCAGATCCTTCGGGCCGTCGATGCTGACGCCCACGAGGAACCTGCTCTCGGCCAGGAATCGGCACCAGTCGGGGTTGTCCAGCAGCAGGCCGTTGGTCTGAATCGAGTTGCCGACCTCCTGGCCGGAGACGCCGTACCGCTTCTGCAACTCGACCACCCTTTTGAAAAAGTCCAGGCCCATCAAGGTCGGCTCGCCGCCCTGCCAGGCGAAGCCGGACATCTGAAATCGCAGGCCCAGGTAGTCTTTGACGAGCCTTTCGAGAACCTCATCGCTCATCCGCTGTCGGCCGGAGCCGATCTCGGCCGCACGAGACTTGTAGAAGCAGTAGCTGCAATCGACGTTGCAGTCGGAGCCGGAGGGCTTGATCAGAAGCGAAAATGGCTGCATATTCAGTTGCTCGTATCAGATCGACACTCGTGGCTGTGGCCTCTTGTCATCCTCAGCGGCAGCGAAGGATCTGAGCAGCGGACGAAAGATGTCTCCCGATCGCAGGCCAGATGCTTCACTTCGTTCAGCATGACAGGAAGGGGTTGCTGTCGCAGTCCTTCGTACCTTTGAATCACTGGTTCTTTGCCCGCTCGATTCGCACCGTCCACGTGTCCTGCATCGCGGGCTTCTCGGCCTTCAGGAGGATGCGTGTGAGCCGCTCAGGCCAGACCGACCGGAGCCGGCCATCCTCGATGGGGACCGTCTCCACCGTGGGCGTGAGCTTGCTCCCGTCATAGACCACTCGCATGACCACAGGAGGTTCGGCTCCATCGGCGGTCTCCAGCAGCACTCGGCTCGACCCCGCCACGCTGACTTTGCAGGGTGTCACAAGACTGAGGGTGATCGAGCCGGCCGGCTTCTCCAGGGCGTACTGCTCGGTGACCACAATATCCCGGCTGCGATCGAGCCGAACCGTGCGTACCCAGGACTTCAGACCCGCTTCTTTCGGATATGCGCCGGCGATGTCGAGCGTCAATTGGGCGTGATCGTCGTCGGCCTCATAGCGGACGTCCCTGGCGGCGAACTGTCCGCCGGGGTTCTGCATCACGCCGTCGATGGTCGGCAGGTTGTGCCAGGCCGACTGCATCGTCCAGATCTCGTACCGCTGACCGCTGAACGTCTTACGGCTGTAGGTCTCGACGCCGATGTCGATCAGGATGGGTCGGCCGTTCATATAGACGATGAAGTTGCCGACATCGTTGTGATTATGGCTCTCGGCGTTATGACCGCCCTTGGCCGCGACGAAGAAACCGTCTGAAATCCCGTCCCTGCATCGGGCGGTCATCACTTGAATACCGTCGAGCCAGACGTCTCTGGGCAGCGGCGCCTGCGCGTGGGCGGTCTTCAACTCCCCGGCGTGAAAAACCTCCGCCAGATACCGCCCGATGCTGTAATTCCTCGCGTCGACGAATCCCTCGGGAATTCGACTGTTCAGATAAGCCCCGAACGCCGCGAGGCGGTCGTCGCCGATCCGCTTGCCGTAGCGATGAACCAGTTCCGCAGGCGGATGGGCCCTGGCGGAGGCGTCCGCGAAATTCACGAAGTATTCGTCTGCGATGTGAACGCGGTAGATGTATCGGCCGATCTCCTGAATCAATGACCGATCGTAGACGTTGATCGCCCCGTTCGTGGCGCTGTGGAGCAGTTCGAGGCAATCGAAGAGCGAGGCCCCCGCCCGTCCCCAGTAGCCGGGACCTTCGTCGCAGCCGCCATCGTCGGCATAGGCGTCGAGGAAGTGGTCCAAGCTGCGGACGATCTTGGCGACCGAAGCGATCCGCCGATCCGCGTCGGACTCCACCAAGAGCGTGCACGCGAGCCAACTGGCGTTGCACCAGGGATTCCAGTTATTGACGCGTCCCCCGGCAAAGCCCATCCAGCCGAAATCGTCGCGTGTCAGGCAAGGCGTCAGGATCCGCCGATCCATTTCGAGCCGGATGCGCTTTCGGATCAGAGGCGAGATCTTGTCGAGCCGCTCACCGAGCAGGTAATAGGTCCAGGCCAGGCTCTCGCCCGTCTCGGCGGCGAAGAGATCCACGATGGGCTCCGACGAATCGGGCAGGCCTGAACCTGCCTTCTGAGCCCCCACGTGGGCGGGCACACCCCAGAACGACTCCTCGCACAAGGCCCAAACGCCGTTGGCGATATCGTCGAGGAAGCGGCCCTTGCCCTCCACGCATTCGGCAATGACCAGATTCGTCAGCGCGTACCGGCGGGCGAAGTGCTCCCGCTCGTACCGGCTGCGATTGCCCTCCCTCGCGAACTCCAGGAACAGCGTCGCAGGCAACGAAGGCCACTGGTACTTCAGGTACTGCTCGCCATTGGCGATCAGATCCTTGCGAACCGATTCAGGTAGGTTCTCCCAGGCTCTGCGGTCGCTCCAGGTAGGCCAGGGCCGCCACTGTTGCCGCGGGATCAGGACCTTCGCGACTTCTTCCTGGGGATACAACTCGCGGAGCTTGAACCGTCCCTGCCCAACCGCAGGGGCGGTCAGGAAGCTAGACACAAGCAACAAGGCGACGACCGTCGCTCTTTTGTCAGCATGAACTTGCATCGTGGAACTCCATTCAATCGTGCTTCTAGGGTTTCTCAGCGACATCGCGGAATCGGGCAACGACCCCTGCCACCGAGACGCCGACCAGATCGTCGCCGATCAACACCGGCCTAGGGCCAACGACCAACGAAAACTGGTTTGCGATCGGCTCGCTTCGTCGGCTCGTCCAGTCGCGAAAGCCCCATTTCACCACGCGGGCGTCAGAGCCCGTCTGCTGAATCGTCAGAGGCCGCTCGGGGGACTCGGTTTGGAGGATCACCTGTCGATCCCTGTCGTCGGCCGACCACAGGGCCCAACAATCCTTCTCACCTATCTTGAACCGCAGGCCTTGCAGGCTCTCGTCCTTCGTGTCCAGGCGACCGACGAATTCGCCCGCCGCGACCAGCGGCGCGATGTCCATCATCACGTGATAGGCGGGCTTGGGCGTCAAGTCGGGTCGGACCAGGCCGAAGTTGTCTTCGTTGTACTGCGGGTTCCACCCATCGTCCTGGAAGTCGTACCACCAGATGCCCGCGAAGGACGGCGACGTGCGAGCCAGCAGGTAGAGCCGCGCCAGATACGAGGCGGAGAGCTGCGGGTCGGTCCCGCCCTTGGTCACGTGCGTCGGCCAACCCATCTCCGTGACGTAGAACGGCACGTCCTTGCCGTCGTTGTACTTTCGAAGCATCGCCTGGACGCCGGTCATCCAGGCCGAACACGCTTCGGGTCCTCGCTCGGGGAACTTGTCGCTATAATTGTAGCTGTGGATCGAGACCGCATCGCAGAAGGCCAGACCGCCGAGTTTGACGACCTCTTCGAGCCAGCCCTTCTTGACCGCGCCGCTGGTGGAGGCCCCTGCGATGACGGTCACGCCGGGATCGACCGCTTTGATTCGCGAATAGACCGCTTTGAGCAGGTTGACGTAGTCCTCGGCCGAACCGCCCTTGTCGTACTTCTTCGGCAGGCCGATACCGATGTCCCACTCGTTCCAGACTTCGTATAGACGCACGTCCTTGCCGAAATGCCGCATGACGAACTCCGCGTACCGGCAGAACCCCTCGATCGCCTCAGGCGAACGGGGCCGGTCGCCGTCGTCGTAGAACGGGTTCGCATAGTCGAGGATCAGCAGCACATTCAGCCCTTCCGAGGCTGCCCTGCGAACGTACGCGTCGTACTGCGCCGGCATCGCCAGCCTGCCCTTCTCTCGCTCGATCGCGCCCCAGCCCACTTCATCGCGGATAGACGCGATGCCAGCCAGCTTGAGGCTCTCGATGTTCCGTTCGAGCAATCCCTTGCCCTGGCTGAAGTGCGTGCAGGCACCCACGAGGAATGCCCCCTGTTGCGCCATGGCCGCATCCACAAGACAAAAGGAAGATAACAACAGACAAGCCGCCAAACGACTTCTTTGCATTTCGCACATCTCCTTGCTCCAATAGACTCCGTCGTGCGACAATTCGTCGTGAACCGTTCGGGATCATCCTATCAGAACAGAGATGGACTGGCCACGGAGAAGTGGCTCATTCGATAGGTTCGTCGAAACCGAGCAGGCGGATCATGGGAGGCGTGTCCTCTTTCTCGGTGGGCCGGCACTCGCGGGCGCCGGTGGTGAAATAGACCAGGCGGACGTTACGGGCTCGAAGCTCGTCGAGGGTCCGCTGGGCGGTCGAACCGACAGGCACACCCTGAGCCTGGAGCCAATCGCGGTTCTGCTGCACCATCGGGTATTGCTCATAGGTCGGAAAGTAGTAAGCCTTCACGTTCGGGTCCGCGATCACCGAGTTCTTGATCAGGTTGAACAGACGAACCGTCTCTTGCGGCGTGTAGGGGTCGGTGCGGGCCAGTTGGATTCCGTATTCCTGGATGGGCGGGTCGCTCCAGGGCGACTGCAAGTCCTGCGCCCCAGTCGGATCGGAGGGCCCGACAACCAGCAAGGAAAAAAGCACACAAACCAGCCACAGTCTCATAGGATCACTCACTGTGATTGAAATTCAAACGTCACGCGCTGCCAGGGCTGCCGCCGGGCTGATCGCTCGGCCGCCAGACGCTCGGATCGCCCAGCGCGTTCGGATCCACCGTCGTCGGGTCAACGATCGTCAAAGAGAAGCCCGCGCCGTCGGTGGCCTTGTACCAGTCGTCTTCAAAACGGAAGTCGTGAATAACCATCCCAGCGGCGTCACGCAGCTCGATCCGCTCGCCTGCGTTGCTCAGGCTGCCGCCGTACTGGCCGACCACCGGCAGGCCGCTCGAATAGCGTTTCTCGAATGCCGAACGGTCCTTGACCACCAGGCAGTACGCACCCGGGACCAGTTGCACACTGGGGAATGTGAAATCGACACCCTTCGTGAAACGGACCAGATTCAGATTAATCATCTCTATCCCAACGTTGATCAATTCGATGTATTCGGTGTTCGGATCGTCGGGATCGCCGGTGTCGGCGGGATGATACATGATCTCGCTGATCCGCAGGCTCTGCGCGACCGGCCCGACGGCAAAGACCGCCTCGTGCAGGGCGCTCCAGGTGGTGCCGCTGAGAACGCGTGCCTGGACCTGTGCACTGGCCTCCAGCGGCACAGGGCCCGCGTACGCTTTCGCGGTCATGGAGACTCCACTGGGCGTGCCGATGGCGCCTTGGCCGGCCGTCAACACAACGGAGATCAGGAAGTCGGAACTGGTAGTCGAATCATTCAACGCGTGGATGGCCAAGATGTTGCGACCGGCCCTCAACTTGTCCATGTGCTCGATCATTGGGATCGCCTCGAACTCCACCGCGTCGAGATCCGAGTGAGCCGCGGCGGCGCGCGAGTTCCAGGCGGGCTCTCCCGTCGCGTTCCTGCGAGCAACCTCCGAACCGTTGAGATACGCCACGAAACCGTCATCGTATCGGGCGGCGAGAACCAGATTCGTGATCTTGCCCAGGTCCCCCGCCGCGACATCGAACGGAATCCGAATCAGGCAACTGCCGTTCTTGCCATACATGGCAGCCTGAACATTGATCGTGAAAAACTGCTCGTATCCGGTGCTGCGTTCGTAGCCGACGCCGCCGGAACCACCGATCCAGGCGGAGTCGTCGAACTCCGCTGCGCCCCGCCAGGCGTCGTCCACGGGCGCCGTCGGGATCAGCACCTTCTTGGCGGCGTTCTCCGCCACGAGCGTCAGATCGTCGTTGACGACCACGACGCCAGGAACACGGGGATCGGAGCCGTCGAGGGTATACCAGATCGTACCGCCGGGCGTGGACTTGGTCATACCCAACAGAGCCTGCGAAGGCGTCGGCCCCCCGTGCTGGTCTTGGCCGTTGATCTGAAAGACCGGCGCTTCAACCGAGGGATACCAACCGCGGGACCTCAACTGGCCGAGGACGGTTTCGGTCCGGCCCGAAAAATACTGCGTCACGATGCGGTTCACCTCAACCTGCCAATCCTGGCGAGTGTAGGGCTGAGAGGGTCGCTTCACATCGCCCCAACGGGCGGATTCCCCCACAATCGCACCGGATATCTCGTCGGCGCGGGCCAGGTAGCGTTCGGTCGTCTTCTGGCGGGTCAGGACCCCGTCGTTGTAGAAGTGCCGATAGATGCGATCGGCCAGGAGCATGCGGAAATCTGCGTTGGCCGCCAAACGGTCCATTAGGTAGTGAGGATTCCACACTCCGACCACGTTCACGCGATTGTCGGTGGGATACTCCAGGGCCCACTCGGTGTCCCAGGGTATGATGATGAAAGGACCGGCGGGTTCCCGCGTCCTGATCGCGTAGAAGTTGCGAGGCGTGCGGGAATCCCCCAGAAAGACCGGCGCATCCCGGCTCCCCACATAGTAGATCATCAGCATGTAGTCGATCATCGTGGGCACATCGATATAGGCCTGGATGTTGCGGTAGGCCTGCGCGGAGTTCAAGTTGCCGCCCGCCAGGGCGAACAGAGCGTTCCAGGCGTTCGGACCCGAGGGACCGCCTGCGACGACGTCCATCGTGGTGCTGCCCCCGCTGCCGCTGGGAGCCTCCAGAATGTCGTAGTCCTCCTCCCTGCCGCCAAGGTAATCGGCAGCAAAATCCTCCGTCGGGCGCTCAGTCATAATGTACATGCCCCAGTACAGGCCGTTGATGTAGACCTGAACAGGTCTGCCATGAGGGGCCAGGCGTCCCATGTCCCGCACGGTATCCCTCGCGAAAGCGTCCCGCAGATAATCGGCGTTTCGAGCCCCACCCATGCCGCTGTCGCCGGTCCAGGAGTAATTCCAGATCGACCGCAGGGCCAGCGTGTCGAACGACTCGACGTCGCTGTCGGGGAACAGCGGAAACTCCAGACGGGACCGGCCATATTCGGCCCGGAAGTTCAGGCGGAACGCGTTCTTCGGGTTGCCGCTACGACTGTAGGGTCCGCCGTGAATGCGAATTCCGGCGTTGATGCAAAAGCTCTCTCCGGTGCTTGGATCGATCCACTCGACGGACGCCGGCCGCTCCGACTGAGGCCCGCTCATCATGGGATTGGCGTAGATTCCCGTGCTTTCAAAGAAGTCGGAGTTGGCGAGGGCAATAGAGATCGATGGGGTAGACTTGAGGTTGTCGCGAATCTCGTCGCGATAGGCCGGATCATCCACGACACGGGAATCCATGGCGTAATCCGCTGACCGGCCGCCCCAAGTGGCGGGGAAACCCTCCGGCTGTGTGGGCTGGCGAATGACTTGATCCAGAAAGATGTAGCTGTGCGCCGACGTCTGGGAGGAAAGCCAGCCCGTCTTGACGGCGCCTGCTCGAACGACCGTCGTCCGCGTAATTAGGATCGGGGATGTGTATTTCGTCCCCGACATGCCCCGAGCGCCCGGGACGAGTGGATCGCGACCGTCGATCGAATAGTAGATCGTGGCCCCTTCCGTGGCGGTCGTCAGTTCCAGGGTGAATCCGTTGGAATAGAAACCGCGTGAATGCGAAAACTGCACGTCCGCGACAACGCCGGACGAGACGCCCAGATTGGCCTCCCCCGGCGTGGGCAGGACCAGAAGCATCCACTCGCCTGCGCCGTCCGGATGGCGGCCGTAAGAAACGTTCTGGGCCTGCGGGCCAAACACAATGCGGTCCAGCCGCGTGGCGCCGTCGGAATAAAATAACGCCACTTCATCCCCCTGAGCGCTGAGATTGAAGCTCGCGTGCAAACCTGGGTCTATCGTGTCGCCATCGGCCCAGATCACCAGAAACCCTTTGGCCGGGATCGTGGTCACAGCAGGATCATTCGTCGGAATCCGCCATTTGCGGGGTTCGGAGGCGTTATCCGTCAGATAGAAGCCCCCCACATCCACAGGCGAATCCCCCGCGTTGTACAGTTCGATCCAATCGTCGTATTGGCCCTGCGGGTCCGCAACGGATGATAGGTTCGAAGCCATCAGTTCGTTGATGACGATCGGAACATCTCCTGCCGGACACGAGTTCCCCTGAAAAAGGCATAGCCCCGCTAGGAGGAATACCGGAAGAGACCCTCGAAATCCTCTGGACTCCATTGCTTTTCCTCACTCCAACGCCAATACGAGAATGTGCCCGCCGCGACGACTGAATCCATCAAACCATGACGTTTATCATTTTAACACAATGCTCAGCCAATACAAAAAAGATATCCTGCGTTGCCCATCGATGGGCTCGGCACGATCCCCTCACGACACAAATGCTGAAGAATCGGCACTGCAACGCGTCTATTCCCCAAGAAGACCGTCCCGACACGTGCAGTTCGAGGGCTTCTGGAGTAGAATAGAATACGGTCGATCGCCGATGCGTGGCTTCGAGAGGATGATATACGATGTTCATTCTGGTACCGTACGAAGTGGATGTCCCCCAGGAGCGATGGCCGGTGGCGAACTGGCTGATCATTCTGGCGACGGTCTGCGTCTTCACGCTGCAGGTGCCGGATCTGGCCAGGATCTATGGCCGGGGGAACCCGGCGATCCTCGGCCTGTCGAAGTTGCTGCCCGATTTCGGAACGATCGGGATGACCAACGCCTGGATGCTGGCCGGCTGGGGACTCAAAGGACTCTTCGGACACATGTGGCTGCACGCGGGCATCTTCCATCTGCTCGGGAACATGCTGTTCCTGTGGCTCTTCGGCAACGCGGTTTGCGCCAAGGTCGGTAACTTTCGATACTTTCTGCTGTATATCTTCCTGGGCATTACCTCCGGCGTCGCCCACGTGCTGTTCTCCGGCGGCAATGCCGTGGGAGCCAGCGGCGCGATCAACGGCGTTGTGGGCATGTATCTCGTGCTGTTCTACGAAAACGAGATCTCGTGTTTGCTTGCATTCTGGTTTATCGTGCCCTATGTGCGCACCTTTGCCGTCAGCAGCGTCTGGATGATCCTTTTGTGGCTCGCCTGGGATATTTTCGGTGCCATGGGCGGCAGCGGCGCTCGTGTCGCCTATTTCGCCCACCTCGGCGGATTCACGTCGGGGTTCGCCATCGCGATGCTGATGTGCTACAAAGGCTGGATCACCATGGAACGATACGAGGAATCGCTCCTCCAGGCGTGGCGCCGATGGAGGAATCCAGAACAACCAAGCCCTTTGGACGACATCGACAGGAAATCCGGTCTGCCTGAAGTCCCACCGCAGGAAAGCCCACTCCCAAAGACACCCGCCCCCAAACCGATCCCTTTGCCGGAGGTCAATCCAACCTCCCCCCGAAACACCCCCAGTACAACCGAAGTCATTCGCACCGCCTGCGCGTGCGGCCAAGACGTCACCGTACGCCGCCAGTACGCCGGTAAAACCATCCGCTGCGCCGCCTGCGGGCAGCACGTGGTGATTCCCCCCAAGAGCGACTTCTTCGGTCCGACCGCCGAACCTGCGCACACACCGCCTTGCCACAACCTGTCGATTCGATTCACTTGTGCCTGTGGCGCGAGAATCAAGGCGTCTGCCCAACATGCGGGCAGAACCGGCAAGTGTCCCCACTGCGGCGCGCGGGTAAAGATCCCCAGGGTCCCTGCGTGAATGTACGAATCACTGCGTAGCGCGATGGCGTGCGAGCCAGTCCGTGACCCATCGTTCGGCCTGCTCCCGATCCGTCACCTCACCTTCGAGTTGAGCGGTGTAAAGCTCTTGTGTTAACTGGCCGAGACTCGGCCCTGGCACCGCGCCAAGCCGTATCAGATCATGTCCGTTCAAGATCGCCTTGGGTTTGACCTCGACATCGCCCAGGTCTCGGACCCGTCGGCGGAATCTGCCCAGTTGAGCCAAGTCCCGTTTGGAGCCCACGGCTTTCTGGATCGCTCGCTCCAATTCATACAGATCCCCAAAGTGCGGGTCGGCCAGGAACCTCTTGAGCTGGGCCAGGGACATGGCGGAATCAAGCAGGTCGCCCCGATGGGCGAGCAGGAACTCCAAGTGGCGTGCTTGCTTGTTGCTGAGCTTGAGGATCTCGCAACGCTCCGTGGCAAACGAAACGGAACATCCCGAGAAGAAAGCCGCCAGTGCCAGCGGGAAACCCACCGTCTTTCGCAGCCGCCCTAGGACCAGAACCGCCCGTCGAGCCTGTTCGCCGTCAAAACCGGGGAAGATGACCTGAGCCAGACCCGTTTCAAACAGCATGGCCGCCCCTCGGACACGGTTGGGATGAACGAGGATTTCCTCCAACTCTCTGGCAATCCGCTCGCCGCTGATCCGCGTGATTCTGGCTGCATTGCGACCGATAGCCGCGTAGGTCTCGGATTCGATGGCAAACCCCAACCGGGTCGAAAACCTCACCGCACGGAGCATGCGAAGATAGTCCTCACCGAAGCGTTCCTCGGGATTGCCAATCGTGCGAATGATCCGTTGGGCGAGGTCCGCCTGTCCCTCGACATAGTCGATGACCTGTTCTGCCAGCGGGTCGTAGAACATGCCGTTGATTGTGAAATCACGACGACTGGCGTCTTCAGCAGGTGTGGTGAATCGAACCCGCGTGGGATGCCGTCCGTCCTCGTACTCAGCCTCCGCCCGGAACGTCGCGACCTCCACTTGTTTGTTGCGGATCAGGACAATGACCACACCGAACTTGGCGCCGACCTTGAGCGTGCGAGGAAACAACCTCATCACATCCGCAGGCTGGGCGTTCGTCGCAACATCGTAGTCCTTGGCCGGACGACCCAGCAACATGTCGCGAACGCAGCCGCCCGCCAGCAACGCCTGGAAATCGTGCTGCTGCAGTCGCTCAATGACTTCAATCGCCGCTTGCTTGTTGCTCATCACCGGCCGCCTGTAGAAAAACGACGGACATTGAGCCCCAGTCCCGTCGATCCACCGAGTGGAAAACCCCATACTCATCAAGGGGTCGACTGTCCCGCTCGGTCCGAACGATCACCACCCCGCGAGGAACCACCTGGCCCTGAAGGATTCGCAGCAGATCAGCCAGGGCCGAAGCCGGCCCCACTTCCTTTGTCATCGCATACGGCGGATCGACAAAAACCAAATCGTGACGTTCCCCTCGCGACCCAAGCGGAGCTCCGACTCGAAACGCGCTGGCGCGGACCACGCGAGACTGCGTCTCGAACGCGGCCTTCGCGATATTCTTCTCCAGGACATCGGCGATCTCGGGGTTTTTCTCTACGAAGGTCACAAAAGCCGCCCCTCGGCTGATCGCCTCCAATCCCAGGGAACCGACTCCGCAGAACAGGTCCGCAACCCTCGCGCCTGCCAGCAGATCGTAGTTCTGAAGAATCATGAACAGGGACTCCTTGACCCGGTCGGTGATCGGGCGGGTTTCCCGCGTAGGGGGGACCAGCAGCTTCATCCCTCGCCTGGCGCCGGCAATGATTCGCATCGCGTCAGTCCGCCCAGTAATCCACGACCATCACATCAGCCAGGATGGGCTTGAGCGAATCGGCAAACTCGACATGAGCCGGATGCGTGGCATAAGCGTCCCGGTCGGCTTCGCTCTGAAAGCTGACCACGAAACAATGCGTAAAACCCTTATGCAGATTCTCCGTGCTGACATCGGTGCCCCATTCAAAACGGTAGATCTGGGAGATCTTGCTGGGCAGCGCACTGAAAGCATTCTCGATCTTGCGGATCTCCGCGGCGCTGGTTCCGTCCTTGAACTGGAACAATACGACATGCCGCAACACGCGGGCAGGTCCTTTCACCCCGACAGTTGCCGCGCAGGGCGCACCGACGGGGTAATCGCAAACCCTCTGCGTCTCGTGGACGCTGATACAGCCGCCCAACAGAATCGCCAATGCCGCCAGAGACGCCAAGTTCCGTGCCATGCGTATACACCTCCCAAAGAGAGTATCGATTGTTCTCATGCACATGGGGACGGATTCTATCACGTGGTCGGAGAACCGTCCACCGGGAAAGCACGAGGGAAGGATTCGTTCCACAAGCCATTGAAGAATGACACGGCCCGCAATACAATGATGGAACCGTCCACCGCTCTGTGGCTGCCTGGTCACCGGCACAAAAAAAAACGAATCAGCAAGGAAATGGAACCATGAGAACTCCAAACGCTGGCCTGTATCGGATCGCTGTTGTCGTGATCGCAGTCGTGAATGTGACGTTGCCGGCCGCGCAGCCGCCGGAAGACGAAGAAGGATTCGTGCGGCTGTTCCCAAAGGACGGCGTACCGGAGGGCTGGCTCGTACGAGACTGGAGCGACGTGAGCAAGCCGCCGGCCGATCCGAACACCCAATGGTTCGTCAAGGACGGCATCCTCCACGGCGGCGAGCCCCGAGGATCGTGGATCTTGAGCCCCCAAGTCTACAGCGACTTCATACTGAAGTACGACTTCAAGCTCGGTCCTACCGGCAACAGCGGCTGCGCCCTGCGAACCCCCCTGGCAGGCGATCCGGCCTTCGACGGCATAGAACTACAGATGGCGGACTACCGCTACAACCCGCAAGCCAAGGATTCTGAACTTACGGGTGGCATCTACCGTGCCATTGCTCCGCGCAAGCAGGTTTACAAACCCCAGCAGTGGAACTCGTATATCGTGACGCTCAAAGGCTCGCATCTGCACGTCGTGCTCAATGGGGAAATCATCCATGACCTCAACCTCGACGAACAAGAACAGCTCGTGCTGCGACACAATGGCCAACCCTGCCCCAAGATAAAAGATCGCCCGCGAAAAGGGCATATCGGGTTTCAGGAACTCAGCAGAGGCGCAGAACACGTTCTGATCCGCAACGCTCGCATCAAAATCTTGGAAGATACAAATCCGCCCGCGAAGAAGTAACCTGGGGCAGCCTTTTCATTTTCAATCGCATGGCCCGCAAGAACACCCCGGGCACTGGGTAGTTGCACCGGGGTTTGGAAAGGAAGTGAAGTCTGGAACTCCCCTCGCCGGACCGGTGTTCGCCTGCGACACCGTCGGAATTTCCTTTCTTCAACAACTTATACGCAGGGTCTTATAATGTGTTCGTCCGTTCGTGAAACACCTCGGAGAGCGGCTCTCAATTTCACGTTCTGGACACCCCTTTTCGAACCCCAGTGGCATTTGAGCCTATTCGTTCAGCACCTGATTTTCGCGGAGTGTCATCAGTTCGATGATCTCGGCTGAGGTCTGAGCCTCTTGCAAGCGGTCGATGAATTTCTCATCGTGGAGCATTCTGCACAAGCGTGCCAGGATGTGCAGATGGTGGCGGTCGTCCTGCGAAGCGATCAGTAAGAACAACTGAGTCAACCGCCCGTCGGGGGCGCCGAAGGCAATGCCCTGCGTCCTCGCAATCACGAGGATCGGCTCGGCAATCGCATCGGGCAATGGCCGCCTGGGGTGGGGGATCGCGATGCCACCTTCCATCGCGGTACTGCAAAGTTCCTCGCGGTGCATCACCGCGTCCAGTAGTTCCTGTTCGTTGTAGACCTTCCCGGTCGCGACAGCCATTGAAACCAATTCACGCAGAGTACTGTCTTTCGTACGGGATCCCAAGCTCGTGGTAACAGCCTGAGGATTCAGTAACGGCGCGACAATTGCTTCATTTTCCCCGGTCTCGCGGTGTGAGGTCATCCCCGCGTCGACCTCGGCCAAGTGGTCATGGCTCATGCTCCCCATTTCCTGCTGGAGCCATTCAGTAATCTGGGCCCGATTGAACCGATACTGGCCGCCCACTTTTTGGCAGGGAATCTCCCTTCGCTGGGCCATACGTTCGACCCGCCGCAGATCGGTTCCCAGCATGCGGGCGACTTCCTGAATAGTCAGACTCCTGTAGGGCATACTTGTGAATCAATTATCGACAATGAACGATTGTCAATTGAGGATTCGACGGAGGCATCAACCGCCAAGGAGCCTCAGAAATGTAAATAGTACCACACGGGTGGGATATCTACAAGTCCGGAAAAAGCGGTTTGACGGATGACTTATACGAGTTGTACGAGTTGCAGGAACCGGAAACGGTACTTGTCCGAAAAAGTCAAAGGCCCGGCATGGACAGGAAGACTCGCCCAAGAGGTCGGCTCGAACAAACGCGTATAGGAGAAAAACCGGGGCCGACACAATCCTTCGTGGTCAGCCCCGTCCTTTTCCACCGTGAGCCTGCTCGGCCCCACCACAGGAGTCTTCGCCCACAGGGAACCATATGGGCCTGCCTGCACACCCATATGACCGACCTGCCGCGAACTCTGCGTCCCCTGCCGCCCTTCCGCGGAACTGGCCGGATGCAACTCCACAGTGCCCGGTCTTGGTAGTCCTTGACTTCCACCCACTCACTCTTACAAGCGTTTCTCGAGGACACAATGTTGATGAAAATCCGTCAGGATTCTTCAAAAATCGACAATATGCATGTCGAATCCCGAGACCGAGCGGACGGTCTTCAATCAAATCGCAGCGCCGCCGCGAGACATGGCCGCCAGGAATTCCTTGTTCGTCGGGTACTTTTTCAGCAGTTTTCCCAGGGCCTCAATCGCGTCGCGAGGCCCGTAACTGGACAGAACCCGCCGCAACGTGACCAACCCTCGGCTGTGCTCCGGCAAATAGAGCTTGGCCTCTTTTCGCGTACCGCTGGCGGGGATATTGATCGCCGGCCAGATCCGCAGTTCGGCAAGAGAACGATCCAGGACCAGTTCGCTGTTACCGGTGCCCTTGAATTCCTCGAAGATCAACTGGTCCATGCGGGAGCCGGTGTCGACCAGGCAGGTGGCGATGATCGTAACGGAGCCGCCGTTTTCGATGGCCCTCGCCAAACCGAACAACCTGCGAGGGATCTCGAGCACGCCAGCCTCCAGACCGCCGGTCATTGTGGGCCGGGAGGCCCCGCCTCGACGGGTACGGTTGTTGAACGCCCGTCCGACCCGAGTGAGGCTGTCGATCATCAGAACCACGTCATGACCGCACTCCAGCTCAGTCTGCACGTGGGCCAGCACCAGTTCCGCCAACTCGCAATGCTCGTCGGCCGTGTGGTCGCTTGTGCTGGCGACCACCTCGGTACCCACACACGCCCGTCGGAAATGCGTCACCTCTTCGGGTCGTTCGTCGACCAGCAGCACGAGAATACGGGTCTTGGGCGAACTGAAGCGGATCGCTCCGACCATCTGTTCCAGGAGAATCGTCTTTCCCGCCTTGGGCGGCGAGACAATCAACTGCCGCGAGCCCTTGCCGATGGGAGCGATCAGGTCCACGATCCGCATGCTATCCTGCTTGCAGGCCCCCAGATCGAAACGTTCATAGGGATCCACCGCCACCAGATCGGAAAAATGCGGCCGGCCGCGGAACTGCGCCGGGGGCAACCCGCCCACGGAGTCCACCGAGACCAGCACGCGTTTACCCTTCTTGACGTCCACCGGGCCACAGATCGCAGCACCTTCGACAATCCCGAACCGACGCACCAAGTCCGCCGGAACGCTCGCTGTCAACGGACCGACACGATAGGAACGATCCGCGGTGCGAAGAGAATACTGATCTTTGTTGATGCGTTTTAGAATTCCAGCAACTGTTTCGCTCATGAACACCTTCCATGGGATTTGGGTCCCCGGCAAAGATACCGCCTCCGGACCCACCTGTGCAGCGGACACTTCAGGGCCAGCCCAGTGGGTCATAATATCACAATCCCTGCATTTGGCAACCCATATACATGACAAAAATGGCGTTTCCCCCAAAAGGAGTACAACTATGCAGAGGTTGGTATAGGGTAGGATTGCTTGCCACTAAGGGATCGAGAGTTGTGAAAGAAACCGGAATGACGCAGCGATCCATCGCAATCACATCGGGTTTCGCAGCGACGGGTACGTAAAGGCCCTTTCGAACTGAAATCGCGCTGCACCGGCTGCGGTTTTCGGCTATACTCCGGCGATGACATTCAGAGACCAACGTTTGGAAGACCAGATGCGTCAGCAGGATGGTGGATTCAGCATCCGCGATTGCGGCTTGGCCGAATATCGGCAGGTGCTGGAGTTGCAGCAGCAGTTGCAGGAGCAGCGACGGGCCGGGGAGATCGGCGACATCGTGCTGGTTGTGGAGCATCCGCCGGTGATTACGCTCGGGGCGCACAAAAGCTCCAACAAGCTACTCGCCTGCCCTGAGGAGCTGGCCCGGCGGGGCATCGACCTCGTCGAGATCCGCCGGGGCGGCGGGACTACTGCGCATAATCCGGGACAACTGGTGTTCTATCCGATCCTGAACCTGCAGGAACTGGGGTTCGACATCAACGCCTATGTGCGGACTTTGGAGCAGATCGGGATCGAGTTGCTGGCGGGGCTCGGCGTCGAAAGCGATCGGCGCAAGGGGTTCCCCGGCCTCTGGGTCGGGTCGCGCAAGATCGCGTCCGTCGGCGTACGGGTGTCGCGGTTTGTCACCTGCCATGGCATGGCGATCAACATTCAGAACGACTTGGACATCTTCGGATGCATGGTCCCGTGCGGCTTGGACGGCGTGGCGATGACGTCCGCCTCGAAGGAGACGGGCCGGACTTACGACATGGAACAGATCAAAGAACAGTTGGCCGCCCTGCTGCATCGGCATTTGAGGCATGCGGCCTCCCAGAACTGCGGGACGGTGGAATCATGACCGAAACAAGGCGGAAATTGCCGCCGTGGCTCAAACGCCCCTGGCCGGCCGGACACAGCTTCCAGCACACCCGCGAGACAGTGGAATCGCTGGGCCTGGAGACCATCTGCACCAACGCCAACTGCCCCAACCGCGGCGAGTGCTGGGGCCGGGGCACCGCGACCGTCCTGATCCTGGGCAACGTTTGCACGCGCAACTGCAAGTTCTGCTCCGTCGCCACAGGCAAGCCGCAGCCCCCGGACCCGACGGAGCCGGCGCGCCTGGCGGACATGGCCAAACGCATGGACATCAAGTACCTGGTCATCACCAGCGTCAACCGCGACGACCTGCCCGACGGCGGCGCCAGCCAGTTCCGCAACTGTATCCACGAAGTCCGGCGGCAATGTCCTGCCATGCGATTCGAGATCCTCACGCCGGACTTCAGGGGCTGCACGGAACAGGCGTTGGAGATTCTCGCGGATGCCCTGCCTTTCGTGTTCGCGCACAACGTCGAGACCGTACCCTCGCTCTATCCGGTCGCCCGCTCCGGCGGCGATTATGAGTACTCGCTGAATGTCCTGCAAATGGCCCACGATCGGTTCCCCGGCGTTTCCACAAAATCCTCCCTCATGCTCGGCCTGGGCGAGAGCGACGCCGAAGTCGAGCAAGTTCTTCGAGATTTGCGCCGGGCCGGCTGCGACCGACTCACCATCGGCCAATACCTCAAACCCTCAAAAGATTCACTTGACGTGGTCGAGTACGTCACGCCCGAGAAGTTCGCCTGGTGGAAGGATCGTGCGACACAGATCGGTTTTGCCTGGGTGCTCTCGTCTCCGTTTGCCCGCAGTTCCTACCTAGCGGAACAGGAAAACGCCCGATAACCGACACGCATCACGCAGGGCCTTTCACGCATCGGGGTTTGCCGTTTGGAGCCCTGCAGATTATTGCGTATGCTTTCCTCGGAGCCTTTGAAGTGCAGCACCACTGACGCATTACCTCATCGTTTGAGGACAACATGAAACCGGTCAACCGCATCACACGACCCCAACGACAGGGCTCCGTACTCATCCTTTCGCTCATTTTCATCGCCATGTTCTCGGCGTTGGCTGCGGCCTTCGCCGGCATGTCCGGCGCCAACATCCAGATTGCCGAAAATCACCGCAAGGTGGACAACGCGAGAGCCTGTGCCGAATCCGGACTGGAAGTCATTCGCTTCTGGATGGACAAAGTGGAGATTTCCAGCACCACCCCGCACGACCAGCGGTTCGCGCAGTTGACGACCGACCTGCAGAACAAACTGACCAACGCAGGAGTCACCAACCTCATCCCGACCGTTATCAGTTCGACCCTGGCGTTCTCGAACGTGCCGATCAACTCGAGCCTGGGGCAGAGCTTCTCGGCGCTGCTGACCCAGATCGACAACAACGACATCCGTGTGGAAGTAACGGGCCATTACGGGTCCTTCCATCGGACAATCCGTTCCGCCTACCGTTTCGGCACGCGGGCCAATACCGTATTCGATTTTGGCGTGGCCTCTCGAGGACCGGTTTCCCTCGCCGGAAACGTCGAGTTGGAAGGCGTCAATCTCCAAGTCGAGTCGAACGCCTACATCGAAAGCCCCAACACCCTTCTGGCGTTGTCGATCATCGGCAACTCCCACATCGCCGGTAACGTGAAGATCGTCAACCCCTTGGCCATGGTTCACCTCCAAGGTGGCAAGGCGGGCATCGGGGGCGAGACCGGCGCGGCGGCCATGAATCACGTCCAGATCGGCGTCACCCCTTGCGAGTTCCCCGAAATGGACCCGACGGCCTTCATTCCGTACGCCACGCGGGTTCTCACGTCAAGCGATAGTACCTCAGCCAACGCAACCTATGAGAACCTCAAGATTCCCGCAGGAATGAATCCGAGCTTCTCCGGTAACGTCACGCTCAAAGGCGTCGTCTTCATCGAGGCGCCGAACGTCGTTACCTTCAGCGGAGGCGTCGACATCACAGGGATCATCGTCACCAACGGAGACCCGACGGACAATTCCGCCACCAACCGGCTCAGGTTCACCGGCAACGTGACGGGACACCCTATCACGCAGTTGCCGGAGGATCCGAAATTCGCGGGTCTGCACAGTCAGACGGGCACGTTCATCATGGCCCCTGGGTTCCAGGTGGGCTTCGGAGGCAGTTTCACCACCTTGAGCGGAGCGATCGCGGCCAACGGAATCGAGTTGTGGGGCAACGCCGGCGGTACAATCCACGGATCCATCGTCAATTATTCCGATGCCCCGATGGTTCTTCAGGGCAACACGGATCTGTATTTCAACCGCTCGGGCCTCGAGGAAGTCCCCGCAGGCTTTGTGCCTCAACTGGTGCTTTATTACGATCCCGCTTCCTATGCGGAGGGGGTCCTCTGATGAGACCTTTCACACAGAAGCCATCGCGATCCCCAAACACGGACTTTCGAAACTCGACTTCTCACTTGTGGACAAAGGAGACAACGCCTATGCACAGAACATCCTTCAGAACTCTCGTTCTGCTGTTGGAGCTGTTCATCGCCGTGGTGTCCATCCAATACCTGGGCACGATCCGGTCCGCCAGGGCCAGCGCATACTGGCTGCCCGGCCATGGTACGACCGCTGCCCCCGTCCCGGCCTCGGACGTAAACGACACGATGAATACCTGATTCTCCGGCGGAGAATCCTCAAAAGCTCCGCGACGTTCCCGTCGGGACAACCGCTGTCTCCCTGTTCCGAAAACCGGCGTGAAGCTGGGCAACAACTCAGTCCGCCCCCCTTGGGGAGCGTCCTTTTTCGAACCCCTCGCTCCTTCCCCCGAATCTTCATTTTACCGTCCTTTTCCTCAAGCCGGGGTCCCGTTCTGCACAAATGTGCAGCTCGCCGATAATCTCCAAAAACAATTTTGCAGATGTCAATTTGTCTTTCTACACTTTGTTTGAGGATCTTCGAAGTGAGTCAAGCGGTATTAAGCGGATCTCCGTCGAGAGGAAAAGAAAATGTTATCCCAACACAAAGTCCGCGGCATGCGTCGCGGGGCCGTGCTCATCCTGGCCATGGTCTTCGTCCTCATGTTTTCGGCTCTGGCCGTCGCACTCGCGTCGTTCTCAGGGGCCAACATCCAGATCGCCTCCGGCCAACACAAGGTGAACAAGGCGCTCCACGCGGCCCAGTCCGGCCTGGAGTGCGCCAAGTACCTCGTCAACACGGCGAAGGACAGCGCCGGTTGGCCCGCGCCGACCGACAAGAACTACGTCACGGACGAGCAGGCCGACCTCGTGTGGGCGGCGCTGTGCCAGTACGCCCAGGACATCCGGATCGACGGCAAGAACGTGCCGGAACCGTCCGCCTTCGCCGGGGGAGTGGAACTCCTGATGCCGACCATGGATTTCGGCGACGGCAACGGGCAATTCACCCTGCGCCTGTTCCGATATGACACGGATCCTCGCGTCATCCACATCCAGTCGACCGGCACCGACGGAGACGCTGTCCGTCGCGTCACCATGACGATGAACGTCACCAAGGACCGCCAGGTCCTGGAATACGCGATCGCCACGCAGGGACGCATGTGGCTGACCGGCAACACCACCATTCACGGCAGCATCTACAGCTCGTACGGCCGCAAGTACAATTCTAACGGCACATATACTCTGCTGTCTCTGTCGCCGTTCAACATGACCAACGACTCGCGGGTGGAAGGCACGATCAACACTGTTCTGAGCCACAGCGACATGGCGTCGCGATCCTATCAGCTCGAGACGCTTACCGCGTCCAAGAAACCCAAATTCACCTTCGGAACCACCGTCTACGACGAAAACGGCAATGTCGTCACGGACAGCTATGGCATCATGGACGACGAAGGCTACATGCTCGACGCCGGCGGCGATCCGGTCTACGACGCGGAGGGTAAACGCGTTCCCGTGAACTTCGCCAACCGCATCTACAGCCCCGCCGACCAGATTCAAGGCTACCACGAGAACATCAACTACGGACAGCCTCGTTCCGCCCAGATAAACGGCATGCAAATCGGGGATTACAACACGGTTTCGTACAAAAACGCCATCCCCACGACCGTACGGCCGGCGTCGGCTTCGGTGATCGAAAAGGGGGTTCTGGGCACCTCCGGCGTCTCCACCGTCATCGAGTACTTCCCTCATGCCCCGCTGTCCAGCGGCGGATATACCACCCGGTCCGGCAACAGTCTGCCTCTGAAACGGTATATCTACGAAAACAAAACCATTCGAGATGTAATCGTCGCGCAGGGCACAAACGCCCTGTTCAAGAACTGCACGTTCGAAGGAATTCTGTACGTTGACACCAACTACAACGGTCCGACGGTTTCCCTTCCGTCCTCTTACACCAGTTCTGCGATCAACTCGTTTCTGTCCACAGCGAAGAACTACAACAACATCCGCTTCGAGAACTGCACGTTCAACGGCGTGATCGTCACGAACACGCCGCAGGCCCTCAACAGCAACTGGTGGATGGGCAACAACCTGTATTTCACCGGCGAAGCGACCTTCGAGAACAAATCCTCGGTTAAGGAGGCGACGATCCTAGCGCCCCACTTCAACGTCAACCTGGGCAACACCAATCCCAACGCCAGCGAAAACAACGTGCTGACCGGCGCCATCGTCGGCGGGATCGTGGACGTTCGAGGCAACGCCCAGATCTACGGAACGATCATCTCAATGGCCGACACGTCGGCCTACAGCAGCGGCTACGTGACCAACATCGGCGTCACGCTCAATGACGGCGGCTCGGAAACCACCGAAGCCGGCGACGTCGGCGTCATCAGCATCACGCCGGACGAGGACACGATGCTTCCCAGCGGAATCAAGAGCTCGATCATCATCAAGCCGGACCCCAAGACGTATTGTGAAACGATATAGAGTCTGCCGTTGAAGAAGGTGGGGATCAATAGAACTTCCTATGAGAGGGAGAACCATGAAACGAACACCCGTCAAAACACTCGTATTACTCGTGGAATTGCTCGCGGTCGTGGCGGTCTACCAGTTCATTCCCTGGAGCCCGCCGGCCACCGCTGCCCTGGCATGGCTGGGTGACGACGATCCGAATGAGGTCGGCGACCCCAATGCGGTGGACGATCCGCAGCCCGAATGCGTCTGGAGCCTCTCGCGGATCCAACTCGACGACGAACCTGCGGATCCCAACGTCCCGGAATCCGAGGGCGAACCCCAGCCGGAGAGCGTTTTCCGCCTGCCGGTCACATGAGGTTCGCGACAAAAGCCCTGAAACTCCCTCGGAGCGTCCGGGCCGATGTCTCCCTTGTAACATGGGTCCCTGGACCCCTGAAGAGAACGCCGGGGACGCCGATCTTCCCTGAAATACCGGCGTCCCCCGGCGTTCAGCGTTCTTTTTGACACCCCCACTCCCCTCGCCATCTTCCTTGTCCGGCTCTTTCTTGCCCTTTGACAGATCGAGAAGGATATGGTCTAATCCCGCCAGCCCGGTCAGATCACGACCTCGGCATCCGACGTTCCGCTAAGCGTCGGAAGAGGTTCTGGGGACCACCAGCGCGACGAATCGCGTGGGGGATGTCCTTTGCCGTAATTCAGGAGAAACCCAATGCCCAAACGAACGGACATCAAGAAGGTACTGATCATCGGTTCCGGTCCCATCGTGATCGGCCAAGCCTGTGAATTCGACTATTCCGGCACGCAAGCGTGCAAGGCCCTTCGCAAGCTCGGCTACGAGATCGTGCTGGTCAACTCCAACCCGGCCACCATCATGACCGATCCCGGCATGGCCGACGTCACATACATCGAACCGCTGACGCTCAAGTCGGTGACGGAGATCATCAAAGCCGAGCGTCCGGACGCCTTACTGCCGAATCTCGGCGGACAGACCGGCCTGAACCTGGCGTCGGAGCTTGCCACGGTAGGCGTGCTCGACGAATACGGCGTCCAGGTCATCGGCGTGAAAGTCGACGCGATCAAACGGGGCGAGGACCGCCAGGCTTTCAAAGAAACGATGCAGCGTCTGGGCATCGACATGCCGCGAAGCGAAATCGCCTATAGCGTCGAAGAGGCCGAGAAGATCGCGGAGAAGCTGGGCTATCCGGTCATCATCCGTCCCGCCTACACCATGGGCGGCACCGGCGGCGGCGCCGTTTTCAACATCGAAGAACTCCGGACGATCGCCAACCGGGGGCTGGACGCCAGTCTGGTCCACCAGATCCTCGTCGAGGAATCCGTTCTGGGCTGGGAAGAACTGGAACTGGAGGTGGTCCGGGATTCCAAGGGCCAAAAGATCACCATCTGCTTCATCGAGAATGTCGATCCCATGGGCGTCCACACCGGGGACTCCTATTGCACCGCTCCCATGTTGACCATCGACACCGCTCTCCAGGAACAGCTTCAGAAATACTCCTACGACATCGTCGACGCCATCGGAGTCATCGGTGGTACGAATATCCAGTTCGCCCACGATCCCGCCACCGGTCGGGTGGTCATCATCGAAATCAACCCACGAACGAGTCGCTCTTCTGCCCTGGCTTCCAAGGCCACAGGTTTCCCGATCGCGTTCGTCTCAGCCCTGCTGGCGGCCGGAATGACCCTCGACGAGATCCCCTACTGGCGGGACGGAACCTTAGACAAATATACCCCTTCCGGCGACTATGTCGTCGTCAAGTTCGCTCGGTGGGCCTTTGAGAAATTCAAGGGCGTGGAAGACCGCTTGGGCACCCAGATGCGAGCCGTCGGCGAGGTGATGAGCATCGGGAAGAATTACAAAGAGGCCTTTCACAAGGCCATCCATTCCCTGGAAAACGGTCGTCACGGGCTGGGGTTCGCCAAGAATTTCAACAAGCTGTCCCTCGATGAGTTGATGGCCATGTTGACCTACCCCACAAGCGAGCGGCAATTCATCATGTACGAGGCCCTTCGCAAAGGTGCCAGTATCGATGCCATTTACAACAAAACGCGGATCAAACATTGGTTCATTCAACAGATGGCGGAGTTGGTCGCTCTGGAAGAAAAAATCCTTCAGTACAAGGGTAAAATGTTACCCGACCCACTTCTGATTCAGGCCAAGAAGGATGGGTTCGCCGACAAGTATCTCGCCAAGCTGCTCGGCGTCCCGGAGGCCCAGATCCGTGCCCAGCGGATCAAGCTCGGCGTAACACAAGCCTGGGATGCCGTCCCCGTCAGCGGGGTGGAAAATGCGGCCTACTATTACTCAACCTACAACGGCCCCGACAAAGTCCCTGTCAGCAACCGTCGCAAGATCATGGTCCTCGGCGGGGGCCCTAACCGTATCGGTCAAGGCATCGAGTTCGACTACTGCTGTGTCCATGCCGCCTTCACGCTCCGCGACGAAGGCTACGAGTCGATCATGGTCAACTGCAACCCTGAGACGGTCTCCACCGATTACGACACCTCGGACAAACTCTACTTCGAACCGCTGACGGTCGAGGACGTGTTAAGTATCTATGAGAAAGAAAAGCCCGAAGGCGTGATCGTTCAGTTTGGCGGGCAGACCCCGCTCAATATCGCCACTGAGCTGGCTCAGGCGGGTGTCAAGATCATCGGGACCTCGCCCGAGACGATCGACCTGGCGGAAGACCGAGATCGGTTCCGCGTCGCGATTCGCAAAATGGGTATTCCTCAACCTGAGTCCGGCATGGCAGGCAGTCCGGAAGAAGCCATCAAGATCGCAGACCAGATCGGCTATCCGTTGATGGTGCGTCCATCTTTCGTCTTGGGCGGCCGGGCGATGGAAGTCGTCCACGACGAGGAGATGCTCCGTCTCTATGTCGCCAAGGCGGTCGAAGTCTCGCCGGAACGGCCTATCCTGATCGATAAATTCCTGGAGAACGCAACCGAGACCGAGGCCGACGCCATCGCCGATGGGATCGACGCCTTCGTCCCGGCGGTCATGGAACACATCGAACTGGCGGGTATCCATTCCGGCGACTCGGCCTGCGTGATCCCGCCGGTGAGCATCCCCAAAAAGCATCTGGACACGATCTGTGATTACACCCGTCGAATCGCTGTGGAATTGAATGTCATCGGACTGATGAACATCCAATACGCGATCTGCAATGACGTGGTCTACATCCTCGAAGCCAACCCACGGGCGTCACGAACGGTGCCCCTGGTGTCGAAGGTCTGCAACGTGGGTATGGCCCGCCTGGCAGTGCAGTGCATGCTCGGGAAGAAACTCTCGGAGCTCGGCCTAACCCACAAGAAGATCCCCCACTTCGGCGTCAAGGAGGCGGTTTTCCCGTTCAACATGTTCCCGGAGGTGGACCCGCTGCTCGGGCCGGAGATGCGGTCGACGGGCGAAGTGCTGGGCATGGCCCGTTCCTTCGGCTTGGCGTTCTTCAAATCGCAGCAGGCGGCCAAATCGGAACTGCCCCTGGAGGGCACCGTGCTGATAACGGTCACCGACGCCGACAAGAAAGACGCCGTCAAAGTGGCCAAGGAGTTCCAGAAGCTCGGCTTCCGGATCAAAGCGACCGAAGGCACCTGCAAGAGTCTGATCGACGGCGGCGTGCAGGCCGAGCCGATCCTCAAGATGTACGAGGGGCGGCCCAACATCGCCGACGCCATCAAAAATGGCGAGATCCAACTCGTCATCAACACACCCGCCGGCAAACTGAGCAAGACCGACGACTCCTACATCCGCAAAACCGCCATCAAATACAAAGTTTCGTACATCACGACAACCGCAGCTGCCGCCGCTGCGGTCAAGGGGATCGCGGAAACGCGGGCCAGCGGCGGCGCTCCTGTCCGTTCGCTCCAGAGTTACCATGCAGAAATCAAGTAACCTCGCCTCGAAGAGCACAGGCAGATCCGATTTCTGCTGTCGATATCTGTTTGCCCGTCCCTTTCGAAATTCCCGATTGCGGTTTGCTGCGCATGAAGTCTTGGGGTATGATCGAACCCTATGGCAAATTATTTGAACAACCTGTTGTGGTTCGAGGATCAGGACTGGTCGGATGAAGCGGACTCCCCCGCGAAGAATCCGATGGAACCCTACCTGAACAACGACAGCCAGGAATTCGAAAACGAGCTTACCTCTATGAAGTTACCCGAAGTCATTGGCATCTTGCCGATTCGTAATACGGTGGTGTATCCCGGAACCGTGACCCATCTGGCCGTGGGTCGGGAACGCAGCAAAACCCTCCTGGCCGATGTCGAACCCAACGATTCAGTCATCGGATTGCTGACCCAGCGAAATCCAGACATCGATCGGCCTGACTTCGGCGATCTGTATTCCGTCGGTACGACGGCTTCGGTCCTCAAGACGATCAAAATGCCTCAAGGCTCTCTCAACATCGTCGTGCACGGGATCGCTCGATTCCGGATCGTGGAACGGATCGCCACCGAACCGTACCTGAAGGCCAAGGTCGAGATGCTCAAAGTCGAAACAAAAATGACCAAAGAGCTCCAGGCAATGATGGTCACTGTTCGACGCACCGCCAACCGCGTGATCGCCCTGAGTCCGAACGTCCCGGAAGAGGCTTCGGTCCTATTGGAGAACATCGAAGACCCCTCCTCGTTGGCGGATTTTCTGGCCGCCAATCTTTCGATGGAGATCCCGCAGAAACAGGACCTGCTCGAAGAACTGGACCCGGGCAGACGGCTCGAGAAGATCTCCGTCGCCTTGGCCCACCAGCTCGAAGTGCTCGAACTGAGCCACAAAATTCAGGGTCGAGTACGCGAGTCGATCGACAAAACCCAGCGGGAGTACTTTCTTCAAGAACAACTCAAAGCCATCCAGACGGAACTGGGGCAGCAGGACGCCCGAACGGAAGAACTGCGTGAACTCCGGGAGAACATCGCCAAAACGAAGATGCCCAAGGTCGTGGAACAAGAGGCCTTGCGGGAGTTGGACCGGCTCGGCAAAATCCCGGCGGCTTCGCCCGAGTACAGCGTCATCCGGACATACCTCGACTGGGTTTGTGAACTGCCCTGGTCAGTGCGGACGGAGGATCAGCTCGATATCAAGCGAGCCGAAAAGGTCCTCAACCACGATCATTACGACTTGGTCAAGATCAAGAAACGGATTCTCGAGTTCCTGGCCGTGCGGAAACTCAACCCCACCGGAAAAAGCCCCATCCTGTGCTTCATCGGTCCTCCCGGCGTCGGCAAGACCTCCCTGGGCAAATCGATCGCCCGCTCCATGGGACGCAAGTTCGTGCGGATCTCGCTCGGAGGCATCCGCGACGAGGCCGACATCCGCGGCCACCGTCGTACCTACATCGGCGCCCTGCCCGGACGGATTCTACAGGAACTGCGAAAGTGCCACAGCCGCAACCCGGTTTTCATGCTCGACGAGCTGGACAAAATCGGCGCCGATTTTCGCGGAGACCCCGCCAGCGCCCTGCTGGAAGTGCTCGACCCCGAACAGAACAATTCGTTCACCGACCACTATCTCGATCAGCCGTTTGACCTGTCGAACGTTATGTTCATCGGCACAGCCAATTACGCCGAGCCGATCCCGCCGGCACTGCAGGACCGCATGGAGATCATTGAGTTGCCCGGTTACACCGCCCAAGACAAACTCAAAATCGCCAAGCGGTATCTCGTCCCCCGGCAGTTGAAGGAACACGGCCTTCGGAAGAACCAGCTCACCTTCAAAGACCAGGCTCTGACCACGATCATCGGCAGTTATACGCGAGAGGCCGGCGTGCGGAATCTGGACCGTCAGATCGCCTCGGTATGTCGGGCGGTAGCCACAGAAATCGCACGCGGCGACCGGAAGAGACGAACGATCGACAAAAAGGACCTGGCCGCGATTCTGGGACCGGTCCTATACGAATCCGAATTGGCCCTGCGAACAGGCATTCCCGGTGTCGCGACCGGGCTGGCCTATACCCCTGTCGGGGGCGAACTGCTGTTCATCGAGTCGGCGATGATGCCCGGCAAAGGACATCTGCAACTGACCGGCCAGATCGGCGGCGTGATGAAAGAGAGCGCCCAGGCGGCGTTCTCCGTCGTCAAGGCCAACGCCCGCAAGCTCAGACTCGACGAGAGGCTCTTCAGTCGGTCGGACTACCACATCCATGTGCCCGCCGGTGCGGTCCCCAAGGATGGTCCCAGCGCAGGGGTCGCAATGTTTACGTCCCTGGTGAGCCTGCTGTTGCACAAGCCCACTCGCCCGGAAGTCGCCATGACCGGGGAGATCACGCTTCGCGGTCTAGTGTTGCCCATCGGTGGGCTTAAGGAAAAACTTCTGGCCGCCAAGGAAGCGGGGATCAAGACCGTAATCTTGCCCGCAAGAAACAAAAAAGACATCGCGGACATCCGCATCGAGACAATCAAAGGATTGGACTTGCAGTTCGTCGAAAACACCGATGAGGTCTTGAGAATTGCGTTGGGCCTGTAGGGAACCCTCTGCGTCGTCCTCACGCCGGATGAGTGATCGCTTGCATAACCTTCACCACATCGACCATCTCGGGAACGTCGTGCACTCGGACCATGGACACCCCCGCCGTTGCGCAATGCGCCACCACTGCAGCGGTTCCAGAGACTCGCTCGGCCGGCAGGTTTCTGTCGGTCAGTTTGCCGATGAACCCCTTGCGGCTGGGCCCTACCAGGACGCGGTAACCGGTTGCGACAAACCTGTGGAGATTTCGCAACAGCGACAGGTTGTGCTCTAACGTCTTGCCGAATCCGATCCCAGGATCAATAAACACCCTTTCCTTTAAAATCCCCCGTCGGATCGCCTTCTCGGCTCGTGCGACCAGAAAGTCGCGGACCTCCGTCACCACGTCGTCGTATCGGGGATCCGCCTGCATCGTGGCGGGAATCCCCTGCATGTGCATCAGGATCACCGGAACTTGCTGCTGCGCCGCCAGTTCCGCCATGCGATCGTCGGCCAAGGCGGTAATGTCGTTGAGGATCGAAGCGCCGGCCAACAGCGCCGCCCTTGCCACTTCAACATCCGTCGTATCGATGCTGATGGGAACCTTGGCCCGCTCGGCCAAAGTCCTGATCACAGGGACCGTCCTGCGGATCTGCTCGGCCGGCGGAACCGGCTTCGACCCGGGTCGTGTCGATTCCCCCCCCACATCGATCACCGCGGCGCCCTGCGATACCATCTGTAAGCCATGTTCGACCGCAGTCTGCGGATCGAGGAACTGCCCACCGTCGCTGAAGGAGTCCGGCGTGACGTTCAGAATCCCCATCACCAGACATCCACCCGAAAAATCCAGTCGGCCACGTGGCCATTGCACCACAGGGTTCATCATGCGGTCTCTTCCACCCCAAAGCCGATGCCGCGGAGCTTTCTCGCGAGACTCTCGCGGAACTTGTCCAAGAGGACCGTCGTATTCTGGAACTCGCGACGGACGGGGTAATTCTTTCTCAATGCGTCGAAAAACCCACCTCGGCCCTCGGGAGGTTGAGCGGCGATCTGCCGGGTATTCCGATCGTCTTTTGCGATGCTGTAAATCCGCTCGACAATCCGGGCGAGCAATTCCTCGTCGCTCTCACCATCGGTCCCAACCTCCAGCCGAGGGATCTCGGACACAGGCAGAAAGTCCTTCACGTCGAATTTCGGCGTCAGGCCGAAGTGTCCGCAGAGAGATCGGTAGATCATAATCATTCCGGCGACCTTTCCGTCAAAGGAGTAGCCCGCAATGTGCGGCGTCGCGAGATCCACCATGTCCAGCAACTCTACGTCGATGTTGGGCTCGCCTTCCCAGACGTCCAGCACCACCGCCCCCAGCCGGCCGGCTCGAATCGCAGCTTTGAGAGCCTGCGTCTCGACCACCGCGCCCCGCGAGGCATTCAGGAAAACCACCCCCCGTTTCAGACGGGCAAAGAAACCCGCGTCGGCCAGATGAAACGTCTTGTCGATTCCTCCCCGCGTCAGCGGCGTGTGAATCGTGATAAAATCGCAGTCGTACAACATCTCCAACGGAACGTACTGCGGATCCTTCGTCTGGCGCTGCAACGGCGGGTCGTTTCTCACGACCCGCATGCCAAGCCCTTCGCACTTGCGTGCGACGCGCCCGCCCACGTTGCCCACACCGATGACGCCGATCGATTTGCCTTCCAGGACGACCTTCCTTCGTCGGGCCACCTCCAGCAAACCTGCAATCACATATTCCGCAGCAGAGTTGGCGTTCGACCCGGGCGCCGAGGAAAACCCAATGCCGCTGCGATGAAGGTACGACACATCGACATGATCGAAACCGATCGTCGCGGTGCCGACGAAACGCACCTTGCTGCCGGCCAGCAACGACTCATTCACCGCCGTGACACTCCGTACGAGCAACGCATCTGCCTCGGCCACCACTTCAGGCGTGATCTCGCGACCGTTCAAAACTCGGACCTCGCCAACCGAAGAAAAGCACTCGCGAACGAAAGGAATATTCGCATCCGCCACGATTCTCATAGTACCTCACAAACCAAAACCCGCGATTCCCGTCCCACAGTGCGGACATTTCGAGTTCTCGATTCGATTGGCGACGATCTGGTATCCCATGCGTTCGATAAGCATCCGCCCGCAACCGGGACAATACGTGCTCTCCGATTTTTCCCCGGGCACGTTGCCCAGATAGACATAACGCAGACCTGCCGCCTTGCCGATCTCTGCAGCACGGCGCAGGGTCTCCAGCGGCGTCGCCTCGGACCGCGTGTACCTGTACTGAGGATAAAACCGACTGATGTGCCAGGGCACCTCGGGTCCGACCTCGCTTACGAGAAATTCCGCCAACTTGCGAAGCTCCTCCTCGGAATCATTCCGACCTGGCAGCAACAGCGTGGTGATTTCCATCCAAATCCCCGTGTTCCGGGCGATATACGAAATGCAGTCCAAGACCGGCTGAAGCCGGGCCGAACAGAGGGTGCGGTAGTACTCGTCGCTGAAGGCCTTGAGATCGACATTGACGCCATCCAACCACTCGGCGGCAAAGTCGATCGCCTCGCGGGTCATGTAACCGTTCGAGACGAATACGTTGGCCAGCCCCTGCGCCTTGGCGGCTTTGCCGCACTCCTGGGCCAGCTCCATGAAGACCGTCGGCTCAGTGTACGTGTACGCAACGCTTCTGCATCCGGTGCGAACGGCGGCTTCCACGATCTGTTCGGGCGAAAGCCGCTCCCCTTCGACCCGTCCGGTTACCAGGGCTGCTTGGCTGATCTGCCAGTTCTGGCAGAACTCGCAACGGAAATTACAGCCGACCGCGGCGATGGAAAAACTCCGACTGCCAGGTAGGAAATGGAACAGGGGCTTTTTCTCGATCGGGTCCGGATTGCCTGCGACGACCTTGCCGTAGTTGAGCGAGTAGAGCTTCCCGTCAATATTCTTCCGCACGGCGCAATGCCCCAACTTCCCCTCGGCAATCTGGCAACTGAAACCGCACAGCCGGCAATGCACCCGCCTGCCTTCGAGAGGCGTCCACAGCACAGCGGGTTTTAGGGCTTCCGTCGGTTCCATCGGTTCGGTCCGGATTCTCGTTCTTTGCCGGCAACTACAACAGTCCGTAGCTGCGGGCGATCAGCTTGATCGGATGCATCGTACTTGTCGGGGCGATGTGCTCAATCTGCATCTTGCAGGCGGCGCATTCCGTCAGGACATTCCGGGTTGGAGCTTTCGCCAGAGCCGCCTTGAGGCTTTCGGAAATCTCGGTTGCCAGTTCGTAGTTTTTCTGCTGCATGCCGAACGTGCCGGACAGGCCGCAACAGCCCGCTTGTAAGTCCGCAACGTCGATCTTGAAGTGCTCCTGCAAGAGCCGCAGCGTTACGGTTTCATCGCCGACCGCGCACAGATGACACGGCAGGTGATAGACGAACTTCTCACCGACACCGTGGACCGAGGGTTTGAGCTTGCCCCCGGCGCGCAGGGCCGCCAGGTAGTTCATCAACTCCGACGTATGGGCCGCGACGAGGGCTGCGTCCTCGCCTGCGATGTAGTGGCGCATCTCCTCCCTCAGGCACAGGGCGGCGCTGGGCTCGGAGCAAACGACCTTGCAGCCGGCGCGGACCGCCTTGGCCAGGTTCTTGACGCTGTAGGCGAGGTCGCGTCGCGCCTGGCGAACATCGCCGTAGACGATCGCCGGCAGCGGAGACGGACGCTGATCGGGAAGGATCACCTCGACCCCGTTGTGCCGCAGGACATCCAGGACCGCGAAGCCCAGTTCGTGGTCGTTGAAATTGGCGTAGGTATCGACGAAATAGGCGACTTTGTCGACCGGGTTAATGACCGATCCTTGAGCCACGAGGTATTTGGCGCCGGCCTTGAGGAACGAACCCCGCGCGAACTGCGGCATGCTTCGTCGTTTGTCGATGCCGGTGGCCTTCTCCAGCAGCCACTTGGAGATGGGCAGCTTCATGGCGACATTCGACAAGGGGCTGAACAAGCTGCCCATCCAACTGAGATACCGATTGCGGCTCAAGAAAAACTCGGTCCGGCGGAGCCCCTTACGGCGTACGTACTCGGCGCGAGCCGCGGTCATCAGCATGGAGATGTTGGTCCCCGAGGGACACTGCCGTTCGCACATCTTGCAATTGACACATAGATCCAAGAATTTGCGGAATTCGGGCGACTCGAAGTCCTTTTCGCTGAGTTGTCCGGTCACCCAGTAATGGAGCAGGTTGGCCTTGGCTCGGGAGCTGCCCAACTCCTCGCCCGTGGCGCGGAACACCGGACACATCCGCAACGAGGGTTCCCGTCCCAAACACAGGCCGCAGCCGTAGCACTGTTCGAATTCCAGTTCCAGCTCGTTGGCGTTGAAGAGCATCTCGGACCGCGTCCGCTCCGGTAGAATCGGCCGCTCCCGCCGGAGGTTCTTGAACATGACGTCGGGATCTTCGTTGAGGATCTTGCCGGGATTCATCAGGCCGGCGGGGTCGAAGATCGCTTTGACCTTCTTGAGGATATCGTAGTATGCGTCGCCGTACTGCCGCCGGACATAGCTGGCGCGGATCAGACCGACGGCGTGCTCGCCGCTGATGGAGCCGCCGAGCGACCAGGCCAGGGTGAAGACCTCCTCCGCGATAGCCTTCATCTTGTCCCGATCCCGCGGATCGCCCAAGTCCAGGTACGGCCGCAGGTGCAGTTCGCCGTCGCCGGCATGACCGAAGTAACATATCGAGATGTCGTGCTTCTTCTGAATTTTCTCCAACCCCGCGATGTAATCGCCCAAACGGCGGTAATCGACGCTCACGTCCTCCATGAATTCCGCTGGGTGCTGTCGCCTGCGTTTTCGGTACAGCAGCGGCCCTGCGTCCTTGCGGGATTTCCACACGCGGGCCTGGGCCCTGGGATCGGTGATGATCGTCCGGCCGCTTGCTCCTTTCCCCACCGCGGCGTCTGTCGCCTGGATTTTTTCGAGGACTTCGTCGGCCGAGGCCCCCACGTGCTCGATCAGAAGAACCGCCGCGGCGCCGGCAGGCAGGATATCCCGGTACTGGGGAAGTTGGTCAATTGCCAGATTGATCAACGATCGATCCATCAGCTCGCAGGCAACCGGATGGGTGTCCACAATCGTGGGCACCGCTTTGGCCATGCTGTCGAAGGAATCGAACTCCAGCTGGAGCAGGCCTTTGACCGCCGGCAACGGCACCGCCCGAAGGGTGACGCTCGTAAAGATTGCCAGCGTCCCCTCCGAACCCGCCAGCATCCGAGCCAGATCGATTTGATCGCCGTGACAAATGCCTGCGATGTGATAGCCGGTGCGATTCCGCTTTGTCGCAGGCTGGGCCTTGTCGATGACCGCTTGGTTGGCCGTCAGAAGCGACCTGCATTCTCCGGCAATGGACTGCCCCCTGCCGGCGAGCCTCTGCGGATCGACCCCATTGCCGAAATCGAGAATCGTTCCGTCGGATAGTACCACTTCGACGGCTTCCACGTAGGCCGAGGTGTGGCCGTACTGGAGGGAGTGAGCGCCGGTGGCGTCATTGCCCACGACGCCGCCGAGGGTGGCACGGTTGGCGCTCGAGGGATCGGGGCCGATCTTGCGTCCGGACGAAGCCAGTCGTTGGTTCAGATCGTCGAGCACGACTCCGGGCTGGCACGTGACGAAATCGCCGTCGATCCGCGTGATCCCTTTCATATAACGGGTCATGTCCAGGACGATCCCGCTGCACAACGACTCTCCCGCGACACCGCTGCCCGCCCCGCGCGGGGCCACAGGAATTCCCAGATCCCTCGCATACCGTACCACTGCGACGACATCCTGCACGTCCTGCGGCGCCACGACGCACTGCGGAACGATCCGATAACTGCTCGAATCCGTGCTGTACGCAACCCGGTGGATAATGTCGGCGAAAACGTCTCCCCGCACGAGCTTCGTCAATCCGGCGGCAATTTGAGATGGCTCGATCTGCGTCATGGCTCCTTGCGATCGTTATTGAAAATCCCGGGGTAGGAATTGCGACGAACCGACGGACCCGCTCATCCGCAGCACCGCCAGATCGTCCTCGCCGACTTGGCCGTTGATGAACTGCTGAACCACCGGATGGGGATGATTGCGGATGTGGTCGGCGTCCCCGTCGGCGACGATCCTGCCGTTGTGAAGCATGATGATGCGGTCTGCCACTTTGTACGCGCTTTTCATGTCGTGTGTTACGACGACACTCGTTACACCCAATTCGCGTTTGAGCTTCAAGACCAGTTCGCTGATGATGTCCGAGCGGATGGGATCCAATCCGGTGGTGGGCTCGTCATACAGGATCACTTCTGGGTTCAAGGCGATCGCCCGGGCCAGGGCCGCTCGCTTTCGCTGGCCGCCGGAGAGCCTGGCGGGGAAGTAATTCTGAAAACCGTCCAAGCCGACCATCGCCAGTTTCATCTTGACGATGTCGTCCACCTCCCGCCAGTTGCGGATCTTCATATGCTGACGGATCGGAAACAGGATGTTCTCCGCGATCGTCATGCTGTCGAAGAGCGCCCCCTCCTGAAACAGATACCCGAACTGAGTGCGAATCCCGTTCAGTTCTCGTTCGCTCAGATTGTCCACCCGACGGCCTTTAAAATACACCTCGCCCTCGGTGGGCCTCTGCAACACAATGAAATGCTTGATCAGAACCGTCTTGCCGCATCCGCTGGGACCGATGACAACGGTCGTCTTGCCCTTTTCAATGGACAGATTGACGTTGTCGAGCACCAGCTTTCGGCCGAACCTCTTGGTGAGGTTGCGTACCTCAATGATCGTATCTCCCACATCGACCGGACGATCCTGATCCCTCATTTTTTCCAAAGCGGGCACTCCCAGACGGTGACCAACTCGGCCCGAGGCAATTCCGGCCTCAGGTCACAATGCTCTTGACAGGCCAGAAAATCTCATAGATGCTCTTGAAAATCACTGCCAACGCGAAATCGAGGGCGAGAATCGAGATGAAACTGGCGACGAAGGCTTCAGTGCACGCTTGGCCGACGCCGTGAGCTCCTTCCCGACAGTTGAATCCCTTGTAGCAACTGATCACCGCGATCGCGCCACCGAAAAAGAAAGCCTTCACAATCCCGATGGACACATCCCATAGAGCTACTGCCGCGGCGCTGAACGTCCAGTAAGCCCGACTGTTGATGCCAAACTGCAGAAAACTCACCAGAGCCCCACCGACCACGCCCATCAGATCGGCGAAAATCGTCAGAACCGGCGTAAGCAACAGACACGCCAGCAGTCGCGGCGCCACGAGATGGCGAATGGGGTCGGTGCCCATGCTTCGAACCGCATCGATCTGCTCGGTTACATTCATCGTACCCAACTCGGCGGTCAGAGCCCCGCCGATGCGTCCAGCCAGCATTACCGCCGCCAACACCGGGCCCAGTTCTTTCACCACCGAGATGTTGATCAACACACCCAGATGCTCTTCGAGCCCCATGCCGGCAAGCTGATCGTAGGCTTGCACCGCCAAGGTCATTCCGACAAACGCGCCGGTGATCATGATCACAGGCACGCTATGCACCCCAATAATGAACATCTGCGTCCAGATGAGAGGAAACGTGGATTTGCGGGCAAGGCCGCGAACAGAGGTAACTGTAGATCGCCAGGCAAACCGGCCGAATCGACCGGCGTTGACCACATCCTCGATAGCCTTGGCGCCCAGCGCGGCAATCATTGCAGATATCCTATCCATAACAACGAACGGGCGTTATGCGCGGGCGAACACAAGCCGCACAGCGTCTTTGCTTGTAGCAGTCCGTCAGGAAAATGTCAAGATCGCTACTGGGACAGAGGTTCGAAAACCCGGACGGTGTTCTTGCCGGAGTGCTTGGCGATGTAGAGGGCTTGATCGGATCGACTGGTAATATCCTCGGGATTCACGTCTGCGCCGTATTCCCCGACTCCGACGCTGATCGACAGCGGAATTTGCTCGTGCTGCCACAGCAAAGGCGAACGCCCCACAGCGTCCACGATGCGTTCGCATACGATCTTGGCCGCATCAAGGCTGGTACTGGGCAGAATGATGGCGAACTCATCGCCTCCATACCGGGCGGCCAAATCGATCTGACGAATACATTCCTTAATGCGATGGCTGATTTCGACGATCGCGCGGTCGCCTGCGCGATGGCCGTGGACGTCGTTGATCTTTTTGAGGTTGTCGACATCGGCCATAATCAGAGAGACGGTCCCCCCGTGCCGACGGGACCGCCACAATTCCCGTTCCAAGGCTTCATAGAAAGTCTTGTGGTTCATCAGACCGGTCAGACCGTCTGTGGTCGCCTGTCGCTGCATCCGTTCGAAAAGACGGATATTCCCGATCGAGGCACCGACGAGCTGGCCGAACAGCTCAATCAGAGCGATGTCCTCTCCGTTGAAATCTTCTATATCTGCCTTGTCGGCCAAGTTCAAGACGCCGACCACTCGCTCATGACAGATCAGCGGCACAATCGCGCAATTGCGGGTGCTGTAATTCTTTGCATAACTGCGCTGGGATCGTCGAATGACGGGCTTGGTGTGCAAGTCGATGTTGCCCGTCAGGATCAGGCCCCTGCTCTTGACGGCCATAACCATCGGCGACGGCGGTCTTTGGTTCAACGACACGATCTTGTTGATGGGAAACGGGTGATTGTGCCGGACCAGATGCAGAATGCCGTTGGTCTCGTCCAAAGCGTAGAGCGACGCAAAACGGGAACCGACCACCAGGGGGATCTTGTTGACACACACCTCCGCAATCCGGTCGATATCCAGACAGTTGATCTCCCTGGCCAGCGGTGTCACCTGCTCCAAAAGCGAAGTCCCTGGGGGGGGGGCACTCGGATTGTCGTCATTTTTTTTATTGCGTGTCATAGTCGTATCAGAATATCAGTCCGGTAAACTCAGGCCCGGCGTCTACGGTTTTCGTGATGGTTCTATCGGCGATTCCACTAGATCGGTTCTGAAAAAGTCTGGAGATTCGTTCCCGGCGCAGTTGCCTTGGAGGCCAAACCGTCCGCAAGTAACATACAGTGGGCCTCTTACAGTTCTCTTTCGACCGGCAGCATGTCACTCTAGTCCTCCTGTAAGTCTCCATTCCCGATAAAGGTGCGGAATTTTTTGAGAAAAGACATGAAAAACCAGTTGACACCCGTCAGAGGTACTTTTACATTTTGCAAAATACAAAATAGCTTTGACTGTTGGAGCTGGGCAGGGTAGCTTTGTCACTGGGGATTCGCAGGTTGGCAGGGATTGCTGGCGTTCCAATAGGTTGGTGTTGGCTTGGCGTGGAGACTCATAGCCAAGCCTCCGGAGTGGGAGATCAGATGGTGGGTGTGGTTTTCGAGCGGTGTCATTCCTATCGGCGTCATCGTCCAGTCCGTCCGGGTGCGAAGATCGGGGTAACAATCCCACTCCCTGAAGTCTCGCTGGCTTCCCCGATGTCACTTGCCGACGCTTCTGCGGTTCCTTGCGTGGCCGACCAATTGACCGATGTCACGATATGAATGGACTGAGAACAAGTGCATGAACTGGCAAGAACACAGTACCGGATTGAGGGTACCCGCAAAACGCTATCGCATCGGCGAACTCATTCGCAACAGCCCTTTTTCCCGACAGACGATTCACAATTACACGGTCATGGGCTTGATCCGCGAGGTCGAATGGACCGATGGCGGACACCGCCTCTATGACGAATCGGTGTTCGAACAGTTGTCGAGAATCGTCGAACTGAGAAAGACCAAGAGTTTGAAGGAAATCCGTCGTCTCCTCAGAGAAGAAGAGAGTGCCGCCCGTGCAAGGGACTTCGCCGGACCGGCGTCTCAGGCGGCCGACGTCTGATATCTGAACCACAACAGAATTCCGACCAGCGGACGAAAGGTCCGGCTGAAGAAATAACGAGACTCGCCCCCCAGGGCGATTGATAGAAGACCGAAAGGATCAAGGATGATGCATGCGGCTTCGCTTTTCCAAAGGGGGTCGTTTCGACCCGTTCTCGTCTGGCCTGTTCCCCTTTCCCTCCATTTGCCGTCACGATTGTTGATCCGACCGTTCGCGGACGGGGATGACTGTGCCCCGGCCTTGCAGCCTCGTCTGTCGTAACAATCTCCTTCTTCCTAGCCGCTTGAGGGAATGCAAATGGATTTGCTGTCGCTCATTCCGGACAACATCGCCGAAGTGCTTACGGGAATTCTGCGTTTCACGGAACTGCGTCGTCGGATCCTGCACACAAACATCCGAGGAGTAGATGTCCCAGGGTTTGTGCCGCAGGACATGCCCGTGCAAGAATTTGTGGAAGTGCTGAATGGTGCGTTGGCCGAACATCTGCGAAGCCGTCGCCTTCTGTTCCGGGACACAACGAACATCACGTTCGGCCCCAACAGTTCCACGCGGATCCGCTCTGTGATCGACGAAGACGCTCTCGCTGTGCTCCGAAGAAACCGCGATGAATACCTGGAGCTTCAGGTCGGCAAACTCCTGGAGAACGCGCTGAACCGTAAAGTAGCGATGGAATTGCTCGCCCAGAAGTGCGGCACGAATCCCAGCGTGATGGAATGGAATGTGGATATGACGCTCGCCGGAGACAGTCCGGTCGGAAACTCATCCACACCCCTGAAGACCGAATGACACGGAGGAGATCGCGGCGGAGTATGGAGAATCCATCGCTCAATGTGCAGCAGTTGTCGGGGGTGCCAGGGCCTTCGGCCACGGTTTTGGCGATCACCAGCGGCAAAGGCGGGGTCGGCAAGACCAACATCGCAGCCAACATCGCGGTATGCCTGGCCAACCAAAACAAAAAGGTGCTCCTCCTGGACGCGGACCTGTCGCTCGGGAATCTCGATCTGGTGATGGATATCCGCAGTAAATACAATATCTCACATGTGATTAGCGGACATAAACGGATGGAGGAGATCATTCAGTCCGGCCCCAAAGGACTTCGGATCATCTGCGGGGCTTCCGGTCTGGACCGCCTGGCAGATATCAGCGAGATCGAGCAACGGCGTCTGCTTGACCACTTGTCCCGACTTCAACAAGAGACCGACACCATTCTCATCGACACCGCCGCCGGCATCTCCGCCTCCGTGATCGGCTTTTGCCTTGCCGCCGACCATGTCCTGGTGGTCACAACGCCCGAAGCGGCTGCGATGGCCGATGCCTACGGAGTCATCAAGGTCTTGGTCCGGAAAAGATACCGTCAACCCATCAGTCTTGTGGTCAACATGGCCCGCAGTGCGATCGAGGGCAAGCAGGTTTACCAGCGTATGGCGGATGTAACCAAGAAGTTCCTGCAGACAAATCTCTACTTCGCCGGAGTCCTGCTGAAGGATGAGCGATTGTGCACTGCGGTCCGAGCGCGAAAACCCGTCGTACTGGCCTACCCCAAGGCCCCGATCAGTTCGTCTTTCGCCTCGCTGGCCGCCCGCGTCGCCGGCGCCAGAGCAGGCGATTCCTTGGAAGACAGTTTTTTCCGAAAGGTGATGCGATGGTTCAATTAAAGTCCCGACGCATCGGATCGATAATGGAATCTAGGAGATTGCGTGCCCGTGTATGGGACGTATCCGCTGGCAAGGATGAATGAATTGTGAACTGGGCGACTCGTCACACCGCTCTCGATAGGGAGTGTCAACCGCACCGGAGGCAATCTGTGAAGACCCACGCACCCAAGACCACCACTTCGCTGACCATTGATGAGATCTGGACGCTCTTCCACCAGACCCGCGACAGTCAGCACCGCAACCTTCTGATGGAGCACTACCGGGACCTCGTTCGATATGCCGCCGAACGGCTCCACGCCAAGCTGCCCGACAAGGTAGAACTCGACGACCTCATCAGCGCCGGTACATTTGGTCTTATGGATGCGATCGACGCCTATGACCCCACCCGCGGGGTGAAGTTCGAAACCTACTGCGCTCCACGGATTAAAGGATCGATCCTCGACGAGCTTCGCAGTATGGACTGGGTCCCCCGCCTGGTTCGAGCCCGCGCCCATCAATTGGCCAAAGCCACGCACACCCTGGAAATGCACTTGGGCCGAAAACCCGACGAACAGGAACTGGCCAACGAACTGAACATGGACATGGAGGAGTTCTCCCGCCTCCAACGGGACGCCAACGCCGCCAGCTTGGTATCTCTCAACAACAAGTGCGGCGACGCCGAGGGAGAAAAAGACGTCTACGAGATCGACGTCATCAAGGACCACCGAAGCGAAGATCCCCTGCTCGAGGCACAGAAACGCGACCTCAAGAACCTCCTGACCAAGGGGCTCACCCGTGCTGAACGTTTGATCATTGTCCTCTATTACTATGAAGAGATGACGATGAAGGAGATTGGAGCGACGTTGGACCTGTCCGAATCCCGCGTGTCGCAAATGCATTCTTCCATCGTCGCCCGACTCAAAGCCCAGATGAACACCCGCAAGAAGGAATTTGCCGTCGAATGATGCAGGCAAAAGCCGATCATCGAACGTACGAAGTCGGTTATGGGCAGTAGTTCCACGGGGTTGCGGGGATACCGAATGAATTCTGGGGTCGGTTCTCCTCGGTCAGATTCTGACCGGCCTTGGCGGGGCGTTGTTGTCGAACGGAAGTCGTAGCGGAAAAGCTGGCTTGGTACACGACCGATAACACATGACGCACGGACGGGCTTCGATGATGCGTGAGGGTTTGGCGTTCGCGGTGGCAGTATCAATACTCTGGGTCCCATTCGCATCCAACGTAGCCGCGGCCAGAGAGCCAAATCGGGCAGGCGACTACTTCGCGATCCAAGTGGTGGATCGCCAGAGCGGTCGGGGCGTGCCGCTGGTGGAACTGCGAACCACGAACCTCATCCGCTACATAACCGACAGTCAGGGTTTTATCGCCTTCCTCGAACCCGGCCTGATGGACCGCGAGGTTTTCTTCTTCATCGAGAGCCACGGCTATGAAGTTCCCCGGGACGGCTTCGGATATCGGGGCGTCCGTCTGCGGACCACGCCGGGCGCATCAGCGGCCGTCCCCATCGACCGCGTCAACGTCGCCGAGCGGATGTATCGCGTCACAGGCCAGGGGATCTATCGCGACAGTGTCCTGCTGGGCCGGCCCGTTCCGTTGAAGGACCCGGTTCTCAACGGCCAGGTCATGGGTCAGGACTCGGTGTTCACCTGCCTCTATCACGGCCGGATCTTCTGGATGTGGGGCGATACAAGCAAGCCCTCCTATCCGCTGGGAAACTTCGCCATGTCGGGCGCTGTCTCGGACCTTCCCGGTCGCGGCGGACTGGACCCCGCAGTCGGCGTCGATCTGCAGTACTTCGTCGATGAGAGCGGATTCAGCCGGAAGATGGCCCCGCTCCAAGAGCCCGGCCTGGTCTGGCTCGATGGTTTGCTCACCGTGCAGGACCGGCAGGGAAACGAGCGGATGGTCGCGAAGTTCGCCCGGCTCAAAGACCTCACGGAAACACTCGAACGCGGGCTGATGGTCTTCAACGACGACACGAACACGTTCGAGCCGATCGTGAGGCCGGGCTTGGAGTTCCTTCCCTACCGCAACACCGGTCACGCGTTCCCCGTCCAAGCCGCGGGCCGGCGGTACTACTACTTCACGTCCCCATCGCCCATGGGCGTACGGCTGCGCGTCCCGGCCCAGTGGGATGCGGTCCTCGACGCCAACCAGTATGAGGTCTTCACCGCCTTGGCGGCCAAGGATCGTTTGGAGCCCTTCTGGGTCAAGTTCGGCGAGGTACTGGCTTCGCGGGGCGGCGACAAACCCGCTGCGATCGAGGCCCTGGAGGCAGAGGCCAAAGGGCTGAAGGTCTTCGATGTCGAATCGGGCCGGGAGATCGTGCCGCACAATGGCACGGTCCACTACAACGCGTGGCGGCAGCGTTGGATCGGCGTCTTCGGACAACTCTATGGTCAGTCCTCCGCCTTGGGCGAGATCTGGTACGCCGAGGCCGACACGCCGGTCGGGCCGTGGGGCTATGCCCGCAAGATCATAACACACAACAAGTACTCGTTCTATAACCCCAAGCACCACCCGCTCTTCGACCAGGACGGCGGCCGGACGATCTACCTCGAAGGCACCTACACGTGGACCTTCTCGGGCTCAGAAGAACGTGCCACGCCGCGATACGACTACAACCAGATCATGTACCGCCTAGACCTGGGCGACCCACGCATGGTCCTGCCCGTGCCGATCTATCGGGTGCAGGAAGAACAGAGATACCTGCCGGGCTCCGCGGTGGCCGAGGGCGACCTGTGGGACCGCGTGAAATCCGTGGCGTTTTACGCGGTCGAGCCGGGCCGGGGCGGCAAAGACCTGATCCCCATCTACGCCGAGAGGCGGGCCGAAGGAGGCACGCGTCTGACGACAGAACCCCGCGAGGCTTCGGCCAGGCCGCTATTCCTTGCTCTGCCCCTATCGGAACCGGCAACCAAGAACGAGAGCATCGTCCCGCTCTATGAATACCGCCAGGACAACTCGGGCAGGCTGCGGTACTCGACGCAGGCCCAACTGGATCGGGCGGGCTGGACCCGCAGCGAGAGGCCCCTGTGCCGGGTCTGGAAAGCGCCGGCCGGACCGATGCTCCTCGACGCGTCAGCGACCCCCGCCCGCTGACGAGCCCTCTCGACGGATGTGGACCGCGACCTCGGCGCCGAACCCCGCGGGACGATGCCAAAGGCGATCTCCGGAGGCACCTTGGACCCACGCATAGGAAACGAATACTCCCGGCTCGCCCGGCCCACACAGGAAGAACGGACTGCCGGCCGAGACAGCCGTTGTTTTCGGCTTGGCGCCCGCGTCGAGAAGAAGCCGAATCGCTTCGTTCTCCTGGTCCCGGCCGTCAACGCGGGCATCGTTCCAGCTCACGATCAGATCCACACTTGGCAGAACGATCATCGCCCGTTTCCCGCCGTGGCCGAAACAGCCGAAGGCGTCGGCGGGGACATCGGGCCAGTGCCGCTTGCCTTCGCGGTCCAGGCCGTTGATCCACCAGAGCCAGCTATAGCTTCCCATGTGGTCGGTCTGGTTGTCGGGGATCTGGCGAGAGCCGATGCTTCGCTGACCACGGATCATCTCGGCTGGCTTGTTTCCCGCCCTCGGGATCGAGTTCGGGACCGGGCTTGTCACCGCCAATCTCGCATAGTCCGGACTCAGCAGTTGCCTGTCGGCCCACTTGCCGCCGCGAAGGTACAGCAGGCCGAAACGCGCGAAGTCACGAGGCGAGATGGCTGTCCGACCCGCGCGGTCGTCCTCGCCAAAGGCCAAGAACGTCGGATCGTCCTGGCACCCGATCGCATCGGTCAGCAAAGGATGCAGCACCTTCGCATCGACCGTCGCATGGGTCGCGCCGTAGACCTTCGTAAACAGCGTGTCGAAGAACAAAGCCATTTGCCAATCGTTGTAGGCGTACGCGGTCCCAGGCTCTTCCACCAGGCCGTAGCAGGAGATCTGGTTGGCCATGTGACGCCAGGTAATGCGGGAGTCCTTGTGGCCCAGTCCGGCGTTGATCTCCCTGAGTCGCGGCTCCCACTCGCACACAGGCTGATTGATATCCTCAATTCGCCCGTCCTCGACTGCCTTGAACAGAAAGTGAGCGTAGATCGGCTTGGCCGCAGAGGCGACGTCCATCCGCCGGGCGGAATCGCCCCAGGAGTAGACCATGATTCCATGCCGAACGACGCAGCCAGACCCGCCAACGCGGTCGCTGAACGCCTTGAGCGCATTGGCCGAGAGCCCCACCTCGCCGGGCGGCTTCGTCGCCCACTCCCGACCGGGATAGACCGAAGCGGCGTGCGTCAAACCGCCCACGCCAAGAACGACCACTACAAGAATCAGGCGCGATCTCACGTCACCTCCGCGAACTTGAGACTTAAATCCGAATTTCGAAATTCGAAATCCGACCCCGCATCAGCGGGAACGTCAACAAATCCAAAGAAGCAAATCCAAATGACCGAAACGCTGTCGCCCCTCGAACGGGCCGTTTTGAGCATTGAGATTTCTGTCATTGAGATTTGTTTCGGATTTCCGTCAGGGCCGCCGCGACGGCTAGTTCTCCTTCATCACGTGGTCGTCGTACTCGATCTCGAATCGCAGTTTGTGCTTGGCCTCCTCGGTAGCCAGTGAGAGGAACAGGTCGCGAAGCGACTCGCCCTCAGCCATCTCCGCCAGATCCGAATACAGCTTGAACGCAGCCTTCTCCTTCTTCATCGCCAGGACCAAAGCCTCGGCGTAGCTCATGTCCGCAGCAGGCGTCTCGTCCACGAGGTACTCCGCGAGTCCGAGTCCCATGAGCTGCTTTGCTCCGGACCCGAAGGAGTACTCGCCCCGCTTGACCGCCTCGAGCTTGGCCCGATGCCCCTCCTCTTCCTTGGCGAAGTCGAGGAACGCCTTTTTCATCGCAGGCGCATCCATCTTGCCCGCCAGAGCGGCGTAGAACTCGCTGGCCTCGATTTCCCGAGCAATCGCAAAATCCAGAACCTCGTTCACACTCCCGAATGTCTTGCCCATATCATCCCCTTGCTCTGTCCCCACTCAATGGTTGATGGCGTAGCATCCGAACCACCCATACGAACGCCGATTCTACCCGCGAGTCCGGCCAGACAGAAGCCGAAAACCACGAGCCTCTTGTCGTGAGACGGCAATCCCCGCTACGATACACGGGAATTCCGGAGCCCCGGAGCGTCCCTCACAAGGTGACTCATCAATCGCAAGTGAGAGGAATCTGTGCTGCGGAGGTCCTGTGCAACGAGGAACGATAGTTTCGATCGGCAACACCGCCTCCTTCGGGGTACCCGCAGAGACAGGAGCCGAGAGACTAAAGCCCTCTTGAGCCAAGATGAAAGACCCGGAAGGGGAAAGAATCGGGGCGAGTGGATTTGAACCACCGACCTCTTGGTCCCGAACCAAGCGCTCTAGCCAAACTGAGCCACGCCCCGGTCGCAAAAGCAACATGATATCGTCGGCTTTGTGCGATTGCAAGAGTTATAACAGGTTGACCGGGTCAATATCAACACTAATTTTCACAGAAGGCCGGATTGGACGGTCGGATCGCAGGGAAGTGAAAAGCTTTCGCATCCCGGCCGCGTCGGGCACCTGCACGATGATCTGAATTCGATGAAACCGTTCGATCCGGCTGATCACCGCGGGCATCGGGCCACGGATCTTGGCCTCGATACGATGCCGTTGGACCGCGTCGCCGATCCTCAACCGCATCGAATTGGCCGCCGCCTCGACCTTCTCATATTTTTCCGACCGCAGCATCACGATCGCCAGCCGCCAGAACGGCGGTAGATTACACGCTTGCCGGTGTTTGAGTTCCTCCCGCACAAACCCTTCGAAATCCTGCGTCATGGCAAACTTCACCGCCGGTTGTTCCGGGAAATAGGTCTGCACGTACACGAACCCTCTTTTTTCGGACCTCCCCGCCCGCCCGGCCACCTGTGAGATCAACTGAAACGTCCGCTCGTTCGCGCGAAAATCCGGGATGTACAGGCACGTGTCCGCGCTGACCACCCCCACCAGCGTCACGTTTGGAAAGTGCAGTCCCTTGGCCAGGATCTGCGTACCGGCCAGGATGTCAATCCGCCCCTGCCCGAATTCCTGCAAGAGACGATAGTAGTCCTGGCTTGCCATCGAATCGCTGTCCACCCGCGCCACCTTGGCCTCGGGGAACCGCCTGCCCAGTTCCTCTTCAAGCCTCTGCGACCCCACGCCGATCATCGTCATCTTTTTCCCGCACAACGGGCACTCCTGCGGCACCAGCATCTGCGCCAAGCAATAGTGACAGATTGCGTACCCGTGGCTCATGTGGCTGCCGGTCGCGGTTGTCACACTCGACAGCGGCTTCTTGAGCTTGTGAAACGTCAGCGATGTGTCGCAGTTCCTGCATTGCAGTGTGTGCCTGCACGACGAGCAGAACACGAAATTGCTATAACCCCGTCGGTTCAACAGCAGGATCGCTTGTTCTTTTCTCTTGAGCACCTCCGCCAGCCGCTCGGCCAGAGGATTGCTCAGCAGCGCCAGGGGGCTCTCCTTCACGCTGCTGTCCCGCATATCCACCAGTTTCATCTGCGGCATCGGCAAATTCATCACCCGTCTGGGCAGCCTCACCAACGTAAAACTGTCCCGGATCCGGCAATTTTGGATCGACTCCAGCGAAGGCGTTGCGCTGCCCAGAATGCAATGCGCCCCCGCTAGCTGGGCTCGCTTGATCGCCACATCACGTCCGTGGTACCGCGGCGCGGCGTCCTGCTTGTAACTGGGCTCGTGCTCCTCGTCCACAACCACCAGTCCCAAATTCTCCACAGGCGAAAAGATCGCCGACCGCGCCCCGATCACGACGTCCGTCAACCCCGCTTTGACCTTCTGCCACTGCTGATTCCGCTGCCCTGCGGTCAGCCCCGAGTGCAGCACCGCCACTCGCTCGAATCGTTCTGCAAACCGCTGGACCGTCTGCGTCGTCAACGCAATCTCCGGCAACAGGACGATCGCTGTCTTGCCTCCTCGTACCACCTCCTCGATGGCACGGATATAGATCTCGGTCTTGCCACTGTCGGTCACGCCGTGCAACAGCGTCACGCCGAACCGCCTATTCTGGATTTGCCTGGAAATGTGCTCCAACGCCACTTTCTGGTCGTCGTTGAGCACGATCTCCGCTCGCTCATCGGCATTCCGCCCGGTCCCCACCTCCGGCATCGTCGGCAGGTCGTCGAACACCCGTTTCTGCACGACCCGTACGACCTGCTCGTCCACCAGCTTTTTGAGCACCGCCGAGCCACACTCGGCCGCCTCCAGCAGGTCTGTTACCTCGAGGGCCGAGTCCGTCGCAACCGCACCTCGTTCCTGAAGGATTTCGACAATCCGTTTTTGCTTGGCTCCCTTGAGAGAATTCAGTGTCTCCTGCCCCCCTTCTCGGAGGTAAACACACCTTCGCTTCTTGATCCCCACAGCCCGCTTAACCGCCCCCGGCACCATCGCCGTCAAGACTTGGCCCAAGGGGCAGACATAGTAGTCACTGATCCAGAACGCCAGATCCATCAGTTGGGGCCCGAGCAACGGTTCCTCGTCCACCTTGCGCACGACGGACTTGAGGCGACCGCCGTCTTGGCCGCTGGCGAACGATTTCTCCTGCGGCACATCCGCCAGAACACAGAACCCTCTCTTGATTTTGTTGTGCCTGCCGAATGGCGCCTCGACCCGCTGCCCGACCACGATCGGCCACAGCTCGTCCGGCACAAGGTAATCGAACTCGGTGTCCGCAGCAGACTCCATCGCAACCCGAACAATGTGGCCGTGGACTGTCGGCCCGTGATTCGGGACCTGCGCTTGCACATCCGACGCCTTCCCTTTCCCCTCCTGGAGCGACTCTCCAAACAAAGTCTTCGTTCCCTCTTTGTCACTCATGATGCACCATCCCTTGGCGGTCCCTACGGCAGTTGCCCGCAAGAGCACAGTCAAGTCCGCCCCCCAAGCCAACACAATCAGAAAAGCCGATAGAGAGTGGGTCGGCCCTGGCGAGGACCGTCGAACAGGATCAGGACCCTCATGTGGTCCTGCGTCTCTTCCAGAATCACCATGGCCTCGGCCTTGCCGGAGACGTCGGGAATACCCCCCACCTTGTGAACCTCGGAACCGACGCCGTCCCACACGATCAGGACAAACTCGCGATCGTCGTCATAATCGACGGATTGCGTGAACCTCTCCGAGGGTTCGGAGGCGGAGTTGCCCCCGATGATCAGGAACCCCGATTTCGCCGCGACGATTTCGCGGATGCCGAGTCCCGCACCGAGGTGCAGCGTGTGAAGCACGTAGGAAGGCCGCGACCTGCCGGTGAACAACTCGTCGGCGTCGACTTCCAGAACAAACGCGTTGCCCTCCAGATTGGGCCCTCGAAAACCGATGAACAAACGTCCCTGGCGTACGGTCAGCCCTTCGATGTTTACACCCCGAAGTTGAAGGGGCTTGCCGAAGTATTCGCCCAAAACGGGATCGGTTCGAAGGATCTCGACCAAGCTCGTTCTCTCCAACGAGAGAGGACGCGTCGGTCTTCCGGTGGCGGGGTCCACGCCCAGACGAAACAGACTGTATCGATTGCCCTGGATTTCCCCTCGTTTCTTGGAGATGCCGTGGGAACCGACGATATAGTAGTGATTCCCCTCGGCGGCGATGCCTTCGATATCGATCTCGTCGCCCGATTGGGCCAGCGACACCGTCTCTCGCGCGCGGAGGATTTTGTCCTTCCGCGAAATCTCGACAATCTGCACATCCCGGGATTCGTCGGCCCCGATCAAGCCGAAACGGTCGGAAATAAATGCGATGCCGCTGAGATCCTGATCCTGGGCGATTTGTCCGCGAAACGCATATCGACCCTCCTGCTCGATCCGAGTCCATCGCCCAGGAGAACCGCAAGTCGCAGGCGAGGGAGATTCGGACCTGCCGCAGGCCGGACCGCCAACGACAACCACCAGGAAAGATAAAACACGAATGATCTGAATGGCGATTCTGTTGTACATGGACCTAAGTTACTCCAGGATCGAATGAACCGCAAGAGCCGCCCGGCTAAGGAATCACCGCGGTTTCCACCAGCATCCCCCTTGTGTTGTAGGCCCCCAGGGTTCCGCCCTTCGTTCCCTCCGGCAACTGCGCCTGCCACATCGTCCAATCCTGCCAAACGACTTCGAGAGGAACACCGGTTTCCAGAAGACGGATCTGCTGAACGGTGATCCATCCCCGTCCGATGACGGTCCGGCCGGAAACGGCCAGAACCTCGAAAGGAACCTGTGAAGGTACACTCGAGAGAACTTGCGTCATGACATTCGTGTGACGATTGTCGATGTAGTTCAGCCAGTTCCCCCAAGGCTGTTCCGGGAGAAGCGTCGCATAGTGCGCGGCCCAGCGAGCCATGTACCGACGATTGAAACTCGTGGTGAGGAAATCGTACACGCATCCGTAGAAGACCCGATCCCATTGCGGCGTCTGTGTGAGCTTGCGGAGCGTGGAATTGGATTTCAGAGGCATCGAACTGTTGTAATAGTCCAAGTCTTGCAGAAAGAACAGTACTTTATCGTCGGTCGGACGATGATAAAACAACGCATTGTGGCTCGAACCGCTGACCCAGTTGTCCGAAACACCGGCGGTCGATCCGACGGCAAAAGCCTGCAGCCATTCCGAGACATCGAGATATTGATCCGCAGCCTGCTCGAAGACCGAACCACTCAAACCCAGGGCACGCGTCATCCGGATGATCGGAGCGTAGTTATCCTGGTCCCGATGGTTCTTGATGAGGAAATGCCAACGGTATTTCTCACGATCCTCGCCCAGATAATCCGATACGCTCAGACCTGCCACGCCGCCCCCCTCCTGGGGGATCTTGAGGCCCTCGGGATCGTTGCCGACGGTGGCCGTCAACGGGTAGATCAGCTCGTATTCGAACAAAGTGCCGTCGCCGCCGGCGTCGCCGTACATCTCCTGGCAATACAATTGCTCATACCGGGCCATTTGTACCTCGACGCCGCTGCTGTGCTGATCGTCGGGTGCGATGATGTAGCCGAGGTCGTGGTATTTGGAGAAACCGCCGTAATGGTTCATCGCGGTGTGCAGAAGCATTTCCTGCTGACCGACCTCCTGACCATTGGATCGGTCGAAGGCGAGCTTTTCGTGAACGCCTCGGAACGGGTACTCGGGACTGAATGCGACGGAAAAACCGACACGTGTCATTTTGGGCCGACCGTGCTCGCTGCTCTTGAGGCGTACGCCCACGTCGTAGTAGGCCTCCCGCTCGTGGTAGATCAGCGTTGCGCCGATCCGGTCGTTGCTCATAAGGTTGGTCGGATCGTAGAGAAAGTTCCGCTGCTCGTTTCGCATCACGAGACGATAGTTGTGAACCCCGGTGGTGCGGGCTTTTCCGTCCGCAACACAATACTGGGCGAAACTCCCCGGCCCGGCCGGGGGACACCAGGAACCCTGTCCAAGACCGTCGACCGCCTCTACATAGAATTGAACGATGCTCCCCGATGCCTGTGGCGGAATGTCGGCTGTGTAAGTATCATTCGCGGGCTCCATGAGAACGGATCGCCAGACATTTCCGTCCAAGCGATACCAGAGCGTGACCGAGGCTACGCCATCTGGGTCCTGGGCACGTACAGTGACATGAACCCGTTCCCGAATGACGGGAACCGCCGGCTGGTGGCGAAGGCCACTGAACGTAGGCCCCAGATTTGCCTTCCACCGGCTGTTGCGAAGCCCCGGCGTCCCGGCCCCCTGTGGCGTGGGTAGAATCGTCGTCTTCGACAGTCTGTTGAAGTACACACGCGTGTGCAACAACGGCGAACCGGCTATCCAGCGGGCCCGGAATCGAATCTCGTATTCCCGACCGTTCTGGACGGATCGCCCGTCGGCGAAGGTTGTCTCCGCATGATTGTGCATGTGTTCTGTAGGTCCTGTCGCAACCAGATGGAGTACCGGATTGCCGGGGTCTTCGGGATCGGGTTCGATTCGGGAATGCCGGTGATTGCCAAGGATCCGCCAAGCCTGAGTTCCCTTCGAAAAGTCGCCGTTTTGCAGCAGATCAACCGCAGCGCCGCTGGGATCTTCGATCACCCGCAGATCATCAAGCAGAATTTCGCCTTGATCGAGAAGTCCCAGGACAAACTCCCGGTACAGGCCGTCGTCCCCCACAGGGCTCCGTGCGGCGATCCCACGGTATGAGAAGTTCTGCCATCCGACTTTCGCCGATTCATCGCTGGCGGCCCAAGCCTGACCGTTGTCGTTATTCGACCTAGGATCGATCAGTTCAAGAGTACAGCCGCCCCCATCGGCATAGACAGGCCAGGCACCTCCGTCGAAATAGCGGACCCGATCCACGGGGTTACCCGCCGCATCTTCCAAGACAATCGCTTCGCCGGAATGGGAAAGCCGGCCGCCAAAATTGCCGACCATGGAAACATCCGGATACAACCCCTTGAGGTACTCGATATCTCTGGCGATCACAAGGTAACCGTTTGGAGCCAAGACCGTCCCCTCCGGAATCGTGTAACTGACGCCCTCGCTCAGACGCCACCCCGACAGATCGACGGCGTCGAGCCCCTTGTTGTGCAATTCGATCCACGTTCTCGAATCCAGCTCCATCTGGGCCGTTTTCTCCGTGGCGTCGAGCCTGGGTTGGATGAGAAAGTCCGAACTGTTCAGGGCGACATTCAACCCGTGAATCGCAAGGATGTTGCGTCCGGGCTTCAGCAGTCCGACGCCGGCGGAGACCGGGAATTCCTGAAAGATCACAGCCTCCATGTCGTCGTGAGAAGCCGCCGCAAGGGAATTCCAGGTCAAAACATCCGGCGCGTTTGCGCGGGCGATCTCCCGACCGTTGAGATAGGCCACAAAACCATCGTCATATCGCATCCACAACGTCAGCGAGTCCAACCGATCTGGATCGGCCACATCAAATGCAATCCGCATAAAGACCGAACCCTGTCTCTGATACATTGGCTGCCGTGTATCGCCGCGGATGTAGGTTTCGTAACCAGTTCCGGTCTCAAAACCAATCGCCGTCGCGGCGTCGGTCCAAGTCGAATCATCGAACGGCTCGGCCCCCCCGGTCCAGCCGGAATCCAGCGGACCCTTGAGAGGAATCAGTATCCTGGCGGTCGTAATTTCTGGAACCAGGGTCACGATGTTCTGTCCCGCGATGGTTGTCGGCAGGACCTGCGGATGATAATGGATTTCGTTCAGGACGACGTCCGGGCAGAGTTGGACCACATTGGGCCGACCGAACGTCGCAGTCTCTTCAAAACACCAGGTGTCCGCGCCGTCCGGATACCGCCCTCGGAGCCGGTTCGTCACCGTCGTGGCGTCCGAAATACAGTCATCTCCTTGCCAGAGCACCAGCAGATCACCTTCGCTGGGGCCCCCCTTGAGATCGTCGATGACGACTACGTGAAACTGACCGGGCTGGAGAGTCGTCTGCGGCAGAGGACGCAACGTTGAGGTCTTGCCCCGGATCTCCAGACGGTAGTCCCCCAGCGCAACGAAATCCGAATGACCACAAATGATTTCGATTTGAAATTGGTTGCCGCCGGCGGCATCGATCTCGTTGAAACGAAGGGGGCGAATGCGAACCGCGCCGCCGGGGAAGTTGGCTGTACCGGGAGTCCCGCCGACCTGATCGCTCCACGTCCAGTTTGCGGGATCATCCGTCCCCCGCATCGGATTGATTCTCGCCAAACTCACGCCGGTCCCGCGAGGGGCCGTGGGCCAGTCGCCGTCGGTGCCGTACCGCACACGATTGAGCAAGCGACCGCTGTTATTGATCAAACGAACAGTCTCGCCGCCATTGTCAAGCTTGCCTTTGAAAGGTCCGAGAACCTGCGAGGCTGGAATCCCTTGGGCACAGAACAACTCAGGTTGCGAAGCCACCACCAGATACGACCCGGCCGGAATCAGGGTCCCCTCAACGAAAGTGTATTCCACCGCACCGTCCAAGGACCAGCCCGACAGATCGATGTCGATAGCCATTTGATTGTACAACTCGATCCATTCCGGCGCACCGACCGCGGGGTGATACTGGATCTCGTTGAACACCACGACACTGTCAGCCCACCCTGTCGCACACAAAATCGCAAAGCACAGACACCGCCAAGCCAGGCCTTGCCTGCGATGACTTTCCATACCGCCCATCCGAGGACCTCCTTCCGAGGCATACGTTGTCAGGAGCCATTATACCAGAATACTCTCAGAACAGCAGACACATTCCCGCCTCGTTTGGCCAAACCCCGGCGACACGGACAGGGATCTGGTGGGGCGTCTTTCCCCATTTCTTAAGGTGTTAGGAGGTTATCGGCTCCCCGAAAGAAGGTTTTGTTGGAGACGCTGAACCTGCTCGGCGATCTGCGCAGCCAGTTTTTCGTCGCCGCCTGACTGGGCTGCCTGCATCGCCTCGTCGAGAGTGCGAAGGGCTCGGTCCCATTGGCCGGTCTGAATATACTCGATCCCCAGATACTGAAGTGTCTCCGCATTGCGAGGTTCCCGCTGCAGGATGTACTGCCACTGAGCGATCGCCTGATCGTGTCGTCCCAGACGTCCCAGGGTGATGGCCAGGTTGTGACGAATCGCGGTATTGGCGGGATCCAACTCGACCGCCTTGGCCAGGTGCGTCAAGCCTTCCTGAAGCGAACCTCTTGTGCATAACAGGATCCCCAGATTTGCCCTGGCCATCACATGATCCGGTTTCGACTGCACCGTGAGCCGATAGTGTTCGATCGCCTGATCTACCTTCTTGTCCTGCTCCAGCATCAAGGCCAGGTTGAATCGCGCTTCATGATCGGTGGGCCTCAAACGCACGGCTTCAAGCCATTGCCGGGTCGCCTCCTGGCGATTACCCATCCGGAACATCGCAACACCAAGATTAAAGCGAGCCTCGCCGCTGTTGGGGGCGAGTTGAAGAGCTTTTTGCAAGTTCTTTACGGCCTCCTCCAGTCTGCCCACGCTGAGTAGAACGACTCCGAGCTGAATGCGAATCTCCGCCTCCTCGGGCCGGATCCGAGCTGCCTCCGATAGGTATCGGACTGCTTCCTCCCCCTGGCGAAGTCCGAACAGCGCCAACCCCAGGTGATGCAAGGCATCTGCATTTCGCGGGTTCAGTTCCAGAGCCCGTCGGGCCTGGCGTTCCGCACCCGAATAATCGTTGGATTTGAGGAACTCCCAGGCCGCTCGGGTGTAGGAAACATCGTCGATGAACCTCTCCTGGATACGGCGTATCGCATCTGGGGTATTGTTGACGAACTCGGGGATGTTGGCTGCTCGGTCGGGGGAAGTCAAATGATCCAGGAGCACCGCAGGCGTGCTTTCCCCCTGCTCGTCGATATGGGTCAGATACAACCGAGTATACGCCGATTCCGGCTTGCCTGAGAAGACGAGCCATTTCCCGTTGGGCGAGAAACTGTGCCAGGAGTTCATCCGCCTGGTGTTGGCTCGTAGTCTTCGAGCTTTCCCTCCCTCCGCGGGGATGATGTACAATTCGCTGTCCGGCTGCAACAGCATATAATTTTCCGCAATGCAAAAGACAATCCACTTACCGTCCGGCGAGAATTTGGGAAAGAAGTTGCTCTTGCCGTTGAAACTGGCGCCCGCCAGCGGTTCAGCCTTGCCCCCCTGCCCACCATTGAACGGAATCTTGTAAAGATCGAACTTGAAAGGTTTTCCCTCCTCCAGGAATTCGCGGCATTCCTCCGGGCTCAGGAGTACTTTCCGTTCGCTGCCGGTGGGTCGCAGGTTGTGCGCCTTTCGCGCGGCAAATACGATATGCTTGCCGTCGGGACTCCAGGTCGCATTGCTCTGGACGAGATTGGGGTCGTCCGCACCTGGCAGCGATTGAAAGGTCCCAGTTTGTCGGTCGTAAATGCACAGGATCCCTTTGACCGGGAAGAATAACTGCGAGAATTCCATGCCAGGCTTGGGAACAAACACCGATTCGTCTTTGACCGTGCTGACCACATACCGCCCGTCGGGCGACACTTGGGAAAGGAGCCCATAGGTGACTTCCCCCGGGGTTCGCTTATAGTCGCCCCAGGTGATGATCGAATCTCTGTCCAGAATCATCCGCCCCTGGACCGTAGCGATGGCATACGAGCCCTTGTCGTTGGCGTAGTCGATATCCATGCCCAGAATCGAGCCGTCAGCCGAGAAGGAATGGCAATTGCCGCAGACTGGGAGCTTTTCGAGCACCACCGGCGGCTGCGTAGTGGAGGAGATCGGTCCAAATCGCCAGCGAATCTGTGACGGATCCTTGACCGCGTCCACAAAAGGGAGATTTACCTCGCGATAAAACAAAGGCGCCCCCACCGGGTCCGAGGACGTCGTGATCGTGATTCGCCCCACCGAGAGGATTTGCGTCCGCGTTTCGCGGCTGACCCCGACCACTGTCACTCGGGCCGGGTTCTCCAGCGAACGTTTCTTGATCTGGTCCCAAACCGAATCGAGGGGTCGCCACTGTGCCTGCCGAACGAGGGCATTGATCCGTTTTCCCCCGTCGGAAAATTCGATCGTGACCAGCCACAAATCCGAGCGGGCATCGTCGTCTTTCCACCGGAACAAAGGAGCCGGCATCTCGGGGGGAAACAGGGTCTCATCCAGAGGGTTGTCGATCGCCAGTTGTCCCGCCTGTCCCGTATCGGCCAAAGCCGCCAGTATGTCATCTGGCTTCACCCCACCGGAACAAAATAGGACCCACCAGACCGCCACGCTCCCGACCGCGACGGCCACTCCCGCGGCCACCACTGGAACCGAATTCCGCATAAGCCTTCCGTCGAGTTCCCCCGTAAATCCGACGAAACACAACTACACAGCCAATGCTCCATGCTACCATACTGCGGTACCCGCTTTCAACATCGGCTCGGGAACCTTGCTTGAACTTCGTAAAGAACAACCGCATCACACTCGGCACACAAAAAAAGCCCCGTCGGTTTTGCCGACGGGGCTTGGGTATTCAAGAAACAGTTAAGCCTGAGCCGCGAAAGCACCTGACTTTCGTCCGTGGCCCCAAAATTGACCACAAACGTCTAAGTAATCCTTAGAAAGGAGGTGATCCAGCCGCAGGTTCCCCTACGGCTACCTTGTTACGACTTAGTGCCAGTCGTCGGACTTACCGTCGGCAGGCGTCTCCTTGCGGTTAACAACCCGACTTCGGGTACTTCCAACTCCCATCACTTGACGGGCGGTGTGTACAAGGCTCAGGAACACATTCACCGCGACATAGCTGATTCGCGATTACTAGCGATTCCAACTTCATGCAGGCGAGTTGCCAGCCTGCAATCCGAACTGGGGCCGGCTTTTTGCGATTTGCTCCACCTCGCGGTCTCGCGTCGCTTTGTACCGGCCATTGTAGCACGTGTGATGCCCTAGGCATAAAGGCCATGATGACTTGACGTCATCCCCACCTTCCTCCGGTTTAACACCGGCAGTCCCGCTAGAGTTCCCGGCATGACCCGCTGGTAACTAACGGCAAGGGTTTCGCTCGTTAAGGGACTTAACCCGACATCTCACGACACGAGCTGACGACAGCCATGCAGCACCTGTGCAAGTTTCACTCCGAAGAGCAGCTTAACCTGTTTCCAGGCAAGCATCCAAGCATGTCAAACCTAGGTAAGGTTCTGCGCGTTGCTTCGAATTAATCCACATGCTCCACCGCTTGTGTGAGCCCCCGTCAATTCCTTTGAGTTTTAGCCTTGCGACCGTACTCCCCAGGCGGCTTACTTAACACTTTTGCTTCGACTGTGCCGGCGTCAGAACCGCCACAATCTAGTAAGCATCGTTTACGGCGTGGACTACCGGGGTATCTAATCCCGTTCGCTCCCCACGCTTTCGTGTCTCAGCGTCAGGACAGGCCCAGTGCAACGTCTTCACCACCGGCGTTCCTCTTGATATCTACGCATTCCACCGCTCCACCAAGAGTTCCTCGCACCCCTACCTGCCTCAAGAAACGCAGTACATCAAGCAATTCCCCGGTTAAGCCGGGGGATTTCACAAAATGCTTACGCTTCCGCCTACACACGCTTTAAGCCCAGTGATACCGAACAACGCTAGCCACCTCTGTCTTACCGCGGCTGCTGGCACAGAGTTAGCCGTGACTTCCTCTGGGTTCGATCAATCCGCCGAAACGGACTTTCTTCCCCCTGACAGCGGTTTACATCCCGAAGGACTTCCTCCCGCACGCGGCGTCGCTGGGTCAGGCTTTCGCCCATTGCCCAATATCCGTTACTGCAGCCCCCCGTGGGGGTCCGGACAGTATCTCAGTTCCGATGTGGCGGGCCAACCTCTCAGTCCCGCTACCCGTCTTCGCCTTGGTGGGCCGTTACCTCACCAACTAGCTGATAGGAGATAGGCCGCTCCCGCACCGATAAATCTTTGATCACCAATCCGTCGACCGGTGATATTATCCGGTATTACCCACCCTTTCGGATGGCTATCCCAGAGTACGGGGTACGTTACCTATCCATTACTCACCCTTTCGCCACTGATCTGCTAATAAATTAACAGACCCGTTCGACTTGCATGTCTTAGCCACGCCGCCAGCGTTCGTTCTGAGCCAGGATCAAACCCTTCAGTTTGATTCGGCGAATCCACCTTTCGGCGGACACGTCGTAGGCTCAACACTTCTGGTATTGCGCACCGAAAGTGCTGAATTTAACTCTGATCTGAAAACCGCCACGCGGGGCGAATCCCATCGCGGCGGCCGCACTTTCGCTGCTCATATGGCTTAACTGTTAACTTGTCAAAGATCCCACGGACCTGTTCGTCCGTCGCTGCGACCAAGCGGATTCTATACGTCGCTCAATCGTTGTGAGTTCTGTATTGTAGGCGTTTTTTTTCTGCCGTCAAGGGCTATCTTGTGAATTTTTTGAACTCTTTCACAAATTTCTTGCCGAAAAACCTGCGACAAAACCCGGGCGTCCCGCAACTCTCGGCGCGGCCGTCGAATTGTCGGGAGCACGCCGAGGACTGCCATATGCATCACCTCAAGGCTCATACTCCGGCCGACAGCCATCCCCAAGGAGGAGTCGAAGTCGTCGCAACGGAACCACCGGGCTAAGTCCCCCATTCAGACAGACCCGGAGACTCACACCGCCTGCAACCAGTACTTTCTTTTGGAGTCAAAGAACTCCTTCGGCCTTTCAGCTCAATCGCTGTCGACCGAAGAGCACAGGATTCTAGTCGACCACGATGATGGTTTCAAGAACAAAATCCTAACAAAGCTCACTTTTTTCAATCCATGTCGCACCAGAAGCTCCTATCAATATCAATCGTGTGTTACGTGCGAACCTGTCCCTCCGCCAGCGGGAAATATACCTCCTAGAGGTCCGGAGGAATCCCTTCCCCCGCCACGAGGGGGGTTCCTGAAGGCCTTGGGGCAACTCAAGGTTCGCCCACCTCTAGGGGGTTCGTCCGCCAGGGGTTTCTGCCACGCCACCTCTTAGAGGACCCTCTTCCCGACCGGATCCTTTGTTCTCGCTTGCCCGATCCGCCCTGCGGGAGTATATTTTTCAATTCTGCTGTCCGGCCCGGTGCGACAGCCGGAAAGCACCATGAGAACCATAGTATAGATAGAAGGGAAGATGAAGACCGTCGCGGGGCGATCCCTCCGCGAGATTCTGCATCCCCCTTCCCATCTTCGAAGACTTTGGACGGGGTACCGATGAGTACACAGTTCGTGATCGAACAGCTCAAACAATTGAGCCGGGGGACAGTCGAGATCTATACGCAGCAGGAGCTTGGCCAGAGACTCGCGGAAGCCGCCCAGTCGGGCCGACAGATGCGAATCAAACTGGGCCTGGACCCCACGAGTCCCGACATTCATTTGGGCCATACGGTCGTGCTGCGTAAGATGCGTCAGTTCCAGGACCTCGGCCATAAGGCGGTTCTGATCATCGGCGACTATACCGCCCGCATCGGCGACCCGACCGGTCAGAACACGACCCGGCCGATGCTCTCCCCCGAGCAGATCGAGCAAAACGCCAAGACCTATTTCGAACAGGCCGGCAAGATCCTCGACACCTCGCCCGACAAACTCGAAGTCCGCCACAATAGCGAATGGCTCGCAGACCTGCGCCTGGCGGACATCATCCGCCTGGCCAGCAATATGACCGTCGCGCGGATGCTCGAGCGGGACACGTTCGAGATCCGCTACAAGAAGGGCGACCCGATCGGCGTCCACGAGTTCCTCTATCCGCTCATGCAGGGCTACGACTCCGTGATGGTCCGCAGCGACGTCGAGTTGGGCGGCACCGACCAGACCTTCAACAACCTCGTCGGCCGAGACCTCCAGCGAATGAACGGTCAACCGCCGCAGATTGTCATCACCAGTCCCATCCTTGTGGGCCTGGACGGTGTTCAGAAGATGAGCAAGTCCAAAGGCAACTACGTCGGCGTCACCGACGAGCCTTCCAACATGTTCGGCAAAATCATGAGCATCTCCGACGACATGATGGCCAACTACTACACTCTGTTAACCGACCTGCCCCTTGAGCGAATCGCCGAGTTGACCGATCCGGGCAAGACGCATCCGAAGGAAGCCAAGGTCCTGCTGGGCAAAATGGTCGTCGCCCAGTTCCACGGCCAGGCGGCCGCGGACGCCGCGGCCGCAGAGTTCGACAAGATCTTCGCCAAGGGCCAGCTCCCTGACGATATGCCTCAGATCACCCTACCGGCGGCGCCGATTACCATCAAGAACCTGCTGACCGCCTGCAAGTTGGTCGAGACTGGCGGCGAAGCCAAGCGTCTCTGTGCCCAGGGCGGCGTCACCGTCGACGGTCAGAAGGCCGCCGATCCGAACGCAGAGATCACGCCGCACGACGGCATGGTCGTCCAGGTCGGCAAGCGTCGTTTCGCCAAATTGCTTCTCAAGTGACACGCGGAACTTCATTACAAGGATTGGAGAGCCTCTGTATGGACTACACCAGAAGCGAATTCGCCGCCCTCGCATTGGGTGTCCTCGCATCGCTGACCATGGCAGGCTGCCAGACCGAGTCGATCAAACCTTCGTCGCCCCAAACGCTTCGTGTGCTCACCTATAACATCCATCACGGCGAGGGCACCGACAAACAGTTTGACTACCAACGGCTGGCCAGCGTAATCAAAGGGCTCAAACCCGACATCGTCGCACTGCAGGAAGTGGATCACAGCACCGAACGTGCCTCCGGCGTCGACCAAGCCAAGCTCCTGGCAAAGCTCTGTCGTATGCACTACGCCTTCGGCCAGGCGATGCCCCACCAAGGCGGCCAGTATGGCGAAGCTGTCCTTTCGCAGTTTCCCATTGAGAAGACCTTCGTCCATCCGCTGCCCTATCAGCTCGACCGCGAACCGCGATCGGCCATCGAAGTCGTGATCGCTCCCCCAGGCATCGGGCCGATCTCCTTCGTCGGCACGCACCTGTGCCACCAGAGCAACGAACTCCGTACCCTTCAGGCTCAGCGTCTGAGTCAGTTGTTCCCGGCACAGAAGGGCAAGCCGGTGGTCTTGGCGGGCGACTTCAACGCCCGGCCCGGCAGCGACCCGATGAACGTTCTGCTCAACGCAGGCTGGGTTGATGCGGTCGCGCCCCACTCGGTGATCGATTACGTCCTGATCCGCAGCTGCGATCCCTGGACCGTGAAGGACGTAATCATCTTGGACGAACCCATAGCGTCTGATCACGATCCGGTTCTGGTCGTGCTGCAGTGGCAAGGGAACAACTGAGATTGCATAAAGCAAAACGCGGATGACGACCCCCGATCCATCACAGAAGCGGACTCGGCGGCCTCGCTACAGTGGCACCCATCCGAGGAACTACGCGGAGAAATACAAAGAACACAACCTCCAGGCGTATCCCGAAATGGAGGCCCACCTGCGAGCCAAAGGCAACACGCCCGCGGGCACGCATATCCCCATCCTGGTCGAAGAGGTCATGGAGTTCCTGCGGCCCGCCCCCGGCGAGATCGTCGTCGATTGCACGCTCGGCTACGGCGGCCACGCGTCCGAGTTCCTCCGGCGAATCGGTCCCACCGGCAGACTGATCGGCCTGGACATCGACGGCGTCGAACTGGAACGCACCTGCAAGCGGTTTTCGGAGGGCGGAGCGCCTCTGAGCTGCCATCGCAGCAACTTCGCCGGGATCGACAAAGTGCTGCAACGGGAGAACCTCGCCGGCGTCGACGTGATCTTCGCGGATCTCGGGGTCTCCAGCATGCAAATCGACAACCCCGAGCGAGGTTTGAGCTACAAGCACGAGGGCCCGCTCGACATGCGGATGGACGACCGCCTCCAGCGGACCGCCGCCGACCTGCTGCGGACACTTTCCGAACAGAACTTGGTCCAAGCCCTCGTCGAGTTGGCCGACGAACCCGACGCCGAGAAAATCGCCCGCCGGATCGTCGAGACCAGGGCCAAGACGCCTCTCACGCAAACCTCCCAACTCGTGCAATTGGTCTTTGACGCCAAACAACTGACCCCGGAGACCTGGCGGCGACAGCGGGACCGACTCGGTTCTTTGTACCCTGCCGCCCGTACTTTTCAGACCCTGCGGATCCTGGTCAACGACGAGAGGAACGCACTCAAGGCGTTTCTCCTGAAGGCCCCTCAATGCCTTCGCCCCGGCGGGCGGATTGGTGTTATTTCCTTCCACAGCGGCGAGGACCGCCTCGTCAAGCACGCCTTTCGCGACGGATACCGCGCCGGCGTTTATGAATCGACCGCCCGCGAGGTCGTCGTCCCAGGCAACCGTGAAATCCGAGAGAATCCACGCAGCGCGTCGGCCAAGTTCCGATGGGCCATCGCCCGGTCCGCGTCCATGTCTTGAACGTTTCCACCCGGCGCAGTCGAGAGAAAGCCCGTGTCCTGGCTTTCTCTGAGACATTGGATTTGATCGATTACCAAAGGGCGAGTATCCTGGGGCGAACCTGAACACGGTGAATCCAGGAGGACCCTATGAACGCTGCGTCCACATGCAATCCGCATCACCCAAACCTCATCCGATCCGCCATTTCCGCGACGCTAATGTGCATTCTGATCTCAGACCGAGGCATCGCACTGCCCCAGATCCAGGTGGTCCTGCCCGAGCGAACGCACCCCTATCTGGCATGCACCGCCGAAGAGCTCGCACGCGTGCGTCAGGCCTATCTCGCTCAGGGCCAGGAGCGTGACATCGTCGCGGCGATTGTGAAGGAGGCCGAACGGTTCATCGACGAGCCGATCAATTTCCCCCCTCGCGGCGGGCAGCACAATCAGTGGTATCAGTGCGACAAGTGTGAAATCGCCCTCAAGACGATCGACGCCACGCACCATCAATGCCCCCAGTGCGGGCAGGTCTATTCCGGCCCCCCCTATGACGATGTGATCTTCAGCCGCGAGCACAGTCGCAACCTCAGGCAGATGCGCACCGCCGCCTGGGCCTACGCCATCTCCGGCCAGAAGCGATTCGCTGACTATGCAGCCAAGGTGCTGCTCGGGTATGCCGAGCGATACGAGCGGTATCCCTACCACAGCAACTCCTATCCGCAGAATCCCAACAATCGTTCGGGTGGCCACATCTTCGAGCAGACGCTCAACGAAGCGGTTTGCCTGTCGACGGAGATCGGCCCCGCCTACGACTTGATCCACGACAGCGGGGTCCTCTCAGCCGCAGACCATGGGAAGATCCGCGAAAAGCTCATCCTGCCCATGCTGCGGAACCTCGACAAGAACCGCACCGGCAAAAACAACTGGCAGACCTGGCACAACGCCGGGATGATCTGGGGCGGCGCCCTGCTCAGGGACCCCGCTTGGGTTCAGAGAGCCATCACCGATCCGCAAAACGGCTTCTTCTACCAGATGCAGGTTTCCGTCTCGAAGGAGGGCATGTGGTATGAGAACTCCTGGGGATACCATTTCTATACGCTCCAGGCGCTGATCAACATCGCCGAGACCGCCCGACGGCTGGACATCGATCTGTGGTCGGACAAGCGACTGAAAGCCATGTTCACCCTGCCGATCCACTACACGATGGCTGACGGCATGTTGTCCCGCTTTGGCGATGACACGGGTTCCTCGGTCAAAGGCGTGGGCCGCTCGTTCGAGCCTGCCTATCACGCCTACAAGGACCCGGAGATCCTCTCGCTGCTTAGTTCCAAGCCGAGCTTCGAGAGCATCCTGCTGGGACAGTCCACCGAAATTACAGCCACGCCCCCTGCCCTGGCCAGCCGGCTCATCGAGGACGCCGGCCATGCGATTCTCAGAACGAACGGCCCGGCCGGCTTGACCGCCGCGATGACGTTCGGCCCCTACGGTGGTTTCCACGGCCACTTCGACAAGCTCAGTTTCGTCTTCTATGGTTTCCAGGAGGAACTGGGCGTGGACCCGGGCCGAGCTCGCAGCCAGGCCTATCGCCTGCCGATCCACAACAACTGGTACAAGGCGACGATCTCGCACAACACCGTGATCGTGGACGGTAAGAGCCAGCAACCCGCGACCGGAAGACTGTTGCACTTTGAGCAGAACGACGCCTACGCGGCAGTGGCCGCCAGTTGCGACGAGGCGTATCCGGGGGTGCACCACACCCGCTGGCTCGTGATGACGGACGCTTATCTGCTCGTTCTCGACGAACTCCACTGCGATGTGGACCGCCAATTCGATTGGATCTACCACAATCGAGGACGCAAAGCCGTATGCGAGGCAGCGCAGAACCCTGCGCCTCTGACGGGCAAGTTCCAGGGCAGCGAGTATGTCCAGAACCCCCTGCAAGGCGTCACGGCTGACACGATCCGCATCCGATTCGAGGATGAAAAGGTCCCCGTCCACCTGACGATGGCCGCCGGACCGGATACGACGGTCACTCTCGCCGACGGCGTCGGCGGCTCGGTGACCGACCGCATACCCATGACGATAATCGGCAGGAAGGGACGAGAAGTGCGATTCGCGGCAGTCCTGGAACCGATAGCCGCGGACGGCAAGCCCCAAGTCACCGGTGTCCGGCTCGTGCAGACAGGAAGTACACCCAAGGTGCTCGTGGAACGTGGAAATACCACAGACACTATCGAGATTCAGGAGGATCGGGGTGTGTCCGTGAGTCAGGCGATCCCCCTCAGAGTTGAGACGCTGCTGACGATTGAGCCGGGCCCTGGAAATCCCCGGAATTCCGAGGGGGACATCATCGAATTGAAAGACGGGCGTCTGTGCCTGATCTATACCCGCTTTACGGGCGGTAGCGGCGATGAGGCGGAGGCTGACCTGGCGATGCGCGTTTCCGCAGATCGTGGGCGAACCTGGAGCCAGGACACGATCTTGGTCCCGCGCACGGGCGGCATGAACGTGATGTCCGTCTCGCTGCTGCGTCTGGCCAGTGGCGAGATCGCTCTCTTTTATTTGCGGAAAACCTCGAACGAGGACTGCCGGCCCATGATGTGCCTCTCGACCGACGAAGGCAAAACCTGGAGCGTCCCAAAGTGCTGCATCACCGACGAGGTGGGTTACTACGTACTGAACAACGACCGCGTGGTGCAATTGCAATCGGGGCGGTTGATTCTCCCGGTAGCTTGGCATCAGGGTCCTGGAAAACCCAGGGATTGGGCAGCAATCATCATGTGCTATCTCTCCGACGACAACGGAAAAACCTGGCGACGCAGCAGGGATTCATTCAAAGGATATGGCCCCGACGGCCAGCGGGTCACCCTCCAGGAACCCGGTGTGGTTGAACTGAAGGATGGTCGGCTGATGATGTTCATTCGCACCGACGCCGGCAGCCAGTACATCTGCCATTCCTCCGACGGTGGAGAAACCTGGTCGAAACCCGGTCCCTCGGAGTTGGTCTCGCCCCTGAGCCCGGCCTCCATCAAACGGATCCCATGGACGGACGATTTGGTTTGTATCTGGAACGACCATTCCGGCCGTCACCCCTATCCCAAGGGGCGTCGCACGCCGTTGTGCCTGGCAGTCAGCAAGGACGAGGGCAAGACCTGGAGCCCTTCGAGAATCCTGGAGAATAACCCCGACGGATGGTACTGCTACACTGCTATCGCATTCGTCGATCACCGCATCCTCCTAGCCTACTGCGCCGGGGACAAACAGATCGGCGGTCTGAACCGGCTCAAGATCACAGCCCTGTCGCAGGACTCTCTCGCGAAAACTTTGGGAGGTGGTATGGTACCATAGATGTATTGTCTTGCAACGTCCGGAAAAGACCGTTTTCTCGAGAAAAATTGTTGTGGAGGGTTGGCATTCCGAATCGATTCGGTTATACTGAGAATACGGAGGCATTCGGGGCAAAGCGAGGTTGTGGCATTGTTGGCGATTGGTCGTCAATGACGGCCCATGAACAGCCGATATTTCGGAATATTGGCAGGGACATGGAGTGTGATGGACCGCCTTGACTTTCTTCTCTACGGACTTCTTCGATGATCCCTGGCTGGTGCGTAGACTCGCTGTCGCAGCGGGTAGTTCATAGTAATCTCGTAGAAGGAGGATCGGCATGTACAGAAAACTTGCTTTTCTCGTTTTGGCGGTCGGCTTGTGCACAAGCCTCCCTGCCTCGGCGGCCAACATCATCTGGGTCTCGTTTCATCCGGGGGACAACACGCCGGGTTCCGGTGCCGCCGGCACCGGCTTTACGACGGCCACCGACAAAGGATACACCGATCTGCTGAAAGCCAACGGCTACAATGTAACGCGATATGTGACAACCGCCACTCCAGACGCCGCGTTGCTTAACGCCGCGGATCTAGTGATCATCAGCCGTTCGGTCGGCAGTGCCAACTATCAGGACGCCGCCGCTACCACATGGAACACCACAATCACCGCCCCCATGATGATCCTGGGAGGATACGTCATTCGTCAAAACCGTTTGGGTCTCTCCACCGGCAACACTATCCCGGACACCACCGGCGACATCCGGCTGACGGCCGTCGATCCGACGCATCAGGTCTTTGCGGGAATCAACTTGGTCGGGGGCGTCATGGAGAATCCCTATGCCGGCGTTATGAAACACCCCATCAGCGGCGCGACGATGCGAGGCATTTCGATCGTGACCGAAGCACCCAACGCCAATGGAAAGATCATCGCCACGGTCGCTCCAGGCAGCGCGCATTCCGCCATCGGAGCCATGGTCATCGCTGAATGGCCGGCCGGTGTCACGGTGACTCACGCCGGCGGGGCCGGAACGGATGTATTGGCCGGTCCTCGCATGGTCTTTCTGACCGGAAGTCGTGAAACAGACGGCGTGAACTCAGAGACTGCCGGGTACTATGATCTGTACCCCGACGGGGCCAAGATGTTCATCAACGCCGTGCGCTATATGCTTGGCGAATCCGGCGAAACCGCCAGCAGCCCGAATCCGCAGGACAAAGCGGTTGATGTCCCCTCCTACGTACGCTTGAGCTGGAAAGCCGCTGATGCCGCCGTGGCACACGATGTGTATTTCGGGACTTCCCTCGCCGACGTCACCGACGCCAGTCGGACCAATCCCAAAGGCGTTCTGGTCAGCCAGGGCCAAACCGAGACCACCTATACTCCCGCCCAACGCCTCCAATACGGCCAAGTCTACTACTGGCGAGTCGATGAGATCGGCGCGGCCCCGGCTTCTGAAGTATTCAAGGGCTTGGTCTGGTCGTTTACCGCCGAACCACTCTCCTATCCGATCACCAACATCATGGTCACAGCTTCGAGCTCCAATCCCGGCATGGTGCCGGAGAACACGATCAACCGGTCGGGGCTCGATCCCGCCGACCAACACTCGGTCGACCCCACGCACATGTGGCTCAGCGCCTCCGGCGCGGCGCAGCCGACGTGGATTCGGTATGAGTTCGACAAGGCATACAAACTCGACAAGTTGCAGGTCTGGAACTCCAACCAGGCGCTCGAGTCCATCCTCGGCTTCGGCGCCAAAGATGTAACCGTGGAGTGCTCTCTCGACGGCCAGACCTGGACTTCTCTGGGAGACTTCCAGTTCCCACGGGCCCCCGGCGCGGCGACCTATCTGCCCGACGAGCCCGTGGACTTCGATGGAGCCATCGCAAAATTCGTCAAGCTGACGATCAACAGCAACTGGGGCGGTATCGTTGCCCAGTATGGCCTCAGCGAAGTCCGGTTCTTCTTTGTTCCGGTCCAGGCTCGCCAGCCCGTCCCCGCCGTCGGCGCCACCGGCGTCGATCTCGACGCCGAACTGAGTTGGCGGCCGGGACGCGAAGCCGCTTCGCACAAGGTCTACTTCGGCAAAGACGCCGAGGCGGTGA
>Ga0208461_1000023_pt1 | contig 146955 bp, 117 predicted proteins | sample AD_JPNTR4_MetaG_FD_184448 | JGI IMG/M metagenome (GOLD analysis project Ga0208461, IMG submission 184448) | Active sludge microbial communities of municipal wastewater-treating anaerobic digesters from Japan - AD_JPNTR4_MetaG (SPAdes) (version 2) | ecosystem: Engineered > Bioreactor >...
CGCCCCGGTGGTCTTCGGCCCCAATCCGGTCACCGGGCTGGAGATCGTCAATGACGCGGAAGACGGAGTTCGGCTGCGGCTGAATGTCGGGGCCACCCACGAAGACATTATGGTCTTTGGGCAGCCACCGTGCAGCGCGGGCCGGATGAAACCCCGCCGTACCTATTACCTGGGCCTGTTGGGCCCAAGCCAGAACGGGCAAAGCGACATCACGGACCTCTATGCGGCCCGGTTTGGGCGACCCGCTCCGGGTCAGAAGGTATTTATCGCCGTGGTTCAGACCCGGAACGGCTGGAAAGGCCAAAGCCGGGTTCACAACGCCATCGTCCCGCCACCGCCGACCTTGAAGTTTCAGCAAGCGGCTGAAACGGCAAGGGTTAAGAAGTCAAAGCCCGCCACCGTTCCGTCATCCACCGCCGCCCACAAGACCGTTCCTTCTCCGTCCTTTCCAACCATGTACAAGGGGAGTACATCGGAAGCCCGGCAGGAGCACACGGAAAATAAGCATGAGACCCCTTTGAGCCTCCTTTGTACCCCCGTTGTACACAGCCTAATGGGAGCGTTAGGCTGGCTGGGGCGGGTGGGGCGGGTTTGGGCGCGGGCCTGAGCCGGAAAGGAGGGATGGACGACTTGCGGATGATGTAAAACGAGGTTCCAAGGCGGGAGGGAGTGGACGCGAACGTTCGGCATGTCCGGGACGGGCGGCGTGGTGTTGTCGCGCGCCGTGGTTTTTGGGCGGGATGGGGCCACGGCTGGCGAGGTCATTTCCCCTCCCGGGTGGAGGTTGCCGCAAAGCGGCTGCTTGCGTTGTCCTCATCGCGAGCGGCGTATTCGCCCGGTTGGAATGAGTTTGGTTGGAGATTTATTCCCAGGTTTTCCCTTGCCGTTGGTTATCGCAAGCGCAGGCCAGGGGCAGCGCAGGACGGAGCGAGCCGCAAGCACGTCTCCGCCGGGTTTCCGGTTCGACGATCAAAGGATGGTAAATGCGTCCGGGCCCGCTAGCCGCAGAGGGACAGAGACGGAATAAGCAAGCGGGGCGCGAACGGCGTACGCTTGGATGGGCTCAGCCTTTTCCCAGCAACTGGGCGCGGTATTCCGTCGGCGATTGCCCCAGGATTTTCTTGAAGACGCGGTTGAAGTGGGTCAGGGACTGGAAGCCGACTTCGAAGGCGATTTCGCTTACGCGCAAATTGGGGTTGAGCAGCAGATTCTTTGACTTCTCGATGCGCACCCGGGACAGGTAGTCGGTGAAGTTCAGGCCGGTGGCTTTTTTGAATATTTTGCAGAAGTAGAAAGTGCTGGTGTTGACCGCTTTGGCCACATGCCCGAGGCGAAGGTTTTCGGTTTGATGTTCCTGGATGTATTTTTTGGCCCGCGAGATGACAAGCGGCTCGGCGTTGCTCTGCTGCAGCACGACCTGATTGCTGAGCAGCGAAAGGTGCTGCGCGAAGATGGTCAGCAGTTTTACCACCGCGTCGTGTTGTTTGCCGGGAACCACGCGGGTTGAAAAATATGCCTGCTCGATTTTCCGGGGCGAGGCCCGCACCCCCCAGGCCGCCAGCAGCCGCTGGATGCGTTGAAACTGGGCGCGGCCGGGCGGTTTGCGGAACACCTGGCCGGTTTGCAGAAAGCCGATCAGCCGATCGCCGAGCCGCACCGGGACGGCGGTCTCGCTCAGGCCGGCGGGGCAGGTGAGCGTATGCGCCTGCTGGGCCGCGGCGGCGGACAGTTGTTCCTGCACCGACAAGCAAGACGCGCAGGCGCGGCTGGTCTCCAGCACCACGGCGCAAAAGGGGCTTTCGTTGCGCTGCCCATGATGGGGGAGCTGCCAGGACTCCACCGCCCGCAGCGCCACCGGCAGCCCGGTCGCCTCGGTGAAGGCGCGCGCATAATCCTGAAACACCACGGAATTGTTCAGCGCCTCGACCAGGCTGCGGTCGTCGTTCATCTCGCTGCTTCCGCGCGCAAGAGCCGGGGACTCCGGGGCCGGAGTTTTCCGGGGGGCTTGCGGACGGGTTTGGCCGGGCGCGCGCAGAGCCGTTCCCCCGCTGTCTTCCGGGCCTGGCTGGCCAAATGTTGTTCGCATGGCAACAAATTAAGGCAACCGAAGGGCCGAGTCAATCCCCGCGGTCCGTGAAACAGCTTGCCAGACGGCGTTCAAACCGGTTCAGTCCCTGTCTTTTGAACAGGCATGAAAGCGCGGCATTTGGTTTTTCTGGTGCTGATGAACTGCTGCTGGGCCGGAGTTTACTCGGCCTATAAAGTCATTGGCCAGAGCCTGCCGGGAGGCAGCATTATCACGCTGCGCTTCGCGCTGGCCGCCGGGTGCATGCTCCTGATCTGGCCGTGGCTGCAAGGGCCGGCCCCGCGCGGGCGCGATCTTTTCTACGCCTCGCTCATGGGGGTGCTGGACTTTGTGATCGCCCAGCGCCTCCAGATTTATGCCAACGCCATCGGTTCTGCCGGCAATTCCTGCGTGCTCATGGCGGCCCAGCCGCTGTTTACGTCCGTTGCGGCGGCGCTTTTTTTGCGGGAGCACATTGGCCCGCGGCGCCTGGGCGGTTTTGGGCTAAGCATCCTGGGCGTCATAATTCTCAATCGCGTCTGGCGCAGCGACTTTCAATGGGCCGGGCTGCTCCCGAGCTTGATTTTCATCTCCACGTTCTTTTGTGAGACGGCCTACTCGATCCTCGGCAAGCCCATAGTCACCCGCGCCAGCGGGGCCAAGACCGTCGCGGTGTCCTTGCTGGCCGCCACGGCCACCAATCTGCTCATTGACGGTCCCCGGACCTTGAGCGCCGCGAAGTCACTGCCGCCCCATGTATGGTGGTTATTGCTGGGGCTGGCCATTATTTGCACCGTCGTTGGCTATACGCTCTGGCTGGTGGTCATCCGCCAATGCCCGGTCAATGTCGCGGTTCTCACCGTTTTCGTTCAACCCATCTGTGGCGTAGCCCTGGCCGCGTGGTGGCTGGGCGAGCCGGCTCACTGGGGCCATATCCTTGGCAGCCTTACGATTCTGGCGGGACTGATTCTGGGGCTATCCCGGCAAATTCACCGCTGAACCCCGCGCAACCGCCGCGGTTTCGCAGTGTCCGCATGATTGACAGGGCGGAAGAAATCCGGCAGGCTTTCGCCCTGGTCATTAGCCGTTAAAGATATGACAACCCTGGAATCAACCGCCCGCCGGAGCGACCCCCCCCGGGTTGAAGGACTCGGGGCAGAGCAACGCCCGGCAAAAGGCGCTTCCCTCCGCCCCATCGGGATGGTCCGGGGAGCGGTTTGTTTCCTCATGATTTTTGGGGCGGGGTGTTTCGGCCCGCCCGCACTGTCTCACGGCGCCACGGGCGATTCCGGCGCTTATACGAACCCGGTGTATGCGGCGTCCATGCCCGACCCTTCCGTCATCCGGCACGAGGGGGTTTATTATGCGTTCGGCACGACGGGCAACAGCCGCACGCCGGACGGCCGCATTTTCACCGTCCTCCGGTCGCGGAACCTGGTGGAATGGGAGGCGTTGGGGGGGGCGTTGAAGCCGCCGTCGCCGAATCGCCAGGTTCAATACTGGGCGCCCGAGGTGGTTTTTCACCGGGATACTTTTTATCTCTATTACTCGATGGGCGGGCTTGAGCCCGAGAAGTTCGAGCTGCGGGTGGCCACCAGTTCCCGGCCGCAAGGCCCTTACGAGGACGCGGGCCGCCGCCTGCTGGATTGCGAGACCAACCGCTTCACCATTGATGCCTTTCCTTTTCGTGATGACGACGGGCAATGGTATCTTTTTTATGCGCGGAACTTCACGAATTCGGCGCCCGGCCAGCATCCCGGCACCGCGCTGGTGGTGGATCGGCTGCTGGATATGACGCGCCTGGCGGGCGACTGCCGCGTGGTGGTGCGCGCCCGCTATGATTGGACGCTTTTCGAGGCCCACCGCCGCATGGATGTTTATGGCGCGACGTTCGACTGGCATACGATTGAGGGGCCGTGCGTGGTGAAGCACGCGGGCCGCTACTACTGTTTTTACAGCGGCGCGAACTACCAAACGGACCGGTATGGGGTGGATTACGTGGTGGCCGACCATCCCCTCGGGCCGTACACCGGCCAGGGCGATCGGGCCCGCGTGTTGCGCAGTGTGCCGGGCCACGTCCGGGGGCCGGGCCACCATTCCATTGTGCCGGGGCCGCACGGCCAATCCCAGTACCTGGTCTATCACGCCTGGGATCCGGCCATGCGCGTGCGCTGGATGTGCCTGGATCAACTGCTCTGGACGCCCGAGGGGCCGCGCGGCGCGGGGCCGAGCTGGACGCCACAACCGGCCCCCCGATGAGGACTGCCATGCAACGAAAACGGATGCGGTATTTATGGGTAGCCGGGCTGCTGCTGGGCTTGGGAACTCACGCCCCGGCCGAGGCCCCGGACGACGCGCTTGCGCGCGGCTTTGCGGATCCGCCGACCCGCGCCCGCCTGCGCGCGTATTGGTGGTGGCTCAATGGCAACGTGACCAAGGCGGCCATCACCCGCGACCTGGAGGAAATGAAGGCCCAGGGTTTCGGCGGCGCGCTGATTTGCGATGCCGGCGGCGCGCAGCAGGACGGCAATGATCCCGTGCCGCACGGTCCCACGTTCTTTACGCCCGCGTGGCGCGAGCTTTACAAGCATACGCTGCGGGAAGCCGACCGGCTGGGGCTGGAGATGAGCCTGAATATCCAGAGCGGCTGGAACCTGGGCGGGCCAATGGTCCGGGCGGAAGACGCCGCCAAGAAGCTGACCTGGAGCGAAGCCCGGCTCACGGGGCCGGCCCAGTACGCCCAGGCCCTGCCGGCCCCGAAAGCGCGGGACCATTTCTACCGGGACATTGCCGTGGTGGCCTACCGCCTTCCGCCGCAAGACGGGCCGGCCAGCGAGGGGCAGGGGACGGCCCGCCCGCCCGCCCGCCGCCCGCTTCAAAACTGGGAGCAGAAGGCGCTGCACCGTCCGCTGCATTTTTCCGCGCCGGATACGGCGCCGTTGTTCGCGGAGGAAAAAGACGTGCCGGGCGAGGAGGACGCGCAGGCCCGGCAGGTGCTCGATCTGACCCGGAATCTCTCGCCGGAAGGCGTGCTGCGCTGGGAGGCGCCGGCCGGCCACTGGCAGGTGCTGCGGCTGGGCTGCACCATTGGCGACCACTCGCGCGTCTCGACCTGCAGCGATGGCTGGGAGGGCTATGCCGTGGATGTGCTGGATGCGGGCGCCTTCAACCGCTATTGGGACGCGGTCGTCGAGCCGCTGATCGCCGACGCGGGCCCCCTGGCCGGGCGGGTGCTCAAATACCTGCATACGGACAGTTGGGAAGTCGAGCCGCTGAACTGGGGCCCCACGCTGCTGGCGGAGTTTCGGAAGCGCCGGGGCTACGATCCGCTGCCTTACCTGCCCGTGCTGATGGGGCGGATCATAGATTCGCGCGCGGCCAGCAATCGCTTCCTTTACGATTTCCGCAAGACCGTGGGCGAACTGGCCATTGATAATCATTACCGCATCTTTCGCGCCCGCGCGCACCGGCACGGCCTGCTAATCCATCCCGAGTCCGGCGGCCCGCACGCGGTGCCCATAGACGCCCAGCGATGCCTGGGCATGAACGACGCGCCGATGTCCGAGTTCTGGGCCTGGTCGTGGCGGCACCGGGTGGGGGACCACAATCGCTTTTTCGTGAAGCAGCCGGCCTCGGCGGCGCATACGCATGGCCATCGCCTCGTGCTGGCCGAGGGCTTCACCACCATTGGCCCCCATTGGCAGGAGACGCTCTGGGACAACCTGAAGCCATCCTTCGACCGCGCGCTTTGCGAAGGGCTGAACCTGCTGGTATGGCACGCGTTTGTCTGTTCGCCGGCGGAAATGGGGCTGCCCGGGCAGCAGTATTTTGCGGGCGCGCACTTTAATCCGAACACCACGTGGTGGACGAAGTCCGGCCCTTTTCTGGCGTATCTGAATCGCTGCCAGTTTCTGCTCCAGCAGGGCCGGTTCGTGGCGGATGCCTGTTATTATTACGGCGATCACGTGCCGAACTTCACGCAGCTCAAGCGCACGGATCCCGCGCGCGTGCTGCCCGGCTACGATTATGATGTCGTGACGGAGGAGGTCATTCTCCAGCGCATGACGGTGCGCGAGGGGCGCCTCGTTTTGCCCGACGGCATGAGCTACCGGGTGCTGGTGTTGCCGGAGCGGCCCGGCCTTTCGCTGGCCGTGCTGCGGAAACTGCGGGAGCTGGTCCAGGCCGGAGCGACGGTCATCGGCCCCAAGCCTTCCCAGACTTACTCGCTGAGCGGGTTCCCGAAAAGCGATGCGGCCGTCCGGAAGATAGCCGATGAGTTGTGGGCGGACGAAGCGCAGGGGCGGCGCGGCCAGCGTTTGCGCGGGCGCGTGATTTCCGGCCAGACGGCCCGCGCCGTGCTGGCGGCGGATGGCATCCCGCCGGACTTCGAGTGCCGCCTCCAGGCGCCGCCGCCGCCCGCCGCAATCCCGAACGCCAACCTGGGAGCGGCCGGGCTGGCCGATGCGTGGGGCGATCCCCGGACGGCGGCAGCCGGGAGCGGCTCCGGTTCCTTGCCGCCGCTGGATTATATCCATCGCTCGACCGGAGAGGCGGAGATCTATTTCGTGGCCAGCCGGTCGAATGCCTGGCTGAGGGCGGATTGCTCTTTCCGCGTCGTGGGCAAGGCGCCGGAAATCTGGGACCCGATCCATGGGACGACGCGTCCGGCCGCCGCCTGGTCATCTCAGGGAAGCCAAACCACCCTGCCGCTTGAGTTTGCGCCGTATGGTTCGATGTTTATCGTGTTTCGCCAGCCCCGGGGCGGGGGCAATTTGCCGGCCCCGCGCCGGAATTTTCCGGCCTGCGGCGTGGCGCATGAGTTGGACGGTCCCTGGACGGTCAAGTTTGATCCCCAGTGGGGCGGCCCGTCTTCGGTCGAGTTCGAGCGCCTGGTCAGTTGGCCGCAGCGGCCGGAGGAGGGCATCAAGTATTACTCGGGCACCGCCACTTACTTCAAGACGTTCGATCTGCCGGAATCATTGCGCCGTCCGGGCCTGCGCCTGGCGCTGGATTTGGGGCAGGTCGCCAACCTGGCCGAAGTGCGCCTGAATGGGAAGAACCTGGGGATTGTGTGGGCGATGCCTTTCCGGCTGGAAGTGACGGACGCGCTCAAACCGGAGGGAAACCAGCTGGAGGTGGAGGTCGTCAACTTCTGGCCCAACCGCATCATCGGGGATCAGTTTCTGGCCCCGGAGAAGCGGTTCACGCGCACCAACATCCGGAAACTTACCAAAGACACCCCGCTGCTGGAGTCAGGGCTGCTCGGGCCGGTGCGCATTCTGGTGCAAGAGCACTGATGCCGGCGCGCCGGATGGGCTTCGGGCGGGAGCGGCCCCAGGGTTGCGCCGCCACCCCCGCCGCCCGCAGAAAACACCCGCCGCCAGGTTAAGAGGCGGCGGCAAGCAATTGATTCAGCCGGGCCAGGACGGCAAAGGCATCGGCCACATACAATACGTCCGCCTTGCCGCGGGCCCAGCCACAGTTGGGGTCCAGGCTGATGGCGCGGCGTTCATTGATGAAGCGCCAGCCGACGGTGTGCGGCTCCTCCCCGTGGCAGCAAGTTGCCAGGCCCTTGGGGTGGCGGGGCGTGGAGCCTGTCTGGCCGATCTGGTTCAGGTGCGTCAGGAAGGAGAGCACCGCCTGGCCTTCCCCGCCCAGGTCCACCAGCGATTTGCTGCTGCCGAGGGACGCGCGCGCCAGTTTAAGGCAGCCGAGGATCAATTCTTCCGCCTCTTTTACGTGGGTTTGGCCGTCGGCCTGCTTTTTGGTCCAGCCGGCGCCAGCGACCAAAAGCAGATCGGCATCGGGCCGGATGGTTTGGGCATCGGCGGCGAGCTCGCGAACACCGACCACGGTAGTGCGCTGGCAGGCCTCGGACAGGGTTACGGGGAGGATCCGGACGCTGGCGGTTGCCGCGGCTCCTTGCCAGGCGGATTGGCTGCCGGGATCCAGCAGGATAAACCACGGACGGTGCGTGCGCTGCAGGGACGCTTCCATCCGCTGCCGATAATACCAGCGATTGATAGTGATCGCGCCCGAGGCGGCGGAAAGGCCGGTGACGTGCGTGTCCGCGCGTCCGCCCAACCGCTGCGCGACGCCGGGCAGAACCCGGTTCCAGCGGGCGGTAGCCGGGGCGATAATGAGAGTGGCCTGGGCGGCTTTGACGAGAGCTTCGGCCGCCGCCGCATCGCTCGCATAACGGGGCGAGGCAAAATCAGCGCCGGCGACGCCCAGGAAAGCGTCCGCGCCGCAAGCGCCAATCTGATCAGCGCCGGATTGCACGGTTTGCCCCACGAGCCCCACGGCCAGCTTGGCCTCCGGCAACCCAGCCCTCAAGGCTTTGGCCGCACCCAGGGCTTCGAACGCCGGCTTTGCCAGCGAGCCGTCGGCTTCGGTGTTGATTAGCAGCAGAATCGTTTCCATGAGAGAACCAGGGGGTTAGCGTTTTATCCACTCGAAGATTTCCCGCGCAATTTCGTCCGGAGACTTGTCTTTCACAATCCGGGTTTCACGCAACTGCTTCGGCAGCGCAACGCTGGCGAAGGATACGCCCGCGGCGGCCAGTTTAACCGGTTTGGCTTTTTGCAACGCGGGCATCACCGTGCGCATATTGGCCATGCCCACTTGCGGGTTGTTCCGGGGTTCGGGCAAATTGCCCGTGGCCCAGCCGAGCAAGGCCGGAGGGCCGGCGCAGCGGGAGACCTGCTGTTTGCCGCCCTCCACCCGCTCGAGGATTTCCAACGCGCCGCCGGGCAGCACTTTCAATTCGTCCACGCCCTGGAATTGGTCGAGGATGCCCAATCGCTCGGCCACCATTTGCATCGTCACCCCCGCCCCGCGCGAAGCGGATTCCCAGCCGCCAAACAAGAGCAATTTCGACCGGTCAAGCCCCGGGATGGCGGCAATCGCCTCCGCCAGGACAGTGGCAACTTCCGCCGCTTCGGCAAAGCCGCTCGCCGGGCCGTCCAGGGCGATCAGCTCGAAAGGCACCTTTTGGGCGACCGTCATCATGACCTGCTGCAATTTGGCTTTGGGGCCCAGGCTCACCAGCCAGACTTTGCTGCCGGGTGTATTTTTGGCCAGATGCGCCGCTTCATACAGCGCATGGCTTGCCCAGGGATCCAAGACGGCGGGGAGCATCATTTCATTGCGCAGGGATGGGCCGTCGGGGCCGCTGACCGGTTCCAGCGTCTGGAGCGGGTCCGGCACTATACTGCCGCAAACAACAATCTGATATTCATTGCTCATGCGACGCAGATAATCCTATTTCGCGCGCGGTTTGGAAAGCCAGAAACAAGGATGCCAGCGTCCGAGTCAATAAACGGGAGCGTTCATGTCCGGCGTTCCTCGTTGTTTTTGATCGGCGGTCCAGCGCGCTCATCGCCCAGCCGGTGACCGTGCCTCCGCGGTGCGCGGGGTTTCCCGGCCCAATATCGTTAACGCAATCGTAGGTTTGGCAGCAGCAAGGAGGGTGCAACGGAACCGCAGATAGGAAAGAGAGGTTGAGACTGAAACTTGATGAGAACCGCTCCTCCACAAGAACCGTGACGTAACTCCGGCAGAGCGTCAGCCGGGAATCTTTGGTCTCAAGCAGGGGCAATTCCCGCGCCAAACTTAGGGAAAAGGCCGGTTGAGAAACAACAAGGGGCGGCTCATTGTTTTGAACGAGCCGCCCCTGCTTTAACCAGCCACTATGAAACACAGGCCGGGCATCCACCCAGATTCCCGACCCACTGCAGTTCCTGTTGAACTGTATAGATGAGACAGAGATGTTGTGATCTTTGTTCAAACCTTTGCCGAAAATTTTCGCGACCCGCCCCGGCCCGGCATCGGGAATGACGGCAGCCGGGCGGCGGAAAGGGATTGATTTGCGCGGAGATTGTGGCAAAGTACCGGGAAACGATGTGCCACATGAAACAGTTCCCATATTTGCGCGAGCGCGGTAAAAAGGTGGTTGGGTTTGGTTTGCTGTTGGCGCTGGGGTGTCTGCCCTGGACCGGCGCGCTGGCCGGCCCGCCGACCGTGCAGGAACTGGTGGACCAGTTCAGCATGGCCAATTATTGCAACGTCGTCAGCAATAAGCTCTATACCCGCAAGGGGATGAACCGCGCTCCGGTGCAGGTCGGCGGGGCGCAACACGATCTCTGCCGCGACGCGATCTACGACGAGTTTCAGCAGGTCGGTCTGAACCCGTACAAGGATCCCTTTTCGTACGTGGATACCATGGGGCCGACCACCGTCCATGTCTGCAACATCATCGCCGTGAAGGAGGGGGTTCAGAACCCGAACAACGAAGTCTATGTTCTGGGCGCCCACTACGATTCGCGGGAGAATCCGGGTGCCGATGACAATGCCACGGGCGTCGGGTGCGCGTTGGAAATCGCCCGCATTTTCGCCCAGCATCACTTTGCCAAAACCATCGTCTTCGCCATTTTCGACAGCGAAGAGCGCACCGAGGCGGTCACCGGCCGGCACCGGCTGGGCAGCCTGCGATATGTGGGCCAGCACCTTAACGACAATATCAAGGGCATGATTTCGGTGGATATGATCGGCTGGCAGGCGCCCAGCCCCAATCGCAATAAGGCGTATATCTGCGGGCGCCCCGCCTTCAACACGATCCGTTACGAACTGCAGGCGGCGTTGACGAATTACGGCGGCCTGAATGGCGTAATCTCCACTTCCGACAACATGAGCGATCACTATTCCTTCGAGCAAGCCGGCTTTAGCGCCTGCTGCCTGATCGAGTATAACTGGTCGGGCAACTCGCGCTACCATACGGCCAACGATTACGTGGAAGCCCCGGGCTACCTCGACTGGGACTACCTGGAGAAGATGTGCAAGGGCACGATTGGCTACTTTGCCGCGCAGCTTCAACCGGTGGATGTGACCCCGCAGGTGCTTTCCGTTCAGTTCGACGCGGGCGGCTGTATCATCCACGGCCAGGGCCTGGCGCTTTGCCAATACGCCATTGATCGCTGCACCGATCTCATCACCCCGGATTGGGTGGCGATTGGCACCAACACCGCGGCCGCCGTGGACGGCACTTTTGCCGTGCTGGATCCGGGCGCGAACCCTAACAGCCAGCCGGCCGGATTCTACCGGGCGCGCTTCGTCTCCGGCTACACCGGCGGCCCGGGCAATCTGCCGCAAATCACCGTGCAGCCCCTGCATCGCGTTGTGGACACCGGCGGGGCGACCAGTTTCTCGGTTTCGGCCATCGGCGATCCGCCCCTCAACTACCAGTGGCGGCTGAATGGCAATGCGATTGCCGGTGCCACCAATAATACCTGCGTCATTCTGGACGCCCAGGCCGCCGCTGCCGGTGATTATTCGGTGGTCGTCGCCAACTACTCCGGCAGCGTGACCAGCAAGGTCGTTTCGCTGACGGTGTATCCCCCGCAGACCCAGGTTTTTGCGGATGACTTCGACTCCGACACCTCGGCCAACTGGACGCTGTCCCAGAGCTCGACCGATACCCGGTGCACTTTCAACTACGATTACTCCGCCGACGGCATTCCTTCCGCCCCCAACTCGGTGGGAGGCACGACCCGCGGGGTGAAATTCGAGGCCAATATGACCAAAGGCATCACAGCGGCGTTGTCCCTGTCGCCGGTGGGGCTGAGCGTTGGCGGGGATTACCGCTTGTGTTTTGATATGTGGATCAATGCCAACGGGCCGTTCCCGCTGGGAGGCAACGGGTCGTCGGAGTATATCACCGGCGGCCTGGGGACGACGGGAGGGCATGTCCAGTGGGACCGGGCGGGCAGCGCGACCGATGGGTATTGGTTCGCGGTGAATGGCGAAGGACAGGCCGTGGACACGTCCGTCATTTCGGACTACGGTGCTTACGCCCGCACCAACGTCCAGACGGCCGCCAGCGGGGTTTACGCCGCCGGCACCAACAATAATTCGCGCGGTAACCTCAATGGATATTACGTCACCGCTTTCCCCGGCCAGGCTCCGCCGCTGCTGCAACAGGCCACCTATCCCCAACAGACCGGCGTGCTGGAGGATGGCGCCGTTGGCTTCGCCTGGCGCGAGGTCATCATCGCCAAACGCGGCAACATCGTGGAATGGTCTATTGATGGGGTAAAGCTGGCCGCCTTCACCAGCGCCTCCGTGGTTGCCAGCAACATCTTTGTCGGCTACTGGGACCCCTTTGTGTCCATCTCCGACAACGCGGCGCTGAGCTTCGGCCTGGTGGATAACGTGCGGGTGGAATGGGCCACCAACAGCACGCCGCCCACGGATGTGATTATCATCGACAACCCAGCGGCCACGGTGGCAGGCCAATGGACTAACGGGGTCATGTCCACGGACAAGTATGGCGACGATTACTTTTATGCCTTTGCCGGGACGGGTACCCAGTACGTGGAATATCGGCCGAACCTTCCGGCCAGCGGCAACTACGCGGTATATGAATGGCATCCCCAGGGCGCCAACCGCACGACCGATGCCCCCATCGCCATCAAGTATCACGGCGGTTCGCAGACGGTAAGGATCAATCAGCAGATCAACGGAGGGCAGTGGAATCTGCTGGGCACCTTCAATTTCGCCGCGGGGACGGCCGGCTACGTTCGCATCCAGGACAACTTTACCAAGGGCACGGTCGTAATGGCCGACGCCATCAAGTTTGTCTATGCGCCCTGAGCGCCGGGGCGCGCCGCCCGGGCGCGTGGGCAGTCCTACAGGCCGCCAAACCGCCGGTGGCGGCGGTGGTATTCCTCCAGCGCCGCATAGAACTGGGGGCGGCGGAAATCCGGCCACAGGGTTGGCGTGACCACCAGTTCCGTGTAGGAAATCTGCCACAGCAGAAAGTTGCTGACGCGCATCTCCCCGCTGGTGCGGATCAACAGGTCCGGATCGGGGATATTGCGCGTGTAAAGATGCCGGGCGAAGACCTGCTCGGTGATGCCCGCCGGGTCGAGTTCGCCGGCTTTTACCTTTTGGGCGATGCTGCGCGCCGCGTCCACGATCTCGGTGCGCCCGCCGTAGCTCAAGGCCATGATGAGCGTCAGGCCGTTGTTTTTTGCCAGGGTGGCGATGGATTTTTGCAGGTGGCTCTGCACGCGGGCTGGCAACCGGTCAACCTGGCCAATAATCTGGAGCTGCACGTTGTTCTGGTCCAGCTCGGGAGTCTCGGTTTTGAGATAGTGCACCAGGTATTTCATCAGCGCGTCCACCTCATCCTTCGGCCGGTTCCAGTTCTCCGCGGAAAACGCGTAAAGCGTCAGGTACTTGATTCCGAGCTCGCCGGCGGTCCGGATGATGACCCGCGCCGATTCGGCCCCCGCGCGATGCCCCTCGATGCGCGGCAGGCGCCGCTGCCGGGCCCAGCGGCCATTGCCGTCCATGATGACAGCCACATGCCGCGGCAACGCGGCCCTGGCCGCGGGACTCAGATGCGCCGCCGGGGTGCTCATCGAACCGTTCGCGTCCTCAAAGCATGATTGTCTGCTCCCGGCCCGGCCCCACCGAGGCGATGATCAGTTGCGCGCCGCTCAGTTCCGCCAGCGCCTTGAGGTAGGAGCGGGCCTTGGCGGGCAGGTCTTTCCAGCGGCGCGCCCGGTGCGTCGGCGTGCGCCAGCCGGGGAACTCGGCATAAATGGGGGTGCAGCGCGCCAGCGCCTCGATGTCGTTCGGCACGTAATCATAACGGCGATCGCCGTCGCGGTAGCCGATGCAGACCTTGATGGTCTCCAGCGAGTCCAGCCCGTCTATATTGGTCACCGCCAGGTGGTCAATGCCATTGACCAGGCAGGCGTGGCGGGTGACGACCGCGTCGAACCAGCCGCAGCGGCGCGGCCGCCCGGTGGTCGCGCCAAACTCCCGACCCAGCGCGTGGAGCAGGTCGGCAATCTCGGCGTTCTCGGTGGGCAGCGGCCCCTCGCCGACGCGCGTGGTGTAGGCCTTCATCACTCCGACCACCCGGTCCATGCGGTGCGGCGGGACGCCCGAGCCGGTGCACGCGCCGCCCGCCGTGGTGTTCGAGGAGGTCACGAAAGGATAGGTGCCGTGGTCCAGGTCGAGAAAAGTGCCTTGCGCGCCCTCGAAGAGAATGTCCGCGTCGCGGCGCAGGGCCTCCTGCAGCAGGATGACGGTGTTGGCGACGAACGGTTTGAGGTAATCGCCCGCCGCGCGGTACTGGCGATGAACCCGCTCGAAGGAGAGCGGCCGGGCGCCGTAGGCCCGCAGCACGTCATTGTTTTCCTTGATCCGGAGCCGCAGCTGCTGCCGGAAGCGTTCCGGGTTGACCAGGTCAATCACGCGCAGCCCGGTGCGGGCCGCCTTATCGCCATAAGCCGGGCCGATGCCGCGCTTGGTCGTGCCGATCCGGTTCTTGCCTTTGAGCCGTTCGCGCTGCGCGTCCAGCTCGCGGTGATAGGGCAGAACCAGGTGCGCCGTCTCGCTCAGGTAAAGATTCCCGTGGGGGCGGATGCCCAGCTGGAGCAGCCCCTCGATCTCCTCGACCAGGCTCACCGGGTCCACCACCACCCCGTTGCCGATCACGCACATCTTTTTCCGGTGCAGAATGCCCGACGGCACCAGGTGCAGGACGTATTTCTTCCCCCGGATATGCACGGTATGCCCGGCATTGTTGCCGCCCTGGGTGCGAACGATCACGTCCGCCTGCCGGGTCAGCACGTCAATAATCTTGCCCTTGCCTTCGTCGCCCCACTGGGCGCCCACCAGAATTGTATTGGCCATAATATCGAGATTTACACAGGCGCCCGGCCCCGGCGGGAACCCCGCCCGGGCTTCGCGCCCAACAAAAACCCCGAAACACAAGTTCGGGGACCAGAACAGCCGGCGCTTATGCCCAGAAACTAGAAGGGGAGGCCCCGGGTGTCAATGGCGAACACTGCCGCATTGCTTTTTGCGCCGTCTTCTGAGACGCTGCGCCCGGTGAAACAATGCATCGTAACCCTGGACATGGAGGGAGTGTTGACTCCCGAGATTTGGATTGCCGTTGCGGAAAAGACGGGCATCGCCGCGTTGCGCCGGACCACCCGCGATGAGCCGGACTACGACAAGCTCATGCGCGGCCGGCTCCAGCTCCTGGAGCAACACCGCCTGAAGCTCTCCGATATCCAGCAGGTCATCGGCACACTGCACCCGCTCCCCGGGGCCCGGGAGTTCCTCGATGCGCTCCGCGCCCAGGTCCAGGTCATCATCCTGTCGGATACCTTCGAGCAGTTTGCCACGCCGCTGCTGCGCCAGCTCGGCTGGCCCACGCTGCTCTGCCACCGGCTGGTGGTCGAGCAGGACCGGATTGTGGACTATAAACTCCGCGTGCCCGAGCAGAAGCAAAAGGCCGTCGCCGCCTTCAAGCTCTTGAATTATTACGTGATCGCGGGCGGCGATTCCTTCAATGACACCGCCATGCTCTGCGAGGCCAACGCGGGCTTTCTGTTCCGCGCCCCGGACAACGTGAAGCGGCAGTTCCCCCAGTTCCCCGCGGTCGAGACCTACGCTGATTTCCTGAGGCTGATTCAGCGGGCGATGAACTGAAGCCCGCCCGCCAGCGGCGGGATGGCCTAAACTTTGGGGGGCGCGTCCGGTGGCGGCGGCGCCCGCCGGCCAATCCGGTTCTCGGTGCCGTTGAGCAGCCGCTGAATATTTCCCTTGTGTTTGTAGATGGCCAGCACGGCCAGCGCGGAAATGACTACCGTCAGCGTTTTGCTTTCCCCGCGCCATCCCGCGGCAAAGGGCAGGGCGATGGCGGCGCAAATGGACGCGAGCGAAACGTAGCGGCTGAGCGCAAACACCACGATCCAGACCCCCAGCGCGATGAGCAAGGCCATCGGCACCAGCGCGAGCAGCACGCCCGCCGACGTCGCAATGCCTTTGCCGCCCTTGAAACGGAGCCAGCAAGTGTAGTTATGGCCCAGGATGGCCGCCACTCCCGCCCCGAGCCGAAACCACTCCAGCGTTTGCCCTCCGGCGGCGGCGCCGCACGCGCCCCAAAGCAGTTGGGCCACGAAAAACACCGCCGCCCAGCCCTTGGCCGCGTCGGCCAGCAGCACGAAAACGCCCGCCGGCGTGCCCAGGATGCGAAACACGTTCGTGGCACCGATATTGCCGCTGCCCACAGTCCGAATATCCACCCCCCGCGCCTTCGCCACCAGGTAGCCCGTCGGGATCGAGCCCAGCAAATAGGCGATCAGCAAGGTCAGCGTGTAACCAGCCCAAAACATCGCGGCACTCTAGAGCCCCGGCCCCCGAACTTCAAAGTTCAAATGAGCCGCCCGGCCGGCGTGGCTCCGGATTCGGCGCTCAATTCCCGGCCGCGGCCGGCTTTCCCGCCCCGCGCCGATGCCCGCTTCGGCCCCGGTTTTAGCGGGGCAAAAGCAGGGCGGACGCCCGCTTTGCGCCTTTTAAGCTGAGTTGCCAGTTGTCAGCCGCCTCCGGTCAATGGCACATTGGCGGGCATGAATGCGGAACATGAGCCGCCGGAGACAGGCCCGGTGAGGGTTGCGGTGCTGGGGGTTGGCTCCCTCGGCAAAGAGCATGCGCGGATTTACGCGGAACTGGCGGCGGCGGGACAAATCGAGTTCGCCGGCGTGTATGACATCGCCGACGAGACCGCGCAGCGCATCGCCCGCAAGCACGCGGTGCGGACGTTTGGCTCCGTCGCCGAGGCGGCGGCCGCCAGCGACGCCCTGAGCGTCGTGACGCCCACCACCACCCACTTTGCGCTGGCGCAAGAGCTCCTCCGGCAGGGCCGGCATGTGCTGCTGGAAAAGCCGATGACGGACAACGCCGCCCAGGCCGCCGAACTGGTCCAGTTGGCGCAACAAAAGGGCTGCGTGTTGCAGGTCGGCCACGTCGAGCGCTTCAACCCGGTCTTTCAGTATCTCGAAACCGTGGCCACCGACCCGCGGTTCATCGAGGCCCACCGCCTCTCGCCATACCCGGCCCGCAGCACTGACGTCGGCGTGGTGCTCGACCTCATGATTCACGACCTGGATGTCGTGCTGGCGTTCGTCAAATCGCCCGTGCAAAGCGTGGACGCCGTCGGCATCCCGGTGCTCAGCCCGTCGGAGGACATCGCCAATGCGCGCCTGCGCTTCGCCAACGGCTGCGTCGCCAATCTCACCGCCAGCCGGGTCAGCCCGGAGCGGATGCGCAAGATTCGCGTCTTCAGCGGGGGCGCCCCGGCCAGCTATATCTCGTTGGATTACCGGGCGCAGGAAGGCTACATCTACCGCCTGGCGCGCAATGACGAGGAGGAAAGCTCCCTCCTCAAAAAGCTGCTCCACGCCCGGGATGCCGCCATTGTCAGCGAGTTCGCCGGCCAGCGCATCGTGCGCGAGCCGGTGCCGCTGGCCCGGGAGGAGCCGCTGCGGCTGGAATTGCAGCATTTCATTCAATGCGTGCGCGCGCATCGCACCCCGCGGGTCAGCGGCGAATCCGCCAAGCGGGCCCTGGATCTGGCCCTCGAGATTACCCGGCAGGTTCAAACCGCCGGGCTTGGGCAAAACCGGTAAGACGCTGGAGCGGCGGCGATGAGAACCTTATGGCAGCATTGAACGACCGAGCAGGACTTCCTTTCCGTCCCGCGCACCCGCGGGAAAAGCTGAGGTGAAGACATGAGGCCCGGGAGTTTCATGCTGATCGCGGGCGAAGCCAGCGGCGACGCGCTGGCGGCGGAACTGGTGCACGCCCTTCGCCAGGAGTACGCCGAGGCTCCCGCCGTTCCCACCACCGATTATCAACCGCGCCTGACCACCCTGGCCCCGCGCTTCTTCGGCGCGGGCGGCCCGCAAATGGCCGCCGCGGGCGTGGAGCTCGATTTCGATATGACGGCGCACTCGGTGATCGGCCTGTCCGATGCGCTTCGGCATTACGGCAAATTCCGCCGGCTCTTCCGGCGGCTGCTCCAGCTCGCGCGCGCCCGCCAGCCGGAGGTCATCGTTTGCGTGGATTTCTCCGGCTTCAACCGCCGCTTTGCCCGGGCCATCCGGCAGGGCACCCGTCCGCGCGCCGACGGGTTCCATAACTGGAAGCCGCGGATCATCCAATACGTCTCGCCCCAGGTTTGGGCTTCGCGCGCCGGCCGGGCCCGCCAAATGGCGCGCGATTACAACCTGGTGCTCAGCATTTACCCCTTCGAGAAGGACTGGTATGCGCAGCGCGTGCCGCAACTGCCGGTGGAATTCGTCGGCCATCCCCTCGTGGACCGCTACGGGCCGGACCCCGCGGCCCAGGACGAAAGCCGCGCGCGGGAAGGCGGGCCGTTGCTGCTGATGCTGCCGGGGAGCCGTGCCGCCGAGCTCCGGCGCCACTTGCCGGTCATGCTGAGCGCCCTGGACCTGATTCGGGCCAAGGTGGTGGGGCTGCGCGCCCGGATGGTTCTGCCCCACGACGCGCTCGCCCAGCAGGCCCGGGCCCTGGGGCTGCCCCGCAACCTGGAATTGCGCATCGGCGGTTTGTCCCGGGCGCTGGCGGAGGCCGACGTGGCGCTGGCCTCCACCGGCACGGTCACGACCGAATGCGCTTACTTTGGGGTGCCGACCGTGGCGCTCTATAAGACCTCCTGGAGCACCTGGCAAATTGGGCGGCGCATCGTAACGGTAAAATACCTGGCGATGCCGAACCTTCTGGCGGGGGAGGAAGTCTTCCCCGAGTTCATCCAATCCGCGGCTAATGCCGGCAACCTCGCCGGGGCCGTAGTCGCCTTGCTGCGCGATGAAGCCCGCCGCGCCCGGATCAAAGCCCGGCTGCGCGAAGTGGCCGCCACGCTGGGCCCTCCCGGCGCCGCCCGCCGCGCTGCCCAAGCCATCCTGGCAACCTTCCAGGGACGCCCGTAATTCCCACGGTCGCGGTTCCTTCTCCCGCCTTGAGACCGGGGATGCCTTTGTAATCCGGCCAGACAAGAACCCGGCCCAGCCCGGTCCGGGCGCTCCGCTGAAGGCATTTCGCCCCCCCGGCCAGTCGGTTTCAAGGCGATAGCCCCCCAGCAGCCGTAGTTTCCCACCCCTCAAGCAGGATCAGAATACGGCTCTCAATAGGCTCCTGACAGGCCGTGTACAAGGGGTGTACAAGGGATGCTCACCGGATGCACATGGGATTTTAGCTTGTTCACCCGGTGGGCATCCCTTGTACACCCCTTGTACACGGCCTGTCAGGAGCTATTGGAAAGCTGGATAAAGGTTTGGAAATGCGTGGATTGCGATAGAAAGGCGAGGATAGAGCCAGATAACGAGAGCTGGCAGCCAGATAGCCTCTCTATGGGAGTGTCCAATAATTGGACAGTTCGAGGTAAGGTTGGGAGTTGGCGTCAGGCGGAGGCTTGTCGAAGCCGCCGGAAACGATAACAATGCCGGGGATGAGCCGCATAGGTCATAGATGCCGGGGATGGTTGTTTCGGAGGGTGGCGGCGTGGGCGGTGGCAGTGGCGCTTGCGTTCTTTGCCCGGCCGGGTGCGACGCATACCCTGCCGATCAGCTACCTGCGGCTGGTTCCGGAGGCGGATTACCTGCATTTGGAGTTGATTTTTAACCCGTTCGAGCTCGCCCTGATGGCGGAGGTGGACGATAACAGGGATGCGGAACTGGACCTGGGCGAATTAGCGAGGCATGGGCAGGTGGTGGCGGATGCCGTGGTCGGCGCGCTCAAGCTGCGCGCGGGCGGGGCGGCGCTGCGGCCGGAGACTGCGGGCATGGACCCGGACCTGAGCGGGCACCACGTCCGCCTGCGCGCTCATTACAAAGTGGACGCGCGTGGGCTGCCGCTCACCGTCGAATCGGACCTGCCCGCCCTTACCAGCCCCTCGCATCTCACCCAGGTGACCTACGACAACGGCACCAACCGGCAACTGGCCCAGTTTGATTCTCATTCGCGCCGGGTGACTTTCCAGCCGCCGGCGCCGCTCACGTCCGCCGTTGCGCCGGCCGTGTCGCGCGGGCGGGCGGCCGCCAGCGTGGCGTTGCTGGCGCTGGTTGCGTTTCTGCTGGTTATCGCGGGCGCGGCGCTGGGTTGGTGCTTGCGGAGGCGGCGCGCCCGGAGATAGACTGGCTCTCGCCGCGTCCGATAAACGACCGGCTCGATCAGAACTATGACTACGAAGACATCCTGTTCCGCTGGCTGGTTTCTCGCTTTCACCCTGACATTTGGCGCCGCGACGGCGCCCGCCGCCGCCCCGCCGCCGGCGCTCTGGACGCTGGGCACACCGGACGGCGCGGCCATGGAATTTGCGCCCGGCGGCCGGGAGGAACTGACCTTCACGGTCGGCCAGAGCGTTGTCAGCAAAGATTTTGCGGGCAGCCAGGCCGGGGCGGAGGATTGGGACGGCAAGACGAAAGAAAAGGCGTATCGCATTGTCTTCGACCTTGCGGAAGCGCCGCAGGGGCGTTACGAGCTGGCGCTGGATTTGATTTATCACTCCGGGGCGCCGACGCAGTTCAAGGTCGCGGTCAACGACAAGACCGGCATTTTCCCGATCCAGCCGGTGGGCAAAAAGAGCGCCTGGGGCGAGGAGGGCAACGAAATGCTGCTGGCCCGGCAGCACCTGGTCGTGCCGATTGATGGCGCATGGCTGAAGGCGCAGGGCAACCAGGTGGTCCTGACCCCGCTGGGGCTTGGCAGCCTGAGCTATGACGCGATCGCGTTCCGGCGCGCCGCCGCCGCGCCCGATCCCGCGCCGCGGCTGGAGCCGACCATTTTCTTCCACCAGCGCGCGGGCCAGCTCAAGGAAGTTTGCAACCTGGTGGTGCCGTTCGAGCAGCGTTTCGACCGCGCCGCCGCGGTGGTGCGGCTCGGCCCACAGAGCTTTTCCGCCACGCTGACGAATGCCGCGTATGACTTCGGCTGGTGGGTGGAGCCGATCGAAATCCCGGCGGCGGCGGTGGCCGGGCGGGCGGAGCTGGAAGTCGCGCTGGCCGGCCAGACCCGGCGGAACGCGCACGACATCCGAGCGGCCAAGCAGTGGAAGGTATTCGTCTGCCCGAAGGTGCATAACGATGTCGGCTATACCGATCTGCAGCCGCACGTCAACGAGCTGGATAATCGCAATACGGACCGGGTGCTGGACCTGCTGGGGGAATATCCCTTTTACAAGTTCAACTTCGAGACGTCGTGGCTGGTGGATAATTACATGGACTGCCGGACGGCGCCGTTTCAGAAGAAGTTCTTCGACTACGCCCGCGCCGACCGGATCGGCATCAATGTGCTGTACCTGAACCTGATGACCGGGCTGTGCACGGGCGAGGAGCTTTACCGCGCGATGTATTTCACGCACCGGCTGCACCGCGCCGAGGGCAGCGACTTCGCGTTTGCCTGCCTCACCGATGCGCCGTCGCACTCCTGGTTTCTGCCCACCCTGCTGCGCGACGTTGGGGTGAAGGCGTTTTCCAACGGCGCCAACCAGACCCGCGCCCCGATCCTGCATCACAGCGACCTGAACGAGGATTCGCCCTACTATTGGGAGGGCCTGAATGGCGAGCGCATCTTCATGTGGTATGCCCGCAGCTACGTGCAGCTCAAGCGCCTGACCGGCCCCGGCTGGGGCGGCGGCATCTCCAGCGTGGCCTACCTGAAACGCAGCGTGCCGCAGTTTCTCGCCCGCTATGCGCGCGACAATTATGCGCCGGACGCGGTGATGATCTATGGCGCGTACGTGGATAACGCCGCCATCCCCGCGCGCGGCGACGCGCCGGCCATCGAACAGTGGAACCGGGAGTTTGAATTTCCCAAGCTCATCGTGGCCACCGATTCGGATTATTTCAACTACGTGGAAGCGCATTTCGCCGACCGGCTGCCGGTGTATCGCGGCGACTGCGGCGCGTACTGGGAGGACGGCGTCGGCTCGACCATGCACGCGACCATCAAAAACCGCGAGACGCAGCGGGTTCTGCCGGCCGCCGAGACCGCCGCCGCGCTGGCGACCCTCTTTGATTCCCGCGATCGCTACCCGGCGCGGGATTTCCACCGCGCCTGGAACAACGTCATGTTCTACAACGAGCATACCTGGGGCGCGCACAACAGCATCTCCCAGCCCGGGCGCCAGTTCGTGGAGCGCCAGTGGGAGATCAAGGAGAGCTACGCCACCCGCGCGAACCTCGACGCCCGCACCCTCCTGGCCCGCGGCTGCAACCGCCTGGCCCAGCAAATCGCCGTGGACGGCAGCAGCATCCTCGCCTTCAACTGGCAGAACCGCCCGCGCACCGCGCCGCTGGAGATCGAGCTGGGCACCGGCGACCAGTTGGTGGACCTCGCCGACAACCAGGTGGTGCCGCTGGACATCTATGCCGAGCGGGACGGCTGGCGCAAAGTGCGTTTCGTGGCCCGCGACGTGCCGGCGATGGGCTACAAAGCCTATGGCATCCGGGGCTGGAATCCGTCCGCGCACAAGGAGAACGAAAAACTGGCCGGCGACACCATCGAAAACGAGTTTTACCGGCTGACGGTGGACACCCGGACTGGGGGGCTCAAGAGCCTGTACGACAAGAGCGCCCAGCGCGAGCTGCTTGATGCCGCCGCGCCTTACCAGCTCAACGAGTATCTTTACGTGAGCGGCGGCGAAGGCTCGCTCATCCTGAACTTCACCTTCGGCTCGCCGCCGGCGAATCTCATGGTTCACCGGCCGGAGCCGGCGACGATCACCAAGGTGCGCAAGACGCCGCTGGGGCAGCGCCTGATTGTGGAAACGAAGTCGCAGAACACGCCCAAAGTGGTCAGCGAATACCTGCTGTACGATGCCGTCAAGCGCGTGGAGATCGTGAATACCGTGGAGAAGCACGAGGTGCGGGCGAAGGAGGCGGTGTACTTCGCGTTCCCGTTCGCCGCGCGGCAGCCGGCGCTGGAATACCAAATCCAGAACGGGTGGTGCCGCCCCAACGAGGACCAGATGCCGGGCGCGTGCCGCGAATGGTTCACGCCGCAGAATCTCGTCCACGTCCGGGACGGCGATTTCTCCATCGCCTGGTCAACGCTGGACGCGCCGCTGGCGACCTTCACCGACATCAACCGCGGCAAATGGCTGGCGCATCTCCCCATTCGCAACGGGCATGTCTATTCCTATGTGATGAACAACTACTGGTTCACCAATTACCGCGCGCAGCAGGGCGGGCGGTTCGTTTTCCGCTATGCCATCACCAGCGGGCGGGGGCTGGGACGCGAGGAACTGGCCCGGTTCGATCAGGATACGCGCACGCCGGTGCTGGCGTATCCCTTTCTGTCGTCCTTCTCGGCGGCGATCTCGCAGACGGATCGCCCCCTGCCCGCGCGCGGCGGCTCCTTCCTGACGTGCGACGCCGCGAACCTGGAAATGGTCACGCTCAAGGAAGCCGAGGACGGCGAGGGCTTCATCCTGCGCTTTCGCGAGATCGCCGGGCGCCGCGGCGAGGCGCAGTTCAAGCTGCCCACCTTCCACGTCCGCGAGGCGCATCTTTGCAACGGGGTGGAGGTGAACCAGCAGAAGCTGGCCGTGGCGGGCGATGCGCTGAGCGTCCCCTATAAGCCCTACGCCTTCACCACCGTCCGCCTCAAGCCCGCGAAGACCGCGGCGAAGGACGCGGGCCGGTAGCGCGGCGTTTTCCGCCGCTCCCGCCGGGCGGGCGCGCCGCCGCACGCGCCCGGGTTTTCGGCGCGGCCTCAGGGAGCGCGGGGTGGCGGGGTCGCGCCGTCTCCCTTCAGGTGCCGGTCGAAGAACGCTTCGACGCGCTTCAAGTTTTGCGCGTTGGTGAAGAGGAAGCCGCCGTGCCGGCCGCCTTTGATGACCTCGAGGGTCACCTCCGCGCCCGCTCGCTTCAAGGCCCGGGCGAGGATTTCGCTGTGGGCGAGCTTCACCGTCTGGTCCTGGTCGCCGTGCATGATGAGAAACGGCGCGGCGTCTTTGGATACGTAAGTCAGCGGGCTGGCCTGCCGGGCTTTCTCCGGGTGTTGCCGGGGATCGCCGCCGAACAATTGGTGGCGGGTGTTCCGGGCTCGGGCGGTGAGGAAAACGGTCGGGCCATACCAGTCCACCACGGCCTGCACGCGGCTGGATTGGTCGGCGTTGCCGCCCGGGCCTTCGAGTTCCCGGATCCCGGCGGTGGTGCCCAGCAACGCCACGAGGTGGCCGCCCGCCGAGCCGCCCCACGCGCCGATATGACGGGCGTCCAGGCCGTATTGGCGGGCATGGGCGCGCAGCCAGCGCACTGCCGCCTTGCAATCGTAAATCTGGGCCGGGAAAACCGCATCCTGGCTGAAGCGGTAGTTCATCGAAGCCACGGCATAGCCCCGGGTGGCAAACTGGAAAGCCGGGCCATTGGTCTTGTCCCCCCGCGTCCAGCCGCCGCCATGCACCCAGAGGATCACCGGCAGGGGCCGGGACGCCTTTTCGGGCAGGTAAAGGTCCAGCCGATTGCGCGCGTGCCCGCCTTTGACATATTCCAGGTCTCGCAGGACTTGAACGCCCGGGAGCGCGGACCGGGCGCCAGTTGGCGGCGCGGGGGAAGATTGCGCGCACCCAAACAGCGCCGTGCCGGCCAGGGCCAGCAGAATCAGCAAAAGGCCGGGGAATCGCCGGTGGGGCGTGTTGAGGAGCCTCAGGGGCTGCGCGGCAGCAGGCATCGCCGTCCGGGGCGTGGGAGTTTGCGGACGCATCGTCAGGAGGCGGATTCCTTCATGCGGAACAGCTCGAAGCGCGGCGCCAGCAGGTGATGCAGGGCAAAGGCCACCAAATAGATGCAGCCGCAAATGCCAAACAGGATGGCATAGCCGGCGGTGATGTTGCCCTGGTGTTGGAAATGATCCAGCAACCGGCCGGTAAGCGCGGGGAACATAATCCCGCCGGCCGAGCCCGCCATCCCGCCAATGCCGATCACCGACGCCACCGCTTTTTTGGGGAACATGTCGGACACGGTCGTAAAGAGATTCGCCGACCAGGCCTGGTGGGCCGCCCCGGCCAGCCCGATCAGGAGCACCGCGGTCCAGTCGCCCACCCGGGTCACCAATAGAATGGGCAGGACGCACAGCGCGAAGATGAACATTCCCGTTTTGCGCGCCCGGGTCACGGACCAGCCCTGCTTGGTCAGGTAGCCGGTGATCCAGCCCCCGAAGATGCTCAGCACGGTGACAATTCCGTAGATGGTGACGATATGAATCCAGCTTTTCTTGATTTCCAGACCGCGCGTCTTTTTGAAGAAGTCCGGCAGCCAGATCAGGAAAAACCACCACACGGGGTCGGTCAGGAACTTGGCGATGAAGAACGACCATGTCTGCCGGTAGCCCAGCAGGCTGAGCCAGGACACCTTTTCCTGCGGCCGTTCCGGCTCCTGGTCGCTCCGGATCAATTCCAGTTCCGCCGCGCCCACGCGCCTGCTTTTGTCCGGCACATCGTAGAACGGAATCCATAAAAAGAGCCAGAGCAGCCCCACCAGACCCGCGGTGATGAAACAGGATTGCCAGCCGAACTGGTAGGCCATCCAGGGGATGACCGCCGGAGCCACGAGCGCCCCCGCGTTGGTGCCGGCGTTGAAGATGCTGGTCGCAAACGCCCGCTCGCGTTTGGGGAACCACAAGGCCACCGCTTTAATGGCCGAGGGGAAGTTGCCCCCTTCACCCAGCCCCAGCGCGGTTCGCGCGCCAATGAACCCGACGAAGCTGCCGACCAGGGCATGCGCCGCCGCCGCCACGCTCCACGCAATGATGGAGACGGAGTAGCCGATCTTGGTGCCGAACCGGTCCACAAACCATCCAAAGCCCAGCAGGCCAATCCCATAGGCGAATTGGAAGGCGGAGTTGACCCAGCCGAACTGCTCGTTCGTCCAGCCGATTTGTTCGTCGAGGATCTCTTTGAGCAGCGAGAGGATTTGCCGGTCTATGTAATTGATGGTCGTGGCGAAAAACAGGAGCGCACAGACCACCCAACGGTAGCGGCCGATGGGGGAGGGCAGGGGGACGGCAGATGCGGATTCAGATTTCCCGGGTTCGATTGTCGCTGGCATGGTGCGGACAGCTTTTACCGTCCGGCTTTGCAGGTCAAGCTTGCGGGTGACTTTTCGTGAGAAACGGCGCGCGCCGGTTGTTTCCCGGTTCGCGGTTCATTGTCTTTTCCCGGGCGGCCCGTTACCCTCTGGCCATGAAGACGTTCCCGGTCGGCTCCGACAAAGAAGCCCTGCTCAGCCAGCGAATGGCGCAGTTGGGCGTGCGCGAGGCGGACCTGGCGGAAACTTTCGTCCGGTCCAGCGGGCGCGGAGGCCAGAAGGTTAACAAGACGGCCACCTGCGTTGTCTTGCTGCATCGCCCGACCGGCCTGCAGGTCAAGTGCCAGGCCACCCGCCAGCAGGGCCTCAACCGCTTTTTGGCGCGGCGCTGGTTGCTGGATAAAATTGAGGAGCGGCAGGCGGGCCGGGTGGCGGCCGAGCGCGCCCGCCGCGAGAAGATCCGACGCCAGAAGCGCCGCCGCAGCCGCCGGGCTAAAGAGCGGTTGCTGGCCGACAAAGCCCATCACGCCGCCAAAAAGGAGGCCCGGCGACGGGTTAGCGTGGATTAGCTGCTCCGGCAAAGCCCGGTCTGAAGCTTCGGGCGCGCCTTCGCATAGCTGCGATTTCGGGGAAAGCGGCGCACGCGCGCCTTGCCTTGGGAGCGAAGGCGGGATAGCGTAGGAGCCACACATGAATTTGACTGGCGCATTTGCCCGGTCCGTCGAGCGGCAGCCGTCCAAGATCGCCTTGTTCTGGGGCGAGAGCGAGCATTCCTACGCCCAACTGTGGCGCCAGGCGCTGGTGGTCGCGGAGCAACTCCGGCAGCAGTATGGCGTGCGGCCCGGGGACCGGGTGGGGCTGTGGCTTAAGAACTGCCCGGAGTTCGTCATCGCGTTGTTTGGCATTCTGCATACGGGTGCGGCGGCGGTGCCCATCAATAATTTTTTCAAAGCCGAAGAAGTGAACTATATCCTGGGCGATGCGGGGATTGATGTGCTGATTACGGATGCCGAACTGGCGGCGCATCGCCCCGCGCTGGAAGCGGCCCGGCCGGGTTTGAAGCTCTTTCGGGTCGAACAACTCGACGCCCTGGCTGCCGGTCGGGGAGGACAAAACTCCGGCTCCCGGGAGGGCGGATCAGGGGCAAACCCTTCGCCAAAGGAGAGTTTTCCTTCGCCGGGAGAATCGGACCTGGCGGTCATCATCTACACCTCGGGCACCACCGGCCGGCCGAAGGGCGCGATGCTGTCGCACGGAAACCTGCTGCATAATGTCGAGAGCTGCCGCGACGTGCTCGCCACGGTCGAGGGCGACCGATTTGCGGTGCTGCTGCCGCTATTCCACAGCTATATGCTGACGGTGGGGCTGCTGTTGCCGCTGCTGGTAGGCGGCTCAATGGTGCTGGTCAAGTCGCTGCATCCGGTGCGGAATGTCTTGCAGGAGATTCTGCAGCGGCAGGCGACGGTGCTGCCGGCCATTCCCCAGTTTTATCGCAGCATGGTCAACGCGCCCATCCCGGTTCCCCTTCCGTTGCGGCTCTGCGTGAGCGGCGCGGCCCCGTTGCCCGTGCAGGTGCTGAAAGAGTTTGAGGCCCGGTTCTACATCCCGCTCATTGAGGGCTATGGCCTCAGTGAAGCCAGCCCCGTGGTGACCAAGAACCCCGTGGACGGCACCCGCAAGCCCGGGTCTATCGGCCCGCCCATCCCGAACGTGGAAGTCAGCATTCAGGACGATGCCGGGCGCTTTCTGGACGCGGGACAAATCGGCGAACTGTGCGTGCGCGGGGGTAATGTGATGCTGGGCTATTGGCGGCTGCCGGAGGAAACCGCCAAAGTCATGCGCAACGGCTGGCTCCTGACCGGTGACGTTGGCTACCGGGACGAAGATGGCTATTACTACATCACTGATCGGAAGAAAGACATGCTGCTGGTCAACGGGATCAATGTCTATCCGCGTGAGATTGAAGAGGTGCTTTACCAGTTCCCGGGCGTCAAAGAGGCGGCGGTCATTGGCAAACCCGATTCGCGCAAGGGCGAGCAGCCGATTGCCTTTGTGGTGCCCAATGAAGGCGAGGTTCTGGCGGAAAAAGCCTTGCTGCAATTCGTGCGCCGGAAACTGGCTGACTACAAGGTCCCGCGCAAAGTCATATTTCTGCCCGCCTTGCCCCGAAACGCATCCGGCAAGATTCTTAAAACCCGGCTCCGGGAACTGCCCCATTGCTGACCCTGCTCCGGGCGCGTCTGTTGGGGGGCGCGCTTTTGGGGTTGCCAGCGCCGCGCTTCTATTGCATGGTCGCCCTGCATTGCGAACGGCAATTTTATGAGCGCACAACACAATCATCGCGATTACCCCAAACTCCACAATGCCATGTGGCCCGGCCTGGTCGGCAAAGGCAGCCCCGGCGCAGAGCCGGGCATTGATCTGGATACCATGCTCGACCTGACGGCGCGGGCGGAGGTGGACGGCGTCAGGTTTGACGGGGTGGATTTGTTTTTGAGCGATCCGCATGTCAGCATTGATCTTGATGATGACGGTCTCAAGCGCCTGGCCGCCAAGATTCAGGCAAAGGGCTTCGTCGTAGGCTCGGTGGTGGCGCCGGTATGGGCGCCTACTGGCGGAGGTTCCGCCATTGGCAGCCGGGAGGAACGGCAGCGTTTCGTCGAGCAGATCCGCAAAGCGTGTGGAATCGCCCGAAAGCTTAGCCGCCTGGGGGTCCGGCCCTACGGGGTGGTGCGAATTGATTCCGCCTGCAGCGTGGCCGATTGGGCGAAGGATCCTGAGGCCAACCAAAAGCTGCTCGCGCAGACTTTTCGAGAGGCGTGCGAGGTGGCGGAAGACTATGGCGAACGATTGGCCGCCGAAGGCGAGATTTGTTGGGGCGGCATGCATAGCTGGACGAAGATGTTGGACCTCCTGCGGCGGGTGGATCGCCCTAGAACACTGGGATTCCAGGCCGACATGGCGCACACCCTCCTCTACATTCTCGGCTACAATGCGCCGGAAGACGCCATCCTGCCTCCGGATTGGGATTGGTCCTCTCCGCTTCGCCTGAACCAGGCCATCAAGGAGCTTACCGACGCGCTGCGCCCTTGGACGATTGATCTGCATATTGCGCAGAACGACGCCACCGTCCACGGTTCGGGCACCCATGACAAGACCGGGCATCACTGCCTGCCCAATGACCCGAACGGGAAGCTCGACATTGTCCGCCACGCCGGCTACTGGCTGCGGGGCAAGGACGGCCGTCTCAACAAGACGATTCGGCACCTTTGCTGGGACGGGTGCATGTTCCCCAACGCGGTGATGATGAGGCCCGAGACCTGGAATGACATCCTGCGCACCATGATCGCCGTGCGTGACGCTTACGGCTGGCGCGAGGAAGAAAAGGCGGCGGTTGAATCTCCAGCGCCTGCAATGTCGGTGCGGCCGGCCAAATCCGCCAGGCCGGCGGTTGCTAAAACCCGTGCGTCGGGCGCCGGCCAGCGCGAAAAGAAACCTGCGAAACAGCGAATCCGCAAAAGCCGGACGAAGCCGACGCGCGCGAGAGCAGCCGCCAAAGCCGGGAAACGAAAAGCAAAGGCCGTTCGGAAAACCACCGCAAAGCGGGCCCCAGCCAGGAAGAAGGCCAGGCGGAAGAAGTAGTCCGGGATCGCGATTGGGGCGAAGCCATATTGCTACCCTGACATGAAGCGTTTAATGCTCATGCTGCTGGTCGCGGCAACCACGATGGCCGTGGCCGCTCCCGTGAACCAGCTTGCGCGGCGGGAAAAAGCCGCGGGTTGGCGGCTGCTCTTTGACGGTAAAACTACGCACGGCTGGCGCAGCTTCAAAAAGCCATCTTTCCCCGACCAAGGCTGGCGGGTTGAAGATGGCTGGCTGCACTGCCTGGGCAAAGGCGGCGGCGATATTATTACGGACGCGCAATTCGATGATTTTGAGTTGCAGTGGGAATGGAAACTGGCTGCGGGCGCCAACAGCGGCGTTAAGTATTTCGTCCTGGAAAGCCGCAACGAAGTGCTTGGGCATGAATACCAGATGATTGATGACGCACGGCCGTCGGGAGTTGATCGCGGGAACCGCAAACAACTTACCGCCGCATTCTACGCCGTGCTGGAGCCCGTCTGCCCGCCGGTCAAGCCGGCTGGCGAAATCAATTCTTCACGGATCCGCGTTCAAGGCAACCACGTCGAGCACTGGCTCAACGGGGTCAAGGTGCTGGAATACGAATGCGGGAGTGAGGAGGTCAGAAAAGCCGTCGCGGCGAGCAAGTTCAAGAACAAGGCCGGCTTTGGCGACAAGGTGCGAGGGCACCTGCTGCTCCAGGATCATAACAGCCAGGTCTGGTATCGGAACCTGAAGGTCCGCGACCTGGCCAATACGCGGTAAAGCTTCTGTCGGTCGCCCGGAGTTCCCCGCTCAGGTGGTAAAGGGGATCACCTGGGGCCGGACCAGTCGCTCGAAGTCCTTATACGCCAGTTTGATGACCTCGGTGTGCGAGCCGGCATTAAAGGCGATTTCCGCGTTCTGCGCCAGCGATGCGGCCACATAGACTTCCATGCCGTAGAGATTGCCAAACGGCGGCATGGCGCCCACTTCGCAATCGGGAAACCGCTTCTTGAAGTCCTCCTCCGGGACGAGCTTGGCCTGGTCGGCGCCGGTCATCTCGCGCAGATCGGCAAGGACAACCTTGCGGTTGGCCGGCAGGACAGCCATAGCCATTTCGCCATCGAGATACACAATTACCGTCTTGGCGAGTTCCCGGCCGGGGATATGTGCCGAGGCGGCCACCTCCGGGGCCGTGTAAGCAGTCGAGTGAATGATGCTGACGTATTTGATTTTCTCTTTGTCCAAGAGCTGTTTTAGTGTCGTTACTGGCATAATATTACTCCTTCCAGCTTGTTGCCTCACCCTAAGCCATCTGGCGGGATAAGCAAGTCCCGGAGGTTCCGAAAAGCGACAGGCCGTCCAGCGAGACCAGGCGGGTCAACTCACCGGCTGCCTCAGGATGGACCTCGCTATGCCCACAAACCGGCCAATCAGCCCCCGGCCGAAGAGCTTTGCGCGGGCCGGCGAAAACGCGCCTATCTTTTCAGACTGAAGCAGGTTCAAAAGGCTTCGACTGCGGCTCGCGTGAAGGCGTCAAAGTGCGGGATTGGCACGCGCCGCCGCACGCTGACGGTCTTGCCAGGCGCGCCAGGCCACCCAGGCGCACACCGCCGCGATGCCAATCCAACCTGCCAGCCTCACCACAGCCGCTATGTGCGTGTCGTATTGAAGCACCTGCCAGCGGCTGAAGATGGTATTCCAATCATGCTCGCCGCCTCCCACTAAAGGCAGTTCCAGACGCCGCGCATCGGCCATATAGCGGGCAATATTAAGCCAATTCTCGAAGAACCAAATCGCCGCGCCGGCCACTGCCAGCGGATGGCCCCGGCGCCAGAAAGACACAGCCAGTGCGCAGGGGAAAACCAATTGCCCCAGCGTGCCGCCATAGGGTTCAAGCCGCGAGCTGAACAGACCCACCAGCGGATGGCCCGCTTCGTGAAACAGCAAGTTGGCATGGTCCAGCAGAAAAACAAATCCCGGCTCACTGCGTAGGACGAGCAGAAGGAATAAACCGAAGCCAAAGCCAAAGCCGGCCAGCTTGGCGCCGGTTATCGGTTCCCATTCACGCTTTTCCATGAACCTGAATGTCAGCAAAACGCTCGCCAGACGTTTTGCTTATAGCCGCGCCCGGCAGGGTATAGCCCGTGTTTGTCCAAGGCCCACGGCCCAAGCCTGACCATGACCGCCTCGGGATTGGGAGGCTCCCGGAGCCCGGGCGTCTTCGAGCAGATTCAATTGGCGCGCGCGAAGGCTGGCCAGCCGCGCACGGTTATTCGGTGCTGCGGGAATCGCCGGTCGAGTATTCCGCCAGGGCGCGCATGTATTGGGCGCGCTCGAAGGAGCTCGGGTTGGGACAGTTCTTCTGGCTCAGGCTGCCCTTGAGTTGAGCGACCGACTCATACTCATGCTCTTCCATCCAGGCGATCAGATCCCGCTCGATGACGCCAATCTGCCGAATGCCGTGCCGGATGAGCGCTGAACAAAGCATGGTTACATCCGCGCCGGCCATGAGCATTTTAAGCACGTCGGTGGCGCGATGGATTCCACTGGTCGCCGCGAGGCTGGCCTGCAGTTTGCCGTACAGCAGGGCAACCCAGCGCAGCGGCACGCGCATCGCCATGGGGGTGCTTAGCAGGACGTTGGGGCGCACTTCCAAAGCCTCCAGATCAATGTCCGGCTGGTAGAAACGATTAAAGAGCACCAGGCCGTTGGCGCCGGCCTGGTCGAGGCGCTTGGCCATGTAGGCGAAGTTGGTGAAAAAGGGACTGAGTTTCACCGCGACTGGAATGCTCACGGCCGCTTTGACCGCCTTGAGAATATCCAGGTAGTTCTGTTCAACGTCGCAGGAGGCGGCGTTCATGTCGGTGGGAATATAATAGATGTTCAACTCCAGGGCGTCCGCGCCGGCCTGCTGCATGCCCTTGGCGTATTCGGTCCACCCGCCGGTTGAAGAGCCGTTAAGGCTGGCGATGATCGGGATGCGAACCGCCTCCTTGGCTTTGGCGATGTGTTGCAGGTATTCCTCCGGCCCGAGCCGGAACTCGTTGGGCGCCGGGAAATACGTGAGCGCCTCAGCAAAGCTCTCGGTGCCGCGTTCAAGGTGATCGTCCAACTCGGCCTGCTCTCGACGGAGTTGCTCCTCGAATACCGAGTAGAGCACCACGGCGGACGCGCCGGCGTCTTCCATCTGCTTGATACCGTCTATTTCCTCCGACAGCGGCGAGGCGGCTGGAACCAGGGGAGTGCGAAGTTTCAGTCCGAGATAGGTGGTCTTTAGATCCATAAGCCTGAATTGAATTGTTATGCGTTAAGGTTGTTGAGTTTGCGCGGAGGCGGAACTGGCGGGCGCATTGGCGCCATTGCCCGAAGCCGGTTTAAGGCCGGCCAGGTATTGGTAGTACGCCCAGCGCCGATCAGCATCGGCCTGCGCCTGGGCGAAGAATCGCCGGGCGTCTTCCGGTTTGCTCTTGGTGAGCATCTTAAACCGGTTCTCCGAGAGCAGGTAGTCCTGCACTTTGATTTTGGCCGGACTCGAATCGAAGAGAAGCGGGCTCTCACCCCGCTCGAAGCGCCGCGGGTCAAAGCGGTAGAGCAGCCATTGGCCGGAATCCACCGCCATTCGTTGCTGCCGGGCGCCCACGCCGCGATCCAGATCAATGCCATGCGCAATGCAATGGCTGTAGGCGATGATCAGCGAGGGGCCGGGATAGGATTCGGCTTCGATGAACGCCCGGAGCGTATGCTCGTCTTTGGCGCCCATGGCCACGCTGGCCACATAGACCGACCCGTAGCCCATGGCGATAAGGCCGAGGTCTTTCTTGCGCAGCGGCTTGCCGCCGGCGGCAAATTTGGCAACCGCGCCGCGCGGCGTAGCTTTCGAGCACTGACCACCGGTGTTGGAATAAACCTCGGTGTCCAGCACCAGCACATTAACATCGTGGCCGCTCGCCAGGACGTGGTCCAAACCCCCGTAGCCGATATCGTACGCCCAGCCGTCGCCGCCGATGATCCAAACACTGCGGCGGACGAGATTGTCGGCCACGGCAAGCAGCATTTTGGCGTCACTGCTGGAGTCGCCGGCCAATTTTTGTTTAAGGGCGGCGACGCGCTCCCGCTGGTCGTAAATGCCCGCCTCGTCAGTCTGCTGGGCCTCAATCAGCCCGGTAACGAGGTCGTCGCCCAGTTTCGGCGCCAGTTTGCGCAGCAGCTCGCAGGCAAACTCCCGCTGCTTGTCAATCGAAACCCGGAAGCCAAGCCCGAACTCGGCATTATCCTCGAACAGGGAATTGTTCCAGGTTGGACCGCGGCCTTCCTTGTTTTTCGCGTAGGGAGTGGTGGGCAGGTTGCCGCCGTAGATGGACGAGCATCCCGTGGCGTTGCTGGCCACAATGCGATCCCCGAAAAGCTGCGTAAGCAACTTCAGGTACGGCGTCTCGCCGCAGCCGCCGCAAGCGCCGCTATACTCAAAGAGCGGCTGCATGACCTGTTGCTGGCGGAGCTGGGTGACCTTGATCTTCCGGCGGTCAAGCTCCGGCAGTTCGAGGAAGAATTTGTAGTTGTCGCGCTCGCTGAAACGGATGGGCGGCTGCGGGCGCATATTGATCGCCTTGAGCCGGGCCTCGGTCTTGTTCTTGGCCGGGCAGACCTCGACGCACAGGCAGCAGCCGGTGCAATCTTCCGGGGCGACCTGCAGGGTCCATTTCATGCCTTTCCATTCCGGAGCCCGGGCGTCTGTGCTCTTAAAGGTCGGCGGCGCGCCTTGCAGATGCTTGGCGTCGTAAACCTTCATGCGGATGCTGGCGTGCGGGCAGATTACCACGCACTTGCCGCATTGGATGCAGGTTTTCTCATCCCAAACCGGGATTTCCAGAGCCAGATTCCGTTTCTCATAGCGGGAAGTGCCGGTGGGGAAGGTGCCATCCGGGCTGAAGGCACTGACCGGGAGGGAATCGCCGCGGTTGCCATAAATAACGCCTAACGTGCGGGTGATCTCCGCCGGGGCATCGTCTGTGAACGGGGGCGGAAGCTCCCGGGTGCTGGTAACCTGCGCGGGAACCTTGACCTCGTGGAGGTTGGCCAGGGTCTGGTCCACCGCCGCGATATTCTTCTTCACGACCTCCTCGCCCTTGCGGCCATAGGTTTTCTTGATCGTGAGTTTGATCTGCTCGATGGCCTCGTCGCGCGGAAGCACGCCGGAGAGCGCAAAAAAGCACGTTTGCATGATCGTATTGATGCGGGCCCCCATGCCGGTGGATTTGGCGACGCTGATCGCATCAATTACGTAGAACTTCGCTTTCTTCTTGATCAGCCCCTCTTGAACGAGCCGCGGGAGGTGCTCCCAGACTTCGTCGGCGCGGAAATGGGTGTTGAGGAGGAAAGTGCCTCCGGGCACAAGGTCCTGGAGCATGTCGTACCGGTCTAAAAAGATCGGTTGGTGGCAGGCGACGAAGTTCGCCTTGGAGACAAGGTAGATCGAGCGAATCGGTTTCGGCCCGAAACGGAGGTGGGAGATCGTCACCGCGCCCGCTTTCTTCGAGTCATACACAAAGTAGCCCTGCGCGTAGTTATTGGTGTTCTCGCCAATGATCTTGATCGAGTTCTTATTCGCGCCAACCGTGCCATCCGAGCCCAGGCCATAAAAGAGCGCGCGAACCACTTTGTCCGACTCGGTGGAAAACTCCGGGTCAAACTTCAGGCTGGTATGCGCCACATCATCCTCGATGCCCACAGTGAAGTGGTTCCTGGGAGTGGCGGCCTGCAAGTTGTCAAAAACCGCCTTGACCATCGCCGGGGTGAAATCCTTCGAGGACAGCCCGTAGCGGCCGCCCACCACCTTCGGCATGGACTTGATCCGCCCCCAGCCCGCGGGGATGCCTTCCGTCAGGGCGGCGATGACATCCAGGTACAGCGGCTCGCCCAGGGCGCCGGATTCCTTGGTCCGGTCCAGCACCGCGACGGCCTTGACGCTCGCTGGCAGTGCTTCGACAAATCGCTTGCCGCAGAATGGCCGGTAGAGGCGCACTTTAATGACGCCGACCTTGGCTCCGCGTTCATTGAGATATTCCACCGTCTCATGCGCCGTCTCGCAGCCCGAGCCCATCAGCACCACCACCCGCTCGGCGTTCGGATCGCCCACGTATTGGAAGGGCTGGTATGCACGCCCGGTGATGGCGGCAAACTTGTCCATCACCCGGGCGGTGATGTCCGCGCACTGGGCATAAAACGGGTTGCACGCCTCGCGCGCCTGGAAGAACACATCCGGGTTCTGCGCGGTGCCGCGCAGGACCGGGCGGTCGGGGTTCATGGCGCGCTGCCGATGCGCAATCACAAACTCCTCGTTGATCATCTGGCGGATTATGTCTTCGTCCACCAGTTCGATCTTCGACACCTCGTGCGACGTGCGGAAGCCGTCAAAGAAGTGCAGAAACGGGACCCGGCTCTCCAGGGTTGCCGCCTGGGCGATGAGCGCGAAATCCATCGCCTCCTGCACGCTGGCCGAACTCAGGAGCGCAAACCCGGTGGTGCGGGCGTGCATCACGTCGCTATGGTCGCCAAAAATGGACAACGCATGAGTGGCCAGGGTGCGCGCGGAAATGTGGAAGACCGTCGGCGTCAACTCCCCCGCGATTTTGAACATATTGGGCACTTTGAGCAACAGGCCCTGCGACGCCGTGAAGGTCGTGGTCAGCGCGCCGGTCTGGAGCGCCCCGTGCACCGCGCCCGCGGCGCCGCCTTCGCTTTGCATCTCCACCACCGAGGGCACGGTGCCCCAGATGTTTTTAACCCCTTCCGATGCCCACTGGTCGCACCACTCGCCCATGTTCGAGGAGGGAGTAATGGGATAGATGCCCATCACCTCATTGCAGCGGTAGGCCACGTATGCCACCGCCTCATTGCCGTCAACTGTCGTGTAAGTTTTATTCATGTTGCTTGCGCGCTCAATCTCTAAAGCTGTTATTGCCGCCGCGGGAAGCTCCGGCTTTCCGCGACTCATCTCCGCCAGAATGGCCAATCCTTATCCAGCGAAGCAGCACTGTGCCTCAAACCGCCCTCCGGCAACTTCACCGGGGTTGGCAAACCTTCACCATATTTTGCGCCCCGGCCCGTTTTCTGAACATATTCCCGCTTCCCCACCTGCCGGACGCCGAAATATCCCGCTTATGCCGGGGCGAACTTGCGCAGGTATTTTATCGCGGCGGCCAGTTGGCGGGGCCAGGGCGCGGTGATGCTCAGCGGTTCGCCCGTGAGTGGATGGGGCAGGGCGAGGGCTTCGCAGTGAACCGCCGCCCGGGCAATCAGCGGGCGTTCCACCTGGTTTGGTTTAAGCCGATAGTCGGGCTTCAATTGTGAGAGCCGCAATTCCCGGCCGCCATAGAGTGGATCTCCCAGCACCGGCAGCCGCGCCACCCGCAGGTGGGCGCGAATCTGGTGCGGGCGGTCCGTCAAGGGCTCGCACTGCAAAAGAGTGTAGCCGGAAAATTTCTCCCGCACCTCGAAGAGGGTCACCGACCGTTTGCCGCGCCTTGCATTCGCGCACATCAGGCCCGCGCGCGCCGGGTGCGGCGCGAGTTTGGTGTCAATCTGAAACCGTGCCTCCGGCGGCGTTCCCTGCACGAGCGCCACGTGCCGCCGACCGGGCTGGCTGGCGCCGAAGTGGTTCAGCAGGGCGATGAGCACCGGCTTGCTTTTTGCCAGCAGCATTACCCCGCTGGTCTCCGCGTCCAACCGGTGGGTGGCCATCAGGTAAGACCGATCGCCTGCCCGCGCCCAGGGCGCGCCGCGTTTGATGCCGTCGTGCAGCAGCCGCAACAGGCTCGGGCGCTCCGGTTGGGCGCGGTCGGGCACGGCGGGCACGCCGCTCGGTTTATCGAGCGCCAGCACCTGCGCATCTTCATAGAGAATCGGGATTTCCCAAAACTCCTGCGTGGCCGGCGATGAAAGCTTAATGGTGTTCTTCATGCTGCATGGCGCCCGGGCGGGGGTTCCCGCAACGTCCGGCGCAACCGTTCCACCGCCAGCCCTCCCCCGCGGAAGGCGAAAATCTGCCTCCCGCGTTTCCCGTCGCCGCGCGCGGAACCTAGGATTTTTTCTCGTCCGACGCCGGATTCATGGCCGGCGGGGCCTGTGGCCGGGCCAACGGCGTGTCGCGCAGTCCCTTCTCGACTTCCTGGCGGAACCAGTCGTTGAAGGCTTCATTCTGGCGGTTCAAGCGGACGGCGTTGAGGAAGGCCGGCGCATTCTCCGCGATCGTCGCCTCGTCCAGCGGCAGTTTGGATTTCACGTAAACAATCACCCCGCCCCGGGGCGTCATCTGGAAATTGCTCACCTTGCCGGGAGGGGTGGAGAAGGCGATCTGCTTGAGCTGGTTGAGATTAAGGCGCTCCTCGATTTGCGGCAGTTGGCGCGTGCTCAGCGAAAACGGCGGCAAATCCACCAACGGATGCTGGGCGTGGGCGCAAAGGTCCGCCACCGTCTTGCCCTGCGCCAGCCCGTTCGTCAGCGCCTGGTAAAAATCCATCCCCGCCTGCCGCGCCAGCAGCAGCGCCTGGCTGTGGCGATACTCTTCCACGACCTGCACGCGAATCTGTTCCAGCGGCGGAATTTCGCTCGGGATTTTCTTGTTCAACGAGATGATATACACCGCGTTCGATCCCAGGATCGGCCCGGCCAGCGGGTCGTCCGGAGTGCGGCTGAACGCTTTTTGCACGAAGTCGAGCGCCACGCCCAATCCCGGCGGCGGGGTTTCGCGGTCAAACGGGATCGTCGCTCTGACGGGGAACCCATGGGCCTGGGCCACGATGTCCAGGTTTTCCGCCCGCACGGGCTCCATATCGAACAGCGGATTGGCAAAATACACCGCGTTGCTGCGGGCGATCTGGTACTCCAACTGTTTGAGCCGGGCCTCGCGCAGCTTCGTTTTGGCCTCGGCCACCGATTGCGCGCCGACTTCCCGCAGGAAATTAGTGCCGCTCAGCCGGTACGCCTCGTCAATCTCCAGGTCTAGGTTGGTCATCCGCGCCAGCTCCTGGCTGGCCGCCGCCGTGTAATTGGTCAGGTCAAACTTCACGTAGTTGACTTGCACGCGCTCCGGCACCCGGTAAGTGGCCAGCCGGTTGGAATAGAACTGGGATACCGCCTCCGGCAGCACCGTCACCTGCGCCTGGTAATCCGCCGCGGAAAAGAACACCGCGGCCGCGGACAGTTCCTCGTGCTCCCGCTTGAACAGGTCGCGCGCCTCCTGGGGGGTGGTTAACTTCCCGGCCATCCCGGCCGTGGCAATCAACTCCTGCACGCCCAGGTAATGCCGTACAAAGCGCTCGAAGTCCTCCAGTCCGAACCCGCGCGGCCGGAGCACACGCTGCACGAACATGTCCGGCGAGGTAATGCCGGCGCGCTGGAACTGGCCGATCATTGACCGGGCCGCCTGGGCTACCACGTCGGTGCTGATATGAATGCCCAGCCGCTTCTGCTTCTGGATGAGCAGCAGCCATTGATAGGTTTCCCGCTCGATTTCCCCGCCCGCTTTCCGGGACTCATCATCCGGCCAATCGCCCATCATAAAATAATGGCGCAAGTAAACCTCGCGCTGGGCCTGGATAAACTGCTCCGGGTTGATGCGCTCGCCATTGATGGACCCCAGGTTGATCCGCCCGCGGGGGGCATCGTTCAGCTTCGAGTAGGGGGAAAAGAAGATGACAAAGCTGATAATGGTGAGCGTTATAATAATCGCCCACAGCCAGGTCTGATGCTTGCGAATGGTCCCAAACATAATTTTATACGGTTAAAGAAACTCCACCGTAGCGGCCTTTGAACCCGCGGGTCAAATCTAAAATCCGGTGAATCCTGCCCAACGCCGCACCCCGCGCTCCGGCCCGGGCCGGCGGAACCGTTCCGGAGCGGGCGTTCCTCTGGACCCACGCTCCGCAGCCTCCTGCCGGGCGGCCTGGCCGCGGGCCGCCACCGCCTCAATCGTCGGCGGCAAAGAACGTCAGATACGTATCGCCGCGAGCTTCGCGCAACAGCAGCAACGCCAGTTCCCGGGCGTGGTAATCCCCCCACATCGAGCTTTCGCCGCGCGGCGTCCTGGCGCCGGGAGGAGCATAATCCCAACCATTGGGGCGGTGATAGATCGAGTGGAGCAGCAGGCCCTGGTGCCGGGGGCGGGTGGAAAGGTAAGGCTCGTCGAAGAGCGTGTTTGCCACCGTCAGCCCCGCCTGCCGGTAGCGGCCGCCCGCCTTGGCGTCGCCCCGGCGGGTGAGGTAATTTCCGAGCCGGACCAGGCCCTGGCCGGCAATGGCGGCGGCCGAGCTGTCCACGGGTTCCCAGTCGTTGAAGGGATCCGCCGGCTGGCTCGCGTAATCGCCCAGCCGGTGCAAATGAGGCGCTCCCGTGTCCCACATCGGGATGCCGTCCGCGCAGGTGTGCGCCAGGTAGAAATCCGCCGTGGCCCGCGCCGCTTCGAGGAACAAGGCCCGGCTGGCTTCTAAATCACGCCCGGCGTCTGCGGCCGCCGGCGGCCGCTCGTTCGCCCGTCCGGCGCGCCTGCCGTGCCCCGCGTCGAGAAACTCCAGTTGCTCCGCGTAGCCGAGAATGGCCCAGGCCAGCCCGCGCGTCCAGGTGCTGAACGGCGAATAGCCCTGCTGCGTGTTGGGGCAGCGATAACTGCCGTCGTTGAGATTGAAGATGCTCTCGTGGGCCGTCCGGCCGCGCACGTCGAACGTGTCCCGGCCCTTGCCGTAGTAAATGCTGTAAAGCGCCGTCGTTTCGGCGTGGTCCAACAGCCGCTGAAACAGCGAGATGCTGCGATCCCGTTCCCCGCGCAGCACGTGGCCAAGCTGGTGCGCCACCGCCAGCGAGCGCAGCGACCGCACGGTGTCCACAAACAGGGAGTGCGGCCCGTTGAAGGAGTAGATGTAGCCCGCCCCGTCGGCGGTCCGGGACCACCGCGCCGCCTGCACCGCGCCGGAAACCTTCAGCGCCAGCTCGTACAGCTCGCGCTCGGGCTCGTTGCCGGGAATCTTGCCCTCGCGCATCAGCCGCCACAGGTTGCCGTAGGTCGAGATATTGTTAAACCCGTGATCATGCACCCCCAAGTTCGAGACATGCGGCGCCATTTGCCGGATCGTCTGCCGGCGTCCCAGTTCGAGAAAGCGCTTTTCTCCCGTGGCGTCGAACTGGAGCAGGGCCGCGCCGAACTGAAATCCCTGCGTCCAGTCCGTCCACGCGCGCGACGTGTATTGGCCCCCCGCGGTGACCACCGGGGTGCCGCGCGCCGGGTCCCAGGTCCGTTCGAGGCTCAAAATCTTCTGTGCGGACAGCGCAAACAACCGTTCGACCTTGGGCCGCAATTTTTGCGCGGTCAGATGATCATCAATTTGCATGGGCATTAGAGTCTCCTTAAATGAAAGCCGCCGTCCACATTGATGACTTCCCCGGTGCTGAAGGGCAGCAGGTCCTGCGCGATGGCCGCGACGGCTCGGCCAACGTCTTCCGGCGTGCCCCAACGCGGGATCGGCGTCAGCCCGGCTTCAATCAGTTGGTCATACTTTTCCTTTACCGGGCCGGTCATGTCCGTGCCGATAATCCCCGGACGCAGTTCATAAACCAGGATGCCATATTCGGCCAGCCGCGCGGCGTACAGCGCGGTGAGCATGGACAACCCGGCCTTCGAGAGGCAGTAATCGCCGCGATTGACTGACGCGGTGTAGGCGCTGACCGAAGAGATGGTGACGATCCGGGGCCGGTAGTTGGCCGGCGGAATGTCCGCCTGCCCCTGGGCGATCATCCACCGCGCCGCCAGTTGCGTCAGGAAATACGGCCCCTTCAAATTGATGGCAATAAGCCGATCAAAGCTCTCCTCGCTCGCTTCGAGAATGTCAGCCCGTACTTCCGGCGCCACCCCGGCATTATTGACCAGCAAGTCCAGCCGCCCCAGGGTTGTCTTCGCAAACTCGATCAGCTTCCGCCGGTCCGCGTCTTTTGCAATGTCCGCCTGGCAAACTTCCACCCGTACATTCCGGCCGGCTGCCTGCGCGGCTGCCAGGCAATCCGCCGCTGTCTGGCGCGCCGCCGCTGCGTTGCCGGCGTAATTAACAATCAGGTCGTAGCCGATCTTTGCCAATTCCAGCGCAATACCGCGACCGATGCCGCGCGACGCCCCGGTAATCATGGCAACCGCATTCATAGGTCCCGAGGATAGCCCCTTGCCTCTGAATCAAAAGAAAATAGTGAAAGCAAAGCCGGGTCCCCCCGAAAGCTCGAAAATAAACCCAGCGCCAGCCAAACCGATCATCAATCCAGTGGAGCCGCGAAGTGTCCAATTATTGGACACTTCCCGAAAAGTCCTATCTGGCGGCTAAATCAGCCCGCCAGATCTTATTTCTCTCGTTTGTACACAATCCCCATCGTCTCAGCGTCTTACAGGGCTTTCAGTAAGCCGTGTACAAGGGGTGTACAAGGGATGCTCATCGGGTGTACCAGCTAAAATCCTATGGACTCCCGGTGAGCATCCCTTGTACACCCCTTGTACACGGCGGAAAAGCAGGGGGAAATGAGGGATATTGCAGGGAATTGGGGGGCCGCGAGGGCTCAGATCATGGTTCGGGCCTTGATCTGGTTGGCTATTGCCTGAACCAGCGCTTCGTCGGGTTCTCCGCCAGGGGGCGGATTGGCGGGGCGGGCGGCGCAATGGGCCGCCGCGCAGGTTTCGCCGGGACGCCATTCGGTGCTCAGGCAGTGTTCGCATTGTTCGAGGCCGTAGCGCGGGTCGGGTATGCCCTGGCGCTGCTTGATCTGGAGCAATTCCTGGAGTTGGGCCGGGGTTATCCGCTTGAGCGGTTTCCCCAGTTGCGAGGCGATCAGCACCGTATGGCAGTAGGCTTCGAGGGTTTCGATCTTGAAATAAGCGTCCTCAACACTCCGATGGCTCCAGGCGACCACGCCATGATTGGCCATAAGGATGGTGTTATGCTGGTCCACGAGGTCGGCGACGAACCGGCCCAGTTCGGGAGTGCCGGGGGTGCGATAGGGCGCCGTCGCCAGCGAGATGGTGAGCTCGAACTCCGAGGTCAGGCAGGTGGGCGGCTGGACTCCGGCGATGGCGAACCCGGTGCTGTACGGCGGATGACAATGCACCGAGGCAACCGCGCGCGGCTGGCGCTGCATGATCTGGAGATGCATCAGGATTTCGCTGGTGCGTTTTCGGGCGCCCGCGAGTTGGTTTCCCGCCAGATCCACCAGGCACAAGTCCTCCGGGCGCATGAATCCTTTGGAGATCTGCGTGGGCGTGCATAGCGCCAGGTCCGGCCCCACGCGGAGGGCGAGATTGCCGCCGTTGCCGTCCACGTAGGCGCGCTGCCACATGCGGCGGCCAATTTCGCAGATTTGTTGCGCCAGCTCACGGACGGCCGGCGAGGCCAGGAAGGCTTCCAGGTCGGGCCGGGGACTCCGGGCGGTGATTCCGTCGAAAGGCGAGCCGCCCGCCGCCAACCGGCCTGGCCACAGCCCGGAAGCTCCGGGATCGCCCGGCGTCGCGGATGCGGAAGGCGTCTTTGCGGCCATAGCTGCGGATACTATGACAGATTTGGAGCGTTCGCCAATCCCGGATTGCGAGGGCAAGGCTTTGCGAGGATGACCAGGCCCGGGGGGCGCCCGCCGTCAAACGCGTCTAAAACAGTCGGGCGCCGATCAGAGCCGGTGCAGTTCCTCGATGAGGGGCCGGCTGTAGGCATCATAGAGCAGTTTCAGGGTGAGCAGCAGGACGACCGAGACGAAAATGGGGCGGATGATTTTCACGCCCCGCTTGATGACCATGCGCGCGCCGATCCGCGCGCCGATTATCTGGCCGGCGCCCATCGTCAGCCCGGCGGCGTAATTGACATAGCCGCCCGGCAGGAAGAGCAGGAGCGAGCTGATGTTGCTGGCAAAGTTCATGACTTTGGCGTGGCCGGTGGCCCGCCGCATGTTGAAGCCCAGCCCGAGCATGAAGGCCATCGTCCAGAACGTGCCGGTGCCCGGGCCGAAGAAGCCGTCATAGAAGCCCATCAACAGCCCGAAGAAGAAATCGAAGCGTTCGCGCCGGAAGCGCGCCGGGCGGTCGCCGAGTCCGAGGTTGGGCTTGAACAGGACATACAGGGCGACGCTGAAAAGCAGGATGGGGATGCCGCGCCGGAGAAAGGAGGGGTCAATCTGGCGCACCACCAACGTGCCGCAGGCTCCGCCCACGAACGTGAACAGAAATCCGCGGGTGCATTCCTTGAAGGCCACGGTTCCCGCCCGCTCATAGTACCAGGACGCGCCCGCGGAACCGAAAGCCGCCTGCAGCTTGCTCGTGCCCAGGGCATGGCGCGGGCTCAGACCGCAACTGAGCAGCGCCGGCAGCGTAATCAGCCCGCCGCCCCCGGCGATCGAATCCACAAAGCCCGCCACCAGGGCGGTCACGAATAGCACCGGCAGGTGCCAAAGTTGCGTCATAGATGGGAGTGGCTGGACAGCGCCCAAAGCAGGATGGCGGCGGCGGTGCCGTCCATGATCGGCTCATTGGAAGAGTAATCCTGCACGTCGTCGTGATAGACCGCCGGGCCCTGGAAGGCGGCCAGCGGGTCGGGTTCGGTGATGGCCACGCCTTTCAGCGATCGGAAGATGCGTTCGTACACCGGCCCGTCCACCAGCCCGCCCCGGATCGGGCGCCCGGTTAATTGCATGGTCATCAGGTGCGGGTCTTTGGGATAGACGCTGCCGATCCCGGTGAACAGTGTGTAGCCCCAGGGATTGCGTCCCAGCAGCCAGTCGCGTTGCTGGGCCGCGAAGCGGCGATACGTCTGGTCCCCGGTCATCCGCTCATACAGCAGGCATTGGGTGGCCAGGGCGACGGTGAGGTTGGCCGAGCACCAGATGAACGGCACGCCGATGCGGTAGGGGTTTTGCCGGCCCATGCGCTCGCAGCGCTCGATGCCCTCGCGGTAGTACCCCGCGAGCATTTTCCGGAAGGGGCGATCCACCAGCCCGTAAAGCCGGAAGTGGCCGGCGTTCAGGAAGGGGAAATACTGGTAATGGCCGGTCTGCTCCTGGCCCATCCAGGATTCCGCGGCGGCCAGCCGGGCGTAGCGCCGGGCGTCTTCGAGATAGCGCGGTTCGCGCGTGGCGCGGAACAGTTCCGCCGCGCCCCATTCCATGTCGTCGGCCCAGGTGGTTTCTTCATAGCGATAGGGGGCGCTGTAGGAATTGCCCTGCTGGACGCCTTCGCGGGCGCGGCCCAGCTCATACACTTCTTTGCCCGCCTGCAGGCAGCGTTCGGCGAAGGGCCGGTGGCGCGGATCGTTTCGCCAGATATGGTAAGCCAGGCTCATGGCTGCCGCGTAGCGGCCGGCCAGGTTGGCCACGCCCGTGGAGGCGCTCTGGTATTGGCGCAGTCCCTGCGGCTGGCCGTCGGCGAAATAGACCACGCGCGGGCCGCCCTTGCCCCAGCCATAGTCGGCAATCTCGTTTTGCGGCAGGCGGCGGCCGGCGTGATCGCGGTCATCGGCCACTTGGTGGTAGAGCTGGTCGGGCGCCGGATGCAGTTTGAGCATCCACTCCAGCCCCCAGCGGGCTTCGTCGAGCACGTCGGGCAGGCCGTTGGGATAGGGCTGGCCCAGCGCGTTGACCTTGTCCGCGAAGAGCTGGCGGTCTTCGGCCAGCTCGTACGCGAGCAGCATTTGCGCGGTGGCGTTGCCGGAGGTGAGCAGGTATTTCAGCAAATCCGCCGCGTCATGCCAGCCGCCCCGGGCGTCGAGGTAGGTGCCGTTGGTGAGGGGGCCGTACGCCGTGCGGCCGTCAAACGGGTGGCACACCGCGTCCAGCCAGGGGTTGTAGCCGCAGCGTTGCTGGCGCATAAACTCGAGCAGTTGATCGGGCAGCTCGTGGTAGGCCGCTGCGCCGAGGGTAAACGGCAGTGATTGCGCTTCGCCCACGCGCAGCACATAACGGCCCGGCGTCCGCAAGGCGGTGAAGTCCAGCTCCGCATGGTGCTCAAACTGGCCCCACCGCACGCCGGTGATGGGCCGGGCCGAACCGGTGAACCGGGCTTTTCCGGTGTCCGCTTCCGCCACTGTGAAGGCGGCCGGGAGCGGCGCTTTGGCAAAGGCCACCCCGAGTTTCGTGTCGCGCGTCCGGTAGCCGATCTGGCTGGCGCGCAGGAAGATTTCCGCGGCCGGGGCGTTTGCCAGGCCAGCCGCGAGGAGCAGCAGGAGAACACAGAGATGAGGCATACGTTTTGGGGGTTGGCATCGGTTGCCGCGCCGGCCGCGCCTGGGCGGCGGGCCGACGGCGGCGGTGGCAAGGCGGAGGGATTATCCGTTAGTAGAGTTTCTGCAATTCCGCGCTGCGGAAGTAGTGCTTCACGATCTGCTCGGCCGGGATGCCCCGGGAGGCCATGACGGCCGCGCCAATCTGGCAAAAGCCCACCCCGTGCCCCCACCCGGCGCCGCGCAGGGTGAACCGCGCCGGCGCCGCGCCGGCCGCGCCCTCGGGTTGCACCACAAACGCGCTGCTGTACAGGTGCGAGGGGCTCAGCCAGCGGCGGATTTCCAATTCCTTGCCCACCACCACCGTCCGCTGGGAGCCGACAATGCGCAGCCGCACGATGCGGCCCGACGGCCCGCGCTGCAGCGGTTCCAGCCGCTGGATCACGCCGAAGTCCAGGCCCGACCGCTTGCGCAGGATCGCGCTGAGTTCCTCCTGCGTATAGCTGACCGTCCAGCGGTAGAAGTCCGTGGTCTCCTGGTCGAACGTCGGCAGCACCTGCCGGAGAATGTCTCCGTCGGTCGTATTGCAGTAGGCTTCCGGGCTGGAGCATATCCACTGCTCCGCGGCGGCTTCCGAGGTGATCGGCGGGTGTTCCACCGCCGCATCGGATACGCTTGCCAGGTACGGCACATCTATCCCCTCCCACGCGGAGGAAAACAGCTCGCTGCGCCCGCCGCATGACTTGGCGTAGCGCGCATCGCAAATCTCGCCGCCGTGAACCAGGAACACGCCCCGGGTATCCCGCACCGCCTCGATGGCCTTGGGCGAAATGATTTTGGTGAGCCCGTGGTAGCGCTGGCAGTGGTCATCGGCGCACACATCAAAGAAACGGTGATCTTCCCGGGTGTACCAGCGGACAATTTCTTCCGCGGTTTCCTGCCCCTGGCGCGCCGGGCCGCTGGTCTTGCCGGTCAGCTTCTGCCGTTCGAGCATGGCGACGAGCCAGCTCCGCGAGGTGATGGCGTGCGCGCGCAACAGCTCCAGCGGCGCCGTGGCGCTCATTTCCGACGCGATGACGCTTTTGAGGTATTGCTCGACCCCGGCCTCGTTGATCGCCGTCACCGTGCCGTCGGCGTTGAGCAGGAGCCGCAGCGCGCCTTCGAACGTTTCGTCCTCCTTTCGTTCCCAGTGAAAGTTGATCCCGATCGTGACATCCCGCAGGGTGAACGTGGCGTCGCCTTCCGGGGTGAGCCGGATCTCCGGCCCGCGCGCGAGTTCGCGGCCGTCACCGGCCCGCAGCACCAGTTGGCCCTCGCCGGGGCGGGCGGAGAATTCTCCGCTCACCGCCGTCTTGTCCGGGAGGAGGAAGCGGCCGTTCAGGCAGCCGCGCGCTTCCGGCTCGCGGCTGTAGATGCCAACAGTAATCAGAGGTTCCCACGTAATCATAAACTCGGGTGCCGGTTCACCCCGGCGGCAAAATCTTCCACAAACTTGACGCACTGGGCGACGTCCTGGACCAGTTGCGGCGAGAGGTGCTCATATTCGATGGACATCACCCCGCGCCATTTCCAGTCATACATCTGCCGCAGGAGGGCGGCATATTGGGCCTGCCCGGTGCCGAGGGGCACGTCCCGGCTGTCGCGCCGGCCGGATTCCGCGGCGTCCTTCAGGTGCAGGACGAGGATTCGCCGTTCGTATTTCCGCAGGCTCGCCAGCGTGTCCAGCCCCGAGCGCACCCAGTGGCCGGTGTCGGGGCAGGCGCCGATGCGCGCGCTGTGGCCGGCGCAAGCTTTGAGCACGGCGTCGGGGTTCCAGTATTTCGAGTTGGGGCCTTCCGGGTGGTTATGCACCGCCAGGTTGATCTTGTATTCCTGGCAGAGCTTGTCCAGCGCGCCAAAGTTTTCCGCCGGCGGTTCGGCGATCAGCGTCTCGACGCCCATTTCCTTCGCGAAATCATAGACCTTGCGGTACCCGCTGGTATCCTTTTCGAGCGGGGCGTAGTAGGTGGGCATGGTGAAGCCCAGGTCCCGCATGCGCTCCTTCATTTCGCGCCGCTGCGCCGGGGACAGGTTCTCGCTGGTTTTCAGGTCCGGCCGTTCCTTGCTCAAGGGCAGGAAGAACGCCGGTTCCACCCGGCGCAAGCCCATCTCCGCCAGGACTTCCAGCGCCTCGTAAAAGCTGCGGTCGCGGAAGGTGTAAAGCTGGCAACTCAGCCGCCAGCCCAGCTTCTCCGCCCGCGGCGTGCCCGGTTTGGTCCGGCGCCGCCGCCCCGGCGCCGCCGCCCGGGCCAGCGAGCCCGGCGCCAGCATGGCCCCCACTCCGGAAATAACCGTACGCCCCAGAAATACACGGCGATTGCAGATGTTCATTGTCATCGTGATTCGTCTGTTCGTTTGTTAACAGCCTTGCGGCCAACCGTTTGCCGAAGGTTAAATACACGACTTGGCGCCGGGGTGCAAGGAATCTTATTGCGCGGCCGCCCGCGCGCGATGGCAGCCGGGCGGGCGCAAGTCATGGCCGGGACGGCTTCGGCTGGCGGTCGCGCAGGGGGCGGCCGGCCTGGAAGAGGCGCAACTGCGCGGCCAGGGTTCCCGCCAGGGCCTGGTTCTCCGACGCCAGGGCCAGCTTGAGCGCCTTGTGGGCGGCCTGGACGGCGGCGGGAAAATCGCCCGCCTCGGCGCTGGCCACAGCCAGGGTTTCGAGGAGCCGCGCATCCTGTTCGCCGGTCAGTTCCACGGCGCGCCGGGCCAGGCGCACGGCTTCCGCGCCGTCCCGGCTGTCCGCGTTCTCATGCGTCGCCAGCAGCCAGGCCAGCCCATCGAGCGCCGTCACCATGTCCGGCTGCAGTTCAAGGGCCCGGCGCAAGAGCGGGATGGCTTCCTCCGGCTGGTTCAGCAGGACTAAAGCGTGTCCCGCGCCATACGCCGCCGCTGCGTGGTCCGGTTTCCAGGCCAGTGCCGCCTGCTCGTGAAACAGCGCCGTGCGGAGTTGATCCGTCAGCTCGGGGCCTGGGGAAGCGGGGTTGGGGGCGCTGGCGTTGGCCGACAGTTCCGGCCGGCATTTTTCCAGGATCAGGCAGGCCAGGTTATGGTGCGCCAGCCAGCAGCGGGGATTGCGTTTGAGCGTGGCGCGCCAAAGCGTTTCTTCGTCCTGGTAAATCCCGCATTGCGCCCACGTCAATGGCCCCAGCACCGCGATTGCGCTCGCGGCCCCGGCCACGCCCAGAGCCTTTGCCAGCCGCCCGCGCGCCGGGCGCGCCGTCGCGGCCAGTTTTTGCGCCAGCCACGCGCCGACGCCCGTCACCAGTGCGATCATCCCAATCATGGCCGGGTAAACCCAGTGATCGGATACGAACGAATACTTCTGGAAATAAATCTTGAAGAAGCCCAGCACGGGGAAAAGCATGGCCAGAAAATAGGTCAGGGCGAAAAACGGCGCCCGCCCCCAGCGGCGGCGATGCCACCAGCTCAACCCCCAGATTCCCAACAGCAAAACGCCGGGCAGATAATTCACGACCTCGGCGGGAGAAAAATTCCAGCGCGGATACACAAACATCGGGTTGCGGGGAAACACGATCCGCGCCAGGTAAAACCACCCGGCCATGCCCGCCCCCACCAGCCGCGACCGGAAATCGCCCGCCGCGACCACATCCGATCCGATGCTGCGCTCGTATTGAAACCAGATTGTCACCAGCGCCAGCACCAGCCCGGCGGCAAAGAAGGGCAGCGTGCGCCCGACATCCCCCTTCGTCAGCGGCTGGCCGTCCGCGCTGCTTCGCCACCAGGCGCATAGCAGCAGCACGACGGGCAGCAGCACGACGGAGGTTTTACTGAGCAACGCCAGCACAAAGGCGATGAACGAGGTCCAGTACCAGAACGTTTCCGCGTTGAACGGCGCCGCCCGGTTCGGCGGGCTTTTTCCCTTCGGCCTCCGGGTTTTCCGCGCTCGCATTTCCGCATCCCGCCGCGCCTGTTCAGAACGCAAATAGGCCACCAGCGCCAGGCCGAAGAAGAACAGTGACAACGTGTTCTTGCGCTCCGTGATCCACGCGACCGACTGGACGTTGATCGGGTGGATGGCAAAAAGGAGCGCGGCCAGCCAGGCCCCCGGGATGTTCAGGTGGCGTAGCGCCCGCCAGAGCAGAATGGCCGCCCCGGCGTGGAGCAGGATGTTGGTGACATGATACCCCGTGGCTTGGAGCCCCCAGAGCCGCCATTCCAGCCAGAACGATGTCAGCGTCAGTGGCCAATAGTCGTAGAACTTCCCTCCGCTCCAGATATGCCACAGCCCATCCGGCGCGTGGATTAACGGATTGGCCGTCAGGATGTCGTCATCATCCCAGATAAAACCCGCCTGCACCGCCGGCCAATACACCGCCAGCGTCGCGAGTAAAATAGCGGCCGCGCCAATCAATAAGCTGGTTTGCTTCGTGGTCTTGATCTTGCGCCCCAGCTTAAACCTTTCCCACGCGGAAGATAAGAATAAAAGCGGCCGCCGCCAAAAAGCCGGGAGCCGCCCCTGCTTTCCGGCAGGGAAGTGCAGACCGAACGAAGGCGAGGCTGCGCTCAAGCCCATCCTGAGCGCAGGCGCCGTTCTCGTTATTTTCGGCCATAAATGGAGAAGAGTCGGAAGCTGACAGAGTTTGAATTTGGGAGTGGCGCGGCCGCGAATAAAAGTGTAGGCTTGGCGTCAAAGTGAAGGTAAGGCCATGAACAGGCAGATCCTAATTGATCGAAATAGGCGCGGACAGGCTGGCGCAGCCGCGCAACGGCCTTGCCGCCGGATTCCAACGCCCCGGGCGCGGCGGGTGCACTGACTTTTTAGGAACTGAATTAAACTCATTAGCTTATGAAAATAGTAATAACTCGAATGACAGCATCGGTTTGCGGCGTGATGATGGCGGTGTTGGCCGCCGGTTGCGCCTCCAGCGGCGTGAAGAATCCTTCCGGCGTGCCGGTGACGCACATGAACGCCGACGAACAGGGGTTTGTGGCGGGCACCGGGGTGGAATCGCAGGATTTGGTGATGGTGGCCGACAAGATGTCCCGGAGCATCCTGGGCATCCCCCAGATCGCCAATGCGGCCACGCCGCCGTCCATCGTGATCAATCCCGTGGATAACCAGACCCGCTTTCCCATTAACAAGGACATTTTCCTGACGCGCATCCGGGCGCAACTGAACTCGAAGGCGCAGGGGCGGGTGGTCTTCCTGGCGCGCCACCAGATGGAAGAGCTGGAAAAGGAGCGCAACCGCAAGCGCGAAGGGCAAGTCACTTCCAGTTCTGATCCCAGCGTGCAGGAGTTCAAGGGTGCGGATTACTTCCTGACCGGTTCGCTGCAGGGGCTTTCCACCCGCACCAAGGCCGGCACGAGCGACTACATTCTTTACAACTTCCACCTGATTGACGCGCGGACCAGCGCCATCGTGTGGGAGGACATGGCCGAGTTGAAGAAACAGGGGCTGGAAGACGCTGCCTACCGCTAGGCAGCGAGGGGGGGCGCAGTGATGAAACTCCTCTGGCAGCCGGTGCTGCTGGCCCTGGCGGCAAGCCTGGCCGGCTGCGCGACGAGCCGGAAGCCGGCAGTGCCGCCGCTGACGGGCGACATTCTGGTGGATGCGCCCCGAGCCATTGCCAGCGGCCCGGCGCGCGACCGCGTGATCTGGCAATACCGGCTGGCGGCGGCGGCGATGCGGCAGGGGAAGTTCGACCTCGCCAAGCAGAACCTGGATGAAGTCCTGCTGACGCTGGGCGGCATTTACGGCAAGGACCCGGATGCAAAGAAAGCGCGCAGCTACTTTCGGGCGGAGGCCCGGAAAACCTTCATCGGCGAGCCGTACGAGCGGTCTATGGCCTATATCTATCGCGGCATAATTTACTGGATGGACGGCGAACGCGACAACGCCCGCGCCTGCTTCCGCAGCGCGGAGTTCGAGGACAGCGACGCCGCGCTGCAGGAATATGCCGGCGACTGGGTGCTGCCGGATTACCTGGATGGCCTGGCCACGGCCAAGCTGGGCGGGGACGGCTCGGATGCGTTCCAGCGGGCGCAGGCTAACGCCAGGGGAATCAAACTGCCGCCCGCCCGGCCTGAGGCCAATGTGCTGTTTTTTGTCGAGTTCGGCCCGGGCCCGACCAAGTACGCAACCGGCCAATACCAGCAGGAGCTTCGCTTCAACACGCCGGCTTCGCCCGTGGCGTCCGCGATGCTGAAGGTGGACGCCCGGCAAATCCCGATTGCTCCCACGGACGATGTCGGGTTCCAGGCCACCACGCGCGGGGGGCGCGTGATGGACCACATCCTCGGCAACAAAGCCGTGTTCAAGTCCGCCACGGACGCCGCCGGATCGGTGGCGATGCTGGGCGGCATCACCACCGCGGTGGCCAGCCGCGACCGGACGACGCAGCAAGTCGGCCTGGGGATTGCGCTGGCCGGGCTGGCGACTACGCTGGTTTCGGCGGCGACCGTGCCGAAGGCGGATACGCGGGCCTGGGATAACCTGCCGCGCTACCTGAGCTTCGCCTGCCTGCCGCTGCCCGTGGGGCAACATGTCGCCACCCTCCAATTCCTCGATTCCGCCGGCCAGGTTCAATCGAACCTGACCAAAACCATCACCCTCAACATCGCGACGACGGACCGGGACAAGGTCGTCTTCGTAAGCGATGCTTCCATTACGCCGCAAACTTTATGAAAAGAGCATTCCCATTACTCCTCGCCGCGGGCAGCCTCGTGCTGCTGGCCGCCGGCTGCAGCACCTACGATAAAGGGCCGTATCTGCCGCAAACCTCCAAAACGCCCGCTTACGAGAGCAAGGAACCGGTGATCCTGATGGATCCCGCGGTCCGGCGCTCGGTGACGTGCAGCGGCTTGCAGGAGCGAACGCTGCCGGATGGCCGGCTGGAGATTGTCGCCCACCTGCGCAACCGCGAGAACCGCCGCATTGAGGTCCAGGCCAACTGCGTCTTCAAGGATCAGAACGCCTTTTCCACCGGCGACGAAACGCCCTTCGTCATGGTGATTCTGACCGAGAACGGCACGGAGGATGTCAAGTTCACCTCCATGAACAATCTCGCGAAGAAATACACCATCCGCGTGCGCCAGGCACGGTAAGCGGCCCGATTGGAATCCGCCGGAATCACTGCGTTCACCGGCGCGGTTCAGCCCATCCCCGGGCCCGGCGGCCCTCCGTTTCAACGGCCCCGGCAGCCCGGCGAAAAAGGGGAGGGCGGGAGGGCGGCAAAAAGTGAGGCGCGCCCGCGCCCGGATGCTGGCCGCCTCGGCGTGCTTTGGCAACGCAACGAAGCGCCATGCCCGCTGAAAAAGAGATGAATATGGGTATTGCCATTTCGTCAGAGTTGTAATAAGCCTGATGGCTGCTAGAGCTTGACTATTGACTTATTCTATGAACTCGACGCCGAACCAAACTGCGAATCCCGGAGAATCCCGCCGCACCTTCATCAAGAAAGCTGCCACTGCGGCGGCGGTGGTGAGCACCGCCAACTTGTTCAAGACCCCGGTCTATGGCCAGAGCCAGGCCCCCGCCCCGGGGCGCGTTCTGGGAGCCAATGACCGCATTAACGTGGCCTATATCGGCACGGGCAAGCAGGGGATGATGCACATCACCATTGAGAAAAAATATGCCCAGGACAACAACATCGCCCAGGTGGCGGTGTGCGACGTTTATCAACGGCACCTGGACATGGCCCGGAACGCGATCGGCGTGAGTGAGAGCAGCGCCTATAAAGACCATCGCAAGCTGCTGGAGCGCAAGGATATTGACGCCATCGTGGCGGCGCCAACGGACCCGTGGCACGCACAGGTCAGCATTGACGCGTTGGAAGCAGGGAAGCACGTGTTCTGCGAGAAGCCCATGACGCGCTACCTGGCCGAGGCGTTCGAGGTTTATGACGCTGTCAAGAAAACGGGCAAAACGTACGTCATCGGGTCGCAGGGCTGCATGGACGCCAAGTGGCATAAGGCGGCGGAGTGGGTCAAGGCCGGCAAACTGGGGCCGTTAGTCTGGGGGCAGGGCTCCTATTGCCGCAACAACAAGAACAACAGCGAGTGGACGTTCCCCATTGATCCCGGCATGAATGAGCAGAACATTGACTGGGAACGCTGGTTGGGGAAAACCCCGAAAATCCCTTTCAACCCCGAGCATTATTTTAGCTGGCACAAATACTACGCCTACAATTCGGGAATTATCGGCAATCTCCTGCCGCACCGGTTTCAGCCGCTGATGCTGGCAACCGGCGACCCCGAATTCCCGCGCCGCGTCGCCGCCACCGGCACGCGCAAGGTTTCCACCGACCGCGAGATTACCGACACGACGCACCTGCTGGCGGAGTTCCCGAGCGGGCTGACGCTGGCGGTCGTGGGCACGACGGTCAACGAGCAGGGCCTGCCCGAAGTGTTGCGCGGGCGCAAGGCCACCTTGCACTTCGCGTCGAGCCAGAACCGGGTCGAGCTGAAGCCGGAGGCCATCTTTACGGACGAACTGGAGGCCGAGGAATTTACCGACCCGCAGCCGACGGAACGCATCGAACGGCTGGAAAAGGACTTCTTTGACTGCATCCGCAGCGGCAAGCAGCCGGTGGCCAACGTCGAGCTGGCCATTCGGGCCCAAACCGTGTTGTGCCTGGCGGAAATGTCCGAGCGGCTGGGATTGACGCTGTTCTTCGACCCCAAGACCCGCGCCATCAAGACCGGCGACGGGCGCGTGGTCCCGCCGCTGAGCTATGACAGCGTGGTGCCGCCGATGGGCTAGGCTTTCTCTTCCAGCAACTCGCGGCGGGCGCCGCTGAGAAGTTGCTCGATAAACGAAGTGGAATAGGCGCCGCGGCGAAAGTTGGGATCCTGCAGGATGGCCTGCTGGAAGGAAATCGTCGTCTTGACCCCGGTGATCATGTACTCGGCCAGCGCCCGGCTCATCTTGTTCATGGTTTCGCGTCGGTCGCGGCCATAGGTGACCAGCTTGGCGATCATGGAGTCGTAGGCGGACGGAATGGTATAGCCGGCGTAGGCGTGGGAATCCACGCGGACCCCGCGGCCGCCGGGCTGGTAATACATCTCAATCCGCCCCGGGCTGGGGCGGAAGTTATCGAAGGGGTCTTCGGCGTTGATCCGGCATTCGATGGCGTGGCCCTTGAGCTGAATGTCACTCTGGGAGTGGCGCAGGGGCTCCCCCATCGCGAGCATGATTTGATAGCGCACCAGGTCAATGCCGGTGACTTCCTCGGTCACCGGGTGTTCGACCTGGATGCGCTTGTTGACCTCGAGAAAGTAGAACCGGCCATCGTTATCCACAATAAACTCGACCGTCCCGGCGTTGGTATAATTGGCCGCCTCCGCGATCTTGATGGCGGCCCGGCCCATGCGGTCCCGCAACTTCCGGAACTTGGGGTTCTCCAGCAGGGGCGACGGCGATTCCTCGACGACCTTTTGGTTGCGGCGTTGTATGGAGCAATCCCGCTCGCCCAGGTGAATAATGCGGCCCTTGTGATCCCCGAGAATCTGGAATTCAATATGATGGGGATTTTCGATGTATTTCTCGACGTAAACCCCCGAATTCCCGAACGCCTTTTCCGCCTCGCCGCGCGCGGTATGATAGCCCTTGATCAGCGAAATGTCGTTGTGGGCCACGCGCATTCCCCGGCCGCCGCCCCCCGCCACCGCCTTGATCATGACCGGGTAGCCGATGCGCTTGGCAACCGACAGCGCGTCCTGTTCGCTTTCGACGACCCCTTCCGAGCCGGGCGGGGTGGGCACGTCGGCCTTCTTGGCCAGGGCCCGGCTGACGGCCTTGTCCTCCAGGGCATTCATGGCCCGCGAGTTCGGGCCGATGAACCGAATGTTGCAGCTCTCACAAACGTCGGCGAAATGGGCGTTTTCCGCCAGGAACCCATAGCCGGGGTGAATGGCGTCCACGTCGGTGATTTCGGCGGCGCTGACAATGCGATCAATCCGCAGATAACTGTCATGGGAGGGCGCCTTGCCAATGCAGATGGCTTCGTCAGCCAGTTGCACGTGCATGGAATTGGCATCCGCTTCCGAATAAATGGCAACGGTGCGGATGTTCAGTTCCTTGCAGGCGCGGATAATGCGGACCGCAATCTCCCCGCGGTTGGCGACTAGAATCTTCTCAAACATGCCTGGCGACGATACAGCGTTAGGGCTTAGAGACGAACTCCCCGGTCTGAAATCACGGGAACCCGGTCACGACGGGCGGATTTTGAACAGCACCTGCCCAAATTCCACCGGCTTGGCGTTTTCCACCATGACCTGCGTGATGACGCCCTTGGCCTCCGCCTTAATCTCGTTCATGACCTTCATGGCCTCGATGATGCAGACCACCGTTTCCGGGCCAACTTCCGTGCCGACTTCGACATACGGGGCGGATTCGGGGGAGGGCGCGCGGTAGAAGGTGCCGATCATGGGGGATTTGATTTCCAATTCGTTGCTGGCCGCCGGCGGAGGGGCGGCCGCGGGAACCGGAGCCGGGGGTGGAACCGCAAGGGGAGGGGCATACGCCACCAGCGGCGTATCTTCATGCGCCGCCGCCGCGCCACCCCCATTGGCTCCCCGCTTGAGCCTGATCTTGAAATCCTGCTTCTCGAGTTCGAACTCCGTCACGGCGTTCTTCCTCATCAGGTCAATAATAGATTTGATGTCTTTTAGGTCCACAGCCATCTATGATTAGAGTTACACTATCCGCACTTAACCCCTGCGTTCCGTATTTCGATTGCTATTGAAGGTATCAAACCCCATTGCGAGTCGTCAACAATCGAATCCAACTCTTTTTTGTGCGGCAAAACCCCCTCGAATTCGCGGCAAAAAAGGCCGGTTTAGCCGTGTTCTCAGCTCTTGTTAACGTTAACGGCCGCTTCTAACGCTAAAAGATAGGATTCGGCACCAAAACCCAGTATCTGCCCCAGGCACACCGGGGCAATCAGCGATTTGTGCCGGAAATCTTCCCGGGCATGAACGTTGGACAAATGGATTTCAATCGTGGGGACGCCCGCCGCCGCAATCGCATCGCGCAGGGCGATGCTGGTATGGGTGTAGGCAGCCGCGTTCAGGACAATGACATCCCATTTCCCCTTAGCTTCCTGAATCCAACTCACAAGCTGGCCCTCCAGGTTGCTTTGGCGAAAGTCCACCACTACCTTGCGTTTTTTCGCCTGGGCACGAACCCTGGCCTCAATTTCAGCCAAAGTCGCCCGTCCATACACTTGAGGCTCGCGCTGGCCGAGCAGGTTTAGATTCGGGCCGTTAAGATAGAGTATCTTCATCGGGCGGACTGAAACTAGCGGGAATACCGGGGCTTGTCGAATGGATTTATTCCCGAATCGGCCGCCGCCACGGTCCCTTCACGCACGCGGACACGCATCGCCGGAAGCGCGCTTTGCGAAGGGAAACCCGGCCGAATATCGCTTGCCGGGACGGGCTGCGTCTGATTGACTGCGGCCACAGGCGTGCTATCAGGACAAATGATTCGCGGCTTTGACCGCCGGCCGGGAGCTGCTCTCGCGGGATTGCTCGCCTTGTTGCTATTGACGGCAACGGCGGCGGCGGGCAATCACTCCTGGCATCACGCCTGGCATCACGATGGAGACGGGCATAGCCATTTCTGCCTCATCTGTTCCCTGGCCCAGGGGCAGATCACGGCCGCGCCGCTGGCCTCCATTTCCGCGATCATCCTTCCTGGCTGCTATTGGGTCGTTTCCCGGGCCAGCGTCCTCCGGGTGGCCGCCTTTCGCTACCGCTTTCCTCACGGCCGCGCTCCGCCCTGCGCCTGACTGCGTCAGGACTGGTTCGTTGTTTTAGAAACCCCTTGGAAGACCGTATGCGCCGCTGGTCAGACGGCGGCGTCAGCTTGAGCGTAAACATGAAAGCGGAGTATTCAATTTGGTTTAGTGCATCCTTTAAAGTTCATCCCCGGCCCCGGCGGCAAAATCTTGTCCGGCCGCGGCCCCGAGCCGCGCTGCCGGCTCTGGCCATCCTTCTCACGCTCCTCGCCTTTGGCGGGGGCCAGCCGCTGCTGGCCCAGGCGGCTGACAGCGTGGCAGAACTGAAGCAACAACTGCGGCAACTGCAGGAAAACTTCGAGCGCATGCAGCGCGAGCAGCGCGCGCAAATCGAGGCGCTGACCCGCAGGCTTGATCACCTGGCAAAGCAGGCGGCCGCCGCAGGCAACGCACAACACCCCGAGCATGCACCGGTTGCCGCCCCGCAGGAAAGCCCCCCCGGCGTCCCGGCCTCGCCGGAAGCATCCACGCCCCCGGCCGCCTGGTCGCCCGCGCACCCGCTGACCCTCGCCCGCACCGATTCGGCCCACTTGGACATCAGCTTCGACGTGCTGGCAAACTTCGGCGGTTCAACCGCTTCCAGGCCCGCCGACTGCCTCCAACTGGGACATCACGACCCCAACCAGCGCGGCTTTTCGCTGTCCGCTGCCGACATCGCCTTTGACGGGGTGGTGGACCCTTACTTCGAGGGCTTCGCCAACATTTGCCTGAGCCTCGACGGTGAAAATGAAACCCACGTTGACCTGGAAGAAGCCTATCTGCAAACCATCTCCTTGCCGGCCGGGCTGCAAGCCAAAGCGGGCCAATTCTACGCCGGTTTTGGCCGCCAAAACCCGCAACATGCGCACGAATGGGCATTTGTGGACAGCCCGGTCATCCTGACGCGCGCTTTCGGCCCGGAAGGGTTGCGCAACGTCGGCGCCCAGGTTTCCTGGTCCGCGCCCACGCCCTTTTTCACCGAGGCGATGCTGGGCGTCTTCAATCCGCAGGGGGAAACCGCCTTCAGCTTCCGCAACCCTGAGGATCCCCATGGCCGCGCGTCCCTCAAACAAAACCTGCGCGGCCCGGGCGATCTGCTATACGTCCCTCGGTTGGCGTCGTCATTCGATCTCACGGAACAGCAGACGCTGGCGGCCGGGCTCTCCGCCGCTTTTGGGCCCAATGCGACCGGCGCCGGCCTCCGCACGCAAATCTACGGCCTGGACCTCTATTGGAAATGGAAGGCCGCCGGGGCCCCGGCGGGCTTTCCCTTTGTCTCCTGGCAGACGGAAGCGCTCTACCAACGCTACGCGGCCGGCGCCGACCCCGCCCCGGCTCTCCCCGCCGAGACGCTGCATGATTGGGGCTTTTACTCACAGGTGCTGTGGGGCTTCAAACCGCGCTGGGTTGCAGGCTTGCGCGGCGAATACGCCACGGGCAACCGCGGCGCCGGGGATTCCCAGGACGTTTTCCGGGGTGAACGCACGCGCCTCTCGCCGGGCCTGACCTTCTATTCCAGCGAGTTTTCCAAAATCCGGCTGCAGTATAACTATGACCGGGGAAACTTATTCGGCACCGAACACTCCGTCTGGCTGCAAGTCGAGTTTTTGCTCGGGGCGCACGGGGCGCACAAGTTCTGAAGGCAACCGGCCCTTGCCCAAACCCTGCCGCCCTTCCGGAAGTGTCTAATCGGGAAAAAGCCTTCAGCAGGGGATGGTAATTTAGAAAGTAGCCCCGGGCAGCCCTCCTCGAATAAAGTTCCAGTGGAACCTGGGCGGGCCTGACCGCCCAAACCATGCCCCCGGCAAAGCCTTGGTTTAGCGAGTCCAAGGGCATGATTGTGAATCTCGAGCTTTCCACCGGTAAAATCAAGGGTTTAGGCACAAAGAGGGGAAAAATCGAGGCAAAACCTCAATCTTGCCGACTTCAACGCACCAGAGGCGTTCCCTGGTTCTGCCCTGCTCTCAGGCCGTGTACAAGGGGTGTACAAGGGATGCTCACCGGGAGTTCGTAGGATTTTAGCTGGTACACCCGATGGGCATCCCTTGTACACCCCTTGTACACGGCGTAAGAGCAGGGTAAATGCAAGGTATTTGGGCAATGAATCCGGATGCCTGGAAAAGCCGAAACGAGGGGAAAGGACGGTAGGAGAATTGCTAAGCTATGTAAAAACAGCTAGTTATGACCCCAAGGCTGACTAAAAGCGGCTTTTCATGGGCGATTGGGCGCTCGGGGGCCTTTTGGCTTCGCGAAGGCCGTATCTGAAACGTTGCCGTTGTGCAGCCCAATCGTGCGCCATCGCTCCGATGGAGCCGAAGTGAGTCTGACAGGTCAGCGGATAGCCTCAACGAACCGTTTGGCTGGTGAATTCCACAGGTTGACCGCTGGCTTCTGAATGCTTTTCGTCCTTGAACCCAGGAACTTGGGCGTTCTGAGGGGGCGAATTGGAGTTAAAATCTGAATCGTTTCGGCTTAGCTCAAGGTCTGCACCGAACCGATGCGCATGGCTCGAAATCGGGCTGATTCCAGAAAGCCTCCGGGTGCTGCGGGAGCCACCCCACCTGTTCCCGGGCGCGTTGCGATGCTGAAATCAGGAGGTTGCCACCACTCTAACGGGAGGGCACCAGTTGCAGGCCGGCGATGAAGGCATCGGCAAAGGTGCGCCCGTGGGGGTCGGTGACCGGGTCACCGGGCCGGATGAGGATGGTCACCGCTTCGCCCGCCTGGACTTTGATTTTGGTGAAACGGACATACTGGATTCCCTCGACCCAGTTGCGTTGCCGAAAGCCGTCCCCTTTGCGGGTAGTCTGCTTGCGGCCATACTCGCGTCCTCCCACGCTTACGCTGTAATCCCCAAAGTAGCCGGGCGTCGCGCTGGTCCCGTAAAGATACAGTTGGTATTTGCCCGCCGGCACCTGGTGCAGAATTACCCTCGAATCTCCGCCCCGATTGCCGGTGGGATAATTGAAGTCCACCAGCATGGGCGACCGTTCGCTCCACGCATTGGACACGCCCCAAGCCCCGCCTAAATTAATCAGTTCCACCTCGATCGGGCTGGGATCGCCGGAGGCAAACCGCAAATCCACCGCCGTATGGTGATTGTTGCAACTGCGGGATACCACGTTCCAAAAATCGCCCGCTCGCCCGGTCGCCGCGGGCCCCACTTGCCGGGAAGGTTCACTGGGGCCAAAATCCACGTTGAATGGCTGCGGCTTCATCTTCGCCAGTTCCGCACTGGACCAATGTTTCTTGCGCGGGGGCACCAGCGGGATATCCGCGGGGAAGGGGTGTGGCCACGTTGCCGGCCCGGCGTTTCCCGGGCATGGGAGTCCCTTGTACCTTCTCGACTGCCAAGACGCGGTCGTTGCCGGCCCGGCGTTTCCCGGGCATGGGAGTCCGGGTTCCGGCGCGGCCCTCATTCCGGGGGGCATGGGCGCCCCCGGCGGCGGCATTGGCGCCTCCGGCCTGAGCGAGAACACCACCGCATAATCCTCCAGCGTATATTCGATGGGATAATCCGCAACCAAGACAATCTCATCCAGCAGGTCTTTCAGCGTAATGTTCCGCCGGGGCAGGTTGAACCGGATGATCGTTCGGCCTGCGTCAACCGCTACGCGGGCGCCGGGAGGCGGCAACCCGGGGCCGAGGGCCGTTTCGAGTCGCGCGGCAATGGGCTTGAAGGTCGGCTTAATCAGAAAGTTGACCCCCAGTTTGTCCGGATCGTGCTTGAGCGCCGCTTCCTGCAGTATCCGCAGCACTTCGCTTAGGGGTTGGCCATCAAACTTGATTTCACTGAGCAGTATCTGTTTAAGCCGGGCCTCCAGTTTGGCGCCTCGTGCCGCTGGCCCCGCGCCTTTGCCGGCCGGACCGGAGCGCTCGCGGGAAACCCGCGCGGGTGGCGGCAGGGCGGGGGCGGGAGGAACTCCGGCGGGCCGTGTTTCCACCTCCCGGACCGCCACGGAAGCGGGAACGCCCGGTGCGGCCTTCAACGCCGATTCCGGAACGGCGGCTGGTTTAGCTGGTTCGGCCCCGGCTGGAGAGGCGGCGGGATCGTGAAACGCCGCCAGCAATGCCAGGGCGGCCAGTGACCGTTTCCAGTTTAGGGGTATTATTTTCATACTGTCTCCTTGTGTGAATGCCCGGGGGGCAGCCAGACGGTGCGATAAATTACGATGGCCGACCGGGCCATCGGCCCAAAATACTTTAAGATGCCTGGCCACGCGCTGCTGCGGCAACCCGTGCGCCTCCTTCTTCCGCAGCCGGGCAGCCACTGTCGTATCGGCCAATTCGCGCTCGCCGCCGGGGCGGCGTGAACTTCGGCCACGGTTGCTTCACCGCGGTCGCACAGCTCTTTCAGAATGCGGAGCTGCAAATCGCCCAGCCGATGTATTCGCGGCTTGCGCATGGCATTGTTTCCGTTACCAAGGCAACCCTAACAGGATATCATCACCAGTCAATAGGAATAGTCGCCCTTCGGCCTCCCCCTTGGCTGAGGCAAAAACCGCTCGCCGTTCGTGCTCAAGCGGGGCCAAGCCCCTCCCGCCTGAACGCGCCTGGATTCAAGAGCGGCGGAAGCGGCGCCAGGGTTCCTCACGGAGCCGGGCTGGATTGCGTTGGGGAAGGCGTCTCGGGGCGGGCTTGGAGTGGCCGCCCCATTTGCGGCGTTAAATCTCGCGGCCACGCCTCCCCGGCCTTGCAGAGGCGCCTCCAACGGGAAATTATTTGCCGGTATTTTCCCTAATTATTTTCTTGCATAATTTAAACGGGGGACTATAAAGGAGAAAAATATAACCCGCCTAATGATTCTGCTGTGCTTGGGCACTGGCAGTTTAGTTGGGCAACAACCAAACAAGAACTCTATGAAATTAACGAGCCCCTTCCCCCTGCGACCAACCATTCGTGGTTTGGTATTGGCGCTGGCGGTCACCGCACTGTCCAGCTTTGTTGCGCGAGCCGTTCCCTACGCCTCGCAGGTCACCAAGACCGGTGACCATGTGACGTTCATCCTGAATCACGCGGCGCAGAGCCTGGTCATTCTGACCAATGGCGCGCCGATGGCGCATTCGATTGATGCCAGCACGCCGGGCGAGAAGAGTTTTGATATGCCGGGCGCAACCACCTTTTCGATTATCGTGTCCAACAATGTTGCCAAGGCATGGACGCAGTATGTGGCCGACGGCCCTGACCGGAATTTCTATACCCCCACCGGGATCTCCGTTGAAAAGAATCCCGCGAGCACGAACTTCGGCCGGGTGTTCATCTCCAATGCCACGACCGCGACGACTGCCGCTGGCCGGAATACTCCGGAAGGGATTTGGGTGCTGCGGGCGGACGGTGCGGCTTTTTCCGGGCCGTTCACTGCCGGGGTGACCTGGGGCGGCACGCTCGGCCCCTGCAGGAGCACCATCGGGCCGGACGGCCGCCTTTACGTCGCCGATCTCTCGAATGACCTCTGCTATGAACTGAGTCCGGATTTGTTGTCGGCCGTGCAGTTGATTGACGCGAACAACAGGACGACCGATCAATACGTAAACAGCATTTACGTGACGGGTACGCAGGCGGGGGGCGACCGGAGCATTTATCTGGTGAATGGCAATTACAACGACGTTGCCCGCAAGGGACTGATCCGTTATGACTTGGGAGCCAATGCCACGGCGACAGCGAATGATAAAGGCACCCGGGTAGTCTCGGCGGCCCCTCTAGATAACTACTATGGCAAGGATGTGGCCCGGGACTCGGCTGGCTATTGGTACCTGAGCTCTTATCGTTCGGCCACCAATCAGGCGGCCCCGATCGTAAAGTTTGACAGTGCCTTCAATGTCATCTGGTCGGCTTCCAAGGCTTACGCGGGCAGTCCGGACGGCATAGACATCTTTGAAAAGGGCGGATTGGTGGCGTATGTGGCTTACGATGACGGGCGAGTTTATATTTTTGACATGGACACCGGGGCCTTCAAGGAAAGCTTTGCGGGAGGCGCTCGCGGGCGGGAACTGGCCTTTGACGCCGCCGGCAATCTGATCACCGTGGACAGCACCCGCGAGTATGCGCGATTCTGGTCACCGGGGGGCCAATCGGTGGCGATTACGAGCTATGACGGCTCCAGCCTCTCGTTCTATCTCTGGCCGCCGACGGTGTCGGCCACGGCGACGGTAGCCAGCACCGTCGAGGGGGGCGCGCCGGGCGTGTTCACGCTCACGCGCGAGGGGGAGTTGAGTGCGCCGCTGACGGTGAATTATACGTTGTCGGGCACGGCGGTCAACGGGGTGGACTACACGAACCTGACCGGTTCCGTGGTATTCCCCGCCAGCGTGGCCACGGCGCAGTTGTATGTGCAGGCGGTGGGCGATGCGGAATCTGAGCCGACCGAAACCGTCATTCTGACGCTGACCCCCAGCAACGACTACAAGGTGCGGGGCACCCCCATGGTGCAGATTGTGGACACCAATACCCCGATGCTTACGCTTACCGTCAGCCCCTCAATTTACGAGCGGGTTGCGGATGACTACGGCACCGTCACTATTTCCCGGAGCCGTGGCAACACGAACGAGGTTACCTTCCTCCAGGATTCCTCGGTCTTCACCTTCGCCGGCACCGCGGTGAAGGATACGGATTACACGGTGGTTGATTACTTTGACTTCCCGGTTGTTTTTGAGGCCGGCGAGCGCACTAAGACCGTCAGACTTATCGCTCCGCAGGACAACACTCTTTTGGATGGTCCGCGCACCGTAGTGGTGGGATTGCCCGGCGGCATGGATTACATGGGCCGGGAGTGGCTGGGCGCAACCAATCTGGCCACCACGACAATTATTGACGATGAAGACCCGGCAGAGACGGTTCTCTGGTCCGATAACTTCAACGTGGACTCCTCGGCCAACTACACGGTCCAGTTTGGCTCGCAACAATCCCTGCAGGATTATACCAGCACCTTTGCCTATGATTATAGTGCTGACGCGGTGCCACCGGCACCGCATTCCAACGGCGATACCCTTGGGCTGCGGTTGAACGTGAACAAGAACAATTATCTGAATGCCGCGGGACTGAATCTTTACCCTGCCGGGCAGACTTTCAGTGGCAATTACGCGCTGCGGTTTGATATGTATTTGTTCTGCGGCACTTCGGCTACCACCGAGTTTGCCATCTTTGGGCTTAATCACTCGGGCACCAAGACCAACTGGATGCGGCTTAATAACTTTGGTTATACCAACTCGAGTTATGATGGGCTCTGGACCGCAGTGGCGTCTGACGGTGCGGAGGATTATCGGTTGCTCACGGCGCCTGCCACTACGACGGGCGTGATTCGCCCGACGTATCGGGCTACCGCGGCGGTGAGTGGCTTCCAGCAAGTTTTCAAGAAACCGCCGTTTAACATTGCCGGTTGTCCGGCCAACGGGGCTCAGTCCGAATCGCCAGTGTGGGCGGATGTCGAGTTATCGCAAGTGGGGAACCTGGTGACGCTGCGCATCAATCACACCACGATTCTGCAGTATAGCAACGCCGTTGCGGAAACCAGTGGCAATATCATGCTTGGGTATAACGATGCTTATGACAGTTTTGGGAACTCGCCCGGCGTGATCTACGATAACGTCCGGGTGGTTCGGCTTGATCCGCCGACCATTGTCACGCAACCGGTCAGCCAGGTTGTGCCCACTGGTGGGACGGCCAGCTTTAACGTTGCGGCCACCGGTTCGACGACGGGGTTCACCTATTATCAATGGCGCTTCAACGGGGTAGCCATTCCGGGGGCGACCACTTCTGCCCTGACGTTGAATAATGCTCAGTTGGCTGATTATGGCGCCTACACGGTGGTGGTTTCCGATGGCGCGTATTCAGTCACCAGCCAGGTGGCCAACTTGGTGGTCCTGCCGTCCGGCGTCGCGCTGGGCAATGGCACCGGCCTCAAGGCCGGCTACTGGACTGCGCATACCAACACCAGTCCCTTCACGGGCAATCCGACGCTGGTGCGCACCGATCCGAACGTCAACTTCAACTGGGTCGCTGTCTCACCTGATGCCGCCATTACGGCTGACTACTTCACCGCCCGCTGGGTGGGGCAGGTTCAGGCTTTGAGTTCCGGCACCGACACTTATACCTTCACGACCCTGTCCGATGACGGGGTGCGGTTATGGGTGGACGGCCAGTTGGTCGTGGACAGTTGGATTCCGCAAGGCGCGACGGTTCCGCGTACCGGCACCATTGATTTGACCGGCACCAACAAGTACGACCTCGTTCTGGAGTACTTTGAGGCAGCCGGCAATGCCTCTGTCCGGCTCTATTGGTCGAACCCCGCCACAGTGGGTTATTCCATCGTGCCGCAGTCTCAGTTGTATCCGGCGGACGGGGTGCAACCAGCGATCAGTCTGACGGCTCCAAACAATGGGGACAGTTATATGGCTCCGGCGACGATCAACCTTGCGGCGGATCTTACGGCGGTCAACAAGAACGTGATTCAGTATGTTTCGTTCTATAACGGGCCGACGTTGATTGGCAGTGTTACCAACGCGCCCTACCAGTATACCTGGTCTGGGGTTCCGAGTGGCACTTACAATCTGACGGCCGCCGTGGTTTATAACGCCAACTGGCGGGAGTTCGCAGCGCAGACCAATACCGTGACGGTAATTGCGTTGACCGGGCCGACGATTACCGGCATTTCGGGCAACAGTCTGAATTACTCTGGCGGAGCGGGAGCGCAATTTGTTCTCCTGAAGGCGGACGACGTGACCACTCCGCTGGCGAATTGGACGCGGGTAGCGACCAATACCACCCCCAGCGGCTCCTTCACCATCCCGGTGGGTTCGGAGGCGCGGGCGTTCTATACCATCAAGAGCGAATAAGGGTTGGAGATTGATTCACGGGCCGGGTCTGGCGACCCGGCCCTTTTTGTTGTACGGAATGCCGGCGGTTACCGCCCGGTTACGTGGGTCAAGCCCAGGTTTCCAACCGGGAAATCGGTGGAGAGGCATCTTGCCTGTTTTGCCTATCGGCAACTTGCCTGCGAGCAAGGTAATTTACCCACTCAGGCACCGCTTTTTTGCCAGCGCCCCCAGGGTAAAGGGAAACAGGCTGTTCTGCAAAAAGCACGAGGCTTTTACCAGGGATGCTTTCCCGTGTTTGAGAGGCAGTGAATCTTTACGAAAGACGGGATCGTTGGTGCGACAAATCTTACGGCGCGTATACGGAACGAGCGCAATAACTCCGCTTGCGAGACTGTATTTTGTTTTACCCGCGAAGCGTTGATTTCCACAAATCAGTGACCACCGCTGGCACCCACGCCGTGAAGCGCTTTGGCGCGGCTCAGCTTGGGCCAGCCATAACCGTAGAGAGCGATGAACACAAAGCAAATCAGCGGGACGATGAATCCGCGCGACATGTTGTAATGATCGGCGACTGCACCCATGAGTTTGGGGAGCAGGGCGCCGCCGACGATGCCCATGACGATGTAAGCCGAAGCCGACTTGGCCCGTGCCCCCAACCCGAAGATGCCGAGGGCGAAGATAGTGGGAAAAGTAATGGACATGAAGAAATAGCACAGGAAGACGCATACCACCGATAGCCAGCCCAGCTTCAGAAAGATCAGGAAACAGAGGATGGCATTGATCATACTGTAGAGCCCCAGCATCTTGTGGGCGGAAACCTTCCGCAGCATGGCGGCTCCTGTGACCCGCCCGAGAAGGAAGCAGAAGAACCCTACGGACGCCAGTTTGGCCGCAAATTGGTTGCTCACGCCGAAAATACCGTCCTGAAAGGCCAGTTCCTGCGGATAGGCATCGGTCAGCAATAACCGGTTGAGCCGCGGCAGACTGCGCGGCGGAGCATCCGGCGCGAGCAGTTGGGCGGTCTTGGGTTGCAGCGTGACTCCGGCAAATCGCTCCGGGGCGTAGATATTGGTCTTGAGAATGAGACTGTTGAGGTCCTGCATGATGGCTACGCGCGCCGTTGTGGTACTGACGCCGCCTTCCTGAAAGCGGCCTAGGGTTTGCCGGGTTGCCTCGGAGAGGTTGGCGGTGAGAAAAGCCGACACTGGGTCAGCCTGAGCTGTAAGTTTGGCCGCCAGGGTTGACACGTCTTTGAAATCGGCGCCTGCGAAAGCCGTCCGCACCTCGACCCATTTGCCGGTGCTTTCCTTAAGCCAGGAAGCTGGCAGTGAGGGGGGTTCGGAAGTCATATAGTTGATAAGGAAACTAAAAATGCCACACTGGGCGGCAACATAGAAGAACTGGGCCAGGGTGGCGCCGGAAAAGTGTTCGCGCGCCCAGACACTATGCCCCGAGAGGCGTTTGGTAACCCCGATCAGCCAGATCGCCGCAGCGGCCAAAGCCAGGCCGGCGGCAGCAACCAACACGATGAGCACCGAGTTTTGGTCATTTACGATCATGCCGGGCGGATGCGGAATGGCCGAGGCCAGCCCTACCAGTTTGGGGCCGAAATGGAGGCCTTCAAAGGTCAGCCAAAAGATGAAGATGAAGACGCCAATGAGCGCCGCGACATTCCCCAGCAGCAGAACATACGACAGCCCGCGGTTTACCTCCCGGGCCGCTGGGGTGGCAGGCGTTGCGGCATGGTTGTCTTTATCGTCCTGGCGATACTCGTCCTCAGCTTTGATATCCGGGACCGGGGCAAAAAAGAAGATGATGGCCAGGATGAGAACTCCCACAGCGACTCCTGCGTAGGGGATCCAGAGTGTTTGAGAACCAGTGCTCCGCCCGGCGGCGTCTGTGCCGTAGAAGAACAGGCTGCCGGCGATGGGGCCGAAAATCCAGCCGACACCATTGCAGGATTGGGCGGTATTGATCCGCGTGGCGGCGTAGCGTGGGGGCCCCAGCACGGTGGTGTAGGGGTTGGCAACGGTTTCCAGAAAGGTCAGCCCGGACGCCACCACGCACACGCCGAGGAGGAAAGCCCAGAACGCGGCGATCTTCGACGCGGGAATAAACCAGAAGCCTCCCACGGCCACCAACAGCAACCCGGCGATGATGCCGCCTTTATAGCCCAGGCGGGTTGCCAGCCAGCCAGCGGGGATGGACATGAGAAAATAGCCCATCCAGTGGGCAAACTGCACCCAGGCAGATTGGGACAGGCTCAAATGCAATTCCTCCTGAAAATGTTTGTCCATTACATCTATCATCCCATTGCAGAAGCCCCACAGGAGGAAGAGCGAACTAACGAGACAGAAAGTGAACAGAACATTCCGGCCATCCGGCAGGATGAACATGCCTTGGTTATTGCGTTTCATGGGAGTGGACTGATTTGTTAAAGACCAGGAGCCAGTGCGGCCAGTGCCTTGGTTTCGTGTAGCTTGGCAGGTGGCTGGGATTGCGGAACGCTTTTTCCCTGTTCATCACCGGGTTTTGAGCGCCGTCTTGATGTCAGCAATCGAGACGCCCAACACGCGCCGCGCCACAGCATCAAGCGCCGCTTCCGGTCCGCGCAAATGAATGGTGCGGTGAACATGCGAAAGGCTTTTGCCGGGAGCCAACGCGGCGGCTGGGGAGGAAGATTCGAGTTCGAAGAAAGGGCCCATCGGTTTGGCTCCCGGAGCGGGTGGCCCGTCGTTGTAGCAATTGGCGGCATCGCCGGCGTAGGGGTTATCCTGGAGTTTCCAAAGCGAATTGACATAATCAGTCGCGCCAGAGGGCAGCGTATATTGGGCGATAGTCAGCACCTTGTTATCCGCGTCATAACTGCCCGACACGCCCCGGGCACGCTTGGGGTTGATGCCGATTTTGCTGCGATACTTGCCATCCGCACTGAAGAAGATCACATCGTCCCGGACAACGAGGCGTTCCGGAGGAATCTGGCCGAAATAATCGGAAGTGACCTTCACCCCGAGTTCAGACTCCGGCCCGCGCTTGATCGGGACCACAATGGTAGCCGAAGGCGAGGGGGTAAACATCCCCAGAATCCAGATGGAAAGCAGGCCGGTATTCTTTTGCCACGCATGCTTGCCGCGATTGGTGATCTTATTATCTGATTCATAGGCAACGACGCTAACTTCCGCAGCAGGCGGCACTCCCAACTTTTGCCAGGCGGCCTTCGTATTGAGTAGACGGACTTCCCGATTCACCGCTACCTCGAACCGGGCACCGGAATAATTGGTGAGCATGAACTCGGAAGCAAACACCGCCTTGGTTCGGGAATGGCGCAGGGTCTTGAATGGCAACGTGTCGAAAGCAGCCGGCGTAAACCAGTTCTCGAACTCAAACTTCACTCCCTTAGCGAAGAATATTGAGAATTGTCCGCCTTCGGGGCCCATCCAAAAACGGTCCTCCCCGCCAAAAGCATTCATGTGCGGCAATAGCTTGCCTGAAGCGATCAATTCGCGGTTGATCCAGCCAAAACTAAGACCTGCGTCTGCACCGGCCGTGCTGGTCATAACGCGGCCTTGCCAGGCGGACACCACGGCCACTTTGGCGAGGCCTTTCGCATCGCTGAGTTCGATAACCTCGGTATGGCGCTTCAGAAAGGCGGCATCGTCGCCATAACTGGCTGCGCCGGCGTGGTGAGGGATGGTTCCGGTTGTGGTCATAACTACAATCGTAGCAAAAGTCAGATTGCGCAACATGAGCCAAGCCTATGTACTGGCGCCCGGCGGTGTCAAGCAGGGCGCAGGGGGCAGGCAAAATCGTTACGCATTGGCAACGGGGTTGCTTCGGCTCTTATCCCCCCCTGCGAGAATAGAAATAAGGCCGTGGCGCCACCGATTCAAGGGAGAATGGTTGCGTGCCATTCGTCGGTGCCGCGAAACCATTTCCAGAGATACAACTTTCGGGGAACCCATTCCGCGTGGCCATCGCAAAACACGACATTGCCACCGGCAGTGCCGTGATTGTCTCCGACATCCGGGTAATCCTCATTTTGGCGCGAGGGGTCTGAGGCCAATCGGTCGTCCGCATCATAGATGATCCAGATATCCGCAGGGCCCCCGCTTTGGCCGTTGAAGTTATATTCGGGGAATCCGCCCGCGGCATTGTTGAGGCGGTAGGTATAACTGGCCACGGCAGTTTGGGTTTTCCGGATCATCGCACCGCCGACGCCGGACGACTGGCGTGCATTAATCCACCCGGCAACTTCATAACTGTGCCCAATGGTTCCCGCTTTCCCCTCGGCGTTATTAACAAGGTCGGGCAGGTATTTCGTGCCGCCATGCAGGCGTTCCTGATAACTGTTTACCCCCGAGTCGTTGGGGGTGTAGGGACTGGGAGTAGTGGCCGTGACCTCCCGCGCATTGGTGAAGCGAATATTGTTTTTAGTCGTGGGGCAAATAAAGGACTTAATAGTCGCAAGGTATAGAGGGAACAGCCAGTTCAGGTCGTCGTCGGTCCAGTTGGCGGTGCCGCTTAGAGCGCGTTTGTCGTCGTCATCCGCATAGATCTGGCTGCCGAGACCCATCTGCTTGCTGTTGTTAAGGCAGGCGGTGCGCCGGGCGCGATTCTGCGCCTGGCCGAGAGCTGGCAAGAGCAAGGCGGCCAGGATTGCGATGATGGCTATGACGACCAATAATTCAATCAAGGTGAATCCTAAACGCGCTGCGCCGCCTCTCTTTGAGCCATACGAGTTCATTTGATTTAGCAGGAGCTATTGAAAACCTGCTGCTTTGTTGAATAACACACCCGTGAAAGATCTGCAACCTAACTTGGCCCTGGATCACGAAGCTGGCAACCTTGATATCCGGCAGGCCATCCATAGAATCAGCATTTGAAACATGCCTGATTCCGAATTTGCCCTGCGCCTGAGGCTCTTTAGCGGCGAAATGCTGCTGCTAGGGGTGGCAGTGCTGCTTGCGCTTGTTTTCCTTGGCGCGGTGGTCTTTGATCTCATTAAACGTCGTCGCCGGAAACGGCGTCGGTCGTTCGCATCGAGAGAACGCCGAGGGCTATTGCGTGGGGTTTTCAATCGCATGCGGACTTTGCGAAACGAATTAAGGAAAGTGCTTCGCCGACGTTCCCGACAAACTAAACGGCATCGGAGCAAACACCGTTCGTCCCCACGGGTATAGTTCTCATCTCCAAAGGGATCCTTCGTTTTCCCAATCATCGCCTGGGCGCATCGCTTCCACTGTCATGCTTCGCCCATCCAGAGTAATCAGCCGCGTACAACTTCTGGAACTACGGCTTGCAAAAACGTAAAAACGAAGGCAAATCCAGTTTGGATAACGGATTTTGCGCTATCCAAGCGGAGGCTATCGGTTTAAAAAGGGCGTATGCCTGTGCTGGTTAAGGGCGGTGAAATCATCACCGCTACGGAACGCTACGCTGCGGACATTTGGTGCGCGGGCGAGACAATTACACGCATCGCGCCGAATATCCAGCCGCCTCCGGGAGCGGAAGTTATTGACGCGGCGGCTAAGTATGTGTTTCCGGGCTTTGTTGATCCGCATGTGCATATCTATCTGCCGTGCCTGGGAACCTTGGCGAAGGATAGCCACGCGACCGCCAGCCAGGCGGCGCTTGTTGGCGGCACGACGACTCTGATAGAAGTGCTGGGGCCGGATCGGTCCCAGGATCCGCAGGAAGGGTTTGAACTGTGGCTGGATAAAGCGCAAGGTCACTGCGCCTGCGACTTTACTTTTCACATGACGGTATCCCGCTATGACGGCCGGGTGGAAAAACAACTGCGGGAAATAGTCCGGCACGGGCTTAGCAGTTTTAAGGTATATCTCGCCTACAAGGACGCATTCGGGCTCAGCGACCGGGAGCTATACCTGACGTTGCGATTGGCCCGGGAACTGGGGGTCATCACGGCCGCCCACTGTGAAAATGCCGAACTGGTCGCGGAATTGCAGTCCCAACAGCTGGCTGAAGGCAAGACTGGGCCGGAGTGGCACCACGAAAGTCGGCCGCCGGTTATTGAAGCGGAAGGAGTGCATCATTTGCTGACATTTGCAAAGTTACTTGGGGCTCATGTTTACATCGTTCATCTGAGCTGCGCGGAAGCTTTGCGCGAGGTTGCGGTGGGGAAAGCGAGCGGAGCCAAAGTCTGGGCTGAAACGCTGATCCAATATTTACTATTGGATAAGAGCTATGCCGAGCGCCCGAATTTTGAAGGGGCGAAGTACGTAATGTCGCCACCGCTCCGCGAGCGCCGTCATCAGGAAATCCTGTGGGGCGCCCTGCGTGAAAACGAAATCAACACGCTGGCAAGTGATCATGCCCCGTTCGACTTCGCCACGCAGAAACGGTTGGGGGTGAATGATTTCACGCAAATACCTAACGGACTCCCTGCCATCGAAGATCGGGTGAATATGCTCCACACTTATGGGGTGAAGCCGGGCTGGTTGGATTTACACCGTTTCGTGGAGGTGGCGAGCACGCAGGCGGCCAAACTCTTCGGCCTTTACCCGCGCAAAGGCGCGATTCGGCCCGGCAGCGATGCCGATCTAGTGATTTACGATCCCACCTATCGCGGAACGATTTCAGCCGGGAGGCAAGTTATGAATGTGGATTATAATCCATTTGAAGGCATGGGGATTGAAGGCCGTCCTCAGGCTGTGATTCTGCGAGGCCAGGTCGTAGCCCGCGAAGGCAGGTTTATCGGGCAGCCGGGGCGGGGCTGATTTCTTCAACGCGAACCCAATCACCATTGATCTTGATTTTCCAGCGCTTCCGCCTCCAGTAAAGGTGAAGTAAAGAGTAATGCAAGCCCCTTCACCAACTATCGAAATCGTTCAGCCGAAGCGGTTTACCGCGGCGGCGGTGATGATCATTAGTGCCTACGGGGTGCTTCTGCTGCTGCCGCTGTTCTTTGCTATTCTCCTGGTTAGCTTGCTTAAGTTCGGCCTGCTTACCATCTTGATTCCGCTGCTGGTGGTCGCGGTTACGGTTAGCCTGCTTCCCTTTGGCCTGGGAAACACCTATGCCACCCGCCTGGTTAAGTCGCTTCCTGCCGAAGAGAGCAGGGGAGAGGAAGCGTTTATTGTCCAGCTTACCCTGTCGCCAAGAATCAGATCCGGCATCCGGGCCATTTTGGATGATGCAGACGACCTTGGCTGCCTGCGTCTTGCCAGTGATGCGCTGATTTTTCAAGGCGACTCAGTCCGGTTAGTCGTGCCGTATGACCATATTGCCGAGGTTCAACCCCGCAACATTGGTTTGCGAGGTCTCTTTGTTTATGGCCGGCGGATCAAAGTTTCGGTCTCGAACTGGCCGGAGATAGATGAAATGGAATTTGCCGAGCGTTCGTCTTGCAACCTGCCCGCTTCGAAAAGGATTACCCGCCGTTTGTATGAGTTGCTTTCGGCCCAAGTCTCGTCCGCCACAACCCACGTCGCCGCTCGCGCTCCGGAATCGGGACATCGCTGAACGCCGCGCCACCGCCAAAGCCAAGGTCGGAGCAACATAGCCTTCTTGCGCGGAGCGGCTGAGGCCTCGCTCGCGCTCCGCCGGGCTATAGGTCAGCGGTGAGTGAATTGCTGGAACTTCTGCTTCCGATGTATTCGGTTTTAATTCGTGCCAGACGGCCGCTCCGTTTCCTCTATTCTTTTCGCCTCTATTCTTTTCGCTTGTCGAGGTTTTGCGTTTGGGTGAAGATAGATCCTGCTGAACTTGGTAGTTCTAGCGCGCGGTCTGATGTTAATGTGCAGCGACATTCACGTTTGACGATGCCCACGACTTCGCCAATGGAAGCCGAGACGACACTGGCGCCGTCGCCAGAGCCCGCGAAGCGCACCCTCCTTTTCGTGGACGACGAGGATCCCGTGCGCGAGTCATTGCGGGTCATCTTTAAGGACGATTACCAGATCATCATGGCCGGGGACGGCGTGACAGCAATCGAGTTGGTGCAGAAAAACAAGGTGGATGTGGCCATCCTGGATATCAAAATGGCCGCGATGTCCGGCCTCGAGGTGTTGGAGCGTCTGAAGTACGTTGACCCGCATATCGAGGTGATCATGCTGACGGCTTTTGAAACCACCGATCTCATGCGGCAGGCGCTGCGTCTGCGGGCCAGCGATTATATCACCAAGCCGTTTGATGTTCCGACCATTCGCGCCGCAGTGGCCAACGCCATGCAGCGTCGCGCCTTGCAGGGCGAAATCCGTTCTAATGCCGATAAACTGCAGCAACTCCTGCAAGAGTTTCAGCACCAAAAGGTCGAGGAGCAAATCGCGCGGACGCGCGGCGACATTTACGCCAGCATCATCCACGATATTAACGGGCCGCTCACGGTTATTTCCGGATTCACCCAACTCCTGAACCAGCGCCTTGGCAATGCGTCACAATTGGAACTGGAGGACCTCGGATTCATCAAAGACCGGCTTAAAGTCATCACCCGCCAAGTGACAAACTGCGTCGAAATCTCCCGCCGCTACCTCAGTTTTCTGCGGCGGCAATCCGCGGAAACACCCCGGGTGGGAGTCAATCAATTGCTTGTCGATCTTGGCCATTTGGTCCGTGTGCATCCCAGCCTCCAAAACAACCAGTTCATTTTACACCCGCTGGCCGAAGACATCGCCGTAGGGATGAATGGGACTGATTTCATCCAAATTCTGCTCAATCTGGTGGTCAATGCTTTCCAGTGCTCTCCCCAGACGCATACGGTGGAAATCGAAGGCTGCACGCTGAGCGAACCGATTGATTTTGTGACGTTCAAGGATGGCCCCCAGGAGCGGCTGCTCAATGTGGAGAACTTTGAGGGCACTCCGCCGGTTTTGAAAATTTCCGTCCGCGACAACGGGCCGGGAATTCCGCCTGAGGCCTTGCCCAAAATTTTCCAAGCCTATTATTCAACCAAAGGCACGCAACAAGGCACCGGCCTGGGGTTGAACATCGTTTTGCGCCTTATTAAGGAGGCTAGAGGCGCCCTGCATGTTCACACTCAGATCGGACAGGGAACCTGCTTCACCGTGTTCTTGCCGGCCTGTCCTCTGGCCACCGTTTAAACCGCCGCCAACGCTTAACCGCGTTATTCTTCGCTACGGGCAGGGTCACCCTATTAAGGGCCACAGCACAAAACGTCCTCCGTATTGACATCCCGCTTTCCGCTAATATGATTAGCTGCAAATGGGCGGGTGTAGCTCAATGGTAGAGCTCCAGCCTTCCAAGCTGGCTACGTGGGTTCGATTCCCATCACCCGCTCCAATGAATCGCCAAGGCCTCTCAAGTGGCGGCCTGCTTAGGCCCGGGAAGCTTGTTCCATTCGGCGGAGTTTTGTCCCTGCGGATTTGGATTGAGAACGGCTCATTTCCGGGTGTTTATAGGAAAAAAGGAGGTAAAAGATTCGACTCCAGCGGCCTGCGCTGGGCAGGGGAGAACTGGCCTGTTAACGGGGGCGGATTGCTGACTTGGCATGGATGCCGGTTGGGAACGGGAGAACGACTCTGGAAGCGCGCTAAATCTTCGATAAGCTACAACGCTGAAGCGTCCAAGCCGCCGCAAGAAGCCAAGCAACTGCTGAGGCCGATTTATAGGCAGATTTGCGAGGCAGGCAAAGCGCCTGCTAAGGCTGCTGGCAGGAACTCCACGCCGAGGATCGAGAGGCCAGCATGCGCTATCGGCGCAACAAAAAGAACTCCAGCAGCCATTGTTTATTAAGCAAGAGAACAGTAATGCCTCACGGAGTGGGCTGTCTCTCAAAAGCGGGCTGGATTGCTTGGCTGCGAGCGGTGTTATCTCAGGAAACGCATAGTTGTCCCAACGGCGCACGTAGTACAATGCCCGGGAAAGGCATTCCATAATTGGGCCTGGGCGGGGAAGCCCGTGCAGTGAGACGGCCCCAGGAAGCGGATTCCCAGCCGACGGAAAGCGGCAAGGGTGTTTTCCATGCGTTCGTGGCTGGCCGCAGCCAGGTGCATGCCGCCGAGCAAAGCCTGGATGGGTCTGCCGTTGGTGAGGCGGCGAATATATTCAAGGGTGTTGATCACGCCTGAGTGCGCGCATCCCAGGAGCACCACTAGACCGTTGGCGGTATCAAAGAAAAGCGCCTGATCATCCGGCAAAGTGTCGGGCTGGGTGGCCGCAGAATCCAGATAGAAGGGGCCGCCGGTATCTTCAAAAGGGGTTTGGCGGGGAATCTCACCGCTGACGAAGATGCCTTCCATGATTTCCACAGGTTTTGGGGTCCAAACGACTTCTTCAGGTGCAGATTCGATCTCTTTGGCGGTTGAAGCATCCATGCCGATTGCGCGGGTAGAACCGTCCGGGTTGCGGGCGAACTTCGGCGCAAGGGCGGCGCGGTGAAGAAATAGCCGCGCCCGGCGCGCCGTTTGTCGGGCGGTGCGCAATCCCCCGGAATGGTCGTTATGGCCGTGACTTAGAACGATGGCTTCCGTTTCTGCCAAATTGATATGGAGTTGCCGGGCGTTGCGCAGGAACAAGTCGCTTTGGCCAGTATCAAAGAGGAGGCTGCGTGATCCGGCCTGGAGGTGGAAAGAAAGACCGTGTTCAGCCTGCAGGCCGCGGGCGTGGACGCTATTCTCGACGAGGGTGGTAATGGTAATCGTCTCTTTCATGGTTTCGCTGCGGTGGTCAAAGCAATCGCGTTAAGGATATCGGGTCAGGCAGGTTCCAACAAGTATATGTGATCAAACGGAAGGTGAATGGCCCGGGCCCTTTGATATCGGCGCTTACGTTTTTGTAGATAAAGAGGAAAAGATTCTGCTAAGCCCAAAGCCGCTTTTCGGGTTCAGGGGCTCGGGTGAAAGCGTCTATCAATCCAATGCGGTTGGTTGACCTTGGGGACGTGGTTGGCCGGCGCAAGATTGCCGAAATCGCCCGCCTTGCCACTATCTTGACGCAACGCCAACGCCATCGTTTGAGATTGCTGCGAAAAAAGGGTGCTCCAAGCTTTTATAAGGTGCCGGACTATGTCGTGTCTTATCAAGCGCTCACGCGCATGAACCCCGAAACCTTTGCCGCATAGCAAGACACCCCCTCTGGAACGCTGAACCGCCACCCAACCCGCAGCCGCAACCTCCTCGGCTCAAGATCTACACAACCAAAGTCCCTGAGCAGGTTCCCGAACCAATCCCGTCAATCATTCGCCCTGTGCGCATAGCCCGAGGCTAAATCTCCAACCAACCTCACTCCAATTGGGCGAATACGCCGCCCGCGATGAGCGCAACGCAAGCAGTCGCCTTGCAGCAACCTCCGCCCGGGTAGGGAAATGTCCCCGCCAACCGTGGCTCCAGTCCGCCGAAAAACCAGGGCGCGCGACAACACCCGGCCTCCCGTTCCGGGGTTGCCGAACGCTCGCGTCCTCTCCCTCCCGCCTTGGAACGTCCTTTTACATCATCCGCAAGTCGTCCATCCCTCCCTTCCGGCTCAGGCCCGCGCCCAAACCCGCCCCACCCGCCCCAGCCAGCCCAACGCTCCCATTAGGCTGTGTACAACGGGGGTACAAAGGAGGCTCAAAGGGGACTCATGCTTATTTTCTATGTACTCCTGCCGGGCTTCCGATGTACTCCCGTTGTACATGGCTTGGAAGGACGGAGAAGGAACGGTCTTGTGGGCGGCGGTGGAGGCCGGGGCGGGGGCGGGCTTCGATTTCTTAACCCTTGCCGTTTCAGTCGCTTGCTGAGATTTCAACATCGGCGGCGGCGGGACGATGGCGTTGTGAACCTGGCTTTGGCCTTTCCAGCCGTTCCGGGTCTGAACCACGACGATAAATACCTTCTGCCCCGGGGCGGGTCGGCCAAACCGGGCGGCGTAGAGGTCCGTGATGTCGCTTTGCCCGTTCTGACTCGAGCCCAACAGGCCCAGGTAATAGGCACGGCGGGGTTTCATCCGGCCCGCACTGCACGGCGGCTGCCCAAAGACCATAATGTCTTCATGGGTGGCCCCGACGTTGAGCCGCAGCCGAACTCCGTCTTCGGCGTCATTGACGATCTCCAGTCCGGTGACCGGGTTGGGGCCGAAGACCACCGGGGCGGGCGGTTCCTCCACCGGCGCCAGACCCAGCCCCCGCAGGGTGCTGTTGATCTGGACGCAAAACTGTTGCCCACTTAAGTGCGAATACTGCCCCATCCAGGGCCGGCTGGGAACGTGCAGCGCCGCGGCGTTCCAGCGCTCGCGCTGCGCTTCGCTGAGCTTGAGGCCCCACTCCCGCGAGGAGATCCCGAAATACGACCGTGCGGCCGCTTTGCGGTTAGAAGGCCGGTCCCGGGGAACGGTGCGCCGCCGGGCGCACACGCCGAAGGGGGATTGGTAATAGGTTTCCGCGCCCAGGCTGCCCGTGCGCGGAGCGGATAGTATTTTCATAACGTAGTTCCTTTTTGTTGTTTTTTTATTGTCGTTCTGTCATCGCCTCGGAGGGCGACTCGGCTTCCTGCCATTCCTTGGGCTGGAAGTCCCCGCCGCCGCCACCCCGAGCCCACGCGGGAAGGCTGGCGGGTAGGGTGTCTTTGCGCAAGGGCGAATTTGGGAGGAATTGGCGATGGCAGGCCGGTGCAGGGCACCGTGTAAGGGCACGCGGCCTGCAAGGGGCGGCATCATCGCTTTTAGCGCCTTAGCGAATGTTGGCTGCAACACCAACCTGGTTGTTGAGTGGGGCTGGCGAGGGGCGGTCTCTGGATGTACACTAGCCGCGATGCTGGATAACTTGTTGGATTATATTCCCGATGGCGTTTTCACGGTGGACGCAGAGTGGCGCGTGACGTTTTTTAATCGCGCCGCGGAGCAGATTACCGGGATTCGGCGCGCCGAGGCGGTGGGGCGCCGGTGCTGTGATGTTTTTCGGGCGAGCATTTGCGAGAGTGCGTGCGCGTTGAAGCAGACGCTTTCCACGCATCGGCCGGTGGTGAACAAGGTGGTGTATATCATTGACGCGCGCGGGCAAAAGATACCGATCAGCATTTCGACGGCGGCGATGAAGGATGGACGCGGGCGCGTGGTGGGCGGAGTGGAGAGTTTCCGGGACCTGCGGGTGGTGGAGACGCTGCACCGGGAATTACAGCAGCAGAATTCCTTCGCCGACATCATCGGGCGCAGCGCGGCCATGCAACAGGTTTTTGAGCTGCTGCCCGAGATTGCGGAGAGCGACAGTGCGGTGCTGATCGAAGGAGCCAGCGGGACGGGCAAAGAGTTGTTTGCGCGCGCTTTGCACAACCTGTCGCGGCGGCGGTCGAAGCGGTTTGTGGCGCTTAATTGCGGCGCGCTGCCGGATAACTTGCTGGAATCGGAGCTGTTTGGCTACAAGGCGGGAGCATTCACGGATGCGCGGCGCGACAAGCCGGGGCGTTTTGCGCTGGCCGAGGGCGGCACGATTTTTCTGGACGAGATTGGGGATATTTCCCCGGCGATGCAGGCGCGATTGCTGCGGGTGTTGCAGGAACGGGTTTATGAGCCGCTGGGCGGAGTGGAGCCCGTGAAGGCCGATGTGCGTTTTATTACGGCCACCAACAAGAACCTGGGCCAGCTCGTGGAGCGGGGGCGGTTTCGCGAGGATTTATTCTACCGCATTCATGTCATCCGGCTGGAGCTGCCGAGCCTGCGAGACCGGCGGGAGGATATTCCGCTTTTAATTGATCACTTCATCGCGCGGTTCAACCGGCTCAAGGGCAAGGATATCGGGGGTGTTTCCGACGCGGTGCTGGCGCGGTTGATGGAACACGACTTTCCGGGGAACGTGCGGGAACTGGAGAACATTATTGAGCACGCCTTTGTGTTGTGCCGGGGTGGCGTTATTGAAATGAAGCACCTCCCTCCGCCGCTGCGGGGCAGCGCGTTGGGGGAAGCGCTCCGGTTGGGCCGGGCGATGACTCTGAAATCCATGGAAAAGTTGCTGATTCAGGATGCCCTGCGCCGGAATCGGGGGAACCACCAAAAGGCGGCTCAGGAGCTGGGCATTAATCCCAGCACGCTTTTCCGGAAAGTCAAAGCGTTGAGGCTGGCAAAGCGAGGTTGAGCATGGCACACTTAAAGCAAATGGTCTGGTCATAAAATGAAACTGGGCATTATTCTTTCACAGACAGAGCCAGAAACGGTCTTTAACGCACTGCGGCTGGCGAACTATAGTTTGCAGCAGGGGGACAGGGTGAAGATATTCCTAATGGGCAAGGGAGTGGAATTGGAGCAGATTCGCGATCCGAAATTTGATGTTCAGGGACAAGCGCGGGCGGTTCTGGACGCGGGCGGGCAGTTCCTGGCCTGTGGCAGTTGCCTGAAATTGAGGGAATCGGCAGGGTCGGAAGTGTGTCCGCTTTCAACGTTGCAGGACCTGTATGAACTTGTTCGGGATTCGGATCGGCTGGTGACCTTTTGAGCATGGGGAGGGGCCTGAAAACGGAAAACCGGCCGCAGCGCCCGGCGAAACGCGCGGCAGACCCCGAGATGGCGGCCAACCGCCGGCTGCTGCTGAAACGCGAGGCCCGGCTGCGGCGGTTTGGCTATGACTCGCGGGTGGGAATTCAGTTTGTGCTGGCGCAGGCACTGCCGCTGGGAGGGAAGGTGCTCGAGGTGGGAACGGGCAAGGGGCGTTTCCTGATCCGGTTGGCGCGCCATGTCAAGGCCGTGGTTAGTGTGGATGTCTCAGCCGAGGAACAACGATGCGCCCGCCTCAACGCAAGGAATGCGGGCGTGGAAAGGAAGATTCAATTCGTGCTGCGGGATGCGCGCCGGCTGCCGTGGGCGAACGAAACTTTTGATGCGGCGGTCACCATGAACGCCATGCATCACATCGCGAATTTCGGGCAGGTGCTGCGGGAAATGCTGCGGGTGGTGAAGCCCGGCGGCAAGATTGTGTTGGCGGATTTCAGCCCGCGGGGGTTTCAGATTATCGCGCGGGCGCATCGGGATGAGGGGAGGACGCATCCGCGCGAGTTCTATGACTTTCGGGCGCTGGCGCAGACGCTGCGAAAACGCGGATTGGCCACGCGGCTGCGCAAAGGGGCAAACCAGGAGGTGCTGATCGGTCGGCTCCCGGCGGCTGCGGCGTAAGTATGGTGAAACGAGGGCCAGCCCCAATCAGGGGACATGCTACGCGACGTGACTTTCTCCGGCGGGCGGCGGGCGCAACTTCCTGTCTGCTGATGCAAGGATTGGGCGTCGTGGGAGGCGCCGGCCAGACCCGCGAGCGGCGAACGAATATGCCAGTTCCGGTTTCCGGAGCGGCAGTGAGTGGCCGACCGGGAATAGTTCCAGGCGCTCCGGTCACGGTGATTACACAGCCGGTTTCCACTGATGCCAATCCGCGCGCGCGGGCCTGGGGCTACCTCACGGAGGTCCTCAGCCGCGCCGGCCTGTTTTACGAGACCCTCCCAGCGAGCCAGGTGGAATCACTGTTTCGGCGCGCGAAAAGCGTCGTGATCCTTGCCGGCGATTTGCCGCTGACGCAACCGCAGCGAGCGGCGCTTGCTCAGTGGGTCAAGGAGGGCGGGGCGCTCATCGGCCTGGGAGGAGCCTCCGGTTTGGAGGAAGTATTTGGGGTGGCCGGGGGAATCCCGGTGGCGGAGGGGTGGATAAAGGTCACGGCTGGAGAACACCCCTTAACGGCGGGGTTGCGCAGTTCTCTGCATGTCTTTGGCGGGCGCGCACTGAAGAAGAGTTCGGCAACCGTTCTGGCAGAACTGCAAACGGGCAACGGCATTTCCAAAGGGAGCGCCATACTGGAGAACCGCTTCGGCACGGGCCGAACCGTTTTGTTGGGCCCGGATTTGCTCTTCTCGATTGTTCACATCCAGCAGGGGCTGAGGGTGCTGCAAGATGGCAGGCCCGCGCCGGATGATTCGGCTCCGGTGAACGAGGGGCTGCTCAAGACCGAAGACGGCCTCGTATTGGATTGGCAGCGGGACCGATCCCCGGTGCCGCCGGATGGCGGACCGCTTTTCCTGGAGCCGATCAGCGATGAGTTGCGCGAACTCATTCTGCGAAGCGTTTTTCACCTGGCCCGACAGCAGGCGATCCTGCTGCCCGTGTTGTGGTATTGGCCGCGCTCACTCAAAGCGGTAGCGCAGCTATCACATGACTCGGATGGGAATGACCCGCAAAAGGCGGCGGCTTTGCTGGAAGTGATGAATCGCAGCCGGCTGAAGTCCACTTGGTGCATCCTCTACCCGGGAGGCTATCCGGTTGAATTCTACCGCACGCTCGTGGAACAAGATTTTGAAGTCGCGTTGCACTATGATGCCATGACGGGCGGGGAGCATACGGCATGGTCCCGAGACAACTTTCTGTTCCAACGGCGCTGGTTGATGAAGGAAGCCGGGCTGGAGCAGATTACTACCAACAAGAACCATTACCTGCGCTGGGAGGGGCGCCTGGATTTCCTGCGCTGGTGTGAATCGGCGGGCATAGCTTCTGATCAATCGCGCGGACCGAGTAAAAAGGGCACCATTGGCTTTCCGTTGGGAGGTTCGCAGCCCTACTTTCCACTGGATGATGAAGCCGATTCGCCGCGGTTCCTCAACGTGCTCGAGGTTAACCTTCTGACGCAGGACTTGGTCATTACCTGTCCGCCGGAGTACGGCCAACCCTTGCTCGATTCCGCCGCGCGGCACCATGGCGTGGCGCATTTTCTTTTTCATCCCGCGCACATACGCAAGCCGGGGGTGGCGGATGCCCTTGCGGGCTTGGTGGACTACGGCCGGAGACAGGGATTGGAATGGTGGACCAATCGGCAGATTTGGCAGTGGGAAATGGCGCGCCGGAGCGTGGAGGCCCGCTTCCATTCCGGGAACGCCATCACGCTGCGGGCAGCCGCCAGTCTTCCGCAAGCTACGCTGTTGCTGTTGCGCTCACACCCCGCGAGCTGCGCTCTTGCTTTGAACGGGCGCCCGGCGGACCCTAAGCCTTGGGACTTGTATGGGTTTGAATTTGACGCGCTCACCGTGGATATTGGGGACGAGATTCGGGTGCAAACAATCTGAGAACCAATGAAATAAACCCCGCTCGCGGAATGCTCAGCGACCACGACCAAAAGATTCTGCCCCGCTGCCCCCGCCTTGGCCACGAAATCACCTTCGGTTATTGCCGCCGGGAAACAGGCGGCCGGCCCTGCCGGTTGATCTTAAACTGCTGGTGGGAACAATTTGATGTGCGCGGTTTCCTGCAAGCGCATTTGCCCGAGGACGAGATGGCGCAAGTCGAGCAAGCGCATGCCGCCGCACCCCCAGCCAAGATTGTCAGCCTGATGGAGATAATTGACCAGGCGGCGCAGAGAATATCGGGCGAAAAGCCCGGCGGGGCTTCCGGTTAGCATGGCAAAATGCAACGGGCGGCGCAGGTAGCTATTGCAGTCTGCGCTGCTTCCGGATCATTGCCCCAGCGGGTCGCCATGCCCAAAAGCCTGATTATAAAGGAGATTTAGTATAAAACGACCGGAGGGTGGCTTGGCATGAATCCGGCATTAGGGAGGGTCGTGCTGATAGCGGTTCCCAACTGTCAGGGTCGCGTGTCGCCCGTATTCGACGTGGCGGCGCGACTGGTATTGATTCGCTTAAAAGGCGAGGCCGAAGTCGAGCGCAAGGAGATAGTGCTCTTTGAAAAGCAGCCGGAAGGGATGCTTCACAGCCTGCAAGAATGTGGGGTTAAGCTGGTGATCTGCGGGGCCATTTCGCGGGAGTTGCAGATGAAGCTGGAAAAGGCGGGTATTCGAGTCGTGCCGCAGATTTGTGGAGAATTGGAGACGGTCATTACGGCTTTCCGACGGGGCACGCTGGGGCAGCGTGAATTTACGATGCCAGGGTGCTGCGGCCGACAGTGGGGCGCCGGCCGATGGCGGGGCCGATGTCGGCGGGGGCCTCATGGCAAGGCTCGGGGAAATTATGCTGCCTGGACTTAAACTGGCGGTGAAACAGACTGCGATTTTATTAGGAAACACATTGATATGAAAATAGCAATCCCTCTGACGGGAGGCCGATTGTCGGCTCACTTTGGGCACTGTGAACAGTTTGCCTTGATTGAGGCTGACCTTGCCTCCAAACAAATCCTGACCCAGACCCGGGTGGCCCCGCCGCCGCACGAACCGGGTTTACTGCCCCGCTGGCTCTATCTCCAAGGGGTCCAGACGGTTATTGCCGGGGGCATGGGAAGGCGCGCGTTGGATTTATTTGCCCAAAACGGCATCGCGGTACACGCCGGCGCGATAGATGATGCGCCGGAGAAATTGGCGCAGGCGTTTTTAAACGGGACGCTGAGCGGCGGGACTCCGACATGCGGCCATGATCACAAGCACACGCATTGCTCATGAAAGTCGCAATTACTACTCAGGGACCGGATTCCGCTTCGCCGGTGGACCCTCGGTTTGGCCGGGCGCGGTTCTTTCGCATCGTGGATACCGAGAGCGGACAGCAGACGACGGTGGACAATGCAGAAGGGATGAACGCGGTTCAGGGGGCTGGCACGCAGGCCGTTCAGGCACTGGCCCGTCTGGGGGTTCAAGCGGTCCTTACTGGACATGTTGGCCCAAAGGCCTGGAACGCGCTGCAAGCGGCCAAAATCCAAATGTATTCCGTCACCAGCGGCTCGGCTGAAGCGGCTTGCCAGGCCTTTCTCGCGGGCCAGCTTTCGATGCTGACGCCAGCGGAAGCGCCGGGACACGCTTGAGGCAAAGCAGGCTGCCCGCCGCCAGGCCGGGCGAAAACCAAACTTCATCACGGAAAGAAACCAAGCTAGAAAGGACAAAGTTATGACACCAATGGGAGATGGGACCGGCCCGTTCGGACAAGGGCCAGTGGGTAAGAGGATGGGGCCTTGCGGCGGAGGAAGGCGTTGCGGCAGAGGCCAAGGCAGTCAAGGCCGGGGTCGGGGTGGCGGTCGAGGTTTCGGCCGCCGCCGTTGGCGCAGCGGGCCGCAAGGAAAAAACTTCAGGGCGGCAAACGCTCCAACCGAAAAGCAGTCTGGTTGAGAATCAAGACGCTCTCTTGGCAGTGAGGCTTGCGATAGCCAGCGGCAAGGGTGGAACGGGCAAGACCACCATTGCCACGAATTTGGCGATGCGACTGGCGCACCACGGCCAGGAGGTGGTGTATGTGGATTGTGATGTCGAGGCACCCAATGGCCATCTCTTTTTGAAGCCGGATGAGGTCCGGGAATACCCGGTCAACCGGCTCGTTCCCCAGGTGAGCCAGGAACGATGCCAGCATTGTGGCGATTGTGGCCGAATTTGCCGTTACAATGCCATCTTATGCCTGGCTGAGCGAACGCTGATTTATGACGAGTTGTGCCACAGTTGCGGCGGCTGCGTTCGGGTGTGCCCCACGCGGGCTATCACTGAGATACCGCACTTTGTGGGGGTAGTTCGAATCGGCATTGCGGGCAAAGTTCAATTTGTGTCCGGCACCCTCAAGGTATCCGAGGCCAGCAGCCCGCCGGTTATTCGTGCCGCCTTACAAGCTATGCCGCCGTCGGACTGGGTGATCCTGGACGCTCCCCCCGGCGCGGCTTGTTCGGTGGTAGAAACGCTTCGGGACTGCGATTATGTATTATTAGTAAGTGAGCCAACGCCCTTCGGATTACACGACCTTCAGATAGCGTTGGAACTGGCAAAAACATTGGCGGTGCCATGTGGGGTAGTCGTCAATCGGGCTTATTCCTCCATGGCCGAGCTCCGGGAATTATGTGGACAGGCGCAGGTGCCTGTTCTGGGGGAGATTCCTGATGATTTGGCCATTGCCCGCGCATATTCCCGGGGCCAACGGATCATTGACGTGGTGCCGGGATTGCATCGGACTTTTGACCACTTGCTGCTTCGGTTGCTGGAAGAGCTTCAACCGAATGTACTGCCGTTTCGGACGCGGCAGGATTTAGAACAAGCTATCTACGCAAACGATCGAATGGAGGCGACAAATCTAAACGAACCGGGCCGGCTGATGGCGACATGAAAGACGAAGCTTCCAAGAACATGCAGAGCGTGTCCGGAACAATGCGGAAATATTGGAAGTCCTGTGAATCGGAGTTTTGGCAGAACGTCTTTCGCGTTGAAACAGATTATTTATTGAAGCATTTAAAGGGCTGCCAAACCGTCTTAAGTGTTGGCTGCGGCCCGGCCGTTATCGAAGCTGCGCTGGGCAAGCATGGCTACCAAGTTACGGGGGTAGATATCGAGCCAGGAGCTTTAAGGGAGGCTTCAGGCGCGGTGAAAATGGTGGTCGCCCGGGCAGAAGATTTGCCCTTTCCCGCGGCCGCCTTCGAGGCGGTAATTTTTGTAACCTCCCTGCAATTTATCGAAGATTATCGAGCAGCCGTGGTGCAGGCGGCGCGGGTATTGCGCGAGAGCGGGCAGCTTATCGTGATGCTGCTTAATCCCGCATCGGCGTTTTTCCAACGGAAACTCTGCCAACCGCACTCGTACGTGCACTGGATTCGGCATACAGACCTCGAGGAAATCCAATCGGTCATCAGCGAGCAGTTCGAGGCGCAGACGGAGTATTTCCTCGGCATAGACGGCGCGACGTTGTTTGAGACTCGGGATCCTGCAGGAGCAGCTCTATTCGTCATTCGAGGCACAAGGAAGGCCGCATCCCTATGACGGAACTGGTTGTTCTCAGCGGCAAAGGCGGCACCGGCAAAACCAGCGTGACGGCGTCGCTAGCTGCTTTGGCCGAAGCACCAGTATTAGCAGATTGCGACGTGGATGCCTCCAATCTGCCACTGGTTCTGGCTCCACGCATCCAGCACCACGGGACATTCTCCAGCGGACTACGAGCTCGTATTCAATCCAGTCGCTGCTCCGTCTGCGGCCAGTGCGAAGAGTTATGCCGATTTAATGCCATTTCCTACTATGAATCCGCCAACGACGATGAAGCCGGCGCATTCCGGGTGGATCCCATTGCATGCGAAGGCTGTGGTGTTTGCGCTCACTTCTGTCCAGAAGGCGCCTTGGAAATGATTCCAAGCGACGGCGGTGAATGGTTTTTGTCGGAAACCCGCTTGGGACCATTGGTCCACGCGCGCCTGCGGCCCGGACAGGGGAATTCTGGCAAATTAGCAGCGCTCGTTCGTGAAAAAGCACGCGAAACGGCACGCGCCAATGGTCGCGAACTGGTCCTGATTGATGGCCCGCCAGGCATTGGTTGCCCGGTCATCGCCAGCATGACAGGAGCTACGAACGTGTTGGTGGTTACGGAACCGACGGTCGCCGGCAAGTACGACCTGGAACGAATCCTTGCGTTGATCCGGCACTTCAACCTCCCTGTTTCGGTATGCATAAACAAGTATGATTTGAATTCGGCGATGGTGGCACAAATCGAGCGCTACACTGCGGAACTCGGGGCAACCACTGTCGGGCGGATTCCCTATGATCCTGCCGTGACTGCAGCCCAACGTCGTGGCATCTCGGTTGTGGAACTCAACCAGGGTCAGGCGGCGCCTGCTATCGTTGAATTATGGAAGACTCTATCCGAAAAATGCCTCAACCTGACGCCTGGTCACTATCAGCCGATTTCGGCCGGCTAAAAAGTACTGACGCCGTCACCATGCGAACTTTTGTAGAAATCAGTGTCTTTTGCTTGCATTTGCGCGCTCAACGGAATTTCCATGTTGGCAACAGGAAAACCTGAAGGTTCCCAGGCTGTTACCGGGTTTGTTTGTGAAAATTGTAACTTTTCCCCTTCTGTTGGATCAGTTTAACCAGACACGTATTTATAAAACAGTAATTACAACCATAGACAAAACATGACAACCGCATCCGTAGCACCTGAAACTACTTCCGCCGCCCGTATTCCGTTGATTGGCGAAACAGCACCGGCCTTCGAGGCCCATACCACGCAAGGCCCGATTAGCTTTCCGAAAGACTATGCCGGCAAGTGGGTCATTCTCTTTAGCCATCCGGCTGACTTCACACCGGTTTGCACCACGGAGTTTATGACTTTTGCCACGATGATGCCGGAGTTTAAACAACTGAACTGTGAGTTGGTGGGGCTCTCAATAGATAGCCATTACGCCCATATTGCGTGGTTGCGCACCATCAAAGAGAAAATCAAATACAAGAATATGGCCGATGTCGAAATCGTCTTCCCGGTGATCTCGGATGTGAAAATGGAAGTGGCGAAGGCTTACGGGATGGTGCAACCCGGGGCCAGCAGCACGGAGGCTGTGCGGGCTGTGTTTATTATTGATCCCAAGGCCATTATTCGCGCGGTGCTGTATTATCCGTTGTCCAATGGGCGTAATTTCCCTGAAATCAAACGGTTGTTGATCGCTTTGCAAACCACGGACAGGCATGGTTGCGCCACCCCGGCGGATTGGCAACCTGGCGACGATGTTATCGTGCCACCCCCGGGTTCTTGTGGCACCGCCAAACAGCGCGTAGAGAAGCCGGCCCCGGATGCTTATGCCCTTGACTGGTTCATGACGTTCAAAAAGCTTCCAAAAGATAACTAGGCTTGGCGGGAAGGAACTGCACGGTTGGCGTTGTGCAAGGCTTCCCCGCGGCGGAAAGGAAATATCATGAATGTGGCCGTTTTAGGAGCTAGCAACAAGCCTGAGCGCTATAGCTTTAAAGCCGTGCGGATGCTTCGTGAGCATGGACACACGCCGTTGCCAATTCATCCGGCGCTGGCGGAGGTGGACGGTTTGCCGGTCTTTCCTTCGCTCGAGATGGTTTCGACCCCGATTGATACGATCACGGTTTATCTCTCGCCTCGCAACCAGCAGCCTATCGTCAAAGACCTGCTGAGCAGCGGTGCGCGCCGCGTTATTTTCAACCCCGGCTCTGAGAACCCGAGTTTGGCTGACCAACTCCGCCAATCTGGCAAACAGGTCGTGCATGCCTGCACCCTGGTATTGTTAGCCACCGGTCAGTTCGCATCCTGAAGGACCTGCGACGGCGCACCAAAACGGGGTATCGGGGCAAGGACGGCCGCGCGCAACTGCCTTAATGCAATCGCTGGCACTTCCGCTCGTTCTTATGCTATAAATAGCCGATGACTCTACCAACTGCACTGTTACTCGGCTACTGCCTGCTCGCCCTGCTGGCAGCCTTAATTGGCGGCATGATGCCCTCTTTGATCAAGCTGACGCATACCCGCCTTCAATTCGCCGTCAGTTTGGTTGCTGGTTTGATGTTGGGATTGTCGGTGCTTGGCCTTCTTCCGCATGCCACGCATGAGTTGGGGTCAGTTCACCAAAGCACTTCCTGGCTGCTGGCGGGATTCCTGATCATGTTTCTCTTGCAGCGATTTGCACCCTTTCACCATCATGATGTCCCTGAAGGAAGTCCCCCCGAGCCTTGTGGGCATACTCATTCGCTGGCCGAGAGATCGGCGCGCGGCCTCAGTTGGATTGGGTTGGCGTTCGGATTATCTCTCCACTCGGTGTTTGATGGATTGGCGATGGCCGCGGCAGTGACCGCTGACGCGCAGACACCGCGCGGTGGAGCCTTGGGGCTTGGCACGGCTTTAGCCGTCATTCTACACAAACCTTTCGGGGCCCTGGCGATTACGACGCTAATGACTGCCAGCGGGGCAGGACGCGCTTTAAGAAACTGGGTTAACTTGGCATTCGCTTGTGTGACTCCGTTGGGAGCGATGCTTTTTTTCCTTGGGGCTGGGCCGTGGGCGGTGGTGCATCCCTCCTGGCTTGGTTGTGCCCTGGCTTTTTGTGCCGGAACCTTTCTCTGCATTGCCTGCGCCGACTTGCTGCCGGAATTGCAGTTTCATACGCATGATCGCTTTAAACTTTCCCTGGCATTAATCATCGGCTTAGGTATCGCTATTTTCATAGGGCAGTTGAAACTTCCAGGCCACGGCCACAGTTCAAACCACCCCAAGACAGAACACTTGCATCCTCCCAGATGAGCTCCACCTTTTTTGAGCGGGGCGGCCTTTGGATGCTCGGCCAGAATCTGTTGCTAGTATTTGTCGGAGCAGGCGGTTTCTTCTATCGCAACCATTGGCACCATGTTCTTCTCGCCAGATGTGGCGCTTTTCTGCTCCTGTTCGCTGCGGGTTGTGGCTTGGCGGGCGCGATTAGCCTGGGCCGGAATCTAACGCCATTCCCCAGACCTTCGCAGAGCGGTCGCTTGGTGCAGACTGGTATTTATCAGTTTGTACGCCATCCCCTCTACGTTGCCGTGTTTTGCGCCTCGGTAGGCTGGGCGCTGTTTTGTGCCAGTTGGCCTGCGCTATTGGCGGCTTTGGTTTTAGCGCCGGTTCTCGACGCCAAAGCGCGGCGCGAAGAACGCTGGCTCCAACAGCAATTCCCCGAATATGCCAGCTATGAACAGCGGGTGCGGCGCTTTATTCCCTGGGTTTATTGAACCAAATACCCGGGCTGACTGTTTACGTCGGCACGGACAATGTCATCAGTACTTCCAAGCCGCGAGGCTTTCGATTTTTAGCGCTCACCGTTCCCCGGCATGCTTCGACGCAAGCCTTTACTATCGCCAGTCCAAGACCAGTTCCCCCGGTAGTGCGGCTACGCGATGGTTCTCCTCGGAAGAAAGGATCGAAAACCTGGGGCAGGGACTCTTCGGGTATGCCTGGGCCTTCATCAGCAACCCCTATTATAACTGTATCGTCCTTGCGCTCGGCCGTGATGGTGATGGGGCCCGCTGGATCAGCATAGCGTAAAGCATTGCGAATCAGATTTGCCAACGCACGAAAGAGCAACTCCGGCTGAGCCATGACCGTCAGACCATCCGGCACTTGAACGTGCAAACGATGGGTTGGCACTGCCTCCTGTTCCAAAACTCGCTGGACAGTGGTGGCAAGATTAACCGGCTCGAGTTGAACCGCTTGCGGTGTCAGCCCGGCTTTGGAGAACGAGAGAAGCTCGTTTACCAGGCGCGACATTTGCTCCACCTCCTCGCGCAGGTCATGCATGTATGTCTGCTGTTTATCATCCGTTCGCTGTTCTAGAATGCCAAGAGCTACCTGGATGCGCGCCAGAGGGGAGCACAATTCATGGGCAATATCGCCCAAAAACCGCTTTTGGCCCGTTACAAAGCCCGCCAGGCGTACGGCCATACGATTGATCGCCAGCCCCAGCCGGCCCAGTTCATCGCCTCGCCGATCATTGACCCGCGTCTCAAACCAACCCTCGGAAATTTGCTCGGTAGCGCGAGTCATCTGTGAAAGCGACCGGGTTATGCCTCTGATCAAAGGCAACCAAAACAGCACCGAAAAGACTAATGCTCCCACTCCCACCATCACCCACGGCGTGGGGTCAAAAAACAAACCTCCAGCACTGAGCGAGCTTGAATTTAGCAGAAGAGTTAGTGGCCAGGGACGGCTGGTGCCAGGCTCAGCCAGAGGTAAACGAATGCCAATCCAATATCCCGTTGGATTGCTGGTGCGCACAACAAACCGCGCCTCCGGCCTGACGTCGGATTCTTCTCGCGTCCAACGAGGCCCTCGCCCAGGCGGCGGGCCGCGCCTCACCCCCGCGCCTGGATTGGGCCGTTCGGCGACCTTAGCCGCCACTTCGGTTGGCAGGTCCATGGTTGCACCGGCCACTTGAGAACCGTCCGGACGAAAGAGGAAGAATTGCACTTGATAGGCTTTGCCGAAACGCTGGAGAACTTCGTCCCAGGAACTAACGGACTTGGCTTTGAGTTCGTCGGTAATTACATCGCTGACCGCTTGCACGCGTCCGCCCGCGCGTCCTGCCAGCAAGGAATCCAATCCAAACTGAAATTGTAATCGGACAACGAGATGTATCGCCGCACCTAGAACCGCCAGGTTCAGGAGCAGCCAAATGAGAATTTTTGGCAACAGCGGAAAACGGAGGTGCAAAAGCATAAATACGCGCCACTAGGCGTCAGGATTGATCAGCATGTAGCCCGCACTTCGCACCGTGCGAATGTAGCGCGGGTCCCGGGCATCATCGCCCAGCTTGCGGCGCAGCGTCGAGACGTGCACGTCAATTGAGCGGTCGAATACGTCGTAGTGCCGCTCCCGGATTTCCTCCAGCAGTTGCTCGCGCGACTTGACCCGCCCCCGCGCGCGCGCCAGGGCCGCCAGCAAATCAAACTCGACGGGGGTGAGCGTCAGCGGCTGGTTCGCCAGCAGCGCGACGCGTGAGGCGTGGATCACGCGCAGTGCTCCGACCTGGATTTCGGGTTCGTTTTGTGGTTGCGCGCTCACTACTGTGCGCGAGGAGCGTCGAACCACCGCGCGAAGTCGGGCGAGCAGTTCACGCGTCGAGAAAGTCTTGGGCAAGTAATCGTCCGCGCCAATCTCCAGTCCTACAATCCGGTCGGGTTCCTCGCCCCGCGCAGTCAGCATGAGCACGGGAACGTCGGACGTGCGCCGCAGTAGCCGGAGCACCTCGAAACCATCCATGGCGGGCAACATGACATCCAGGATGATAGCCTGGAACTGCCCCGTTTGCGCCTTCTCCAGCCCTTCCGGCCCCGTATGCGCCGCTTCGACTTCAAAACCCATTGGCTCCAGGTAATCCCGAATCAGCCGACAGAGTTTCTTGTCGTCGTCAATAATCAGCAACCGGGGCTTTATCTCCCCGGCCTGCGGGCGCCTAGCTCCTTCCGTTAGCATCTTTGGTTCCACAGGTTATCTTAGCGTGCGTGCGCTGATTGACGCCAACTTTTACAATACCTTAACAATTTTCTCCCGCGGCACACATAAAAGCTTAACATTGCGGGAGTCTATTTTCTATAGGGGCCAGTAGTTTGAACGGCGTGGCCGACTCAAGCCTGGCCAAACATAAGAACATAGAAAACAATAGAAAACGTATGAAACAGACAATAACACTAGTTATCGGGCTGGTCCTTGCCGGCGGGGTACTAACCGTTGGCGCTCAACCTGGCCAGGGACGAGGCGCAGGAGCCCAACACCGACGCGGGGCGCAGCAATTCCCGCCTCCGATTGCAGTCACCTTCGACATTGACTTGGACGGTGTGCTGTCGGCGGCGGAAATACAGCAGGCTCCGAGTCGTTTGTTAAAGCTCGACCAGAATGGGAACGGACAACTTGAACAGCAAGAGTTGTGCTCTGGGGGGGGAGGCCCAGGCGGGCAGACCTGCATGTGGGGGGGGCAGGGCATAGGGCGCCGCGCCAATGGCAACGGTCAAAACGCGGTATTGCTTGCCCTTTTCGACAGCAATAAAGATGGACTCCTTGATTCCGCGGAGATCAATGGTGCCTCGGCGGTTCTCAAGGCCCTGGATAAGAACAACGATGGGCAGGTAACTGCCGCGGAAATCCGCCCATTGCCGGGGCGAGGGCAAGGCCGTCCGTGGGCTCAAAAGTAATCAGCAGTAGGCTCGGGATACACCTTAAGTTTAGGCCGAGGGCAACCGGGCGCAAAGCCAAGCCTTGCGCTCCGGTTGTTGCCGTCGTTGACTGAAAGGAACGCCCCTCTGAAGCAAGCCCGAGCATACTCTTCCCCGAAGCGTCAGAATCGGTGAACAAGCTTTTCGACCAGGAACGTACTCTCGCGCATCGCCTGCTCGCTGAAAGGGCCAAACCATTCGGCGATCTGGCGAAAGCGGGCGATAAATTCAGTTTTGTCGCCTCGTTCGACAAGGCTAAGGTTCTTTTGAAGGGATTCGAGATAATCTTTTAGCAGTGCCTGACGCTCCGGTGTGGCGAAGATAATTTCGGCATAAAGTTGAGGATCCTGGGCGAAGAGGCGGCCGACCATCGCCAATTCCAAGCGGTAAATCGGGCTGGAAAGTTCCAGGGTGCGCAACACGGGCACCCCTCGCGAGCATAAAAATTGACCAAAGGTAAACGTAGCAAAGTGGCGCAAAGCCTGGACGATCCCCATAATCTCATCGTGCTCGGAGGCAGGTGTCTCAACCAATACGTTGCCCCATAGAGTCAGTTGATCCAGAAACCATTGGCATTTGCTCAAGGAACGCCCCGGGCTGAAGACAACGATTTGTTTGTCCATGGTGACTGTCGCCGGGCCAAAGAGGGGGTGTAAGCCGACGACCGGGCCGGCATGTCCTCGGAGCATAGCTTCCAGGGGTTTACGCTTAAGGCTCGTAATATCAGTCAGCACGCAAGCGGGCGGGAGGTATTTGCCTATCTGCAGCGCAATGGACGGCGTGATTTCTATAGGCACTGCCAGCAGGCACAGATCAATCTCGGTTGTCAACGAGCGTACTTTGGGCCAATCGTCGCGATCCAGAACGCGGACCTCGTAGTCTGACTGACGAAGCCAGGTCGAGAAAAAGCGTCCCATGTTGCCAAGTCCGCCAACAATGAGAATTTTGGCGCCCGGCCGAACGCTGCGGCGGCTCAAGGTACTGAGTTGTCCAACGCGGGAATGCCGGAGCATCGTTCGGAATAGATCTTCCACGTAGTCAGGGTCTAATCCAGCCTGGGTTGCCTGGGCGCGGCGTGTGGAAATCAGGTTTTCTTCGCGTGCCGGGTGAAAAGTGGGCAGATCATGCCGTTTTTTGATGTCGGTAACCTGTTGGATTATCCGACCTCGTTGGACCAGCAGGTCCACTAATTGCTGATCTATCCCGTCTATCTGCTCGCGCAAGGAATCCAAAGCAGACTTTGCGCCCTGCGCGGAACCGGAAGGCGTCGGCCCGGGCAGGCATGGTTTGGAACGCGGCTTAGACATGGCTAGCCTCCAAGTGATGTCCTGGAATAATCATTGCGCATAAGGTAGCTAATGTTCGGGCGCTTGGCAAGGTGGACGGTTGGACGCGAAAAAAGGGGAGAACACTTTCGGATTCCTTGCGTTCAGATGCGCCGGATGGTTAGTGCTTGCGGCTTTCAGACCTCCGTCCCAGTGCGGTTTTTCGTGACGGAAGCGGGCTTTGGTATTAGGCTCGAGGCATGTTGAGTCAACGTTGGCGGCCGGTATGTTGGGCCGGGGTAACCATCGGCGTAATTTGGCTGTTGGCGCTGGCCGGATACCGCCTTGTTGGAAATACTAAAATGACCGCGGCGAAGGTGAAAGAGTACGCCGAGTCCGTGGATATTAGCCAACTGAAGGATGATGCGCGGGCGAAGGCAATTCAAGGATTGGCTGACCGGCTGAATGCGCTGTCGCTGGAAGAGCGGCGCAAGGCGCGGCTGGAGCAGGAGGCATGGAACTGGTTCGACCAGATGACGGAGGCGGAACGCGCGGGTTTTATTGAAGCAACCATGCCGACCGGTTTCAAACAAATGCTGGTGTCGTTCGAGCAATTACCGGATGACAAACGGCGCAAAGCAGTAGATGACGCCTTGCGGCGGCTCAAAGAGGCGCGCGCCCGGGCCGGGCTTTCCCTCGGACGCCGCGGGACTAACTCCCCGCCCGTGCTGAGCGACGAGCTCGAGGCCCAGGTGCGAAAGATCGGACTTAAGACCTTTTACAGCGAAAGTTCAGCGCAGACCAAGGCCGAACTGGCTCCGGTGCTTGAAGAGTTGCAGCGCGTTATGGAAAGCGGACGGCCATTCCGGGGGAGATGAGCGTATTCCGACGAAACCTTTCGCCCATGAATTCGGCTGTTGAGCAACGTACTGGCCCCGGTTCAGCCAGGGGAACCCGATCCAGACAGGAAACAATCCGGGGCTGGTTTGCGGGTGCCTTCACCCTGATCGAATTGCTGGTCGTGATCGCAATTATCGCCATCCTGGCCGCCCTATTATTGCCGGCTCTTAGCCGGGCAAAGGAATCGGGACAGGCTACGGTCTGCCTGAGTAACCTGCGCCAAATTGGGCTGGCGTTGCAAATATATGTGAGCGACAACCACAATCGGCTGCCGACCATGCGGGACCGATCGTTGACCACGCTGACCAACGAATTGCCCAGCCCGGATCTGGTGCTTTCGAACTACGTGGGGAATTTGAATGTATTTAAGTGCCCCTCGGACAAATGGCCCGGAGATACGGCAAAACTCTTACCCGGGGCGGGCGCGACCTTCTACGAGCAAACCGGTTCCAGTTTTGCCTGGAACAGCCTGCTCAATGGCCGGGACGCAGAGCATCTGGTTGCGTTTGGCCTGAAATTTGATCCGCACCAGATGCCGTTGATGTACGACAAGGAGAAATTCCATATCGCCCGTGGGGCTGCCAAAGCGCAGAACTGGCTCTACGCGGATGGCCATATCAAGAACTTGCTATTGTTCGAAGGCACCATTCGAAAATATCCGTGAGCGAACCGATGATTCAGCTCAAGCGCCTCAACAAGCAATTTGGCGCGCGCCAGGCGGTGAATAATTTGACGCTCGCCGTGCCGGCCGGCGAAATTTACGGGCTGCTGGGCCACAACGGCGCAGGCAAGAGCACGGCGATCGGGATGATGCTCGGGCAGGTCTGGCCCACCAGCGGAGAAGTGCTGATTTGCGGTTATGATGTCTCCGCGCATCGCCGGCAAGCCTTGCAGAAAGTGGGGGCGATTTTCGAAAGCCCGGCTTTTTACGACTATTTGAGCGCCGTGCGAAATCTGGAAATTCTAAGCTCCTACACCGCCCTGGTATCGCCACGACGCATTCAGGAAGTGATCGAATGGGTGGGGCTTAGCGGGCGGGAACGCTCTCTGGTGAGAACCTACTCACACGGCATGAGAGCCCGACTGGCCCTGGCCCAGGCGCTATTGCCGCAACCCGAATTGCTCATTCTCGACGAACCCAGCGATGGCCTGGACCCGGAAGGCATTCATGAGATGCGGCAGACAATCCTGCGGTTGCGCCAGGAACTAGGGCTGACAATTCTGCTTTCCTCTCATTTCCTCCATGAAGTGGAACAACTTTGCACGCGAATTGCCGTCTTAAACCAGGGCTGGATGGTTTTTGAAGGCGCACTGGCGGCCACCAAAACAAACGAGATCTGGGTGCGGCTTAAAACGAAGGATTTCGGGCTGGCGGTAAAGGAACTGCTGCAGGCGCGGATGATTACGCGGGATCGCGATGAATGTATGATCGCGTTGAGTCCCGGCGTGGAGACCGACCAGATTGTGCGGCGACTGGTAGAGCGCGCCATTCCGGTTTATGAAATAGTCCCGGCCGAGCAGACTCTTGAAGATTTCTACCTCTCGCTGATGGAGCGACAACGAAAGGCGCAGTGAACATGTTTGACCTTCATTTGCGCAACGAACTCTGGAAGCTCTTTGGAAAGAAGCGCACGTATATTGGGTTTGGCGCTTTTCTACTGGCGCAAAACGCCATGCTGTTGGCGTTCAAATTTACCCGCTGGCAATCTGAAATGGAGCGGTTGCTGGAAGGCAACGGCTACCTGGCCCTGGAATACGTATCGGCGTTGACGGTAGCTTTGATCATGCTGATTCCACAAATTGCGCTGCTGATGCCTCTCTACACGGCCCTGGTCGGAGGCGATCTGGTAGCCAAGGAGGTGGAAGATGGGACGTTGCGCATGATCCTGTCGCGCCCTATTTCCCGGTTTCGGCTATTACTGGTGAAATGGCTGGCAGGGGGTATTTTTTCGGCGGCGCTGGTTGTGATGCTCGGCGTCACGGCGCTCGGTTTTGCCCGCCTATGGTTTCCCTGGCAGGGAATGTTCGTGTTCATTCCCGGGCAGATTTTCAACGTATTGTCCCCGGCCGACGGTTTGCGGTTCTATGCCTTCTCGCATCTATTTATGACCCTTAATGCCTGCACGGTGCTGGGAATCGCCCTGATGTTTTCGAGCTTTAACATCAAGCCCGCTGCCGCCACCATCCTGGCCTTATCGCTCTTGTTCGCTAACCTGGTAATGGAAGGCATCCCGTTTTTTGAGCGATATCACCAGTACTTGCTGACCTTTCATTTCCATGCCTGGCGTCTCGTGTTTTCACAGCCAATGCCCTGGGCGCAAATCGCGCAATCGGTCTGCGTTTTGCTCGCCGTTAACCTCACCACCTTTCTTATAGCCGCGGCTGCCTTTCAAGCGCGCGACATCAAATCGTAGGCCCTTTTTAGGCGGGCTCATACCCCCGCAGACTCAACCACGCCGAAACGCCGATTTAACCCCATATATCGCGGCGATCCCAGAAGCTCCCCAACTAATGGTGTTTTTACAAGGGGATTAATTAGAAATTGCTATTGTGATCCTGGCTCATCTTTTCTATACTTTCCCCGTGAAAATCGAAAGCCAAAATGGACTCTGGAAACGGTAGTTATGCCTGTGGAAAATACCGTTGAACCGACCGGGAAATTGGCCGCCATTTCAGCCGCGCCCGAGAAGTATGATGCGTCCAAGATAGATAAGCTGGAAGGGCTGGAGGCGGTGCGCAAACGCCCGGGAATGTATATCGGCGACCCGGACGAGCGCGGCTTGCATCACAGTGTTTTTGAGGTGCTCGACAACTCCATTGACGAACACCTGGCCGGATTCTGCAGCAAGATCGAGGTTGCCGTTCATGTAGATGGCTCCGTCTCGATTCGCGATAACGGGCGAGGCATCCCGGTGGACATGCACCCCAAATGGAATATGCCGGCGGTCGAGTTGGTGCTGACCAACCTGCATGCGGGAGGCAAGTTCGGGCAGGGCGCTTATAAATATTCCGGGGGATTGCATGGCGTCGGCGCGAAATGCGTCAACGCGCTTTCCGAGTGGTTCAAGGTGGAAGTGTCGCGCGACGGGAAGGTTTATTCCATGGAGTTCTCGCGGGGCGTCACCACGCAAAAACTGACCGTGGTTGGCAAGTCTCGCGGCACGGGCACGCTCATCACTTTCAAGCCCGACCCGCTCATTTTCACGATCACGGCCGAGTTTAAGTTCGACATCCTGGCAAACCGCTTGCGGGAACTGGCGTTTTTGAACCCGGGAGTGGAGATCGTGCTGACGGACGAGCGGGACGAGAAGACCGAGACCTTCCTGTACAAGGACGGCATTGAGCAATTCGTCAAGCAACTGGGCCGAACCAAACAGGTGCTTCATCCCAAGCCGATCGTCATCAGCCGGCAGAAGGAAGAAGTGTTCGTGGATTGCGTAATGCAATACACCGACAGCTATAACGACCAGATCTTATGCTTCGCCAACTCGATCGCCAACCCGGACGGCGGGACGCACCTTACCGGGTTCCGGTCGGCCCTGACGCGCGCCATCAATCAATACGCCAAGCAAAGCAATTTATTGAAAGAAAAGGACCCCTCCATCTCCGGGGATGACGTGCGGGAAGGCTTGGTGTGCGTGTTGAGCGTGAAGCTGCCCAACCCACGCTTCGAGTCGCAGACCAAGGTCAAACTTGTCAATACCGAGATTGATGGGCTGGTATCCTCCGTCGTCTATGAAGGGCTGATGACGCACTTTGACGCCACTCCCGCGATGGCCAAGAAGGTGGTGGAAAAAGCCTTGCTGGCGGCACGAGCGCGCGAAGCAGCCCGCAAAGCCCGCGAAACGGTGCGCAAGGGCGCCCTGACGGGCGGCGGCCTGCCTGGCAAGCTGGCCGATTGCTCGGACCGCGATCCCGTCAATGCGGAGCTGTATATTGTCGAAGGGGATTCCGCCGGCGGGTCGGCCAAGCAGGGGCGCGACCGGAAGTTCCAGGCAATCCTGCCGATTCGCGGCAAGATCATCAATGTGGAGAAGGCGCGCCTCGACAAGGTGTTGCAAAACAACGAAATCCGCACCCTGATCACTGCCGTGGGCACCGGTATTGGCGACGGGGAAGGGGAGGGGGCGTTTAACCTGGAGGGGCTCCGCTACCACAAAATTATCATTATGACCGATGCGGACGTGGACGGTTCGCATATTCGCACCTTGCTGCTGACCTTTTTCTATCGGCAAATGCCGGAATTGATCCGGGGCGGGTTTGTCTATATCGCGCAGCCGCCGCTCTACCAGATCTCGCGCAAAAAACGCACGGAATATGTGGATGACGACGCCCGGCTGAACAAAATCCTGATCGAACTGGGCACGGACGAAGTGCGCCTGCGCAACCTGGCCGATGGCAAAGAGTTGACCGAGAAGCAGCTCGCGGAAATCCTGGAATTGCTGGAATCGCTGGACAAATACGCCAATGCGTTGCGCCGTCACGGCGGTGACTTTGCGGACTACGTCGAGCAGCGGCATCCCCAAACCCATGAGCTGCCGCGGCACCTGGTGAAAGTCCGCAATGGCAACGAGGAGACCGTTCATTACTTCCATTCCGAGGAGGAACTGGAGGAATTTGGTTCGGCCAACCCGGATTTACGCCTGTTCGGAGAAGAAGACTCCGACACCAGCCTGGTGGAAAAGAACAAGAACGGGCATGCGCGGCGCGCGCGGCACGTCGAACTGCATGAAAGCAAGGCCGTGGCGGAACTGCTGGCCAGGCTGGGCCAGAAGGGCTTAAGCCTCGAACATTACTCGGCGCAGGACAAGCCGCTCTTCGAACTCATCGAAGGCGAGGGCGACAAGGAAGAAATCAAACCCCTGTTCTCCATCCCGGAGATTCTGTCCCGCGTCAAGGAAGTCGGCCGGCGCGGACTGTCCATCAAGCGCTTCAAGGGCCTGGGGGAAATGAACCCCAAGGAACTGTTTGAGACAACCATGAATCCGGCCCGCCGCAAACTGCTGCGCATTGATTTGACGGACGCCGTCGAGGCCGAAGAGATGTTCGTCAAATTAATGGGCGATGAGGTCGAACCGCGCCGCCAATTCATCGAAGATAACGCGCTGAACGTGCGAAACCTGGATATTTGACCCGTGCCCGCCGCTTTGCGCCACCTCCGGATTCACGCCCTTTAATTTTCGGCATGCCAGACGATACCCCTCCCAACGATCCGCGTCCCGCTCTTACGCCGGCGTACGCCGCCCATGAGAAGATCAACAAGATCAACGTGGCGGAGGAGATCAAAAACTCCTTCCTGGATTATTCGATGTCCGTGATCATCTCGCGGGCGCTGCCAGATGTCCGCGACGGCCTGAAGCCGTCGCAACGCCGCATTCTCTATGCGATGCACGACCTGGGCGTGATGCCCAATCGCAAGCATCTCAAATGCGCCAAGATCGTGGGCGAAACGATGGGCAACTATCACCCGCACGGCGACCTGGCGATTTATCCGACGCTGGTGCACATGGCGCAGCCTTGGGCCATGCGCGAGCGGCTGGTGGAAGGGCAGGGGAACTTCGGCTCCGTGGAGGGCGATCCGCCGGCGGCGATGCGCTACACCGAAGCGCGGCTGGCGCCGCTGGGAGCGGTGCTGATGGAGGACATGGACAAGGATACGGTGGATTTCGTGCCCAATTACGATGAGACGCGCACCGAGCCGACCGTTTTCCCCGCCGCGTTCCCCAATCTGCTGGTCAACGGCGGCACGGGCATCGCCGTGGGCATGGCGACCAATATGCCGCCGCACAACCTGGGCGAGATCGTGGACGGCATTTGCGCCCAGATTGACAAACCGGACATTACGCTCCGGGAGTTGATGCAGCACGTCAAAGGGCCGGATTTCCCGACGGGCTGCATGATTTGCGGGCTGGAAGGCATCAAAAACTATTTCACGGATGGGCGCGGCAGCCTGAAGGTGCGCGGCAAAGTGGGGCTCGAGGAAATCAAAGGGGGGCGCGAACAGATCATTATCACCGAAATCCCCTTCAACGTGAACCGGGCGGTGCTGGTCGAACGCATAGCCACACTGGTCAACGAGAAAATCATCACCGACATCACCGGCGTGCGCGACGAGTCGGATGAAAACACGCGGATCGTCATTGAAATCAAGCGCGACGCGGTGCCCAAGGTGGTCATCAACAATCTCTACCAGTACACCGCGCTGGAAAGCAGCTTTTCGGTCAACGCGCTGGCGATAGATCATGGCCGGCCCAAAACCCTGGGGCTGAAAGACCTGATTGGCTGCTACATCGAGCACCGGCGCGAGGTGGTGATTCGGCGCACCCGTTTCGAGTTGCGCCAGGCCGAGGAACGGGCGGAAATCCTGGAAGGCTATCTGATCGCGCTGTCCAACCTGGACGAGTTTATCCGCATCATTCGCCATTCCCACACCCGGGAGGAGGCTAAAATCAAGCTGCTGGCTTTTGACTTCACCCGGGCGCAGGTGGAGACGCTTGGCATCCTGATTCGCAGCGAGGCGCGGCTGCTCAACGGGCGCTACTCGTTCAGCGAAGCGCAGGCCAACGCCATCCTGGAATTGCGCCTCTACCAGTTGACGGGCCTGGAAATTGACAAGGTCCGGGCCGAGTATCGCGCCTTGATCGCGCGGATCAAGGACCTGCTGGATATCCTCGCGAAGGAGGAAAGGGTGCTGGGCATCATCAAAACGGAGTTGCAAGCCATCAAGGCGAAGTACGCCACGCCGCGGGTAACGGAACTGGTGCCGGACGAGGGGGAGATTGCGATTGAAGACCTGATTGCGAACGAGGGCGTCATCATCACCCTCACGCATACGGGGCTGATCAAGCGGACGAACATCAGTTCCTACCGCGCCCAGCGCCGGGGCGGCAAAGGCGTGATCGGCATGACAACCCGCGAGGGGCCCACGGAGGAGGACGTGGATTTCATCGAGCACCTGTTCACCGCCAGCACCCATGATTACCTGATGTTCTTTACGAACACCGGGCGCGTGTACGCCGAACGCGTGCATGAGATTCCCGACATGGGGCGGGCCGCCAAAGGCCGCAGCATCGCCAACCTGCTGGAACTGAAGGCCGGCGAGACCATCGCCGCGTTGATTCGCATTGAAGCCCGAACCGGCCCAAACAAGGAAGACATCACCTGGCAGCAGCCGGGGTTCCTGTTTTTCGCCACGCAGCAAGGCACGGTGAAGAAGACCCCGCTCACCGACTTCGCCAACGTGCGCAAAGACGGAATCATCGCCATTCGCATCGAGCCGGGGGACGCGCTGATTGACGTCAAGCTGACTTCCGGGCAGGACCAGGTGGTCCTGATCACGCGCGATGGCATGAGCATTCGCTTTGCCGAGGAAGACGTGCGGCCCATGGGGCGCCCGGCGGCGGGCGTGCGCGGCATCAACCTGGAGAAAGCCGATGCCGTCGTGGCCCTCGCGCTGGCGGTTCCTGACGCGACCTTGCTGGTGGCCGGCGAAAACGGCATCGGCAAGCGAACCCCCTTTGACCTGGCCCGGGAGGATGGAACGACCGAGCCGGTCTATCGCCTCCAGTCGCGGGGCGGCAAGGGCATCATTACGATGAAAGCCAATGAGAAGACCGGCGCCGTGGTGGGCGCCCTGACCGTTCAGGACGGCGACGAAGTTATGCTGATAACGGCAGGCGGGCAACTGGTGCGCACCTACGTGAAGGACATTCGGGAGACAGGCCGGAATGCGCAGGGCGTTCGGCTGATTAACCTGGCCGAAGGCGATCAACTGCAGGCTATCGCGCCAGTGATCAGCGAGCAGCAGGAGAACGGTGCGGAAGAATAGCCGGGGGCAGCGCCGCCCGGCGGCAACCGCGGTCGCGGGAAACAGCCGCCGCCGCGAGGCGGGGCGCGTCGGGAAGACTCAGGGCGACAGGCGCTCGATCCGCCAGGTGTTATCCGGCTGCCGGGTATAGCGAAACCGATCGTGGAGGCGGTTGGGGCGGCCCTGCCAGAACTCGATCCGCGCGGGCCAAAGCCGGTAGCCCCCCCAGAACGGAGGGCGGGGCACTTCCTTCCCGGCGTAGCGGGCTTCGATCTGCCGCCACTTCTCCTCCAGGGCTGCCCGATCCGGAATCACGGTGCTTTGCGGCGAGGCCCAGGCCGCCTCCTGGCTGCCCCGTGGCCGCGAATGGAAATAGGCATCGGACTCCGCCGGCGGCAGTTGGCTGATTTCGCCCGCGATGCACACTTGCCGCTCCTGGTTCGACCAATAAAACACCAACGCCGCCCGGGGATTTCCAGCCAACTCCTGCCCTTTGCGGCTTTCGTAATTGGTGAAGAATACAAAGCCGCGCTCATCCACACCCTTGAGCAGCACCACCCGCGCCGACGGATGCCCATGCGAGTCCACCGTCGCCAGCGTCATCGCCGTCAGGTCGAGCGGCTCAGCGCCGCTGGCCAGGAGCAGTTTCTTGTAGAGCTTGATGCCAAACTTCCGCAGCCGCCCGCTGGCGCGGACTCCCGCCGCCTGCTCAAACCACTTCTTGAACTGGGCGATGGGATCCGCCTCCAAATCCCGCCGCCGCAGACCGGTCAGGTTGTATTCACGCCGCAAGTCCGCAATAGCCATAACCCAAAATCAAAACCCCGCCCGTTATCCCGCCAGGCGGGAGCCGGGGAGTGAGGGCGAATCGCGCATACAGGCGTCGCCGGGCTACGACTGCGCGGCCGAACTGGCAGGCATCATCCCCGTCTTGCGCGCATAATTGAAGATGCCTCCGGCATCCACCACGGGCCGCACATCCCCCAGGGACTTAAACGGATAGACCTTGCCCGAATCCTTGCTGGTGACGGTGCCGGCATCCAGATCCACCGTCACGACCTCGCCTGTTTTGAGGGCGTCGCAGAGCCGTTCGACGGTTTCGCAGGGATACAACTCGCCCGTGGCAACGGCATTGCGGAAGAAAATGCGCGCAAAGCTTTCCGCCAGAACGACCTTGCAGCCCGCGGAACCCAACGCAATCGGCGCATGTTCCCGCGAGCTGCCGCAGCCAAAATTGCGCCCGGCCACCACGATCGGATATTGGCTGTCGAGCTGGCCTTCGTCCACATAACGCTTCGGATACGCCGATTCCGGCAATCCCGCGAAGGCGTAAGCCCCCAGCTTTTCGTACTCCTGCGGAATCGTCGGCACGAGATTCAAGTATTGCGCCGGGATAATCTGATCCGTGTCTATATTATCCCGCACCACAAAGACTGGTCCGGCAAAAACAGATTGCATGAGCCCAACTTGGACGACGGCCAGCCCATTTTCAATCAGATATTGACAGGAATCTACTTTTCGAACGCCTGCCTGGATAACTCGTCCGCCCAAAGGAACGGCTAAAACTGGACGCAACCTCGCACCCCAAACCCGAATAAAGCCGAAAGCCAACTCCAACCAAATCCTGCCGAACTGTCCAATTATTGGACACTTGCCTGCTTTCGGCCTCAATAGCCATTTCCAATGCCAGATTTCGCCTAACCTGCATAATTTCACGGACATCCATAGATACCAGCTGGCCGTGTACAAGGGGTGTACAAGGGGAGTACAACGGATGCTCAGCAGAGGAACAATGAAAAATCCGTTGTGCATCCGGTGAGCATCCCTTGTACACCCCTTGTACACGGCGCTTTGAGATGGTATCGAGAGGGTGGGGGCAGGGAAGTGCCGACGAGAGCGTGCCAGGGCAGGGGACGGTATGGCCTTAAAAACTATCGGAAACGACGAAATTTACAGGGACAACGGATTGACATTGCTTTCCCGGATGGTTTTCGGCATCCTTGCCTGTGAAACCTATGAAGCAGAAGGGTCGAATCGCTGTCGCGCCACTGGCTACTGGCCAGGTTTGGCGGATGGCGGATTCACATCTTCATGTTGACCTCGTAGGCAAGCACCTGGTCCATTACAAGCTCATCAAGCGCGACGCCAAGCGCACCCCCATGTCGCTTTCCAACAAGAAGACTGTGGAGAAATACCTCAGGACCAACAAAGCCGTTTTGGTGCAGGGATAAACGCATTTGCCCCAAAAACGGGGTGGCCTGGCAGAAAAGAGACAGAGCGTGCTGGCGGCGGGCTGCGCACCTCAAAACCGAGTCGTTCCCCCGAGGAGTCCGTGCCTTCGCCCCCCAAAGGCTCACCCCCAATATACGACGCTCTCTTTAAGCTCCGGTTAAAGACTCCGCCCGCTGGGAACACCATGCCCTGCGGACACAAGCCTGTATTCAGCCGCCCCGGAGATTTTATCCCGGCTTGTCTTTTCGCCAACTCCGGCTTAACAGGGAAACATGAACCGCAGACAATTCATCCAAGCCGGTGCGGCGGGATTGGCGTTGGCGTCCCTCGGCGGCTATGCCGCTGAATTCGCAGACCAGAAGAAGCGTGTTGGCCTCATCGGCTGCGGTTGGTACGGCAAGAGTGATTTGCTCCGCCTGATCCAGGTTGCGCCGGTCGAGGTGGTCTCGCTATGCGACGTGGATAAGCAGATGCTCGCCGGGGCGGCGGAGATCGTCGCCGCGCGCCAGGCCTCCAGGAAGGCGCCCCGCACCTATCATGACTACCGGGAGATGCTCCGCGAAAAGGACCTGGAGATTGTCCTGATCGCCACGCCGGACCATTGGCACGCCCTGCCGATGATCGCCGCGGTGGAAGCCGGCGCGGATGTTTATGTGCAGAAGCCAATCAGCGTGGATGTGGTCGAGGGGCAGGCCATGCTGGCCGCCGCGCGCAAGCATAAACGCGTCGTGCAGGTCGGCACCCAGCGCCGCAGCACCCCGCATCTCATCGAAGCCCGGGACGCCATTCTGCGCGAGGGAAAGCTTGGCAAAATCGGGCTGGTGGAGATTTACAGCTATTACGGCGGCGGCGCCGGAACGGAGCCCGAGGACAGTGCGCCGCCCGATTACCTTGACTGGGAGATGTGGACCGGCCCGGCGCCTCTGCGTCCCTACAACCGCATGAAGCACCCGCGCGGCTGGCGATCGTTCATGGAATATGGCAACGGCACCGTCGGCGATCTCTGCATCCACATGCTCGATGCGGCGCGCTGGATGCTGGGTCTTGGCGCGCCGCGAACGGTCAGCTCCGCCGGTGGCATTTTCGTGCGCCAGGGCCGGAAGGCCAACATCGCCGACACCCAAACCGCGATCTTCGACTTCGGCGATTTGCAGGTGGTCTGGCAGCATCGCCGCTGGGGCCAATCACCCGACCCGCGCTATCCCTGGGGCATTACGTTCTGGGGAGAGAAGGGACATCTCAAGGCCAGCATTAACAGCTATACCTTTGTGCCCGCCGATAACCGTCCCCCTCTGCACCGCGAAGTGACGATGGAGTTGGAGCAATACCCCGAGGACCGGGAGGAAAAGGAACTGGAAAAACAAGTCGCGCCCGCGATACGGGGCCACATGAAAGACTTTCTGGCCGCCATTGCCACGCGTGGCAAGCCCGTGGCCGATATCGAGCAGGGGTATATTTCCACGACGGCCTGCATCCTGGCCAACCTGTCCATGAAGCTGGGCCGCAGCCTGGCGTGGGACGCCGCACGGGGGCGCGTGGTCGGTGATGAGGAAGCCAACGGTCTCCTGGCACGGCCCTACCGCGCGCCCTGGGAGCATCCCGAGCCGTTGAAATTCAGTTAGTCCCGGCCCGCCGGGTGGGCCACCGCTTCCGGCGCCGCCGCCGCGCCTACACCTTCGCCGGCACGACAAACGGTGGGCGATAAGGGCGCGTCAGCATTTCGTTGGCCGCCCGGTTTCCCGCAAAGCGTTCTTTCCGGGGGTCAAACTTGAGCGGCATCCCCAACCACACCTTGTCCTTCGCCAGATCCACGCCGTTGGCATCCAGATGCCCGGCCATGCGGTCAAAGGCCTCGGCCAGGCTCCGGTTATCCGCAAGCGCCTGCCGGATTTCTCCCGGCGCCTTTTGCGCCCCCAGCCGATAGGAGATATTCCCGGTATGAACCAGGCCCGCCGACAAATGGCCTTCCAGGATCTCCGCGTTGAGCGCTTGGACGTTGCGGCTCCGGACAGCGGCGATCCAGTTGCCATGATGGCCGCCCGATTCCGCCGTCAACCCCACCGGAGTCTTCACCGAATCGGCCGCGGCCTTCTTTCGGCCCGTGAAGCGCGTGATTTCCTTGCCGTCGCGGTCATAGATGATCGCTTCGGTATAGCTGGGGACTACCACGCTGCCATGCTCGCACTCGATGACGTTGCCGATGCTCACGCCCCGGTAGTTGTCCATCTTCCAGCCCTGGCTTTGCGCCGCCTGGTCGTGCGGCAAGCCGCGCACTTCAAAGAGCAGCGGGGTTTTGTATCCGTGATAGACAATGAGAGTGTTGGGGGTTTCGGCGGAATCCTGGTAGCCCAGGCGCCCGCCAATGGCTTGCGTGAAGGGCGCAATGGTCTTTTCGCCCAGAAACCAGCGGGCAATATCCAACTGGTGCGGGCCCTGGTTCCCATAATCGCCGTTGCCGTAGTTCCAAAACCAATGCCAGTCGTAGTGAATCGTCCCATTGCCGGTTTTGCGGCGCGGTGGTTCGTTTGGGGCCGGGCCACACCAGAGATCATACTCGATGTAAGCGGGCACCGGCTGCGGCCCATCCACCGTTCCGATACTCCTGCGGGCCTTGTAACAAAAGCCGCGCGCCAGCAGAATCCGGCCCAGGCGCCCCTCGCGCACATACTGCACCGCCTCCTGCAGCCCTCCTGACGAACGGCACTGCGTGCCGCATTGGACGATGCGCTTATATTTGCGGGCCGCTTCAACCATTTTGCGGCCCTCGAAAAGGTTGTGGCTGGCCGGTTTCTCGACGTAAACATCCTTGCCCGCCTGGCAGGCCCACACTGTTGCCAGCGCGTGCCAATGGTTCGGCGTCGCGATGGAAACCGCGTCCACATCCTTGTTGTCGAGCACCCGGCGCAAATCGGTGCAGACCTGGACGCCGCTGCCCAGTTCCCGGGCCTTGGCTTCCAGCACCTGGCGGTCCACGTCGCAAATAGCCACCACCCGCACGCCGCTGAGCCTGTTCAGGGCCTTGATGTGGCCGGCGCCCTGGCCGCGAAAGCCAATCACCGCAACGCGGATGTCGTCATTGGCCCCGACAGCCCGGCTCCAGGTGCGAGCGTCCAGACTGAAAGCGGCGGCGCCGAGGGCAACGGTTTTGAGGAAATCACGACGATTCAGGTTCATAATAGTATTGTATTGTCTTTGGATTCAGTAGGGGAAGGCGGAGGTCAATTCAACTCCTTTTTCCTTAACTGGCAGAAAACCGCGCACTGTCTGCCAGCCGCCAGGCATTCCGCGAGACCCTTTTTGCGACGCTGAGAGGGCCCCTGTAGCATCGGGCACTTCAGCTCCACAGCAGCCGATTCGGCAAGGAGGAGCACTTTCGCATTCGCTTGACGGAGATGGGCTTTCCATCATACGATAGATCTATATAAACAGTTAGAGCCCAATCCCGCGCCTCTCCATCCAGGCTCTGCGCCAGCGCAAAGCTCACCGCCTGCGCTCCCTCAAGCTGCCGCCCCGCCTCATTTACACCTCCCTGCTGGAACGGTTCCTGACCTGCGGGCGCCCCCACTGCTCCTGTCATCAAGGCCACAAACACGGTCCCTTCTTCTACCTCAACCGCTGCCTGTCCAAAGGTCGCATGAGCAGCCTGCTGCTCAAATCCGACGCTCAGATCACCCAAGCCCGCCAAGCGGTCCAGGCCTACCGCCAGGTGCTCGCAGCTCTCGACCAACTCTCTTGGATCAATCTGGAACTGCTGCGGCGCGATGAGCCCTTGTTCGGGAAACCAACCCCAGTATGAGACTGCGTCAGTTCGCCGCCTATGTTCGCAAAGTCTTTCGCCTCCACCGGCTGGCCGGCCGCATCAGCGGCTCCCGTTGTGACCCCGACATCCCCCTCGGCCATCTGGTTAAGTTTGGACTTCGGTGCCGTGTTCACCCCCCCCCCCAGCTTTCTTCAACTCCAAAGCGAGCCGCGCCGGAAAGCCTGGCGCAACACGCTGGGCTACGCCAAGCCCATCCGCGATGATGCCCTGGCTTATGCCACCGCGCGGATGCGGTTGGAGCCGTTGCGGACCGCGCTGGCGACCACCAACAAAGTGCTCAAGCGCAACAAGGCTTTCGTGCGCAATCAGATGAGCGGCCTGCTGGCTCTGAACATTGATGCCAATGAACATTTCAAGAGCCGGAGCCACTGCTGTCCGCAGTGCCTGCAACGCCAGCTCACGGTCAAGAATGCTCAGGGCCAGGAGGAAGAAGTTACCGAGTATTATCACAAAGAGGTTTATGCCCAACTCAGCGGACCGGCCTGGAACACGCTGTTGGATGGCGAACCCCTGCGTCCGGGGAGGAGGGCGGGCGGTGGCGTTGCGCTTGTTGGGCCGGCGGCGGCGTCTCTATGGCGTGCGCTTCCTGGATGTGGTCGTGGCCGATGCCGGGTACGCCAAGGGGCCGTTCCTCAAAGCGGTGACCGCTTTGGGCTGGGCCCTCGTCGTGGTGCTCAAGCAAGGGGATTACGACGTCTACCAGGAAGCCTGGGCCTTGACCCAAGGCCAACCCACCCACCAGTTCCGACAAGAGGAGCGCGAGGTCCGCCTTTGGGAAGTGCGCAGCCTGACCTTCTCCAAAACCTATGGCCGAGCCGTACGGGGGGTGCAGGCCGAGAAGAAATGGACCCAGTTCAAGGTCGTGGGCGGCAAAAAGATACCCGTTCCCAAACAGTCCGACTGGTTATGGGGGGTGACCGAGGACCTCGGCGGCTATGGTGGCCGGACCATTGGGAACCTGGGGCACGGTTGGTGGCGGATCGAGAACTACGCCTTCAACGTCCTGGCCCAGCACTGGCACCTGCGGCACTGCGCCCATCATGATCCGACTTCGATCCTAGCCTGTTTGCTCATTACGCTGCTGCCCTCAACCTGTTTCATGCCTTTGTTCTGCTCTAGGGCAAACTCTATCGGCAGGGCAAGATCACCCTGCAAGAACTGCGCCTGCAACTCTACCGGGCCGTTGAACACGGCTCGCTCCTGCTCCTGTTCAGCGGGTGAGCGCAAGGATAGGCTTTCGGCCGTCTGTTCTTTGATACTTCAAAACTGGCCGGCGGACCTTCACACAAGAAGTGTGTACTGGTGGAACGGGCGCGGCCCCCTCGACCGACTCGAAGGAACCTCTCGCCCCAGTTTTCCCAGCGCGAGTGCCGCCCCAATCATGGTGGAGACCAGCATACGGAATTTCTGCCGGGGCGGATGCGGGGTTGCCGTGCGCGGCGGTTTGCAGTATGCTCGGCCGCACGATGGCTTACATGGACAGGCCGGTCTGGCGGCGGAACTAAAGGTGCATGGCGCGGCAAAGACATAACGTGCTACCTGGCTTCAGCCTGACGATGGGCTTTACGCTTTTCTACCTGGGCGCAATTGTTCTGATTCCTTTTGCCGCCTTGGTTTTGCGCGCGCTGGAGCTGTCGTGGCTGGATTTCTGGCGTTTGGCGACGACGGAACGGGCGCTGGCGGCGTATCGGCTGACGTTCGGGGCATCGCTGATTGCCGCGGCGGCCAACGGGGTGTTTGGCACGCTGCTGGCCTGGGTGCTTGTGCGCTATCATTTCCCCGGCCGCCGCAGTCTGGATGCGCTCATTGATTTCCCGTTTGCGCTGCCCACCGCGGTGGCAGGATTGACGCTGGCCAGCCTGTTTGCCCCCGACGGCTGGCTGGGGCGTTACCTGGTGCCGCTGGGAATCAAAGGTGCGTTTACGCCGCTGGGGGTGGTAATTGCGCTGACGTTTGTGGGGCTGCCTTTTGTGGTGCGGACGCTCCAACCGGTGTTGCAGAACCTGGAGCGGGAGGTCGAGGAGGCGGCGGCCACGCTGGGCGCGGGCCGGTTGCGCACGTTCGCGCAGATCATAGCCCCAACGCTGCTGCCGGCGGTGCTGACCGGGCTGGCGCTAGCGTTTGCCCGGGCCGTCGGGGAATACGGGTCCATTGTATTTATTTCGGGCAACCTTCCCTTCAAGACGGAGATTGCGCCGTACTTGATCGTGCAGCGCCTGGAAGAATATGACTACACGGGAGCGATTGCGCTGGCGGTGGTGCTGCTGGTCTTTTCGTTTCTGCTGCTCGGGGCCATCAATTTGCTGGAACAGTGGTCCCGCCATGCGCGCCGCCCCGCTTGAGGTTATGACGACCTTTTTCCCAGGCAAGCGTGGAACGGCGCCGCGCGCCGCGCAGCGAGGCGTGGAGGAATCGTCGCTGGCGAAGTGGACGCTTATTGGCATTGCCCTGGTTTTCTGCGTGGGGTTTCTGCTGCTGCCGCTGCTGAACGTCTTTGCGCAGGCCCTGGCGAAGGGGGGGGCGCATTATTGGCGTTCGCTGACGGAACCAGATTCGCGGGCGGCCATTCGCCTCACACTCATGGTGGCCGCCATCTGCGTGCCGCTCAATGTGCTGTTTGGATTGGCGGCGGCGTGGGCCATTGCCAAGTTCGAGTTCCGGGGCAAGCCGTTTCTGGTCACGTTGATAGATTTGCCGTTTTCGGTTTCGCCGGTCGTGGCCGGGCTGATGCTTGTCGTGCTGCTGGGGCAGCAAGGTTTCTTTGGCGAATGGCTCGCGGCGCATGAGATTAAAATTATTTTTGCGGTGCCCGGCCTTGTGCTGGCGACGGTATTCATCACCTTTCCTTTCGTCGCCCGGGAGTTGATTCCCGTAATGCAGGCCGCCGGCACGGAGCAGGAAGAAGCGGCGCTAACGCTGGGGGCCAGTGGCTGGCAGACATTTTGGCACGTCACGCTGCCTTCGGTGAAGTGGGGCCTGATCTACGGGGTCATCCTTTGCAACGCGCGCGCGATGGGAGAGTTTGGCGCCGTCTCGGTTGTTTCCGGGCACATTGCCGGACTCACGGAGACGATGCCGCTGCGGGTGCAGGCGCTTTACGAGGGCGCGACCACGGCGACCACGGCGGCGGCGTTTGCGGTGGCCAGCTTGCTCGCCTTGCTGGCGCTGCTTACCCTGGGGGTCAAGAGTGCCCTGGAATGGCGGCAGGCACGGGCGGAGCGGATAGCCGCCAGCGGGGCAGGCCAACGATGAGCATAGAACTGCAAGGCGTCACCAAGAAGTTCGGCGATACCGTGGCCGTCAACAACGTCAGCTTTTCCGTTAGGGAAGGCGAGTTAATGGCCCTGCTGGGCCCGAGCGGCGGGGGGAAGACCACGGTGTTGCGGCTGGTAGCGGGGCTGGAAATGCCGACGGCGGGAGACGTATTTATCCGCGGCCGGCGGGTGAATGATTTATCGGTGCAACAGCGGAACATAGGGTTCGTGTTTCAGAATTATGCCCTGTTCAAGAACATGAACGTGTTCCGGAATATTGCTTTTGGCCTGAAGATTAAAAAGTGGAAGCGCGCCCGGATGCAGGCGCGGATTGAGGAGCTGTTGAAGCTCTTTGGGCTGGAGGGGTTGGAACGGCGCTACCCGCACCAGTTGTCGGGCGGCCAGCGCCAGCGGGTGGCCATCGCCCGGGCGCTGGCGCCGCAACCAAGTGTTTTATTGCTGGATGAGCCGTTCGGCGCTGTGGACGCCCGAATTCGCCAGGAACTGCGGGAATGGCTGGTGACGCTGCATCATGATTTGAACGTGACGACGGTGTTCGTCACGCACGATCAGGAAGAAGCATTGGAGGTCGCCAACCGCATCGTTATCTTTTCCGGCGGCGTTCTGGAGCAGGTGGGCACCCCGCGCGAGGTTTATGACCAACCGGCGAATGAGTTCGTCGCGCGCTTCATCGGCGCGATGAATGTGCTGGAAGCGAAAGTGCGGGAGGGCGTGGCGCGCATCGGCGAACTGGAGTTCCCCGCCTCCGGCGAGGCCGAGGGGCAGCAGGTACGAGTGGGGTTTCGTCCTTATGCGGTGCAGGTTTCCGCGGATCTGACACGTTATCGCTATCACGCGGTATTGCAGCATACGTTTTTCCTGGGGGTGCTGCTGCGGCTCGAATTGGAGTTGCCCAGCGGGTTGACCCTCCGCGCCCGCATGACCAAGGAAGACTACGCGCAGCAGGGGCTGGAGGATGGGCGGCGCGTCTCTTTCCAAATCCGCCAATACCGCCTGCTCGCCGGAGAGGCGGCGGCGTTGGGGCCGGAGGCCGAGTTGCAGCCAGAGACGCCGCCGGTGCTGGGAGACTATATTTGAGCGGCAGATTCCGGGAGGTGCCGGCGCTTTCCGTTGCGGTTTGCGCTGCCAACAGCCGGCAGTTGACGCGAGGCTTCGTTCCGGGATAAGGTGTGAGCGGCAATGGCACTATGCCTTCCATACTAACCAAACGAATGAGATCATCTGTGAATTATAATTCATCTTCCGCTTTGAATCGCCGCGAGTTTATCGGGGCAGTCGGCCTTACCGCCATGGTTCTGGGAACTGCGCCCTGGGCCCAGGGCGCCCCGGGCAAAAAGATTCCAATTGGGCTGCAACTCTATTCGCTGCGCGAACAGTGCAAGACCGACTTGCCGGGTATGTTGGCGGCCGTAGCAAAAATCGGATATCGCGGTGTCGAATTTGCCGGGTATCATGGCCGCAGCGCGAAGGAATTACGCAAGCTGCTTGACGATCATGGCCTGGTCGCCTGCGGCACGCATACGCCGTACGAATCTGTGTTGCCGAATAAGCTGGAAGAGACGGTCGAGTTCAACCGCATCCTGGGCAACAAGTTTCTCATCGTTCCCTGGATGAGCGAGGCGAAGTCCAAGCAGGAATGGCTGGATCGGGCGAAACTGTTCAACGAAATCGCCGACAAAGTGAAGGCCCAGGGCATGTGGATCGGCTACCATGCGCACGCCCATGACTTCAAGCAGATTGATGGGGTATCAGCCTGGGACCTGTTCTTTGGCAACACCAAGCCCACGGTGGTCATGCAGCTCGACACCAGTAATTGCCTGGCCGGAGGGGCGGACCCAGTCGCCGTGCTGAATCGGTATCCCGGGCGGGAGCAGACGATTCACCTCAAAGCCCACGGTGGCGGACCCGATGCCGTCATAGGCGAAGACAAAGTGGATTGGAAGTCGGTTTTTGCCTTTTGCGAGCGCAAGGGCAAAACCCAGTGGTATATTGTCGAGCATGAGAGTGCGCGGGATCCCCTTGATGCGGTCGCGCGCTGTTTCGAGGCGCTGCGAAAATTCGGCAAAGTGTGAGCTGAAAAGCCTGGCGCAACATTGCGTCCGCCGTGGCCCGGTTAATCGCTCGGGCAAGCTCCCGTCAGCGTCTCCCGCGCCCGGAGTTCGGTAGTTTTTGGGCGAATACGCCGAGGTGGTTGGCCACTCTGCGCTCAACCCCAACCGGTAATCCGCACGGGCGGTTTAGCAGTTCCGGAGAGCCGTCCGGGCCTTCGATGACCAATGCGGTGCTGCCGCCGCCGTCCAGGTTTAGCGCGTTGTAAGCCCCGAGTTTACGCATCCATTCCGCCGTCTCCGCCGTGGTGGTGCCCTCGCTGTAGCCACTTTGCCGGCCATCAATTGCGACAAGGTAGAGGTAGCGCAAATTACGGCTGATTCCCACTGCGGAGCGCGGGTGGCGGCTGACCATCGTGCCATTGTTCGTGCCATTGATCAGCAGGGCATGGAATCCGCTCAGGCCATTATAGGCTCCTCGGACGTCCACTGGTGAACGTGCCACCCAAGCCCGCCGGTCCTGGCTGATCAGGAGCGCGTCCCAATCATGCCGGGATTGATAGAGGTCTCCGCGAGACAATGACAGGCCCTGCACGCGGGTCGGATCACCCCGCTGTTTGGCAAATACGTCAAAGATTGAGCCATTGAGCGCGGCTTGGCATTTAAACTCACTTAGAAACTCGGAAGTGGTACGGCCTCCCCAGGCGTTGGTGCCGTTGCCGATCCGCGGTGTGACCAGAAAACGGATGGTCGGTTCACGCAGATCTATCCGAACTGCCCGAACTTGCAGGCGTCGAGGAACCTTGGTCGCGCCCTCGCATATTTCCACGCCCCGAAAGATCGGTTTCCAGCGCGAAAGCGTGGCTTGAGCGACGACATCGGTCGGTTTTGCGGCCGGGGCATTGGTAATTACGACCACTCGCGCGGCTGGCACGGAAGGTTGGCAATTCGCCACTAGCGGCGCGAGCGCGACCATAAAAACGGCGATTATCTGGCAGCTCCCCGGTCGCCGATACATCTTGCCGCAGCCATTCATTTTGGATTTCATCGGCGGCAACCCTAACATTCCGCTCAGAGAAATAGCAACGGCAGGTTCGCCATGCTCATCTTTGCTTTTTTCGGGGCTTGCGCTTGGGCTGGGAATTGTGGCACAGTGGCAGCGTGTTAAGACGGAAGTGAGTCTTGCGCCTGTTGAGCGTGCCTGCGTGCGAGGGAGCCGGGGCACTGCCCAAGGCCACAATGTGGTCGGGTCATCGGGGAGCAGCGTACGGGGTTCGCTGCGCGGACTGAACGGGCGGCGGGGCAGGCTGGGTAGCTCAGTTGGTAGAGCAGAGGACTGAAAATCCTTGTGTCGGCGGTTCGATTCCGCCCCCAGCCACCACCGCAATTCCTCCGTGGCAATCAAGGGTTTCTGAACATCGGCCATCCTCCGTATCAGAATTTGCCCGCGGACTAAAATTTAGGCGGGCTCAGTTGAAATAAAAGAGCCGCGGTTTTACGTTGAGGGAGGTATTGCCTTTCCAAAAGCGGAGACATTTTTATTTCGCTGTCTCCACCTGCAGATCTCTCGCAGGTTGCCCTCCGCCAGCACTCGCTGCTATTTCTGTGAAAGATTAATACAAGTTGAGGAGGTGGCTCTGGGGCTGATTTGAGTTTGCGGGGTTGCTCCTAGCGTTGTTGACTCACGGCCACCAGTTCGACTGGCCTGAAAATAGCAGACGGGAGGACGTAAGCCGCAGGGTAATCTGTCGTTTCTCAAGGTTATGCCCGGAAAAAGCTGTTCATAAACTGAGATGCGGTTACAACGAATTGACAACGAATCGAGGCTTGACTGTTTTAGACGCGGTTCATAACTTCTATGCTAGAACGGTACAAATTGCTGGTTCGCCAGTTCGCGAAAGTCGGAAGAGCCTTATCTACCGACTTTTTTATTCCCCCGTGAGGGGTTGCCGTTGAAAATTTATGAACGCCGACTTTTTAGCAGTCTTGGAATTCTGGGAGCGCGAGAAGGGCCTCAGTCGAGAGGTCCTGACCGCTGCGGTCCAGGAAGCTCTGTTGTCCGCCGCGAAGAAAGCGGTTGGCCCGGCGCGGGAATTGCGTGTGGATATAGACCAGAAGAGCGGGGATATACGCGCGTTTGCGAAGCTGCAGGTAGCAGAAAGAGTCATTTCCAGGCATGGCCAGATTGCGCTTTTCGACGCCCGACGGATAAAAGCGGACGCGCAAGTGGGAGATGAGTTGGAGGTGGAAGTGACGCCTGTGGGTTTTGGCCGCATCGCCGCCCAGTATGCGCGGCAGGCGCTGATGCAGCACATTCGGCGCGCGGAAAAAGCACTGATTTTTACCGAGTTCAAAGACCGCGTGGGCGACGTTGTTAGCGGGGCGGTTCGGCGTTTCGATCGGTCCGACGTGTTTGTGGATTTGGGGAAATACGAAGCGTTGCTGCCCAACCGGGAGCGCGTGCCGACCGAAGAATATCAACTGGGAGAGCGGATTCGCTGTTATGTCAAAGCGGTGGAAGAAGGCCCGCATGGCCCCGAGATTATCCTGTCTCGTTCCGATCCGCGCTTTGTCGTCAAGCTGTTTCAGATTGAGGTTTCGGAGATCAATGATGGCACCATTGAAATCAAGGGAATTGCTCGTGAGCCGGGTTTCCGGACCAAGCTGGCGGTGTGGACGCGTGACGAGAAAGTAGATCCGGTAGGCGCCTGTGTTGGATTGCGCGGGCAGCGCGTCAAGAACATCGTGCGTGAACTCAATAACGAGAAGGTGGATATTATTCGCTGGGATGCGAATATAAAGAACTTTATCACTAACGCACTGGCGCCGGCCAAGTTAAAGGCCTTCGAGATAGACGAGGCCCACAAGCGAGTCAAAATTACGGTTAGCGCGGACCAACTTTCCCTGGCCATTGGCAAGCGGGGTCAGAACGCGCGGTTGACCTCGAAGCTGACGGGTTGGCAGGTGGACATCGAGCCGGAAGTAGTGGTGACCAAAGGGTTCGAGGAAAAAGTGGCCGAAGCGGTGGATTCCCTGGCGGCGATTACCGGGATTACGCGGGAGCAGGCGGATGTGCTGGTGCATCATGGATTGACACGGCTGGAGGATTTGTTGCAGGCCGATGAAAGTGACTTGGCGGAAATCCCGGGTTTGGGCGATCAGGGGGCGGCTATTTTGGAAGCCGCGCGTGCTGAGGCGGCCCGACGTACGCTCAAAGTTGGTGAAACTCCAATTTCCAATTAATTCGAGTTGATTATACTGGTATTGTCAGAAAGTCTTACGATTTGGGATCGAGCCCCGTGAAAGCTGCATAGCAACCTGGGTTTGAGGTGATAGAGAAATATGCCCGTTCGGATATACGAAATTGCAAAGAAACTCGGCTGGGAGAGCAAGCAAGTTCTCGCCAAGGCGAAGTCTCTGGGCATTACCACTGCGCGGGTAGCTTCCAGTTCATTGGACAAGATAACGGCTGAATACCTCGAACTGGAGATTCTCAAAGAGCATCCGGAGCTTGCCGAACCGGCTCCGGTTCCGGCGCAAGAAACCTCACCAATCCCGGTTGAACAGCCGACAGAAACTGCCGCTGCGCCACCGGTAATCGAGATCAAGCCGAGCGTGGAGCCCGAAGTAGCGGAAGCGGTGGTTCCGCCGGTGATAGAGGAACTTCCCGCTATTCCAGCTCCGGAAGCGGAGGTGGCGGACGTGCCAAGCGAACCCTCGCTCGCGCCGCAAGTTGTGGCGGAGGTTCAACCTCAACCACAATTGGAATCAGCCGTGGTAGAGCCGCCACCGCCGCCGGTTTTCAAGGTGGGCGACAAGGTTGGATTCATTCAGTTGCGGCCGAAGCCGCCCCCCAAAGGGAGCGAAAGATCAGGTGCACAAAAAGCGCCGCCTCGAGGGGCAAGTCCAGGGAAGAAGGCCGACTTTTTTCCACGCGAAGGCGGCTCTGGTGGACGAACCGGCACGGTGGCTTCGGGGACGACGGGGGGCAAAGGAGTAGGGGTTACGAAAGGGGCGGTGGCGGCGAAAGCCAGTGCCGAAGCCAAGTTGCAACTGCCGCTCGATGCCCAGGTTATTACTATCAAGCCGCCGATCGTAGTGCGAGATCTGGCGGAACAGCTTAAACAGAGGCCGTTCAAGATCATTGCGGACTTGATGGAATTGGGCGTGTTAGCCAGCGTCAACCAGGCTATTGACGAGAAAGAGGCGCAGAGGATTTGCGCCAAGTATGGCTACCGGTTTGAAGCGGAAAGGCGCGTGCGCGACGGTGGGCTTCATAAACCTATTGGCCCCACGATTGATCAGGATCCGGAAGATAAAGCCGAGGATTTGATTCCGCGGCCTCCGGTGGTGACCATCATGGGCCACGTTGACCACGGCAAGACCACCTTGCTTGATGTAATTCGCAAGGCCAATGTTGTCGCCAGCGAAGCGGGCGGCATAACGCAGCACATTGGTGCTTATACGATTTCCTTCCCGCACCCCGACCGCAAGAAGGCACTGGCCCAAGTTACATTCCTGGATACTCCGGGGCATGCTGCCTTTAGTTCAATGCGGGCTCGTGGGGCGAATGTGACTGACGTGGTTGTGCTGGTCGTAGCTGCCAACGACGGAGTAATGCCGCAAACCCTAGAGGCGCTCAGCCACGCGCAGGCAGCTAAAGTGCCGGTGCTGGTCGCAGTGAATAAAATAGACCACCCCAACGCCAACGCCTTGAGGGTTCGTCAGCAATTGCAGGATAAAGGGCTGGTTCCGGACGATTGGGGTGGCGACACTATTTTTGTGGATGTTTCCGCGCTGACAAAACAGGGCGTGGACAAGTTGATCGAAATGATCCTGCTCCAAGCCGATCTGCTGGAACTCAAGGCCAATCCCAATCGGCGCGCTAAGGGGAATGTGATTGAATCAGGTCTGGAGCCGGGAGGACCTACGGCTACCGTGCTGGTGCGCAAAGGCACCTTGCGCGTCAGCGATGTGGTGCTTTGCGGGCAATACTATGGCCGCGTGCGAGCGTTGATCAACGAAGAGAGCAAGCGCCTGAAAGAAGCCGCGCCTTCGGTGGCGGTGAAGATCCTGGGCTTGAATGGCGTGCCGGAAGCGGGGTTGGAGTTTAATGTAGTAGAGAATGAGAAAGCGGCGCGCGAACTTGCCGAGCAGCGTATTTTGGAAGCCCGGGCGCTGGGGCAGGAACCTGCGCGCGCCAAGGTCACTTTGGAGAATCTCTTTGACCGTCTCGATTCGAGTTCGGGCAAGGAACTCAAGGTGGTGGTCAAGGCTGACACGCAAGGCTCGGTCGAGGCCATCGTGGATGCCCTCAAAAAGATCGAATCGGACAAGGTATCGCTGGAAGTCATTCATAGCGCCGTCGGCACCATCACCGAATCTGATGTGGCGCTGGCCTCAGCTTCGAATGCTGTAATTCTGGGTTTTCACGCGCGCATTGACAGTGGCGTGGCTGACCGGGCCAAGCACGAAGGCGTGCAGATCAAGCAATATGCCATTATTTATGAGCTGATTGACCAGGTAAAAGAAGCGATGGCCGGATTGCTGGAACCGCTGGTGAAGGATATCACGGTCGGCGCAGCGGAAGTGCGCAAGATTTTTGAACTGTCCAAAGGCGCCCCGGTGGCCGGGTGCATGGTTGTTAGCGGCCGCATTGCCAAGGGGAAAGTTCGGGTGCGACGGCGCAAAGAGATCATTTATGAAGGAATCGTCCAGTCGCTGCGTCGGTTTCAGGACGAGGTCAACGAGGTGCGTGCCGGTATGGAATGTGGCATTCGGATCGAAGGGTTCCGTGAATTTCAGATTGGCGATAGCATCGAGTGCTACACGATGGAAAAAATCGCCCAGAAGTTGTGAAAATCGTAGCAGCGGAGGCGCTGAATTGCCGGGCTAATTGGGTTAGCAATGTCTGCCCGTCTTGCGGCCAGCGAAGGTTTGCCATTACCTCCTAACGGATCGATCAGACATGGTTTCTCTCAGGCTCCAACGCGTGCGCGAATTGCTGAAGCGGGAGATCGGCGAGGTCATTCGCCGGGAATTCCAAGTCAGCGAGGCGGGTTTGATCACGGTCAACGATGTGGAGGTGGCTGGTGACTTGAAGTCGGCGTTTGTCTTCATCAGCATCCTGGGCAGTGCCGACCAGCAGCGCCAGGGATTAAGCCTGCTGCGACAACATCGCCGGCGTATTCAAGAATTAGTGGCAGGAGCGGTTATTTTGAAGTACACACCGCGGCTGCGCTTTCTGGTGGACGATTCTATCGCGCGCGGGAACCGTGTGCTGGAGATCATCGAGGAATTGGAAAAGACCCTTCCGGAGGAGCCCCCGGAATAACCGTTCGAAACGGAAATTGCTGCAGTGCTGAGGTTGTTTTCACTAAATGAGACCACACCCCAGGATTATTGATCGCATCATCGCAGGCCTTCAGGAAAGCCGGACAATTTGTGTAGCGGGGCATATTCGACCGGATGGGGATTGTGTCGGGTCGCAACTTGGATTGACGCTCGCGCTGCGCAACGCCGGCAAGCAAGTAGTGTGCTGGAATGAAGACCGCATCCCGCAAAAGTACGAATTTCTTGATGCGGACGGCATTATCCAGAAACCAATGCCCGGATTGGAATTTGACTGCGTGGTTGCGGTGGATGCCGCCACATTCGATCGCTTGGGCTCGGTCGGGCAATACATTAGCCGGCGCAAGCTCTTCATCAACATTGACCACCATGAGAGCAACTCACGGTTCGCTGACCTCAACTGGGTTTCGGTGCGCGAACCCTCTACCGGAGAACTGGTTTACCGGCTGCTGAAGATTGCGAAATGGCCCATCACTCGGCGCATCGCCGACTGTCTGTTCACGGCGGTATCCACGGATACAGGCTCGTTTCAGTATGCCAGCACCCAGCCCGGCACGTACCACGTAGCAGGTGAATTGGTGAGCCGCGGCGCCAATCTGGCCAGGATCTGTAATGAAGTGTACCAGTCTTATCCGCTCTCCCGTGCCCGGTTGCTGCGCCATATCTACAGCCACTTCCGTCTGGCACATCAAAATCAGATAGCCTATTTCTGGCTCAAAAAGGCTGATTTAACCCGCACCGGGGCCGATAGCAGCGACACCGAAGGGTTGATTGATCATATCCGCGCCATCGCCCCGGTTGTGGTGGCTTGCGTTTTCGAGGAAGTAGAGCCGGAACTGACCCGGGTCAGCCTGCGCTCAAAAAGTGCGAAGGTGAATGTAAGTGAAATCGCCGCTCAATTCGGAGGCGGAGGACACTCCGCAGCGGCTGGAGCGCGTATTCTCGGCAAACCCCTTTCCGTGCAGCGGAAGGTCATCGGAGCAGTCAGGCAGATGCTCAACTCGATTCACTGATTCGACGCCGTTTCTTAACACGTACCTATTGTTCGTGTGGGCCGGTAGGGATGGTCCTACCCATGGAGAACGAGTCTTTATAGAAACGGTAACGAATGGAACCCCTTGGCGAGGTGCGATATGACCTCATCGCGGCTGCCTGACGAATTTCAGAGCTTTCCCGCTGCCGCCGGATCGGCCAATACCAGAGTTCGGTCGCGGCGCACACGGCTAGCCGGGATCGTCAGCTCTCCCTCACACAATCGTAACAGCATCTCCGCTTTGTCCGCGCCCGTCACCACCCACAGGATGCGTCGTGCGCGATTGAGAATCGGATAGGTCAACGTCATTCGCCGACGGCCCTGGTAAGGTTGGGTTGGTGCCACGTCCGCTTCCGTGACTTGGAGCACCGGATCGCCCGGTATCAATGACGCGGTGTGCCCGTCCGCGCCAAGGCCCAGGTGGACGAGGTCAAGAACTGGCGGAATGCCGGCGATTCCCTGCAGTACGTGAGCGTAGTTTCGGGATGCCGTTTCGAGGTCCGGAAAATCCACAGGCATAGCCTGGATTTGTTTCGCGAGCAGCGAGACGCACCCCAGCAAACTCTCACGCAAGTGAACAAGATTTCGGTCTGGATGTTCCGGTGGTGCCACCCGTTCATCTACCTGCACCACGTAGACGCGATCCCACGGAACTTGCTCGCACGTTAACGCACGCAGCATTTTCCAAGGCGTGCGGCCCCCGCTGACGGCCAGGACGAATCGACCCCGCGCCGCCACGGCTTCCCTAGCCGTGCAGGCGATTTCCCTGGCCGCCGCGGCGGCGACCGCCTCGACGTCCGGTTGCACACGAATTTCCATGATGCCGGCTAGAGCGGTTTCACTGGCCTCGTAGCCGTTTGGTGGCCAAGAACAGGCTGTAAACATTGGCGATTAAAGATTCTGCGGCGGCCACAGTTTAGTTTAAACCGCTCTAACGCTTTTTCAACCGCCGATAGCGACAAATAAGATTGTTTGTGGAACTGTCATGCTTCAGCTCCGGATCACCCGTACTTTCCAGTTCAGCAGCGATATTCTGCGCCAGCACTTTGCCGAGTTGGACGCCCCATTGGTCGAAAGAGTTGATGTTCCAAATTACGCCTTGGGTGAAAACAACATGTTCATAGAGTGCCACGAGCGCACCCAGCGTGGTGGGCGTGAGGCGTTCAGCCAGAAGGGTGTTTGACGGGCGATTGCCCGTGAATACCCGGTGTGGTACGAGCCAACTCGGCGTGTCCCGGACCTCCTCTGGCCTCAGGCCAAAAGCCAGCGCCTCACCTTGCGCAAAGGCATTTGCCAGTAGCAGTTCATGATGATGCCCTAGCGGCACGAGTTCCTGAGCAAATGCGATGAAATCGCACGGAATAAGCCGCGTTCCTTGGTGAATCAATTGGTAGAATGAGTGCTGCCCGTTGGTTCCCGGTTCGCCAAAATAGACGGGGCAAGTATCATAATTTACCGCTTGGCCATCCAAGGTGACGTTCTTGCCGTTGCTTTCCATGGTCAACTGTTGCAAGTAAGCCGGAAAGCGTTTGAGGTACTGTTCGTAAGGCAGAACCGCCACCGCCGGCGCTCCAAAGAAGTTGTTGTTCCAGATGTTCAGCAAGGCCATGATCACCGGCAGATTCCTCTCAAACGGTTCCCGGCGGAAATGTTCGTCCATTTGGCGGAAGCCGTCCAACATCGCGCGGAAGTGCTCCGGGCCTATGGCTATCATTGTGGAAAGGCCAATCGCTGATCCCATGGAGTAGCGGCCGCCAACCCAATCCCAAAAGCCAAACATGTTGGTCGTATCTATGCCAAAGTCAGCCACACGCTGGGCTTGGGTGGAAACGGCGACAAAATGTTTTGCGACCGCTTTTTCATCCGCGCCCAATCCATTGAGCAGCCACTGACGGGCGCTTCTGGCATTTGTAATAGTCTCCAGTGTATTGAACATCTTGGAGGACACGATGAACAGCGTCTCCGCCGGATCCAAGCCCCGAGTCGCTTCCTCCAAGTCGCTTCCATCTATGTTAGAGACAAATCGGAAGGTTATAGTCCGGGTGCTGTAATGCTTGAGGGCTTCATAGGCCATCACCGGGCCGAGGTCGGAGCCTCCAATGCCAATGTTGACAAGATTACGGATCGGTTTGCCGGTGTACCCCTTCCAGGTCCCACACCGAACGCGATCGGCAAAATCAGCCATCCGGTCGAGAACCGCATGCACTTCCGGCACCACATTCCGGTTGTCCACGAGCATGGACTCACTCCTGGGGGCGCGCAAAGCTACGTGCAGGGCGGCGCGATCTTCGGTGAAATTAATCTTATCCCCGCGGAACATCGCTTCAATGCGTTCGGACAATCTGGATTCCCGCGCCAGTTGCAGGAGAAGTTTAATCGTTTCGTCCGTGATACGATTCTTGGAATAGTCCAGGAACCATCCTGCGGCTTCGGCATTTAGCCGTTCCCCGCGCTGCGGATCGTTAGCGAAGAGATCCCGCAAATGCCATTGGCGGGCAGTCCGAAAATGCGCAGCCAGCGTCTTCCAGGCATCGCGCTCTACAAGAAATTTGGGGCTAACAGTAGGATTCATGATTCTTGATCGCCCCGGCCGTTAAGCGAAGGCCGGCGGCCTTTTAGTCATTCAAAGCAAGGCTGACAATGTTCTGCGCTTCATGGACAATAGCTTCCAAGTGTTTCTCATCGCAGAAACTTTCGGCATAAATCTTGTAAAGGTTCTCGGTGCCAGAAGGTCGGGCGGCGAACCAACCATTGGCTGCCACCACCTTTAACCCACCGAAGGGTTCATGGGATCCCGGCGCGTGCGTCAGCCTGGCAATGATGGTTTCACCCGCCAGGCTCGGCGCCTTGACCGCTTCGGGTGATAGTTTTGCCAGGCGCGCTTTCTTCTCTGGGGTGATTGCAGCGTCAATTCGCGTGTAGAAAGGCACCCCAAGTTCCATAGTGAGCATCTGATAATGCTCTCCCGGATCCTTACCGGTGCAGGCCGTAATCTCTGCAGCCAACAAAGCCAGCAAAATGCCATCTTTATCCGTAGTCCAAACTGTTCCTTCACGCCGCAAAAAGCTGGCCCCTGCACTTTCCTCGCCGCCAAAACAAAAGGAGCCTTCAAACAGCCCCGATGCAAAATACTTGAATCCCACCGGCACCTCGATCAACGTCCAGCCCAGTTTTCGCACTACGCGATCAATCAGGCTACTGCTGACCAGCGTCTTGCCCACCGCAGCCTTAGGATTCCAGTTTGGCCGGTGACTGAGCAAATAGTGAATGGCCACTGCTAAATAGTGATTTGGATTCAACAACCCTGCCGACGGTGTAACAATGCCATGCCGATCAGCGTCCGGGTCGTTGCCAAAAGCCACTTGGTAATGCTCCTTCAATCCAACCAATCCGGCCATTGCGTAAGCACTTGAACAATCCATACGAACTTTACCATCATGGTCCACTGGCATGAATGAAAAGGTCGGATCCAGCCGCGGGTTAACCACGGTGAGGTCCAACTTATAGATGGAGTTTATCATTTCCCAGAACGGCAGTGAGGCCCCACCCAGCGGGTCCACCCCTAACCGAAGTCCGCCCGCATGAACCGCATCCATGTCAATGGCATTACGCAAATCCTGGACATACGCTAAAACGAGATCTTCCTTGTGAGTGGTTGCCGCCGAAAGTGCCCGGTCGAATGGGATCCGGCTCACACCAGCATTGCCGTCGCGTAGCAGTTCATTAGCCCGCCGTTCAATCCATTTCGTAACCCCTGTGTCCGCCGGGCCGCCATTTGACGGATTATACTTAAATCCGCCATCCTCCGGTGGGTTATGCGATGGTGTAATAACAATACCATCCGCCAAGGCTTCCTTACGGTTCCGGTTATAAACCAGAATAGCCCGCGAGATAACCGGAGTGGGGGTTACGCCATCGTTGCGCTGAATGATCACCTCGACATTATTGGCGGCCAGTACTTCGAGGGCGGAGCGTTGGGCCACCCCCGAAAGCGCATGTGTATCCTTGCCCATGTACAGCGGCCCACGGATACCTTGGCAACGCCGATAATCACAAATCGCTTGAGTAATCGCTAGAACGTGAGCTTCGGTAAAAGTCCCGCGCAGCGGACTGCCACGATGCCCCGACGTGCCGAAACTGACCGCTTGGTTGCGGTTGCCGGGGTCAGGTTTCTGGTGGTAATATTCGCGCGCAAGTTGCTTGAGGTCCACCAGTTTTTCCCGCGGTATGAGTTTGCCAGCGAGCGGTGAAGCTCCCGTCGGCTTATTTGTATTGCTGCTAACCATCGCGAGACTCATAAAGGGAAATCTACGCCGATTCAATATTAACTGTTGTCCCAAACTAACTTTAACCTGATTTGCCGGATACGCTGAACTTTCAAACTCCTGTGGACTTTCGAAAACCAACTAAACGAAACCGCAGCGATTCAGTTGGGTGGTTCAACTGCCTGCCCTCATTTCATCCCAAAAAACTAGGTTGCGGTGGTTTTCATAGAGGGTGAAGCGGTCTGGTTCCAAGCTGAGAGGCTCGGAATCGCGGGACTGGAATTGAACTCTCCGCAGTTGGCTTCGGCCAGCGTAATACCACTTCTCTATAATAATCAGAACAATATGCTTGCGATTTGGAAGGGGATGTGAGACGCATCGGCATGGCCCGAGCCCGACTCAAACTGACCGTCCTTCCGGCCCAGAAAGCCGAGTTGGAACAACGATTCAAGGCGGCGAACAACGTTCGCCAGCGTCAACGACTCCAAGCGATCCTGTTGGCCACCACGGGGCGGCACGGCTACCGAGACATCGCCCAGATAGTGGGCTGTGCCCCGAGCACCTTCGCCCTGTGGCTCAACAAGTATCTGGCCGGCGGGGTGGAGGAATTGCTGCGCCGGGACACGCCCCCCGGTTCGAGCAGTCCGATCGGGGCCCCCGCCGTGCAGGAAGCGTTGGTGGCAGGCTTGAAATCCGGGCGTTGGCGCACGGCGGGACAGGTCGCCGCTTGGCTGCAGGAGGAACACGGGATCAAGCGGGCGGCCAAATCCCTGTATCGGTGGTTGGGAAAAGCCGGAGGCGCGCTGCGGGTTCCGCGCCCTGCCCACGTGTTGCAGAACCCGTTGGCCCGCGCCGCCTTCCGCGCCGAGTTGGAGGAACGGCTTAAACGGCTGGCCTTGCCCAAAGATCGACCGGTGAAGATCTGGGTGGCCGATGAAAGCCGGTTTGGTCTGCATACGCACCGTCGGCGTTGTTGGACGCTGCGCGGGCAGCGGGTGGTGATTGCGCAACAGCAGCGCTATGAGTGGGAATATGTATATGGGGCCCTGGAAGGGTTGACGGGGCAGGCTCAGTTCCGGTTTATGCCTTCGGTCGGTCTGGACTTCAGCCGGGATTTTCTGGGGCAAATTGCCGCCCGCGATCCGTTTGCCGAGCCTGTGGTAATTGGGGATCAGGCCGGTTTTCACCCGCGCGCGGAGGATAAGCATCTGCCCCAACGGGTTCATCTGCTTCCCTTGCCCCCCCTACAGCCCAGAACTCAATCCTATCGAGGGGCTATGGGACCAAGTGCAGGACATCACGTGCAATCAACGTCACACCAGCTTGGACACTTTGGAGGAATCGCTGACCCGGGCGCTGCGCCCATTCTGGGAAACGCCGGCCAAAGTCTTATCCCTCATTCACCACTGGCTTCACGCTAAAGCAAACGCTACGCTTTGACCCACTGTTCCGATTCACGGTGAGAAATGGTATGACATATAAAAAAAGACACTCCGCGCCAGCGAACAGGATCGGTCGGACATAGCGCAGGTCCGCCGAGAATGGAAACGTCGCCAGGCCGGGTTGGATCCGGCAAAACTGATCTTCCTGGATGAATCCGGAGCCAAGACCAACATGACGCGCCTGCGCGGCAGGGCATTGCGAGGGCAACGCGTGCATGCCAAGAGTCCGCATGGTCATTGGCGAACCACCACGATGTTATGCGCCATACGGATGGACGGTTCCACCGCCTGCATGGCCGTGGACGGGCCGACCGATACGGAGGTGTTTCGAGCTTATGTGGAGGGCGTATTGTGTCCCACCGTTAAAGAAGGAGACATGGTGGTGATGGACAATCTCTCCCCTCACAAAAGCGAAGCAACCCGCTCGGTGCTTAAGGCTGCGGGTGCCCAAGTGATGTTTCTGCCTGCCTATTCGCCGGACCTCAATCCGATCGAGAACATGTGGAGCAAGGTTAAAAACCACCCCCGTGGCCAAGAGGCACGCAGCGACTCGGAACGGATCGGGGCAATAGCCTCAGCTTTGAAGACTATCACACGTCAGGATGCAACAAACTGGTTTGCCCATTGCGGTTACAGTTTTATTAATTTGCTCTAGCGTTCGTTGGGAGCCCCGCGGCTACGGGCGATGGGAATGCGCGTAGGCGCAAAGGGCGCGGAGATTTTCGTGGGGAGTATCACGGGGAACTTCACAACCGGCACCGACGATGAATCGCGGCCCGGCCTGGCGGTGGCATTCCGCTATGGCCCGGGTGACGTCGTCCGGATTCCCATTGCGCAGAATGGTGACCGGGTTCAGGTTGCCAAGCAGGACGGGATCCGGCCCCATCTTTTGCCGCGCCTCGGTGAGCGGGGCTAGGGAGTCCAGGTCAATAATATCACAACCGAGCCGGCTCATGCCCTCCAGTATCTGGCGGGTATTGCCACAGATATGCAGGCGGACCCGGCCGCCAAGGGCGTGGATGCCGTCCACAAGCTGCTTTTCGTAAGGCCAGACAAACTCGTTGTAAATCCCCGGGCCGACGAGCGACGCGGCGGCATCGCCAACGCCGATGATGTCCGCCCCGGCCTTGATCTGCTCGCGCGCAAACCGCAGCTCCATTTCAATAACGAAAGCGAAGAGGTCGCGCACAAAAGCCGGGTCATCGTAGAAGTCCATCATCAGGGTGTTAATGCCGCGCAGGTCGGCGGCTTCGGCGATGGGCCCCTCGACCCAGCCCTCAATGATCATTTCCTTCCCGACGCGCTGCTGGTACAACTCCAGCGCCTTGAGGGCGTTGTGCATACGGCCGCCGCCGCGCGGGTCCGGAACTTTCAGGGAGAGCAGCCGGGCCTTATCCGCCAGCAGGGACTGGCCTTCCACGAGCGCGACGGGCTGATGATCGAAATACTCCACCGCCGCGCCGCAATCCGCCGCCTCGCGTGCGGGATCGGACATGGTGTTGACGTAGTCGAAGCCGAAGGCCTCCGCGGTGCGAATTTGCCCCTCGACCAGCACCCGGTAGTCGGTGCAGTAATCACGGTAGCGCGCGCCGATCAGCGAGCCGGCGAACATCATGGTGATGGGCATGAGCGGCAGCCGGTCAACCGGCTGGCCGGCCAAGTGCGCCAGAACTCGCTCCCGGCGGGTCATCGGCGGTCAGCGATGGCGCAGGGCGCGCCCGGCGGCGACAATAAACTCGGGCCGCGTGCCGCAGCACCCCCCGACCAGGTTGGCACCCGCCTGAACCAAGGCCGGAATAGAACCGGCAAACTCCTCGGGAGTCGTAGTGTAGCGGGGTTGCCCGGCCACCATAATCGGCAGCCCGGCATTGGGCTTCATCCAAATGGGCCGGTCAGTGACCGCGCGCATTCGCCGGCAGATCCCGATGAATCCGGCGGCCCCCTGACCGCAGTTGGCGCCGACGACATCCGCGCCCGCCGTGATCAGCGCCTGGACGGCTTGCTCGGGCGTATTTCCCATCATGGTGCGATCCTTTTCTTTGCCGCTGTCGAAGACCATGCTGGCCACGACCGGCAGGCCCGTCTCGCGCGCGGCGCCGATGGCCACCGTGGCCTCCGCCAGGTCGGACATCGTTTCGACAACCAGCGCGTCGGCCCCGGCGCCGGCCAGGGCGCGGGCCTGCTCGCGGAAGGCCGCCCACAGCTCGGCTTCGGTGACATCGCCGTTCATGAGCAGTTTGCCGGTCGGGCCGATCGAGGCGAACACGCGGGCGCGGCCAGCGGCGGCCTGGCGCGAAATCTCCACGCCGCGCGCGTTGATCTCGCCGGCTTGATCTCCGGCAGCCGCTTCGGCAAGGCGGATGCGGTTGGCGCCGAAGGTATTGGTGAGAATCACCCGGCTGCCGGCGGCCACATACGCCGCGGCAACTTCGCCGACGCGCTCCGGGTGGGTGAGGTTCCAAAGGTCCGGCGTCTCCCCCGCGCCCAGGCCCCGCGCCTGAAGTTCGGTGCCCCATGCGCCGTCGGTTATGACCGGCCCCTGGGAAAGGAGTTCCTCAAGAAGCGGATGCATGGCCGGCGGAGAAACCCGTGCCGCGGGATCAGGCCACTCCCACGGCCTTCTTGGCCAGGGCCACGGCGCCCACCGCGTTCTCGCTGTAGCCATCCGCGCCGATTTCGTCGGCGTATTTCTGGGTAATGGGCGCGCCGCCGATGAGAACCTTGACCTTGCCGCGCACGCCCGCCTGGGTGAGCGCGTCAATCGTGGTCTTCATGGCGGGCATGGTCGTGGTCAGCAGGGCGGACATGGCCACAATGTCGGCCTGCTTGGCATTGACCGCTTCAATAAACTTCTCCGGGGAAACATTGACGCCCAGGTCGAGAACCTCAAAACCGCCGCCCTCGAGCAGGGAAGCGACCAGGTTCTTGCCGATATCGTGCAAATCGCCTTTGACGGTGCCGATGGCGACGCGCCCAACCGGCTTGTCGCCGCGCGCGATCAGGAGCGGCCGGATGAGCTCGAGGGCGCCCTTCATGGCGCGCGCGGAGATGAGCAACTCGGGCACGAAATACTCGTTCGCCTCGAAACGGCGTCCCACCTCGTCCATGGCGGGCACCATGTGTTCGTTGACCAGCTTCAGCGGGTCAATCCCGGCGGCCAGGGCTTCTTTGGTGATTAGTTGGGCGGTCTTGGCGTCGCCGCTTACCACGGCATCGTAGAGTTGTTTTAGATCCGGCATGAAGTTCCTTTTAATACGATTTGCACACGTTGTTGCGGCCACACTAGGCGGGGAAGATATTTCGAGTCAACGCCGAATTGCAGATTTTGGCGTCCGCCCCGCACGCCTGGCGCAAGTGGCAAAGGCGGCCGGCGCTCTTCGCCCGCCGGGCTGGGTTATCCGGACCGGCAGGGCCTCCGGGCCGGGCGCAGCGTCCAGGGGCAATTCCGTCAGCAACTGCCACACCGGCTTCGCCTGGCCGGGAAGCACCAGGTCCGGCGCAATTTCGCTCAACGGCTGGAGCACAAAGCGGCGCAGGTGGGCGCGCGGATGGGGTAGCGTCAGCCGCTGGCTGGCGCGGGTTTCGCGGCCAAACGCAATCAAATCCAGGTCGAGCGGGCGCGGTTCGTTCATCACTTTCTTTGGCCTTCGGCCAAAGGCGCGCTCCAGCGCGCGCAGGCGCGTCAGCAACGCTTCCGGGGTTGCCCCCCGCCGCGGCGCAAAAGCCACGACCGCGTTCACGAACGCCGGCGAGCCCGGAGGACAATCTACCGGTTCCGTTTGCCACAAGGAGGACTTGCGCAAGGGATGCCGGGAGAATTGCCGCAAGCAGGCCATCGCCCGCAGCACATTCTGCCGCGAATTCCCCAGGTTTGAGCCCAGGGCCACGATGGCCCACTCCCCGAGGTCCGCTGTTTCTTTCCGCGCGGCCGGACGGCGGGGGCGGGCGGGGCTTTGTCTTTTCGCCTTCATTTAAGCCCCAGCACGTGCTGCATATCGTAGAGCCCGGGCGGTTGCTTCACCGCCCACACCGCCGCCCGCAGCGCGCCCTCGGCAAACGTCTCCCGCGTGGAAGCCTTATGGGTCAGTTCAACGCGCTCGCCCGCGCCGGCAAAAATGACCGTATGGTCCCCCACCACGTCGCCGCCGCGCACGGAGTGCAGGCCGATCTCCTCCGCCGGACGCTCGCCCACGATGCCGGCGCGTCCATGCCGCAGGACCTGACCAAGCTGCTGCTGGCGGACCTCCGCCAGAATCTCCGCCAGCGTCCGCGCCGTCCCGCTGGGCGCATCGCGCTTCAGGCGGTGGTGCATTTCAACAATCTCCAAATCAAAGCCCGCTCCCAGTATCTCCGCCGCCTTGCGCGTCAGCCAGAACAGGGTGTTGATGCCCGTGGAAAAGTTCGAGGACAGCACCACGGGGATTCGCGCCTGGCAACCGGTGATCTGCGATTTCTCCAGATCCGAATGGCCGGTAGTGCCGACGACCAGCGCCTTCCGATGCGCGGCACACAGGGCCGCAATGCCTGGGGAGGCACTGTGCAGGCTAAAATCAATGACCACCTCCCCCCGGTCCAACACCGAACGCAGGTCGTCGCCCTGGTCAATCAGGCCGACAATTTGCAAATCCGAATGATGCGCGGCGCAGGCGGCCAGCGCCTGGCCCATGCGGCCTTTCGAGCCCGTGATGATGATCTTCGTCATACGTGGCGCGCCGCGCGGGGCGCGTCCGCCCACGGACCACGCGGCGCACGGCGCTTTGCCGTCCCAATACGCCCGTCGCCGGGGGAAAAGTCAAACGGATAAGCAATAGCCCTTTACGCCCCCAAGCGCCCCGGATACGGCAAGGATGGTGGGAAATTGGCCTGGAGGCTCGTCCGGCAGGTGCCGCGATAGCCAGAACCCGCCCAGGCGCAGGCTCGCATTTTTGCGGCGGCAGAAATCCCCCGATGTTTTGCTCAATAGCCCATGTTCGGAACCGGAATAATGCCAGACGCCGCAACTCACCACCCGTCGCAGAACTGTCCAATTATTGGACACTAAGCTGTTTTCGCCCCTGCAAATCCTTCCCAAGGCCACTTTGAATTTAACCCGCGTAATTTCAGGCCCATAAATAGCCACCAACTAGCCGTGTACAAGGGGTGTACAAGGGATGCTCACCGGGAGAACAACAGAAAATCCGATGGGCATCCGGGGTGCATCCCTTGTACACCCCTTGTACACGGCTGGAAGGGATGGGGGCAGGAGGGGATAGGGAAGAGGTAGGGATGCCGTTATTGGGAAGGGATTTGGGAATGGAATTCCGGCTGGTACTGAAGGCTGGGCGATTGCGGCGAGTTTTTCTCTTGAGCCGGGGCAAGGTTCCTGCCATAAGAAGCGCATTGTGGATGGCCCTTCTTTCGAGGGCGATCAATGGCATCAACCGAAAACGATCAGGAGTATAGAATGACAGACAACAAAGTGCGCTGTGTTTACCCGAGGCTGCAGTTGGCCTATCTGCTGCAATTTGCGATTTGGGGGAGTTGGTGTGTGGCCTTGGGCGGCTATTTGAACGGGAAGATGAGCGGCCCGCATATTGGCTACCTGTATATGGCGATTCCGTGGGGGGCGATTATTGCGCCGATGTTTATCGGGCCGATTGCGGATCGGTATTTTTCCGCTCAAAAGATGCTGGGGCTTCTGCACCTGATCTCAGGGGCGGCGCTGGTGGCGAGCGGCGTGATTTGCGCGCAGGCCGAGGCGGGGGCGGCGGCTGGCACGGTCTCGATCCCCTTCGGGCCACTGATGGCGTTGATGTTGATTTCCGGGGTCTGCTTTATGCCGTCCATCCCGCTGATTAACACGGTGGTGTTCAAGCACATACCGGATTCAGCCAAGGCGCCCAAGGTCTTTATCTTTGGGACGGCCGGCTGGATTATCGTGAACCTGGTCGTGGAAGTCTTCGGGGGAGGGGCGGCTCGTCCTAATTTCTTTTTCATCGGTGGCGGCTGCGGGCTGTTCCTCGGGCTTTACTCATTTACATTGCCGGATACTCCGCCCAAGGGGGCGCCGGCGAAAGGAGCCCGGACGGATACTTTCGGCCTGGGGGCCTTGTCGTTGTTGAAGTCCCCCACGTTTAGCGTCTTCATACTTTGCGCGTTCATGGCGAGCATTTTCGGGAGCAACTACTTTTTCCCGTCGGTGGTGCCCTATCTGAGCGAGTACGGTTACCCGGCACCGGTGGCACTGGGCACGCTCAACCAGTTTTCCGAGCTGTTTTTCATGGCAATCCTGCCGTTTTGCGTCGCCCGGATAGGGCTCAAGTGGGTGCTGGTGATTGGCATGGGTGCCTGGGCGGCCCGCTATTTCATCTTTACGCTGGCGGGGTTCCAGTTTGCGCTGATCGGGTTGCTCTTCCACGGGATGGGGTATGCGTTCCTTTATGTGGCGGCCTATATGTTTGGCGACCGGGTGGCCCCGGCGCATCTCAAGGCGAGCGTCCAGAGTTTGCTGGCGTTTTTGCTGTTGGGAGTCGGCCAGGTGCTCAGCGGTTACGCGTTCGGCTACCAGTTTGACCGCAATGCCCCGGCCATCACCAAGACGGTGGCGGTCGAGGAAGGGCAGCCGGGGAAAGCGCTCCCGGCATGGAATGACCCGGCGATGGAAACCTCGGCTTGGCGTTATTTGGACCTGACCAAGTCGGTCAAATATCTCTGTGGCGATAAGAACGTATTCAACTTCGGGGAGCACCTCGGGATGTACACCCAGCCGGACGGTTCCATTGACCTGGATAAGCTGCCGGAAAACTGGGAAGCGGGCGGGGTGAATTACACCCGGGCAGAGTTGAAGGCGACGTTCGAGCGGATTGGGACCAAGGTCACCCGCGAGGACTATTTGAAAGCCCAGCGGCACAACTGGAAGGGGTTCTTCATTCCGGCAGCCATTTTCGTGCTCGTGTGGACGCTCTTGTTCAGTGTGTTTGGCCGGCAGCCGGCGGCGGCGCCGGCTGAGCCCGCGAAGAGCTAAATGGGAGCCGGTCCCCGAGGGGCGCGGCATCGAGCGCCACGGCTGGCGGCGAGGGTTCGTCGCGCGCCGGCGCGGCGGTTTTGGTGAAAGGCCGCAAATGCGAGGGTGCGTGATAGGGGCTGCTGCCGGCTGGCCGCCTTTGGCGCGGACTGCTGCTGGGGTGGCAGGGATGTCGTGGGCTGCAGTCCAGTAGCGCCCCGCCGAGGGCGGTCGGGGGCCTGCCGGCACGGTTTCTAAAGGGGCGGCCTTGCGAAGGCGAGTCGTTCCTGACCGGGGATTTATCCGTCTCCGTGCCCCAAACAGCCGTCGGCTATCCGCGCACGCCCGCATTGTCGCCGCGCAGGCGGCGCTCTTCCAAACAAACCGCTTGGGGGACAGGCTCTAAACGGGGGGCTGCTCTATCCGGTTTGGAGCGTGGAGTGCGGGGTGCGGCCTCGCGCACGGCGCGACCCCGGATCGCCGGCGGCCTTGTTGCCTACTTCAACACTCCCACTGCCTTCATCGTCGCCTGCAGAACCCGCCGTTTTCGCGGGGGCAGGGGCACGAGGGGCAGGCGGTATTCCTCTTTGATCAGGCCGAGCATCGCCAGAGCCGCCTTTACGGGAATCGGGTTGGTCTCGAGGAACAGGTCTTTGAAAAGCGGGTAGTATCGTTGGTGCAGCTTGAGGGCCGTTTCGGTTTTGCCGGCGGCAAACGCGCGCACCATGCGCGCAACCTGGCGCGGGATGACATTTGAGGCCACGCTGATGACGCCCTGCGCGCCCACCGCCATGAACGGCAGGGTGAGCGAATCGTCGCCGCTGAGAATCACGAAGCGCGGCCCGAGCGCGGCCCGCAACTGGCTCACGCGGTCCGCGTGGCCGCCCGCTTCCTTGATGCCGATGATGTTCCGGCATTCGCGCGCCAGCCGCCGGGTGGTGTCCACGCCGATTTCGACGCCGCAGCGGCCGGGGATGCTGTAGAGCATGAGGGGCAGGCGCGTGCTCCGCGCGACCTGGCGGAAGTGCTGGAACAGGCCTTCGGGCGTGGGTTTGTTGTAGTAGGGCGCCACTTGGAGGGAGCCGTCGGCCCCGGCTCGCTCCGCCTGTTCCGTCAAAAAGACCGCTTCGCTGGTGGAATTGCCTCCCGTGCCCGCGAGCACTTTAATTTGCCGCCGCGCAAACTTTACGGCCAGCGCAATGAGGTGGACGTGCTCGTTGTAATCCACCGTCGGCGATTCGCCGGTGGTGCCCACGGGGACGATTCCGTCCACGCCCGCCTGCACCTGGAGTCGGACCAGCCGTTCCAGCGCCAGCTCGTCAATCGCGCCGTTCCGGAACGGCGTCACCAGGGCGGTGTAGGTTCCGGCAAACATCCTAAAGCTCAATCCTTCCTTCGAAGACGAATTCCGCGGGGCCGCTCAGCCGCACGTCGGCAAATTCCCCGCCTTCATCCTTGAAGCTGACTTCCAATTCCCCGCCGCTGCGGACCTGGATTCTGACGGGGGACGAGAGGCCGTATCGCCGCGCCGCAATCAGCGCCACGGCGGTCACCCCGGTGCCGCACGCCAACGTTTCGCCCTCCACTCCGCGCTCGAAGGTTCGCACCCGGAGGTGGTTGGGCCCCAGCCGTTGCGCAAAATCCACGTTGGTGCCCTGGGGGCCGAAGTGCGGGTGCTGGCGGATTTCCGGCCCGAGCTGCGCCATCGCCACTCGATCGGTATCCGGCACGAAGATTACCGCGTGCGGCACTCCCGTATTGATCGAATGAATCGTTTCCGTGCCCGTGGAAAGCGGCACCGGTTCATTAAGCCGCAGATCCCGGGGGCGGGTCAGGTTGACGGTGACGCGCTCGCCCTGAAAGCTCGCGGTGATGATGCCCGCCCCGGTCTCGAAGGTGAGTTCGCCCGGCGGCCCGGTCAGCCGTTGCACGAACCGGGCAAAACAGCGCGCGCCGTTGCCGCACATCTCGCCGGAGCTTCCATCGCAGTTATAGAACTCCCAGCCCCAGTCCGCCTGGCCCGAGGGGGAGGGGCCCAGGAGTATGACGCCGTCCGCGCCCACTCCCCGATGCCGGTCGCAGAGGCGCACGATTTGATCGCGGGTGAGCCGGACTTTCTGTGCCCGGTTGTCAACCAGCACAAAGTCGTTTCCCGCGCCGTTCATTTTGGTGAAGTCCAGAACCATTAAGCGGAAGGCTAAGGCGTGGCGGGGCAAGTGTCGAGACGGGAGTCGCGCCGATGGCGGCATCACAGCCTAAGCAGGATGCCGGCGCGGGTCGCGCTCCACGTGATGACCATGATCAGAAGGGTCAGGACGCCGGCGTTCAGGGCGCCGGGCCAGCCGCTATGGTATTGCCACAGCAAGCCCGGCAGGCCCAGCACGGTAAAGAAGTTGGCGAGAATGCCAGGCAGAATGTAGGCCAGCAGCGCGTTCTGGCCGATGGGCACCAGCGGCCTGGCCCAGCGCTGCAGGTGGCCCAGGTCCATAAGGCAATACACGAACAAAAACGCCAGGCAGCAAAGCCCGCCGGTGACCAGGGTGTAGGAATCCGTCGCGGCGGTTTTATTGATGCCATGCAGCGGGCGGAGCAGGGTGCCCGCGAGGTAGAGCCCCAGCCCAAACCCCAGCAGGAACCGAACCCGGACGGCGGGCCGGAGCGCGGCTGCTTCCCCCACGAAACTATTTCCGACCAGCACGCCAATCATGACATTGGCAGCCGTGCTGCCCAGAACCGGCCCGACCCCGACGAAGCTGCGGATGGGGCCTAGCCAATCGAGCACGCCGTGCTTGTCGCCGATGTAAAGCGCGATCAGAAAGCCGAGCATGCCCATGAGCGCAACGGAGCTGCCGCGAAATGCCAGGTAGGCCAGGCAGCAGACGAGATAGGCCCAGCCAATCAGGCCCAGAATGCCCCACCAGGCATGTTGCAGCCAGACAACCTGCCCCTCCGCATTCTGGCCGCGGAAAGCAATCAGCAAACCTGCCAGCACGAGGGCGGCCAGGGCGCGCAGCCCCAGGAAAATCCGCTGTTTCATGCGCGGCGCGACGGCAGGATAACTATTCCACAGCGCCACGACCGCCAGCATGGCCAGCAGAAACCAAAGGCTTTTGCTCAGGCCGGTGGCGTCGGCCGAGTAATAACTCGAATTGACCATGATGACCCCGACGAACAGCAGCGCGGCGGAGCGCGTAACCACGCGCCGCAGCAGAGAGAATCCGGATTCGCCCCGGGCCATGCGCTTATGCAGCGCCAATGGAATTGCGACGCCGACGATGAACAGAAACCCTGGAAACACCACATCTACAAACGTATAGCCTTCCTGTTCCGGGGGCAGGTGTTTGGCCCACGCGGGGATGTTTTTCACCCCGGCGAGATAGTTGACGAGCGTCATTGCCAGGATCACCAGGCCGCGGAAGGCATCCAGCGAGACCAGGCGGCCGGGCGCGCCCGCGGACGGGACGCCGGAGAGGCCCGGGGATGCGCGGTGCGGCAAAGTCTGCAGGATGGCGGCAGAAGCGGGGGCAGCCGGCGACGGTTTCATGCTCCGCAATCTGAACCAATCGCGGGCCGGCGACAAGCAGAAGCCGCTGGCGGGCGGATGCTCTGTTCTGCCCGGCGGGCGGGCGCCCCGGATACTCCAAGCCCGGGCGCAACTCCAGGGAGTCACGCCCGGGCTTATTCCCAGGACAGGGCAGCTTTCATACCTTTCCCCGCCGCCCCTGGTCTTTAATCCCCACAAACACCACCAACTCTCGCGCGGTATCCAGAACCGCAAGAGTAAGTTAACGCAAAGCCCCCGGGAGGTATAGTCAGCCAATGGCGGATTATTTTGTAAGGGAAATCCTTATCGATCGGGGGCCGACGCGCTCTGCTTCCTTTCCCAAAAAAAAGCGCAGTCAGCGAAGACCGCGCTAAGGGCGGGCGGCGCGGAGGTAGAGCGTTTCCGGCCGCCATCAGCCTGTTCCGTTTAACGGAATACAGCACTATCCTTTCTCGTTGGAGAGGCCGCAATGCCAATAAATACGCAAGCAACCGCTGTGTAGTTCTACGGATAAAAGCGCCGCGGCGGGAACAGGCCGGGGGCAGCCTCCCAGCCAGGGGGGGGGCGCGCCTGATGGCCAGATTTTGGCACCGCGCGGATTGACATTACCGATTGGGTTAGTATGCTGCTACACAAGTTTCTAACGACATTCGTGCGTAGCATAAAATAAACTGTGGCTGAGAAAGACGACTATCTGGCAGATATCCTCGTGGATTTGGGGTACGTTTCTGCCGAGCAGGTGGATGAGGCGCGCCGCGAAGCCGCCGGGGCCGGGGTGGGCGTGGTGGACCTCATGCTCGCCAACAAGGTTATCCGTCCCGCCGATGTCACGCAGGCCAAGGCCTCCCATTTCGGCGCGGAAGTCGTCAACCTCAGTGAGTTGCAGATCGCCGATGACGTCATCGCCGCGGTTCCCCGGCACATTGCCCGCAAGTACCGGGTGGTGCCGGTTTTTAAGCACGATAACAGCCTCACCGTCGCGGTGACCGACCCGTCGGACCTCGATACGATTGATAGCCTGACGCACCTGTTGCACGCCGAGATTAGCCTGCGCGTCGCCTCCGACGAGGACATCGAGGCGGCCTTGAGTAAATACTACGCCGAGCGTGGCGGGGGCGGCCTCGCGGCGGACCCGCGCCTCAAGCAGGTGATCGAGGACCTCACGCGCGAGCATGTGGAGATCCAGGCCGTTGATGCCGGCGACGGGGCGGTGGTGGAAGCGGATGCGCCGCTCATCAAGCTGGTCAATACCATCATCGTGGACGCATTCAAGATGCGCGCGTCGGATATTCACCTGGAGCCGCTGGCAAAGACCTTCCGCATGCGCTACCGCATTGACGGCGTCCTGCACGAGGTCAAAGCCCCGCCCCGGAAGCTGCAAGCCGCCGTTATCAGCCGCCTGAAAATCCAGTCCAACATGTCCATCTCCGAGCACCGGATTCCCCAGGACGGGCGCATCCAGACCTCGGTGGGGGGCAAGTTGATTGATTTGCGCGTGTCCTGCCTGCCCACCAACCATGGCGAGAGCATCGTCATGCGTATCCTGGACAAGGAAGGGCTGCGCCTGGGGCTGGCGGAACTGGGCTTTTTTACGGATGACCAGCAAACCTTTGAACGGCTCATTGGCCTGCCCGACGGCATCCTGCTGGTCACCGGGCCGACGGGTTCGGGCAAGACCACCACGTTGTATTCCTGCCTGCACTTCATCAACCGCCCCGATCGCAAAATCATCACCGTCGAGGATCCGGTGGAATACCTGCTTTCGGGCATCAACCAGGTGCAGGTCAACGAAGCGGTGGGGCTGACGTTTGCCTTTGCCCTGCGCTCGATTTTGCGCCAGGCGCCCAACGTCATCATGATTGGGGAAATCCGCGACCTGGAGACGGCCACCATCGCGATCAACGCGTCGCTCACCGGGCACCTGGTGTTTTCGACCCTCCATACCAACGACGCGCCCAGCGCCGTCACGCGGTTGATTGATATTGGCGTCAAGCCGTTTCTCGTGGCTTCCTCGACCCGCGGATTGATGGCCCAGCGGTTGGTGCGCAAGGTATGCAAGCAATGCGCCAGCCCCAGCCTGCCCACGGAGGCCGAAATGCGCACGCTGGGCTTGGACGCCGCCAGCGTCCAGAACGCCACGTACATGAAAGGCAAGGGCTGCGCCAATTGCTCCAATACCGGCTACCGCGGCCGCTTTGGCATCTTTGAAATCTTCCTCATAGACGACGAAGCCCGCAAACTCATTTACGAAAAGGTCGCGTCGTCGGTGCTGCGCGCCCGCGCCCGCGAGATGGGCATGCGGACCCTGCGCGAAGACGGCATTCGCAAGGCCCAGGCGGGTTTGACTACCCTGGACGAAGTCATCCACGCGACTGTGGGCGACGTGGATTAAATGCCCCGCCGGAAAGCAACGCAATGAGCAGTGTGACGAAAGCGCGGCGGCGCTGTCCAATGATTCAAAGCCCGGGGACGGTGCAGCGGGGTGGCGCGCCGGCGGGAACCGCCGCTTAACTGGATTCAAGCATGTCTTACTCAATGTCCGATCTGTTGCAGTTGGTCGTCTCCGAAGGAGCGTCCGACCTCCACATCCGCGTGGGCACGGCGCCCGTCATCCGCGTGCACGGCATTTTGCACCGGGTGGAAGGCCCCTCCTTGTCGCCGGAAGACAGCGAAGAACTGATGCGCAGCATCACCTCGGAAGACCACATCCAGCACGTGCGCGAGCGCGGCGGCGCCGACTTCGGCTTTGCCTTTGGCGATATGGCCCGCTTCCGCGTCAGCGTGTTCAAGGAAAAGGGCAACTTCGGCCTGGTGCTGCGCCAGATTCCCAACAAGATGCTCACCATGGAGCAGATCGGGCTGCCGCCCTCGGCCAAGGAACTGCTCTACAAGCCGCGCGGCCTGGTGCTCGTGACCGGCCCCACCGGCTCGGGCAAGACCACCACGCTCGCGTCCATGATCAACATCATCAACGAAGAACGCGACGAGGCGCACATCGTCACCATCGAAGACCCCATCGAGTACTACCACAAACACAAGAAAGCCCTCATCACCCAGCGCGAAATCGGCGTGGACGTGCCGAACTTCGCCGAGGCGCTCCGGCGCGTGCTGCGCCAGGACCCGGACGTGATCCTAGTCGGGGAAATGCGCGATTTGGAGACCATTGACGCGGCCATCACGGCGGCCGAGACCGGGCACCTGGTATTCGGCACGCTGCACACCACCGGCGCCGCCAAGACGATTGACCGTCTCGTCAACGCTTTCCCCACGAACCAGCAGGAGCAAATCCGCATCCAGCTCTCCACCGTCTTGCAGAGCGTCATCTCCCAACTGCTGATCCCGCGCGTGGACAAGCCGGGGCGCGTGGCGGTCTTCGAGATCATGATGAACACCCCGTCGGTGGCCGCCTTGATTCGCGACAACAAGACCTTCCGCATTCAGTCCGACATCCAGACCGGCGCCAAATACGGGATGGTGACGCTGGATAGCTTCCTGATTGACAAATACCTGGCCGGGATGATTGCCCGCGAGGAAGTGATCACCAAGTCCCAGGACCCGGTTACCATCCAGGCCAAACTGCAGGAGCTGGAGCTGGCGGCGGCGGTGGGCGCCGACGCGCAAGCCGTGGTCGAAGGAAAAGTGTAATCCCGCCGTCGTATGTCCGAAGAGATTCACGATCCCCTGCTGGCCCTGATCAAATCCCAAGGCCTGATTGACGACCTGCAGTACGAGGAGGTGCTCGGCGAACTCAAGCGCACCGGCAAGCCCGTGGCGCAAATCCTGACGGACTTTGGCCTCCTGGACTTGGACACCGTTCTGCAGGTCATCGCGGATCACCTGGGCGCTTCGACCGTGACCATCCACGAGCGGGATTTGACGCCAGAGCTGCTGCGCGTCATTCCGGCCAAGACCGCGCGCATGTACCAGTGCCTGCCCGTGGGAATGGCCGGCTCCACCGTGCAAGTCGCGCTGGCCGACCCGCTGAATGTCAGCCGCATTGACGAACTTGGTTTCGTCATCAAACGGGACATCCAACTGGTCGTGGCCGACCCGGGCCAGGTCCAGAAAGCCATCGAGAAGTTCTATCCGCAGGAGAGCGAAAGCGTCGCGGACGTGCTGAAGGAGCTGGGCGACGACCAGGAAATCGCGCGGGAAGCCAGCGAGCTGGCCGTCACCGATGACGCGGCCATGATGGCGCACATGGCCGACCAGGCCCCCATCGTCCGCTTCGTCAATCTCGTCCTGTTCCAGGCCGTCCAGGACCGCGCCAGCGACATTCACTTCGAGCCGTTCGAGACCGAGTTCAAAATCCGCTACCGCGTGGACGGCGCCCTTTACGAGATGGCCCCGCCGCCCAAGCACCTGGCCTTGCCGGTGGTTTCCCGCCTCAAGGTCATGGCCAACCTGAACATCTCGGAGCGCCGCCTGCCGCAGGACGGGCGCATCACTTACCCTCTCGGCAATCGCACCATTGACCTGCGCGTTTCGACCCTGCCCACGCAATTCGGCGAGTCGGTCGTGCTGCGTGTTCTGGACCGCGCCGCCGTCAGCCTCGAACTCGAAACGCTGGGCTTCCCCAAGTTCCTCTACGATTACACCGTCGAGACTATTCAGCGGCCCAATGGCATCTTCGTCGTCACCGGGCCGACCGGCTGCGGCAAGACCACCACCCTCTACTCCTGCCTCCGCCGGGTGAACACCATTGACTCCAAGCTGCTCACCGCGGAAGACCCGGTCGAATACGACATTGACGGCATCATGCAGGTGGCCATCAACGAGAGCGTCGGGCTGACCTTCAGCAAAGCCCTGCGCTCCTTCCTGCGCCAGGACCCCGATATCATCATGGTCGGCGAAATGCGCGACCTGGAGACGGCGCAGATCTCCATCCAGGCCTCCCTGACGGGGCACCTGGTGCTCAGCACCCTGCACACCAACGACGCCCCCGGCGCCGTCACGCGTCTGATTGACATGGGCGTGGAGCCCTTCCTGATTTCCTCGACCATGGTGGCCGTCATTGGCCAGCGGCTGGTGCGCACCATCTGCAAGAACTGCCGCACCCCCTTCGAGCCCACCGAAGCGCAGTTGGCGCTCCTCAACCTGTCCGCGCACGATCTGGGCGATAAATCCTTTTATTATGGCCGCGGTTGCTCCGCCTGCAACGACACCGGCTACCGGGGGCGCAAGGGCATCTTTGAATTGCTCATTATCAATGACGCCATCCGCCTCTTGATCAATGAACGCGCCCCCACCGTCGTCATGCGCCAGAAGGCCGTCGAGCAGGGCATGATCCCCCTCCGCGAGGACGGCCTGCGCAGCATTTTCGACGGCGACACCACCATCGAAGAAGTCGTCAAATACACCTAACGCGAACGGACCCTTATGCCCAAATACACCTACGTGGCGATGGACGCCCATGGCAAGGAGAGCAAAGGCACGCTCGAGGTCGCCAGCCAGAACGAGGCCATCAGCCGGGTCAAAGACATGGGCCTCTTCCCGACCAAAATCGTGGAAGTGGACAAGGCCAAGGCCAAGCCCGACAAAAAGAGCGCGCCGGCGGCCAAATCCGGCGCTAAAAAGGGCGGCAAGGGCCTCAATGTCAACATCAACATCAAAATCCCCGGCCTGGGCGGACGGGTTAAATCCAAGGTTCTGACCACCTTCACCCGCCAGCTAGCCACGCTGGTGGATGCCGGCCTGCCGCTGCTGCGCGGTTTGCGCGTGCTGGAAAAGCAGGAACGCAACGCCACCCTCAAGGGCATCATTAACGAACTGGCGATAGCCATCGAAGGCGGCAGCACCTTCTCCGAGGGCCTGGCCCAGCATCCGAAAGTCTTTAACCGGCTCTTCGTCAACATGGTCAAGGCCGGCGAACTGGGCGGCGTGCTCGAAGTGGTCTTGAACCGCCTGTCCGAATTCATGGAGAAAGCCCAGAAGATCAAGGGCAAAGTAGTCGCGGCCATGTTCTATCCCGTTGCCGTGCTGGTTGTTGCCGTGATCATCCTGAGCATCCTCATGGTCTATGTCATCCCCAAGTTCAAAGAGGTATTCGCCGGCATGTTGGAGGGCGCGCAGCTCCCCGCCTTCACCCGTTTCGTCCTCGCCATCAGCGATACCATCCGGGAACACTTTGTGGCCACGCTCTCCATATTGGGAGGCTTCGTCGTCCTGCTCATGCTGTTTATCCGCACCAAGTTCGGCCGGCGGGTCTTTGACAAGTTCAAGCTCAAAATGCCCGTCGTCGGCCCGGTGATCAACAAGGTCGCCATCTCCCGCTTTACCCGCACCTTGGGCACCCTGGTCAGCAGCGGCGTTCCCATCCTGCAAGCCCTGACCATCGTCAAGGAAACCGCCGGCAACGTCATCATCGCCAACGCCGTCGCCGCCGTCCATGAAAACGTCAAAGAGGGCGAAACCATCACCGCGCCGCTCGAAGCTTCCGGGGTCTTCCCCCCCATGGTCATCAGCATGGTGGACGTCGGTGAACAAACCGGCGCCCTGCCCGAAATGCTCCTCAAGATCGCTGATACCTACGACGATGAGGTGGACAACGCCGTCGCGGCCATGACCTCCCTGCTCGAACCCATCATGATCATCTTCCTGGCCGTTATCGTTGGCAGTATCGTCATCGCCATGTTTCTGCCGCTTATCGAGCTGATGAACAAGGTCGGCAGCGAAGGTGGCGGCGGCGGCAAAGACGAATAACCCGTTCGCGCGAAAACCGAACTACCGGCAGCCACTGGCCGGCTTTGCGGCCCGCCCAGCCTGACCGGGTGGCAGGCTGGCGCAACCGCCCCTCGCAAGCCGGCCACGCAACCGGTGGGACATTGACAGCCAAAACCCAAGTGATAATGGCTCCAGCAAGTCGCAATTATCGCAGCCGAACTGTGCCAATTTGGCACACCGGCGCGCAGATAGCGCGACGGTTATCGTTGCCCAATCAGCCGCCAAAAACTTCGGGCATATAAAGCCACTCCGGAACCTCCGATCAGGCGAAGCAACTGCCCCGGCCACCAACCGCGTTCCATTTTAGCCAACTTCACTCCTTACAGGCTTTTCCCTGGCCAACCTCAAGCCGTGTACAAGGGGTGTACAACGGATGCTCATCGGATGTACAAAGGATTTTTCCTTGTAATCCCGGTGAGCATCCGTTGTACACCCCTTGTACACGGCCATATAGTCGGGTGAAAATAGGGTAAATTAGCGGAAATCAGAGGATTGGCTGATAAGACGTGGGGCAGGGGAGCGCCTGACTGGCTGAGGTGGATTGGGAGGGTATTTTGGATTTGAGGAAGCCTTCGGATGGGGTTTGCGCGTGAGGGTATGCAGGAATGGCCGCAGAGATGAGAGTGTGCCAAATTGGCACAGCTTGGCTGGTGGATTGGAGGGTTGCCCAAGACAAGCAGTATCTGTGGGCCAGAGATCAGCTTCGGTTATCTGGGGGCAAGGATCAATGAGCCGTGCTCCAAATTGCCTGGAAGCGCATGGTGGCGAAAAAAAAGCGAAAAAATCTTTTGACAAACACTTGCTGCCAGGTGTAAATACATTGTAGATACATTGTATGGGCTTTATACAGACGAGAAAGTCTCTATGGATTTTGACTGGAATAATCCGCCCTTCAATTTAGACAGGTCTTTGACGTTGCGGGAAATCGAGGAATCGTTTGAGGATCCGTTTGCCATTCGGCTGTTGCCGGACTCGGCACGGTTTGCCGTGCAGGCGCGGTTCTTTAACCTGGGGGTTTCGGCGGCCGGGACGGGGATTTTCAGTGTGTATCGGACCAACGGCAAGCAGGCCCGCGTGTTGTTCGCGCGGCCATTCGAACCCGAGGAACGGTTTTTCTACCAGCGCAAAGTGGATCAGGCCCTGGCGCAGTAGGCGCCGGGCGTGGAGAGAAGTTATCGCGGACAAGTTAAGTGAGCAGAACAATGCGCGCCATTGCCAAATGGGAAGAAGTGCCAATCTTCGACAGCGAAGAGGCTGAGGCGGATTTCTGGGCGGAGAACAAGCCGGATCTGCGCCTGATGGAAGGCGCGGTGGCGACGCCCTCGGAGACGGCGGGCTCGGTGGCCATCTCGTTGCGAATTGACGCCCGGATGCTGGCCCGCATCAAGCGCCTGGCCCAGTCCCGTTACTTGAATTACCAGAGCATGATCAAGCAATGGCTCAGTGAGCGATTGGAATCCGAATTGCGCGAACGATGAAGGGAGACGAACGAATGAAGAAGGCAAATGGCGAAAGACCGAATCGGGAACGCGTTCTGGGGTCCGCGGCGGCCCGGCGTGCGTGGCGCGCCCGGCCGC